>ERZ1034409.12-NODE-12-length-154041-cov-10.755789_pt1 | contig 154041 bp, 158 predicted proteins | sample MGYA00520610_ERZ1034409 | MGnify/ENA primary metagenome ERZ1034409 (study PRJEB33736, sample SAMEA104288480) | Azolla microphylla | place: Ecuador | collected 1982 | study: EMG produced TPA metagenomics assembly of the PRJEB19522 data set (Is there foul play in... | reverse complement strand
AGACGGGTGAGGGTCTTTCTCCGCGAGTCCTAATCTTGTTTGAGTGCGGGGATAGATACCCCTCATCCGGCGCTTCGCGCCACCTTCTCCCACAAGGGGAGAAGGGGTCACCGTCTGCGTCGCTTCCTTTGAATTACTTTCAGTTTGCCATTTCCCCGTTTGTAAACCGCAGCCCGACTCTTCATAATCCGCCGGCGCGTTCCCTGCTTAGCGTTTTGCCAAGAGGCCGATCATGCCAGCGTTCGTGACTTTCGGGCGGATCCTGTTCGCCGTGCTGTTCATCTACACGGGCGCGACCAAGCTCTTTGCCATCCAGGCGACGGCCGATTTCATCGCCACCAAGGTCGTGGTGCCCGACGTCATCGCGCCCTACGCCAAGCAGATCGAGACGGCCACTGCCATGACCACGCCGCAACTGCTGGCGATCGCGGTCGGCGGGCTCGAGATCATCGCAGGCCTGATGATCGCGCTGAATTTCGGCGCACGGTTCTTCGCGCTGTTGATGATCATCTACGTCGCGGTCGCGACGGTGCTGTTCGACGACTTCTGGAACCAGACGCCGCCCGAGAACGCGAAGATGGTGGTCGACGCGCTGAAGAACCTTTCGATCATCGGCGCATTGTTCATGCTGATGGGATACGGCCGCACCACGCGCCCGGCCGAGGCGGCTTACGGGGACGTGTAGTCGCTTGTGCTGCACGTTGCGCGGAGCAGGGCAGCCTTGGCTTCGTAAGATTTCGCCAGTGTGACGAGTTGCTCGATCAAGTGTTCTTCGACCGTGGTGGCGGAGAGTTGGCGGCAGTGCCGGGCCTGGCCCAGCAGCCGCGCGCGCTCCTGATGGGGATGGTCGGGAAGAAGGATGTGGGGCATGTGGCGTGCCTATCGCATGTGAAGTCCCGGCACGGCGATGATCGAATGACTCGCGGCGGGGCACATTGATGCGGCTCAACCGCCGCTGACCAATCCCCCGCTACTTTGCATGGGGTTGTTTTAGACTTTTCACATCTTGCCGCTTGCCCGTCGCCACGGGGTCACGGTCACCCTATGCGCGGCGTCGAGCAGGTAGGGCGCGCCGGCTTTCATCCCGTGCGACGCCAGCACGTCGTGCGGCGTTCGCTCGGGCACCTCGACAAAGCAGCCTTCGCCGCCGGGCAGGCGCACATGCGGCGCTTCCGACAGCCAGAACGTGTCGTAGCGATTCATGAAGATCTCGAACACGGCGGGGCCGCCGATGATGGCGACCATGCCGGAGGCGACGTCGGCAAAGGCGCAGGCCTGCTCGAAGCTTGCATGTTCCGGATTCCACAGCGTCGCGTTCGGCATCTCCGGATCGACGGTGAGCGCCTCGATCTTGCGGGTCAGGATCAGCCGCTTGCGCTTCGGCGAGTTCGTCTGCTGCTCGTGCGAATTGCGACCGTGCACGATCAGCGCGGCGCGATCGAGCGCCTGCTCGAAGAACAGCTTGTCGCCGTCGAATTTCAGGCTGTCGGGCATGACATGGCCGGCGTCGGCAAGCATGCCGTCCGCCGAGACGATGACGTAGCCTTCAAACCGGAAAGACAATGGCCGGCTATTCGTTGACCGTCGTGACGACGCTGTTGACGGGGCGTTGGCTCACCGTCGGCAGCTTGACGTCCTTGAGCAGCTCCTGGTCATATTCAGGCAGCGTCGATGCCGGGAATTTGGCGCGCATCGCCACCACTTTGTAGCCGCCTGCCTTGAGGCGCTTGAGCAGTTCGGGCAGCGCCTCCGCCGTGTGCTTCTGGAAGTCGTGCATCAGGATGATGCCCTTGCCCTTGCTGTCGAGCTTCTTCATGACGGTTTCGACCACCTTCTCGGGCTTGGAGGCCTTGAAGTCGAAGGAGTCGATGTCGCAGGAGAAGATCGCGGTGTTGCGGTTGCCGAGATAGGTGACCATCTCCGGCGGATGCTGGAGCGCGGGGAAGCGGAAGAACGGCGAGGGCGAGATGCCGCCGAGCGCCCATTTCACCGCGGACAGGCCCTTCTCGATCTCTTCCTTGCGCTGAGCTTCCGTCAGCTTCTTGTTGTTGAGGTTGGCGTGCGACCAGGTGTGGGTGCCCACGGTGTGGCCGGCCGCATAGACCTGCTTCAGGATCTCCGGCTCGTAGGTCGCGTGCTTGCCGATCGAGAAGAAGATGCCGGTGGTGCATTCATCGGCAAGCGCCTTCAGCACCGCGGGCGTGTTCTTCGGCCAGGGGCCGTCGTCGAAGGTCAGCACGACCTCCTTGTCGCGCAGGAAGTCGAGCTCCTTGAAATGCTCGAAGCCGAAGCCGGGACCGCCCGTGGTGTCGATCTCGACGGTGCGGGCAACGCCGAGCGCGCCGGGCGTGTTGCAGGCCGCGCGCGCCGGCTGTGGCGCCTGTTGCGGCGGGGGCGGATTGACGAAGCCTGCGGGCGCGGCGGCTGCCGCGGGCGGGGCTGCAGGTGCTGCAGCCGGCGTTACTGCGGCCGGCGTTGCCGCCGGTGCGGCTTGCGTCGCGGCTGCGGGCTTCGCCGGGGTCTGCGACCATGCTGCGCCGGTCATCGCAACCGACATCGCGCTTGCCAAAATCAGTCCTGCCGCCACACGCATGGTGATGTCCTCGAGATTGATCCCGTTGTTCCGCCGTGGCTTTTCGCCTCCGGCCGAACCGTCCTGCCCCAAACGATCCTAGCCTAGATGGTGGGCCATCGCCATTGCAACGGCTGTTTGGCACCTCGCCACAATTGTGCCCAGCCCGATAGGGCGCATGTGAGCGTCAACTGTCGGCCAGCGCCCTGGCAATGGCCGTCTTGATTCGCGTGTCGGCCGGCTCGACCGCGGATGGAAAGACCTCGGCGATATAGCCGTCGCGGCCGATCAGGTATTTGTGGAAGTTCCAGCGCGGAACTTCCCGCGGTCGCGCCTCGGCGGCCCATTTGTAGAAGGGGTGCGCCTTGGCGCCGACCACGACCGCCTTGGCCGTGATCGGAAAGGTAACACCATATTGGTGGTGCGCCGTCTGCGTGATCTCGCTGGTGCCGCCGGGCTCCTGGCCGCCAAAATCATTCGAGGGCACGCCGATCACGGTGAGCCCGCGTTCGCGAAACTCGTTCCAGAGCTCCTGCAGGCCGGCATATTGCGGCGTGTAGCCACAGAGCGAGGCGGTGTTGACCACCAGGAGCGGCTTGCCAGCGAACGCGGCCAGACGGATGTCGTCGCCGGACAAGGCGGCGAAGGAGAACGCATAGGCCGGGATCCGGCTCATGCCGCCCTCGGCGAAAGCACGCGTTGCCGGCGCCAGCGTGCCGGCCAGCATCGCGGTGAGCATCGTTCTGCGATTCATCATGACGGCGTCCCCCGAAATGATCCGGGGGGCATATTACTCCGCGGCCGCGCGGCGCCTCGTCAACACCGCGTTATCCGGCGCCGGTCAGGCGGCTAGTAAAGGCGGACGATGAAGTCGGTGCCTTCGCCGGTCTCGCCCTGGTTGATGCCCTGGTCGGAGATGATGATGGAGCCGCCCGACGTCAGCATCTCGTTGATCTTCGCCATGGTGTCGGCGGGAATCGAGATGCGGTCGAGGGCTGCCGCCGGGCTGTCCGGCGTGACCACGGGCTTGGCAACAACGGGCTTGGCGGCCACGGGGATCACGGCAGCGCCACCCTTGCGGCGCGTGAGGCGGCTGTCGTCCTCGCGTGCGGCGGAACGGGCGGAGACGGGCAGCGACACCACCGACCAACGCAACGCATTGGAGTCGGTCTTGTCGAGCTCGGCCGTGAAGATATGCGTGCCGAGCGGCCGGTCGCTCGTGGCGATCGTGACCGGGACCTCGAACAGCGGCGCAAAGTTCTGCCGCACGTAGAGCTTGGAATCCTTGCGGCTGATGAAGACGGCGATCTGGCCGGCCCGCTTGGGTGCTTCCGGCTTCGCGGCGGGCGCAGGCTCAGCCAGGCGGCTCTCGTCCTTCTTCGCCTCCGGCGTGGCGGCGATTGCCGGTGCATCCGGCTTCTTCGCGGCGTCGGCCGCTTCAGTCTTTGCGGCTTCGGGCTTTGCAGTCTCGGGCTTGGCAGCTTCAGCCTTCCCAGCTTCAGTCTTCCCAGCTTCAGCCTTGGCAGGCTCGGACTGCGCCGGTTCGGACTTGGCGGCTTCAGTCTTGATGGCTTCCACCTTGTCGGCGGGCTTCTCGGCTTGGGCCGGAGTGGCCGTGCCGGCGGCCTCGGCAGTCTTTGTCGCATTGTCGGCGGGCGTAGCCGCTTCTTCGTGGGCCGCCGCATTGCCCGTGGTCACATCCGACATCACGGTATGTCCGACGGACGTGCGCAGCTCGAGCACGCTGTCGGCGCTGGCGGTCTTCGTTTCGATCGGCCTGGCTTCGGCGGCCTTGGTGTCCGCGGTGCCCTTGTCGGCCTTGTCGCCGACATTGCTCTGCGGCTCGAGGCTGGCGGTGGGCTGCGGCGGCATGCGCATTGACGCGAGCAGGGGATGCGCGAAGCTGTGCGGCGACATCTCGCCGGGCGCGACGATGACGCGCGCACCCATCTTGGTCCAATTCCACATCTTCATCGCGAACGACATCGGCATGCGGATGCAGCCGTGCGAGGCCGGATAGCCCGGCAGCACGCCGGCATGCATGGCGACGCCGGACCAGGTGATCCGCTGCATATACGGCATCGGCGCGCCGCTATAGATGTTGGAGTGGTGGAATTTGTGCTTCTGGATGACGCTGAACACACCCATCGGCGTCGAATGGCCCTTCATGCCCGTCGACACCGGCGATTCCGCGAACACGCCGTTGCTGTCGTAGACGGTGACTTTCTGCCGTTCGATCGAGACGACGATGACCAGCGGCCCCTGGGGCTTGGTGCCGGCTTCCTTCTCGGCGACAATTGCTTTCTTGCCGGTCGCGCTGCGCTTCTGCGGCTTCTGGCGCGGTATCTCGGGACGCCGGTCCTGCCGGGCGTAGTAGGATCCGTCGGAATAATCCGTCCAATAATAGAATGCTGCGTCTGCCTGGCTGGTCGCGCCGATCGCACCCGCCGCCGTCAAAATGGCGACCTGCCAAAGCCGCGCCGGCTTGGCAGAAAAACCCGACCCGTTCACGCTGTTCATCCTCGAATCCATAATCCAAATCAGACGTTAGTCTCGCAAAGGGGATACGCGTTCACCAGCTCAGTGGTTCTGCCGTGAGCTACTTTTGTTCAAGGCGTAACAAAAAAGCCTCACGGAGCGGTAAACGGCGGCCGCGTTCGTGCGCCGTCGTCTTCCTGAGCGGCTGTCGCGTCCCTACATTGCAGAGACTTGTTACCGGAGAACTTCATGTCATCTCGTTTCCTCGGTCTTTCCGGCATCCGCTTGAAAGGCTTTGCTTTCTTCCTCTTGGCTCTGGCCTTGCCGACGGCGTCCGCTCAGGCTGCCGACGAGCCCGATCTGATCTTCCGCCGCTCCACCGTGTTCAAATGGATGAGCCCGAACGACAAGCTCGCGACCTACGGTCTGGACGATCCCGAAGTCGAGGGCGTCGCCTGTCATTTCACGGTGCCGGAGAAGGGCGGGTTCAAGGGCTGGCTGGGCCTCGCCGAGGAGGTCTCGGACATCTCGCTGGCCTGCCGCCAAGTCGGGCCGATCAAGTTCAAGAACAAGATGGAGCAGGGCGACGACATGTTCCGCCGGCGCCGCTCGCTGTTCTTCAAGAAGATGCAGATCGTGCGCGGCTGCGACACCAAGCGCAACGTGCTGGTCTACATGGTCTATTCGGACAGGATTATCGAGGGGTCGCCTAAGAACTCGACTTCGACCGTGCCGATCATGCCGTGGGGACCTGCAGACGCGAACGTCCAGAAGTGCGGTGAATTCTTCACACAGTGACCCGCTTGCGCGTCACTCGATGACGACAGCGCGGCGGGCCTGCGGTCTGACAAGATGCGAGCCGGTCAGCCGCACGAATGCCTGTGGCGCGGCCTCGAAGCCGCGACCGGACTGCAGCGACATCGCGCCGGCCGAGGCGACGTGGCTCGGTCGTTGAACTCTGCGGTCCGTCCGTTGGTCCGTCTCGCGCGGCGTTGCGCGATCCTGCGTCGTCATGGCCATCCCTCAACTGACTGCGTCCGGTGATTCCGGCGTCTCGGATTCGATGGCTTGGGTCGCAGCCGCAGCGCCCCCGGTTCGACCGGACCCAGCCTTCGTTCGTCACTCTCTTCAGCAGAAAATCGTAAAATGCGTGTGAAGCACGCAAGGCGGGACCGTGACGGCGGCGGCATGCGATGCGGTAGCGCCGCCGAACCGGAACCTGACAGGCCACTTCGGGCGCCGGCGAGACGGGCTTGAAATGATTGGCAGTTTTCGAGAATTGTGTCGTCGGCCTCGATGCGACGAAACAATTCTCACGCAAGATGAAACCATTTTGCGCTTTTGGCGCATCACGCGCGAAACCGCCCATGGTTATCAGCTTCACAACGACGACGGCGGTGCCGCCGGCCACGGAATTCGGAGACAAGACCATGCGCGCGCTCAGCTTCATCCTTGCTTTCGGCTTCGTGATCGTCGGCTCCTCGTTCGCGGGTGCGCCGGACGGCAATCTTCCCGGCGTCGGCACCTTCCAGTACAGCGGTTCGCCGATCACCACCGCGTCGTCGCAGCCGATCGTGGTTGCCACGCGCTTCTGATCGACAACAAGAAATCAGCCGATAAAGGCCGTCATGTTCGTCCGATTGTGCGCCGCTGTGTTCGTAACCCTTCTGACGATCAATGCCGCCGAGGCGCAGGTGCGCGCGCCCTCGCGGTTACCCGATCCCCGCAGCGAGTTCGTGCGTCAGTGCGCACCGCGGATGATTGGACGGTGGGAACATCCCGAGGAAGTTTGCGGCTGCCTGCACGACCACGCTGCAGCCGCGGTCGAGGATCGCGACCTGCGCGAGGCGCTGTTGCGCGGCATCAGCGAGACCGGTGTGCCCACGATCGAGACCGACTGGGTGCCGGCGTCCAAGCAAAGCGAGATCGGTCCGACCTTCACCAAGATCGCCAAGCCGACCCTGCAGTGCATGTTCGACCCGGCGAAGCAGTAGTTATTTCGTCTTCGGACCGTAGCGCGGCACGCAAGTGGCGGTGCGCACGACGCCCTTGTCGGACATTCGCGCCCCACGCACTTCCTTGACCTGTCCGGCGGGACAGGTTCCGTCATCGACCTGAACGCGCTGCCCCAGCTTGAGGTCGACGATGTCTTGCTCGCGTCCGACCGTGGCGGCATGCGCCGTCGCGGCAAGTGCGGTGGAGATCAGGAGCGCGAGGCTGGTCGTGCGGCGTAGCGGCATGGTGAGAGGTCTCGGCGATGATGCCGCAATGTAGGCATCGGCTCGCGATTCTCATAGTGAACGTTCGTTAAGCGCTGCGCGCCGGCTTGTTCCTCATGCGCAAGGCTGCGCGCGATTCACGCGCCAGATGTTCCGCGGAGGCGACGAGTAGTGGAACCGCATGCCCGGAAAATCCCAGCACGAAGCCGGGCAGAGGCCGCGCGCGCGAATAAGTGTCGGCCAGGAGCCAGCCTTCTGCGCCGGCCGTCTGCTTGGCCCGCGCGGCCACCGACAGGTCGACCGAGGGATCGAATCGGGCAACGAGATGCAGGCCTTGTGACGGCACCGGCACCGAAAGCGCGCCGTCGGATGCGGTCTCCAGCGTTTCGGCCAGCACGTCGCGAGCCTCGCGATAGAGCTTTCGCACCCGCTTGAGATTGGCGGCGAACGCGCCCGAATTGAGCATGTCGGCCACCGCGCCTTCCATCAGCGTGCCGGGGAAGCGGTCGAGCGCCGCGCGCGCAGCCGTCACGTCAGCGATCAGGCGCTCGGGCAGGGCGCAATAGCCGATGCGCAGGCCCGGAAACAGCGTCTTGGCGAATGTGCCGAGATAGATCACGCGCTGCAGACGGTCGATGCCGGCGAGCGACATCAGCGGTGCGCCGTCATAGCGAAACTCGCTGTCGTAATCGTCCTCCAGCACGAAGGCGCCGGCCTGCCTGGCCCAGTCCAAGAGCTCGAGCCGCCGCGGCATCGACATCTGCACGCCCAGCGGAAACTGGTGCGATGGCGTAACATAGGCCGCGCGTGCGTTGGGACCTGCAGTTCGTCCCTTGGCGACCCGCATGCCGTGCTCGTCGACAGGAACGGGCACGGCGCGATAGCCGCAATGCGCGATGGCTTTTCGCGCGGTCGGATAGCCGGGATCTTCGCACCAGACCTGGTCGCCCGCTTTGAGGATCGCGCTCAGTACGATGCGCAGCGCGTGCAGTGTGCCTGACGTAATCACGATCTGATCGGGATCACAGCGCAGCCCGCGCGCCGACAACAGATGATCGGCGATCGCCGCGCGCAGCTCGCGGCTGCCGCGCGGATCGGCATAGTGCAGATGTTCGGACCCGAAGGCGCGCATGCGCCGGCCGACGAAGGCGCGAAAACGCTGCACGGCGCGTTCGTCGATATGGGTGCAGCCGAGCGCGAATGCGCCTTGTCTCGGTGCATCGACCACCACCTTCGGCTTGCCCGGCGCGGCCGCGCGCGCCGGGATCCGCGCGGCGACGAAAGTGCCGGAGCCGACTCTGGCCTCGGCAAAGCCGTCGGCGATCAGGCGTTCATAGGCGATCACGACGGCGTTGCGCCGGAAGCCCGTCTGCTTCGCCAGTGTGCGCGACGGCGGCAACGGCTCGCCGGGCTTGACGAGGCCGGAGACGATCATCTCGCACAGCGCCTGATAGAGCCGGTGCGCGGCGGAGGCGCCTGCGGTGACGTGCGGGCCGGTGAGGTCGAGCGGCAGCTCGGTCCTTGTCGGCAAGGGCGTCTCGGCCGATGAGGGCAGGGAATTGGTCGGAATTTTTTGCATGGAATTGGAACTATCGCAGACCAAATGCGAAGCTACAACTGCTCCAGATCTTTTCCAATCCGATCAGGAGCAGCCGTGAGCCAGGCCGAGACCACCAATTCCTACCCGACCTCCGCGCGCAACCAGGTGAAGCGACGGCATGACCGCGGCTTCTACGATCACGAGACGGTGCATCGCATCCTGGATTCCTCGATGCTCTGCCACGTCTCCTACGTGATCGACGGCCAGCCCTATTGCACGCCCACCTTCTTCTGGCGCGAGGGCACCAAGCTGTACTGGCACGGCTCGAGCGCCAGCCGCATGCTGCGCAACCAGACCAAGGGCGAGCGCGTGTGTCTCACGGTCGCGCATCTCGACAGCCTCGTGCTGGCGCGCTGCGGCTTCAACCATTCCGCCGACTATCGCGCGGTCATGGCGTTCGGCACCGCCTATCTCGTCACGGACCCCGAGGAGAAGGATCGCGCGGTGATCGCGATGGTCGACCGCTTCTTTCCGGATCGTACCGCGAGCCTTCGGGCCAGTAACACGCAGGAGATCAAGGCGACCTCCTTCATCGCGATGGAGATCGAGGAGGCCTCGGCCAAGGTCCGCGCCAAGGGTGTGGCCGACGACGATGAGGACTACGAATTGCCGATCTACGCCGAGCGTATCCCGGTGCGCTCGGTGCTCGGCGCGCCGGAGCCCTGTCCGCGCCTGCTCGATGGGGTGAGCCGCCCTGCGACGCTGAATGGCTATTCCGAAGGCCGGCTGCTCGAAGATGCATTGCGGGATGCATATTTTGTGGAGTACCCGAACGGCTGAAATCGGCTAGCTTGCGCGCTCCTTGGGACCATTGGAATGCCTGGAGTTGCCTGATGAATGCCGAAACGCAGCAGAGGATTCTCGACGCCGTCGATGCCGGCTTCGAGGCCCAGCTTGCCACCACCCGCGATTTCGTCGCGATCCCTTCGACCCGCGGGGCGGAGGGACCCTGCCAGGACATGATCGGCGACCTCCTGCGTGCACGCGGCTATGAGGTCGACGACTGGCACATCAAGGTCGACGACCTCAAGGAACTGCGCGGCTTCGGCCCGATCGAGCATGATTTCTCCAAGGCGCGTTCGGTGGTGGGCACCTACCGTCCCACGACCGAAGCCGGCAAATCGTTGATCCTGCAGGGCCACTGCGACGTCGTGCCCGCCGGTCCCCTCGAATTGTGGGAGACGCCGCCGTTCTCGCCCGTCATCAAGGACGGCAAGATGTTCGGCCGTGGCGCCTGCGACATGAAGTCGGGCACCATCGGCGCGCTCTATGCGCTGGACGCGATCAAGGCCGCGGGGCTCAAGCCGACGGCGCGCATCCACTTCCAGTCCGTGATCGAGGAGGAGAGCACCGGCGTCGGCGCGCTCTCGACGCTGCAGCGCGGCTATCGCGCGGATGCCTGCTTCATTCCGGAGCCGACCGGCGGCAAGATGGTGCGCTCGCAGGTCGGCGTGATCTGGTTTCGCCTGCGTGTGAAGGGGCATCCGACCCACGTGGCGTTCGCCGGCTCCGGCGCCAATGCGATCATGGCGGCCTATCACCTGATCCAGGCGCTGCAAAAGCTGGAGATCGAGTGGAACGAGCGCGCCAAGGCCGACAAGCACTTCAAGACCCTGAACCATCCCATCAACTTCAATCCCGGCATCATCAAGGGCGGCGACTGGGCCTCCAGCGTGCCGGCCTGGTGCGATGTCGATTGCCGGATCGCGGTGCTGCCGGGCTGGTCGATCGCCGATCACCAGAAGGAGATCATGGCCTGCGTCGCGGCCGCCGCGCGCAACCATCGCTTCCTCGCCAACAATCCGCCTGAGATCGAATGGTCGGGCTTCTTGTCCGAGGGCTATGAGCTGACCGACGCCGCCGCACCGGAAGCCGCGTTCGCCAAGGCATTCGGCAAGGTCTATGGCGGCATGCCTGAGGACCTCGTCTTCACCGCGCTCACCGACACCCGTTTCTACGGCCTCAACGAGGGCATTCCGAGCCTGTGCTTCGGCGCCAGCGGCGGCGAGATGCACGGCTTCAACGAATATGTCGATCTGGACTCGCTGAAGAAGACCACCAAGGCGATGGCGCTGTTCATCGCGGAATGGTGCGGGGTGGAGAAGGCGTAGCGTTGCCTCGGGCCGCAGCTCTCGTAGGGTGGGCAAAGGCGCACCCGCGCCGTGCCCACGAGTTGTCTCGAACATGACAAAATCGTGGGCACGCTCCGCTTTGCCCACCCTACGGCACCGTGTTTGAGGCGCTTGCTTGCGCAATCCACCAGCCCTCCGAAATCCTTTAAGCTTAAAAGAAAGACTAGGATGCCGGGCGTCCCGGTGGCAGACTGGCGTCCGGTTGCTGGACGAGTCCCCCGGGAGTGACGATGCGCGATTGGGATGATGCTTACGCCAATTCGGCCCATATCCCGGGCTCGGACAAGATGCCGGGGCTGTGGGCAGAGCGGGCTGCGGCTTACCGGGCCGCGCTGAAGGATCTCCGCGCCGACATCGCCTATGGCCCGGGTGAGCGTCAGCGTTTCGACCTGATCCTGCCCGACGGCGACAGCAAGGGCCTCGTCGTCTTTGTGCACGGCGGTTACTGGATGCGCTTCGACAAGTCGACCTGGTCCGATCTCGCCGAAGGCGCGCGCCACCATGGCTGGACCGTGGCGCTGCCGAGCTACACGCTGACGCCGGCTGCGCGCATCTGCGACATCACCGCCGAGATCGCCGCGGCGATCGCCAAGGCGGCTTCGCTCGTCGCAGGACCGATCCGGCTTGCCGGCCATTCCGCCGGCGGTCACCTCGTCACGCGCATGCTGTGCGACGACAGCCGGCTGGAGCCCGCTGTCTTCAACCGCATCGCCGGCACGCTCTCGATCAGCGGCCTGCACGATCTGCGTCCGCTGCTCAAGACGAAGATGAACGACACGCTGCGCATGACCATGGAGGAGGCGACGCTTGAAAGCGCTGCGCTGCATCTGCCGCGAGGACATTCGCCCGTGACCGCCTGGGTCGGCGGCGGCGAGCGGCCGGAGTTTATCCGCCAGTCCGACCTGATGGCCAATCTCTGGACCGGTTTCGACGTGCCGACACGCCTTGTCGTCGAGCCCGGGCTGAACCATTTCACCGTCATCGACGGGCTGAAGGATCCGTCGTCCCACATCACCGCGCGCCTGATCGGCCTCGACTGAGCAAAGCCGGGAAAGATCGATCGAGAGGGCCTGTTCATGTCGTCCAGCGATTACGATCCCACGAGCGAAGGCGCCGAGACCGATTTCGCCCGGCGTATGTCCTATGGCGACTATCTGGCGCTGGATGCAATCCTTGGCGCTCAGCACCCGCTCTCGGAAGCGCATGACGAGATGCTGTTCATCATCCAGCATCAGACCACCGAGCTGTGGATGCGCCTTGCCATTCACGAGCTCAGCGCTGCGCGCCGCTCAATTGCCAGGGACGAGGTGCAGCCTGCAATGAAGATGCTGGCGCGGATGTCGCGCATCTTCGAGCAGCTCAACAACGCCTGGGACGTGCTGCGCACGATGACGCCGAGCGAGTACACGCGCTTCCGCTCGCAGCTCGGGCAGTCCTCGGGCTTCCAGTCGCGGCAATATCGGTTGATCGAATTCCTGCTCGGCAATCGCAACCAGGCCATGCTGAAGCCGCACGCGCACGATGCGGAGACGACGAAGCTGCTGGAAGCCGAGCTTGCGACGCCGAGCCTCTATGATGAGGTGCTGCGTCTTGCCGATCGCAATGGGCTGAAGATGCCCGCGTCCGTGCTGGCGCGTGACGTGCGCGAGACTCACAGCTTCAACGAAGGCGTGCTGCAGGCCTGGCGTGTCGTCTACGAGGCCCCGGAGACGCACTGGATGCTCTACGAGCTCGCCGAGAAGCTGGTCGACTTCGAGGACTACTTCCGTCGCTGGCGCTTCAACCACGTCACCACGGTCGAGCGCGTCATCGGCTTCAAGCGCGGCACCGGCGGCACCGGTGGGGTCAGCTATCTCAAGCGCATGCTCGAGGTCGAGCTGTTCCCCGAGCTCTGGCGCGTGCGAACGATTTTGTAAGAATGACCATGACCAGATATCGCGTCTATGACGACACCAAAGCCCTGTTTCACCTGCCTGACGGCGTGATCTATCTCGACGGCAACTCGCTCGGCGCGCTGCCTCGCGGCGTTGCCGAGCGGGTCAACCGCGTCATCACGACTGAGTGGGGCAATGAGCTGATCCGCGCCTGGAATACCGCCGGCTGGTACGTCCAGCCGCGCCAGCTCGGCGATCGGATCGCGCGGCTCATCGGTGCGGAAGCCGGCTCGGTGATGGTCGGAGACACGCTGTCGCTCAAGGTCTATCAGGCGCTCGCCGCCGCGCTCGACATGAATACATCCCGAAAGGTCGTCCTGTCGGACACCGGCAACTTTCCGACCGACCTCTATATGGCCGAAGGCCTGATTGCGACGCTCGGGCGCGGCCATCAATTGCGTCTGGTCGCGCCGGAGGACATCGAGGCCTCGTTGTCGGAAGAGATCGCGGTACTCTACCTCACCGAGGTCGACTATCGCACCGGCCGGCGCCATGACATGGCGGCTCTGACCGCGAAGGCGCATGCGCTCGGCATCGTCACCGTCTGGGATCTCGCGCATTCGGCCGGCGCGCTGCCGGTCGATCTTGCCGGGTGCGGCGCGGACTTCGCGGCGGGCTGCACCTACAAATATCTCAACGCGGGTCCGGGCGCGCCGGCCTTCCTCTACGTCGCCCCGCGCCACGCCGACAGCGCGCGCGCTGCGCTGTCGGGCTGGATGGGTCACGCCAAGCCGTTTGCGTTCGAGCTGGCCTATGCCGCCGCCGGCGGCGTCGAGCGCATGCGCGTCGGCACACCTCCGGTGCTCGCGATGGCGGCGCTGGAGGCTTCGCTCGACATCTGGGACCGCGTCGATATCGCGGAGGTTCGTGCGCGCTCGCTGGCGCTCGGTGATCTCCTGATCGCCGAGGTCGAACGCCGTTGCCCGTCCTTGAAGCTTGTCACCCCGCGTGCGCACGACCAGCGCGGCTCGCAGGTCTCGTTCGCCTTCGACGGCGGTTATGCCGCCATGCAAGCACTGATTGCCCGCGGCCTGATCGGCGATTTTCGTGCGCCCGACATCATGAGGTTCGGGATTACCCCGCTGTACATTGGCGAGAACGACATCGTGCGGGCGGCGGAGTTCATCGAGGAGGTGATCGCCGGCGATGTATGGCGGCAGCCGGAATATCAGGTCGTGAACGCCGTGACGTGAGGACGGTCTCGTGCCCCGGACGCGGCGCAGCGCTTCTTGGCGGTGCGCTGCAGAGCCGGGGCCCACGCCGCATCGTGCTCTGTTGCGAGATGGGTCCCGGCTCGGCGCCGCAACGTTGACGCGTTGCAGCGCGTCCGGGACACGATAGCGGTGGCGGCCTCGCTATTCGCGCTCGCCCCACAGCGCCGCGACGATCGCATCGAGCCCATCCGTCAGCGCCGCCGGCCCCGGCTGCAGGATGATCGGTGACTTGATTTCGACGATGCGGTTGTCGCGCACGGCGGGAATTTCGCCCCATCCATCGCGCGCGCAGATGCGAGCCGGGACGACCTTCTTGCCGCACCACGAGGCGAGGATGATGTCGGGCGCGGCCTCGCGCACCGCCTCTGCCGAGACGATGCGATCCCTAGCCGCCTGCTGATGTCGCAGGTCCGCAAAGACATCCGTGCCGCCGGCGATCTCGATCAGCTCGGACACCCAGCCGATGCCGGAGATCAAGGGATCGTCCCATTCCTCGAAATAGACGCTTGGCGGCGGCGAGGGGCGGGGCGCTACGGCAATCGCCGCCAGGCGCTGTTCCAGGCCTTGCGCGAGGCCCTCCGCGCGGTCCGTGGCGCCGACCAGCGCGCCGAGCGTGCGGATCATCGCAAGGATCCCCGCGATGTCGCGCTGGTTGAAAACGTGGACGTCGACGCCGGCGCGCACGAGGTCGGCGACGATGTTGGCCTGAAGGTCGGAAAAGGCCAGCACCAGATCGGGTTCCAGCGCTAGGACCTTCGGAATGTCAGCCGAGACGAAGGCCGAGACCCGCGGCTTCTCGCGACGTACCTGCGGCGGACGAACCGCGTAGCCGGAGACGCCGACGATCCGGTCCTGCTCGCCGAGCAGGTACAGTGTCTCGACGGTCTCCTCGGTCAGGCAAACGATGCGGCGGGGCGGGAAGTGGCGCATGGACCGAGCCTATGCACAATGTGCGCGCCGATGTCAGCCTGGCGATTACCTCGGACGTCATTGCCTTGCCGCACGAAGCAATTCACGTTGAGGCAACAAGGAATTGGGAGGAGATCTGATGACGCCGCTCGAGAAACTTAAAGCGATGAAGATGCCGTTCGCCGAGCTCAAGGGCGTCGAGTTCATCGAGGCCGGGAAGGAGCGCGTGGTGGCGCGGATGACGGTTCGGCCCGACCTCTGCACGCTGCATCACACCATCCATGGCGGGGCGGTGATGGCGCTCGCGGATTCCGTTGGGGCCGCGGCGACGGTCATCAATCTGCCCGAGGATGCCAAGGGCACGACCACGCTGGAGAGCAAGACCAATTTCATCGGCGGGGCCAAGGAGGGAACCACGGTGATCGCCACCGCAACCCCGGTCCATCGGGGCCGGCGGACCCAGGTCTGGACCACCCGGCTGGAAACCGAGGATGGCAAGCTGGTTGCCGTGGTCACCCAGACCCAGCTGGTCCTGTAAGACTACGGAGCTTTGATTTTATTAACGAATTGGTCGTTTCCCATGCCTTTAAGTTGGGCAGGTCCTCGTCTTGCAAAAGATGTTGCGATGCACAATATAGGGGGCCTAGGGATTCGAACGCCTCCTCGAGGGACACCAAGAGGAGTTTTGACGTGGTACTTGAAGAGACCGTCCGCACTGCCCCTGGCTATGTGCGGACCCTGATCCAGCAGGAAGAATTGCCGCTTCTGCGCGATCATCTGCTGAGGCTCGATGCCGAAAGCCGGCACGACCGTTTCAATGGCTTTCTCGACGACAGCTTCATCGAGCGCTACGCCGCCCGCTGCGCCGAGGACGGCACCGTAATCGTCGCCTATATCGTCGATGGCGTGGTCCGCGGTGCGGCCGAGCTGCATCCGGCGGAAGATGATGCCTTGCCTGAAGTTGCCTTCAGTGTGGAAGCCTCCGCACGACGCCAGGGTGTCGGCACCGTGCTATTCCGCCGCCTGATCGCGGAGGCGCGCTGGAAGGGCTACAAGAGCCTGCGCATCACCACCGGCGCCGAAAACCACGCGATGCGGGCGCTCGCCAGGAAGTTCGGAGCGCATCTGGCTTTCCGTCACGGCGAATCGACCGGGACGATCGATCTTGCCAAGACACCCGAAGCCGAGCTCGCCGATCTCGCGGCTTCGCCCTTCACGGCCGGGCGCGCACTGCTCAGCTTCAACTCGACGTGCTGGAAGATCATCTCCAGCATGTATGGCAATCGCGCCGCCTGATCTGAGATCAGCGGGCTGAATCAAAAAGCGGACCGGCATGGCCGGTCCGCTTTCGTATTTCTCGGGATCGAAGCGAGCGTGCTAAGTGCCGGTGCGCTTGTCGTTGCCGAAACGGCGGACGACGCGGCGTTCGACCACGACAGAGCGCTGCGCGCCCTGTTCGCCGGCGATCACGCGCGTGGCGGTGATGCGGCTGTTGGTGCGCGCCTGCTTCTTCACTTCGGCCTGCACGACATCGAGCGGCATCCCCATCAAGGCTGCGGCGATCTCGGCCTGCTGCGCCTGATCATCGGTGATGCCGATGGCGGCGAAGATCGCCTCGTCCAGGGTCGGCGGATCGTGGCGGACGCGCCGCGTGCCGTACTTGGTATTCCAGTCTGCGCTCATGGGGGCCTCGTTTCGATTCTGGATACCTAGTGCCGCCTATGTTGCATTGCAATATGAATTTGGTGTGGCATCTCAGCTATTCACCGGTTGCATCGATCAACCCTCAGGGCGGAGACGGAGCACCTGCTTCCACCTCGGTCCGCTGCTGTGGCCAGCGCTTCAGAGCCGCGTGTCCGGCCTCCGTAAGCCCGTAGATTCCCCGATCCGCCCGTTCGAACCAGCCATACACATTGTTAAGCAAGATCTTGCCGGCATCGGGACAGCGCTCGCGCAAGTCCCGCACGCGCTGCGGCCCGTCGGCGAGGGCCGAGGCGCAGGCCAGCGCCTGCTGCCGATAGGCCGTCATGATCGGCGCGCGGGTGCTGCCGCCGAGCACGGGATCGCCCTGGCGACGCTGGTGCTCGGTGACGAGGCGGGAGCGCAGCTTCGGCTCGCGGCGCGGCGCCGCCGTCGGCGGCTTCACGAGGACCTCGACCTGGCCGCGGTCGGTGACCCCCAGCATTCCGAAGCCGAGCCGGCGGCAGAGGTTGCGATAGCGCGCATCGCTCTCGCGTCCCTTGCCCCGGATCGACATCTTCGCCGCGATCCAGACCTCGTCGGCTGCCGACGCGCGATCGACCGCCTGCAGGATCAGCTCGAGATTGAAAGCGAGCTTGAGCTCGCCGATCACCACGACCGGCGGATCGCCGGCGCTGAGGCCCACGAGATCGCAGCCGCCGATCTCGCCCTTGACCGTGAAGCCGAGCTCTTCGAGGAAGCGTTTGACGGGCAGGTAGAGCGTGGTTTCCACGGGGCGTCCGATCGGAGAATCAGTTGCGGCAGTCTAGCCCGGATCGTATCTCGGCCTCTGTGCCATTTGCCGGGAAGGGAGCGGTACGGCTATCCTGCAGCCGGGCAGGCGGGCGCTTTGCGAACATGACGATCAGGAACGGGCTCTATCACATCCGCATCGAGATGCTGGATGCCGTGCAGGGTGGCAACCAAGGCGTCATGGTCCTGCGCGACGGCACCATGCGCGGCGGCGATTCATTCTTCTTTGCCTACGGGACCTACACCTCGGCCGACGGCAAGTGGAAGGGCGAGCTGACCAACGAGGAGCATTCGCCCTCGTTCGACGAGCGCCCGGTATGGGGCCGCAAGATCGTGACCATCGGCTTCAGCGGCACCTACGACGAGGAGACCGCTTACGGCGAAGGCATCGCGCTCGCCGGCAAGCAGAGCATCCGCTTCAAGGGCAATCTGCGGCTGCTGGTGCCGGATTGACGCTTCAGCTCACGAGGCGGTCGTAATCTGCATGGGAGCCGATCCAGAACCAGACGTAGGTATCATCAGACTCGACGGCGAGGGCGCGATAGCGAAGTCCAACCCTTGCGGACCAAAATCGTCCGATCCGTTTGAACTGGAGCGAGGGGTGAGTGGGGTCGCTTTTCAGCAACTGGAAATTGGCATCAGCCAACTCCCGGACCTTGAGGGGCAAAGCCGCATAGGCCTTCCAGAATCTGGGCGACGCAGCGTGCTTCACAAGTCGCGAATTTGGCCAGCACGATAAGCGCTCAGCGCCTCCTCGGCAAAGGCGTCGAGCTTGCCCGCTTTGGCACCTTGCTCCAGGGCCTGATCGAAGCGTTCGGCGTCGAACTGCTCGAACCATGCACGAAATCGTGCCAATTCGTCAGGCGTAAGTCGCTGGATTGCTTGCTCGATATCTTCTGTCGTCATGGATCGAATATAGCAATGCAGCCCGCTTTGGAAAAGGTTCGCGACAGGCGGACTAAACCCGTCCGCCCACCGGGATCAGCGCGCCGGTGACGCCGCTGGCGGCATCGCTGGCGAGGAACAGGATCACTTCCGCAAGCTCCTGCGGCGTGACCCATTTGGAAAAATCCGCCTTCGGCATGTCGGCGCGATTGGCCTTGGTGTCGATGATCGACGGCAGCACCGCGTTCACCGTCACCTTGCCTTTCCACTCGTTGGCCAGCGCCTCGGTGAGCCGATGCACGCCCGCTTTCGACGCCGCATAAGGCGCCATGCCGGATCCGGCCTGGAGCGCGCCCATGGCGCCGATATTGACGATGCGGCCGGCCTTGGACGCGGCGAGATGCGGCAGCGCTGCGCGCGAGGTGTTGAGCGCGGTCATGACGTTCAGCGCATGCATGCGGTGCCAGGTCTTGATGTCGCCGTCGCCGACCGTCTCGAACGCGAAGCCGCCGGCGATGTTGATCAGCGCCTCGAGCTTGCCGAAATGACTTGCCGCCGCTTCGATCGCGGTCTTGGCCTGCGCTGCGTCGGACAGATCGACGCCGCCGATCTCGATGCGCTCGGGCGTCGCCGGCAGTTGCGAGGGTGCGTGGTCGATGCCGGCGACGCGTGCGCCGCGCGACTGCGCGATTTCGGCAACCACTCTGCCAAGCGCGCCGAGCGCACCGGTGATGACCAGGACCTTGCCTTGCATTGTCGATCTCCCGGCGCTGCGGCCTATGATTCCAGATAGCGCGCCTTCAGCGCGGCGCGCTCGGTCGCGCCGAGCTTGAGCCCGTCACGAAGATAAGTTTCGACATCGCCATACTCACGGCCAACGGCCTCGAACGCCGCGGCAAGATACGAGGCCTCGACGCTGCCGATGGCGTTGCGAACGTCCTCTGGCAGGTCGATGGCTGCCGTTGCATCGCGCCTGTAGTGCTGGTTGGTCAAGAGATAGTCCTCGACGATGACGTCATCGGGCACGCCGAGGGCATGCAGGATCAGCGCGCTGGCAAAGCCGGTGCGGTCCTTGCCCGCGGTGCAGTGGATCACCAGCGGTGCGCGGTCTTCCAGCAGGTGGCCGAACAGGTTGCGAAAGCTGTGCGTGTTGTGGCGGACATAGTTGCGGTAGGACTCCCGCATCAATTCTAGCGCCACCGGCGCGGTCAGCGTGCCCCTGGCAAGCTCGGTGCGGAGCGCAGCGACGACCGTCGGCTCGATCGGCAGCGAGTGCACCGTGATCTCGTTCACGACGCAGACGCCGGCCGCACGCTCCTCCAGTCCGCGGAAATCGAACGCGCTCCTGACCCCGAGCGCGCGCACGATCGCCACATCATCGGCGGTGAGCTGCCCGAGATGGTTGGAGCGGAAGATATGCCGCCAGCGCGTGGTGCGGCCATCGGAGGCCTTGTAGCCGCCGAGATCGCGAAAATTGCTGGCGCCTTGCAAGGCGAGGTGGCGGGCAGGGGAGGCCTTGAGGGAGGAGTCTTGCATGGGATCAGCTTGGGTTATGGTTCCAGCGGGCGCACGGCGGGCGTCCTTGAGATCTATTACAGGGGGCGATCATGGATCGGTACAAGGCCATTGTTTTGGCGATCACCATGCTGTCGGGCGGAATTCTCGGTGTGACGCAGGCCGATGCGCAGACCTTCCGGACCTATCGCTGCGCCGATGGTACGCAGTTCATCGTCGGATTTTATGACGCCGACAAGCGGGCCTTTCTCCAGATCGACGGCGAGGCGGTCACGCTGGCGAAGCGGCTGTCGGTCTCGGGCACGCGCTATTCGGGGGCCGGGGTCACGCTGAGAATTCCCAAAACGGGGCCTACCACGGTGAAGCACCTGAGGCGGCCGGTTACGGCCTGCGCGGTGATGGAAAGGCCCGGGATCTAGCCGGGCGGCGCTTGCAATCAAAAAGGGTCGAAACACCGTTGTTTCGACCCTTTTTCAACTGCCGCCATGCGCTTGCGCGAGCGCGGCGGTATCAAACCAAGCCCAGGCATCAGCGATCCCATTTCGGCTTGGCCTCGTCGACCGCGTCCTGGTGATACCAGCTCTCGCTGCAGATCGAGACGTTCGCGGGAAGCGAGGCGTGATCGGCAGGAAGGCGGGTCTCGCCGTAGCGGCGTCCGGCAAGAGCTGCGCGGCCCCCGACCGGGAATTGATAGATCGTTGCCGATCCATGACTCAGACCATTGTTCATCATTGCGATTCTCCTTGGTCGAAGCGCCTTGGCCTCCATGGTGCGCCCGACTCGTTCGATTGTGGTTACCGGAATCCCCATATCGGCCGCGGCTCCCGAATTGGAAAGTGCTGAAAAGGAGATCAGTTGCCGCCCAATTTATGGGCAGTCGAAGGTATGCATCCCCTAAGGCACGCTTTCGGTGACCAACGCTTGGGCCATTCCAAAGGTTGCTGTGGCGGGGTGGGAGACTTTGCGAATATTGCCAACGGTTGATGCGCGTTTCATCGGCAACCTCCGGCGCTGCGCTGCCTGCTTCAGAAACGGGCGATTTCCCCGGGGTTTTTGCGCTGCAGCTTCACGCAAAGGTGCGCGGCTATGACGCAGACCAGCGGGGCGGATTCTTCGCGGCGGAAGGCCCCCGGTCAGCGGTGGAAAACCCTCCGCACTGCGGCCTTTTGGCACGCAAAATGCTTGTAGAGGGCCGGCCGATGATGGCCGGGTACAAACGTGCGGGGCTCTCAACCCCACCTTTCGCATCATCTACAGAGAGGCTCAATGACCAAGTATAAGCTCGAGTACATCTGGCTCGACGGATATACGCCGACTCCGAACTTGCGCGGCAAAACTCAGATCAAGGAATTCGCGTCGTTCCCGACGCTCGAGCAGCTTCCGCTCTGGGGCTTCGATGGCTCCTCCACCCAGCAGGCCGAAGGCCACAGCTCAGATTGCGTGCTGAAGCCGGTCGCCGTGTTCCCGGACGGCGCGCGCACCAACGGCGTGCTCGTGATGTGCGAAGTCATGATGCCCGATGGCAAGACCCCGCATCCGTCGAACAAGCGCGCCACCATCCTCGACGACGCCGGCGCCTGGTTCGGCTTCGAGCAGGAGTACTTCTTCTACAAGGACGGCCGTCCGCTCGGCTTCCCCGAATACGGCTATCCCGCGCCGCAGGGCCCGTACTACACCGGCGTCGGCTACAAGTTCGTCGGCGATGTCGCCCGCAAGATCGTCGAAGAGCATCTCGACCTCTGCCTCGCGGCCGGCATCAACCACGAAGGCATCAACGCGGAAGTCGCGAAAGGCCAGTGGGAATTCCAGATCTTCGGCAAGGGCTCCAAGAAGGCCGCTGACGAAATGTGGATGGCTCGCTACCTGATGCTGCGCCTGACCGAGAAGTACGGCATCGACATCGAGTTCCACTGCAAGCCGCTCGGCGACACCGACTGGAACGGCTCGGGCATGCACGCCAACTTCTCCACCGAGTACATGCGTACGGTTGGTGGCAAGGAGTATTTCGAGGCGTTGATGGCCGCCTTCGACAAGAACCTGATGGACCACATCGCCGTCTACGGCCCGGACAACGACAAGCGTCTGACCGGCAAGCACGAGACCGCGCCGTGGAACAAGTTCAGCTATGGCGTGGCCGACCGCGGCGCCTCGATCCGCGTTCCGCACTCCTTCGTCAACAACGGCTACAAGGGCTATCTGGAAGACCGCCGTCCGAACTCGCAAGGCGACCCATACCAGATCGCTTCGCAGATCCTGAAGACGATCGCGTCCGTGCCGGCTGACAAGAAGGCCGCGGCCTAAGATCCTCCCGGCCCGGGCTGGGGGGCTGGCCCGGGTTGGCTCACAATCCGCCGGAGCTGCAAGGCTCCGGCGGATTTTCATTTGGATCTCGGTCATCCCTGTGGCCCACAGGCCTTACTCTCGCGAAACTTGTCTACCGCCAGGGAAAGCGGGATAGAGTGGACCGGGATGCGCGCGAGGGCCGGGACACGGCTGGTGTTTGAAGGCTTCTACAAAACGAGATTTCAGCTCGGCCACGCGGTCGGCCGGAGCGTGATGCATGTGGCGAACGGCAAGCTGCTGGGTGGCAATTCAGCCTTCGCCCATATCGGCACCTATGAACGGACTGAAGCCGGCGTCGACATCGTCATCAAGACGGTCCGCCACAACCCCGACCCGAACTACCGCGCCATGGCCGGCACCGATGATGCGACCCTGATCGCCAAGGGCTGGGCCGACGGCGATCTCTATCGCTTGACGGGCGAGTTGAAGGAGCTGCCGGGCGTGCCGTTCCAGTCGCTCATGACGCCGATCACCGAAGACGAGGTGCCGGTCGCCGCCGGCGTCGGCGAAGCCGGCATCACCGACGGCCTCTACTCGATTCATCTGCGCATGCTCGACGGTCTCGACGGCGGCCTCACCGGCGTGATGCTGCTCAACGGAGGGCGCATCCTCGGCGGCGATGCCGCGTTCTATTATCTCGGCAGCTACACGGCCGCGAACGGCCGCTGGAAGGGCCAGATCCTCAACCAGGAGCATACGCCGGCCAAGGACGATCCGATCTTCGGCGGCCACGAGGTCGGCATCGGCTTCTCGGGCAGCTATGACGCGGAAGAGGCGGTGCTGGAGGCGACCGCGCTTGCCGGCAAGCGCTCCTTGCGCCTCACCGCCGCGCTCAAGCTGATGCATCGCGCCTGAACGCGACGGGAAAGGCTCATGGAAACAGTTCGCATGCTTTCGACGCTCGGCCTGATGGGCGCGATGCGCAGCCTGGCTTCGGCCTTCGAGGCCGAAACGGGCATCCATATCGACGCCGATTTCGCGCCGACCCTGGCGCTGCTCAAGCGCTTGCGCGCCGGCGAGGCTGCCGACCTCGTCATCCTCACGCGCGAGGGGCTGGATGAGATGATCGGCGAGGGCCGCGTACTCGCCGATGGCGCGGCCGATCTGGCGCGATCCTATGTCGGCATCGCCGTGCTAGCAGGGCAGGTGTATCGCGACATCAGCAGCGAAGCGGCGCTGCGCAAGACGCTGCTCGCGGCGCGGTCCGTGGCCTATTCGCGGCTGGGCGCGAGCGGTGTCTATTTCGCCGAGCTGATCGTCCGGATGGGAATCGCCGCGGAGATCAATGCCAGGGCGACCGTCGTCGAGCAGGGCTTCACCGCCGAACGGCTCGTGACGGGCGAAGCTGACCTTGCCGTGCAGCAGCTCAGCGAACTGAAGCAGGTCGGCGGCATCGAGGTGGTCGGTCCGATCCCGCACGAGTTGCAGACGCCGGCGGTGTTCTCGGCCGGCTGTATCGCAGGCGCAAAACATGCCGACGCCGCGGAGCGGCTGTTGCGTTACCTGGCATCGCCGGAGGTCGCACCCGCCTTGCGCCAATCGGGACTGGAGCCCTAGATTTGCCTGAGCGGGAATGCAACGTCGTGTCCATGCGGATTTGTCTCCTGACCATCCTGCTCGCGCTCGCCGCGCCCTCGGGCGCGCTCGCGCAATCGGCCGACCTCGTTCTGTGCGACCGCGTGGCAGCCGATCCCAGCGATCCCGACAAGCCGGCCGACGTGAGGGGCGTCAGCGAGATCGCATCCGCCGATGTCGCGACTGCGATCAAGTTCTGCAGGCAGGCCGCGCCGTCCTCGCGGCGCGCGATGTTCGCGCTCGGCCGTGCCTATGCGGCCAACCGGCAGACGAGCGAGGCGATCGCCGCCTGGCGCAAGGCGGCCGACAAGGGATCGAGCGCGGCCATGGTCGAGCTCGGTGTCGCCTATGGCACCGGCTCCGGTGTCGCCAGGGACGAAACGCAGGCGCGAAAGCTGTTCGAGAAGGCGGCGCAATCAGGCAATCCCCGCGGCGTCAGCAATCTCGCCGCGCTCGGCGGCGCGGGCGGCGCCGCGCCGGCCGATCCCGTGCAGGCGCGCGCGCTGCTCGGCAAGGCGGCCGAGACCAACCCTGAAGCGCAGTATCAGCTCGGCCTGATGCTCTCCGAAGGCACGGGGGGCGCGAAGGATGACGTCGCGGCGCGTGCGCTATTCGAGAAGGCAGCCGCACAAAACCATTCCGGCGCGCTGGAACGGATGGGGGCCTTCGCGCAGGAAGGGCGCGGCGGGCCGAAGGACAAGGACGCCGCGAAAGCCTATTACGAGCGTGCCGCCGCGCTCGGCGACGAGGACGCCAAGAAGGCGCTGGAACGGCTGCGCTGCCCCTATGCGATCAAGGACAAGCGTGGCAAGCTCGTCACCACGCTGTGCTTCTGATCGGAGCCGGGACCAGACGGAACCCGGCGCGCGCCTGCGCGGTTGATGCCGGGTCACAACGGAGCGCAATCATGATCCGTAAACTGGCGTCGGGCGAATACCGCCTCTATTCGCGCAAGGTGAACCCCAAGACCGGCAAGCGGCGCAACCTCGGGACCTTCAAGAGCCGTGCGGCCGCTGAGAAGCACGAGCGCGAGGTGCAGTATTTCAAGCGTGATTGACCCGCTGAGCAAGGCCGTGTGAGACCGGCCAGGCAAAAAGTGCGAAAACAACCCCATGCACAGTAGCCAAGTGCTTGAAATCGCTTGATCGCCGAAATCGCCCGTCGGCCGAAACGGCGCGTCGCGATTTGCCGGGAATGCCTTGTCTCGTCGGGCAAAACAGGGACATGATGCACTCATCGCCGCGGAGATACGCAACGGGCCTGCGCGCAAAAGCCGGGTGGCCGCGCTGCTGCGGCAATGCTAGTTAGCCGGCGGTTCTTTTTCGAATTTGCGGGCTGATTGCGTTGCTGGACGGGCTCTACAAGGTTGAATACGGCGTCAACGATGCGTTCGGGCGCAGCATCATGTGTCTGCATGACGGCAAGATGCTGGGTGGCAATTCGGGCTTTGCGCACCTTGGCACCTACGCCGAGCAGGGCGGCGAGATCGTCGCCGAGGTCATCACCGAGCGGCACAACCTCGATCCCAACTACAAGCCGCTGATGGGCGCGGACGTCGCCTCGATCGGCGCACGCGGCCGGCTGGTCGGCAACGAGATCCGTCTCGAGGGCGGTGCGGACACAATGCCCGGTGCCCATTTCTGGGCCAATCTCACGCGGCTCGACGACGGGGCGCTGCCGCCGCGCGGCACGATCGGGCAGGGCGGCATCGCCAATGGGCTCTACGGCATGAGCCTGCGCGCGCTCGACGGCGTCGATGCCGGCCTCTCCGGCGTGATGCTCTTGATCGACGGACGCATCCTCGGCGGTGACGCGTTCTTCTATTATCTCGGCTCCTATTCCTCGGCCGACGGCCGCTGGAAGGGCGAGATGCTGAACCAGGAGCACACCCCGGCGAAGGGCGAGAACCCCGTGTTCGGCGGCTTCGAGGTCGGGATCGGATTCTCCGGGACCTGCACGGAAGACAGCGGCGAGCTCGAAGGCATCGCGCTGGCGGGGAAGCGGAGCTTGCGGCTGGCGGCATCGCTGAAGCTGATGCGACGGGCGTAGGCAGCCGATAATTTCGTCGCCTTTGCTCTTCTGTCAGAAGGCGACGTTGAACGTTTCATCTGACTGTTGGTCTTGGGCTTGAACCGACCGGAAGGCTGGTAGCGCCGCGCCGGGCGGGATGCGCCCTGACCGATCTTTCCGGAAGTGGTCTCCACAACGATCTTCGCCTCGAGGCCAATCCTCTGCTAACGTCGCAATTGGGTCGTGACGGGCCGATCCCGGAAACAAGAAGATCAGCACATGATAAGCTTGCTCCTCAAGCTCGTTTATAGCGCGTTGCTTCTGGGAATCGTCGGGGTCGCAGCGCGCGAACTCTGGACCGTATGGCTCGACACGCGGGTCTATATCGGCACCTTCGATGTCGTGTCCGAGTCCGGGAAGGACGATGGTGCGAGCCAGGCGTTTTCTCAGCGGATCGTCGCGGCCCAGACGATCCTTTCGCAACAGGTGATCGACTATCAGTCCCGCCGCAGCGGCGACACTCCGAGCGACCCGACTTATGCGATTCCGGGAATGCCCGCGTTAAACCTGCCACCCGAAGCGCTGGCCGGAGTCGACATCACCGTTCAGAACATCAATGTGCGTCAGATCCTGACAGCGGTTCGGCGTGGCTTTCTCGAGCCAAATGAAGTAAGCGGCCGCGTGACTCAGCGTCCGGGGGCCTTTCTTGCGGCAGTCGAATGGCCGCAAGCGCCGAGACCCGCTGGCGGCGCCCCCGCTCTCACGAAATTCCTTGTACCCAGCCGGGCGACTGCTCAGGAAGAGGCCGCCTATATCGCCTGTTCGATTTCGTGGGCGCGAGCGGCGAGCAGCGATGCGAAATTCGCGGCCATTCCACGCACACAGTTCTGCGACTTCGCTGCCGCTCTGACCGACCTCTACGCCCTCGAGGACGCCGCCTCGACGCCGGAGGGACTGGACGAAAAGGGCCTCCAGGTCGTCCGCAAGCACGCGGCAACACTGCGTTCGCATTATGAGGACAACCATGTCCTGCCGGGAATCTATCGCCTTCGCGCGGATCTGCTGGAGCTTCTTCCTGAAAAAAAGCGGACCCAGGACGAATTGATCGAGGCGCAGGAGGCACGGGTTCGCTATGCCATGTTGAGCTCGGAATTGCAGGGCCTGCCGGAGCAAGAGAAGCGCATGGCGGCCCTTGCCATCGCGCGGCCCGCCATTCTGCTCGACAATGGCAAGCTCAAGGACCCGCCGGAGAATTGGGCCGGCGTGCTGAAGCGCCATATTGTGGAGATCGGCGCAGCAGCCGGTTCCACAGGGCTGATTTTGGACTCCGTTGGAAACCCCACTGCCACCGGATTCATCGTGGCGCCCGGCGTCATGATGACAACCTCCTACGTCAGCAATGCGCTTCGTGTGTCAAAAACGGAGCCATCCAAGCCCGCAAAGCCGCCCACCCTTTGTCTTGGGCCGAGCGCGGCCAATTGTGCCCCATCGCTTGAGCTCGGTGATGTCATTTACCCGAAGGAGACAACCGATTCACCGCTCGTGTTGATAGAGCTGCACGGTCATGATCAGGTTCTCCAGCCTCCGCTGAGCGTTGCCGATCCGCTACCCGCGCCGAACGACATCATCGGGAGCTATGTCCACGTGATCGGTTATCCTGTCCGCGACCCACGTATGCCTGAGGAGTTCATGAAGCGTCTGCTCGGGGAGACTGATGGAAAGAAGCGGTTGATGCCGGGGCGGGTGCTTGCCGTCGGTTCTTCCATGTCGATATATCCGGTCGGGGACACGACGGTGCTCACGACCGACATCAGCACGACCGGCGGCGTGGGCGGCGGTCCTCTCATCGATCTGAAGAGCGGAAAAGTCATCGGGGTTGCTCACTCGGGCAGCTGGAAAGGGGATCGCGGCAAGTTCGCCTACTCGGTGCCAATCCCACGTGCGGTTATTGACATCATCAACCAGCGAACGCGCGGAACGCAAGACAGCCAGGCTGTTCCGGGAAAGCAATCCAACAACTGAAGCCCTGCGATCGCGGGCGGTGTGCGCCTTTCGGCCTCGCTCAAGCCGATAGGTCGTGCTTGGGGCGTGTGCTGACAATGAAGGGCGCCTCACGCATGCTCGGCGCCAAGCAGCCAATGGTGCCGGCAATCAAGGTCCCGCTCTCATACGCCGGTGGACATTCCAACGCGGCCGAGGCCGGGTAGCTTGAGCGCCGGGCGTCGGATGTCGAAGCCGAGCACGGCACCGAAGAAGTTGATCTCCAGGCCTTCGATCCAGCCAATCGAGAAACCAATGTATCCGGCAAGCGACGCATAAATGCCTGTGCCGGACGCCGTCATGCCGATCCATCTGCCGGTGTACGGGAAGTCCTTGCCGATTGCGGTCGGAGGCAGGACGGCTCGGAGCTCGGGGACGGAGTCGAGTGCGGCTTGCACGAAGGTGTTGGAATTGGGACCCGGCCAGACGCTGTAGTCGCCATAGGATCGAAACTTGTAGTTTTCGATCACGTCCCGGATTTTAGGAATGAGCGCCTCCGCGCGCGCTCCGTCGACGGCTACGATGGTTTCCGGCGCAGCGCCGAACCATCGCCCGTCCGGAGCGAAACCGTTGGTGCGGATCGGCTCGCCCCAGGCCGTGTAGTCATACCTCGTGTAAGTCGCCGCATTCTCCTCTTTGACGACGATCCAGGTGTGAACCGCGAAGATGCTGCGCCATCTGACCGTTCTCGCTCCGAACACCCGGATGACGGCTGCGGGCTGATCGGCTGCGGCAGGCAGAAGACCAGCGCTCGACCGGTCGGCGATTTGCCAATTCTCGCGGCCATCGCCCAGCCAGAAATATCTTGCCGCTGACGCTGCCAGCGGTGCGAAGACGAGGAACAGAAAGATCAGCAAGGGCTTCTTCAACGGAGTGTTACGGCGGGGCGTGTGACAGACCATATAGTTCGCATGAATGCCGCTGCCAGAGCCGATCAGTTCCGAACGACCTAACCAGCAGGGCCGGACGGGCACCTGAGATCAAGTCATTGTTCGCAACCGGAGCAGGATTGGAGCATGTGCATGGACATCAAGGAAGCAGCGGCAATGACAGAAGCCTCCGGATTGACGGAAGATCAGGGCGGCATGGCGCGAACCTCGAACCAGCGGTCGAGTTCCGGCGCGAACAAAACGGCGTTCGGTGCGCAGCCCAACCTGCCTTCGTTTGACTCCACGGCGCGATGGGCTGACCGGTTGCGCGAGGTAGCGGTGAAGGCGCCGTTGCGGTCGTTGATCGTGGCCTTTCTCGCCGGAGCCTGGATCGCTCGCCGCCGATAGGCGTTGCGAGCTGGCGCTTTCGCCGACAGACCCGGCAATTTGACTGACAGAGGAGGAACAGGAAGAATGAAAGTTCTGGCGGCGGTCCTGACTATTCTATTGGGCTCCATTTCGTTTGCCTCGGCGCAAAGCTCGGGAGGCGCCTCAGGCGGCTCTTCATCGAGCGGCGGCGCGAGCGCGACTGGTTCAGGCGGCGGAGGCGGTTCGACGCTTTCGAACGGAACCACGCTGAGCGGGACGGGCGGTTCGCCAGGGCCCAACGCGTCCAATGCAAGAAGCCACGGCACGACGGGCCAGAGACTTGGCGTGGCGCCTTCTGGTCAGGACGGCGGCGGGTCCCGACCGACTTACAACACGCCGGCCGCAAACGCTGCCGTCCAGCAGCTTGGAAACACGGATACAGGCATTCTGAGGAAGTGACGACCATCGTGCGTCGGGCTTGCGGGCGGAGGGGGTAGTTTACCTTGCCGGTAGCTCGCCAGCCGACATCAAGGCGTCGAGGTTCAAACCCTTGAGCTGAGGGATGACGAGGGAATTGGCTTGCGTTGGAGGCTGGATCCCGGCCTGTCCCGGGCTTCCCCTCGCGCCCCGCATGGCCTATGACGCTGCAACGCAAAAATCCCCCAAAAGACAGTCATGATCCGCCTCGACAACGTCAGCAAGCAAGCCGGCCACCAGATCCTGTTCATTGAAGCCTCCGCGGCCCTCAACAAGGGCGAGAAGATCGGGCTCGTCGGCCCGAATGGCGCCGGCAAGAGCACGCTGTTCCGGATGATCGCCGGGCAGGACTTGCCCGACGAGGGCCAGGTCTCGATCGATCGCGGCATCACCATCGGCTATTTCAACCAGGACGTCGGCGAGATGTCTGGCCGCAGTGCCGTCGCCGAGGTGATGGACGGCGCCGGTCCCGTCAGCGAGGTCGCAGCCGAGCTGCGCGAGCTCGAGGCCGCGATGGCCGACCCTGACAAGGCCGATCAGATGGACGAGATCATCGCCCGCTACGGCGAGGTGCAGCACCGGTTCGAGGAGCTCGACGGCTACGCGCTCGATGGCCGTGCGCGCGAGGCGCTGTCCGGCCTCGGCTTCAGCCAGGAGATGATGGACGGCGACGTCGGCAAGCTCTCCGGCGGCTGGAAGATGCGCGTGGCGCTGGCGCGCATCCTGTTGATGCGGCCCGACGTCATGCTGCTCGACGAGCCGAGCAACCATCTCGATCTGGAAAGCCTGATCTGGCTGGAGAAATTCCTGCACGACTACGAAGGCACGCTGCTGATGACCTCGCATGATCGCGAGTTCATCAATCGCGTGATCTCCAAGGTGATCGAGATCGATTCCGGCTCGCTCACCACCTACACCGGCGACTACGAGTTCTACGAGCAGCAGCGGGCGCAGAACGAGAAGCAGCAGCAGGCGCAGTTCGAGCGCCAGCAGGCCATGCTCGCCAAGGAGATCAAGTTCATCGAGCGCTTCAAGGCGCGCGCCTCGCATGCGGCGCAGGTGCAGAGCCGGGTCAAGAAGCTCGACAAGATCGAGCGCGTCGAGCCGCCGCGCCGCCGCCAGACCGTGGCATTTGACTTCCCGCCGGCCCCGCGCTCGGGCGAGGACGTCGTCGCGCTCAAGAGCGTGCACAAGGGCTACGGCTCGAAGCGTATCTATGACGGCCTCGATTTCATGATCCGCCGGCGCGAGCGCTGGTGCGTGATGGGCGTCAACGGCGCCGGCAAGTCGACGCTGCTCAAGCTGGTCGCTGGCGCCAGCGAGCCAGATGAAGGCACGGTGGCACTCGGGGGCAGCGTCAAGATGGGTTATTTCGCCCAGCACGCGATGGACCTGCTCGATGGCGAGCAGACGGTGTTCGAGTCGCTCGAATACGCCTTTCCCACGGCGGGGCAGGGCTCCTTGCGTGCGCTCGCCGGCTGCTTCGGCTTCTCCGGCGACGACGTCGAGAAGCGCTGCCGCGTGCTCTCGGGCGGCGAGAAGGCGCGGCTCGTGATGGCCAAGATGCTGTTCGACCCGCCGAACTTCCTGGTGCTGGACGAGCCGACCAACCATCTCGACCTCGCCACCAAGGAGATGCTGATCACGGCCTTGGCGGATTTCGAGGGCACCATGCTGTTCGTGTCGCATGACCGGCATTTCCTGGCGACGCTCTCCAACCGCGTGCTGGAGCTGACGCCGGAAGGCATCCATCAGTTCGGCGGCGGCTACACGGAATATGTCGCGCGCACGGGCCAGGAGGCGCCGGGGCTGCGGAGCTAGTCTTTGCCCTTGCCCGCGATCCTGGCGATGGCCTCGATCTCGTTGGTCCAGATCCCGCCTGAATAGCCTTGCGGCAACCTCGCGAGCAATTCGGGCGTGTCAATGCCGGTGGAGAATTCACCGCCGCTGTAGGGACCGAGCACGAAGACCGCGCTGTTGGCGCCGGTCATCCGATCGAGGAAGCGATCGGGCCAGCCCCATAGCCAGGGGGCGACGTTGATCGGCACCAGCACCATCGCGTTGTTGCAGGCGGCCGGCATCAGGCCGGTCCAGCCATAACCGATATAGCCGATCAGGCAGCTTCGGATGGCCGCGCGCGAGATGGTGCGGACATCAGGGGTGAGGCGACGGACCATGTCGACCGGCTCGTCGCCGCCATAGACCATGATGGTCTGTCGCCGCGCGGCCGGCAGTGCGTTCAGCACGGCGGCGAGCTTCTCGCCTTCGGCCGCGTCGCGACTCTTCACGTTGATGAGGAGTTGCCTGTCCCGGAAGGTGGCGAACACCTCTGACAACGTCGGCATCATTCCGACGGCCTTGCCGCGAAACGGGAATGTCTTCCCGGCATCGGCGGTGTAGCCGTAACCGATGTCGAGGGTCTTCAGCTTCGCCATGCTCTGCTCGCGGGTGACGCCATGGCCATCGGTGCGGCAGTCGACCGTCCAGTCGTGGAACACGGCGAACTCGCCGTCGGTGGTCGGGTGCACGTCGAGCTCGACCACGTCGGCGCCGGCCTCGAAGCTCGCGCGCATCGAGCGCAGCGTGTTCTCCAGATAATCGTGGCTCGGCGGCAACATCCGCGCGGCGGTGCAGGTGTCGTTCTTCAGGTCGCGCTCGTCGAAACGTTGCGCCATGCCGCGATGGGCCAGCAGCGCAGGCTTGCCGCCCCGATGCGGCGCCAGAAGACTGGTGTTGTTGATGTAGATTCCGGCCACGACGGCAATCGAGATGGCCGCGCCCAATCTTAGTTTCGTGCCCACCAGTCATTCCTCATTCCGAGATTATCTTCTTCCGCGTTTGAGGTTGATTTGCGGCGCTCCATGCCTGCGAGGCCGATGCGCCGAATGACTTGAAGGCCTTGATCGTGTTCGCTACGCTTTCGAAAAAAGGAGGGAGCGAGCAACCATGAGGCAACTGCGGATCGGCGACATCACCATCGATGCGGTGATCGAGCGGGAGGGGCCGTGGCGGCGGCCGCAGGATTTCTTCCCGGCTTATGACGCGGGCGTGTTCGCCCGTCATTTGCCGACGATGGAGCCCGAGGTGTTCGATGCTGCACGCGGCATGATGGTGATCACCTATCAGACCTTCGTGGTGCGCACGCCGCGGTACACGATCCTCGTCGACACCTGCACCGGCGAGGACAAGGGCCATCCGCCGCCGTTCGACTTTCCCGGCAAGGAGCGCTGGCGCAACGAATTGTTCGCGCTCGGCATCTCTTTCGAGCAGATCGACTACGTGTTCTGCACCCATCTGCATATCGACCACACCGGCTGGAATACGACGCTGCGCGACGGCCGCTGGGTGCCGACTTTTCCCAACGCAAAATACGTCTTCCACAAGGGCGAGTATGCGGCCTGGGAGGTCGAGCACGCCAAGGGCAACAACCCGCCGGGCACCGTGTTTCGTGACAATTGCCTGCCGATCGTGGAAGCCGGGCAGGCGCTGCTGGTGGACGACGACTACGCGCTCGACGACACCGTCACGCTGACGCCGACGCCGGGGCATTCGCCCTGCCATTGCTGCGTGAACATCTTCTCGAAGGGCCAGCGTGCGGTGGTCGCGGGCGATCTCATGCATCACCAGATCCAGTGCCGCGAGCCGGACTGGTCGGCGCGGCCGGACTGGGATCCGAAGCAGTCGGCGGTGTCGCGGCGGAAGTTCTTTGCGTCGGTGGCGGACACCGACACGCTGATATTGCCGATCCACTTTCCGGCGCCGACGGTGGGGGTGATCAAGCCGCTCGGCGACGCGTTCGACTATCGCTTCAAGCGGACGTGACGTGTCTCCGCATCGTCATGGCCGGGCTTGTCCCGGCCATCCACGAGCTTTCAAGCGCCACGAAGAACGTGGATGCCCGGGACGAGCCCGGGCATGACGGAGTTCGTGGAGCAATTGTTCGCTAACTCAGCCGCAGATGCAGCGCGCCTTACGCGCTGACTTCGCACTTCTTCATGAAGCTGTTCTTGGCGGCGCCGGCGAGCGGCTTGCCGTCGGATCCGACGGCCTTGGGCGCGCAGGCGTCGGCCTTGCACTTCTTCAGGAACGAGGCCTTGGCAGCGCCGGCCAGCGCCTTGCCGTCCTTGCCGACCGCCTTGCTCTCGCAGGTGTCGTCCGCGAGGGCCGAGCCGGCTGCAAAGGTGGCAACGATCGCAGCCAGGAAAATCCGCTTCATCATGGGTGTCTCCCTAAACCAGAAATGGCGGAGAGATTGGAACCGCGAATCGTGGCGCAATCAAGCTGGATGAGGGCTCGTGCCCCGACCGCGCGGCGATTTTTGCGGCGGACGTTCGAACTCTCCCGCGGTCTGCTGCACTGCTCGCTGACCCGGGCGGGCGACCCTGCTAGGCTTGGTCAGCTTAGCCGGACGGAGCATCGTCATGGACGCCGTGATCCCGAAACACCAGGAAGCCGCCGATCAGCATTCTCATCTGGTTCGTCCCCAAGACATGGAATGGCAGGCCACGCGCTTTCCGGGCTGCGAGGCCAAGACGCTGCTGTTCGATCGTCGCACGGGTCTGATGACCGCCCTGATGCGGTTCGCGTCGGGATCGGTGCTCCCCGACCACGAGCATGTCGGCATCGAGCAGAGCTGGGTCATCGAGGGCGCGCTGGTTGACAAGGAAGGGCCGGCCGAGGGCATCGCCTGCAAGGCCGGCGAATTCATCTGGCGCGAAGCGGGCAGCCGACACGCCGCCTGGTGTCCTGACGGCGCCTTGATCCTCGCGATCTTCCAGGTGCCGAACAAATTCTTCGAAGCCGACGGCCGCGTCATCGACGCCGCCGGCCAGGATTGGGACGAGGCGTGGGGCCACACGGGAGCGCAGCGCCCGGGGCGAGTCTAAGCCCCTCGCATGAGCAGGGCCTTGAAGTCGGCCCGGGCGCGCTGCGCCTCGGCGCGGGCGACGTCCGAAGCATCGCCCATGCCGAAATAGCCGTGGATCAGCCCAGGGCCCTCATGGTGCTTGACCCGTACGCCGGCCGCCTCCAGAGCCCCCGCATAGGCCGCGCCCTCGTCGCGCAGGGGATCGAACCAGGCGGTGGTCACGATCGCCGGCGCAAGGCCGGCCAGCGAGGCAGCCCGCAGCGGAGAGACGCGCCAGTCCAGGGCATGGCCGGGATCGGCGAGATAATGGCCGCAGAACCATTCCATCGTGGCACGCGTCAGGAAGTAGCCGTCGGCATTCTCGGTACGCGAGGGATAGCGCGCATTCTCGCGCGCGTCGGCGTAAGCGCCGAGGACGTCGGTCACGGGATAGACCAGCAGTTGAGCGGCGAGCTTGATGCCGGCATCGCGGCAGGCGATCGCGGTGGTCGCGGCAAGATTGCCGCCGGCGCTGTCGCCGGCAACGCCGAGGCGTCTTGCATCGCCGCCAAATTCCGCGACGCGGCCAAGCACGTCGCTGACGGCGGCGAAGGCGTCCTCGAAGGCGCCGGGAAAGCGCGTCTCGGGCGGACGGCGATAATCGACGGAGACGACAACGGCGCCGGTCTCGATCGCAAGGTTGCGCGCCTGCCGGTCATGGGTTTCGAGGTCGCCCGCAACCCAGCCGCCGCCATGGAAGAACACCACGGTCGGCGCGGGCATGCTGCCGGTCCGATAGACGCGCGCGGCAAGCGGGCCGGCGCCGCCCTTCACCTTGATATCCTCGACGCTGTCGACGGGCGGCGGCGGGATGGCGGCGCGCGCGGCAGCCAGTGCGCGCAAGGAATCGCGGGCGCTCTGTGGCGTCATCACCGTGGGATCACGCATCGGCATGAGCGGAATGATCTGGGCGATGACGGGATCGAGCGGCGCGGCCATGGCAGGTCCTCCAGGGTTCTTGGTCTTGCTTGCCGCTCAGCATAGATATCGCGCGCCGCGTCGGCAACCGGCCTCGTGTCGCGGCGCCGCGTCATCAACGCGCAAAGCATCACTCGCTCGGACATCATGCGCGAGGTTGCGAAGAGTCCGGAAGACGCAATCATCATGATCTGCGTTGCGATGGGCTGTCCCGACGACGGTTTTGCCGCGAACGCGGTGCGCGCGGATCGCGGGCACAATCAGAAGTTAGTACGCCACGTCCGTTTTTTCCGATCAGCGTGTCGGACAGCAGATTATTCTCCGCGGAATTTTTTTTGGTGCGGAGCCGTCCGCGGCCTCTTGCAATCTCCGAGGTGCGGGAGGAACAATATGCGGATCAAGAGGTTTGTTGCTGGCGCGAGGGAATTGACATGCGGCGGCTGGCTAGCCTGGTTCGGCGGTTCTTCGGTCCAAGAATGCGGCGCCCGATCGATGGTGGTGATCCATCTCTTCCTTTTACATCCGAGGAGTTCGGCCGGCTGATACGCAGCGGCCGGCATGAGGACATGAAGCTGCTGGCCGAGGGGCTGGCCTGCCGGTCGATCCCGCGCCGCGCCAGCTATCGCGCGACCCATTAGGGTGCGTTCGAGACAGCGCTGTCGCGCTCACCGCGTGAGCGCGACCTGCTTGAATGAGTGGACCAGAGCCTTTTCCAGCTTGCCATTCATCCCGCACAAAACGTCGTAGGCTTCCGTACGCGGCATAGTCGGCTTGTAGTGTCGGTGCTCGATCAGGGCTGCAAAGATATCGGAGATGGTGAGAATCCTCACGATGTCGCCAATACTCTCGGCACAGAGACCATCGGGATAGCCGCTGCCGTCGAGATACTCGTGATGATGCCGAACGGCATCGAGGATTTCCGGTGAGACGTTGTGCCCCTTCAAGAATTCGTAGCCTTCGGCCGGATGGGTCTCGATCAGCGCGCGTTCCTCCGCATCGAGCCGGCCCGGCTTGTCGAGGATGGCGAGCGGGATCCGTGCCTTGCCAACGTCGTGGAACATGGCGGCCGAATATAGACGCTCCAGATCGGCTCTTCCAACCCCGAGGCTCAGGCCGAAGTCGATGGCGACGCCGGTCACGAGCAGGCAGTGCTGGTAGGTTCCCTCGTGGTGGCGCCGCACCGTCGTGAGCCATTCCGAAAGGCCCCGCTCGGTGATGCGATCGGCGATCTGGCGACCGGCCGCCTTGGTGCCGTCGATGTCGAGGGGCTGACCAAGGGTGACCGCCGTAAACATCGAGGCGATCGCGGTTGCCGCGGCCTCGACCGCGTTGTCGGAGTGTGCAGTCCCGCTTGATGAGACAGAATCCGCCGGATCGGACAGGGCCGCCAGCAGCCTGGACCGGTTGATCGTACCGGGCAGCACGAGGGTCGCCCCGAGCGCGTAGGCTTGCGAGACGCCGACGTGAGAGCTGTGTTCGAGCAGAAATATTCGCTTGCCTGCCTTGGCGAGATCGCGGGCTCGCTTCTTGATGGCCGCGATATTGTCGATATCGCGCAGGTCCGCGCGGATGACGATGGCCGCGGGGACCCGCGTCAGCCTGGCTTCGGCATCCAGCCGTTCTCCCGCGACGGCGAAGCGCTCCTCGACAATCGAGCAGACGCCGGCCAGCTTGTCGGATGTGTCGGCCAGAACATGCACGAATGAGCGGGCCGGTTCCTTCTCGCCGATGCCGGCGGGGTTCGCGTGGCGGAGCATGGTTCGCGCGTTCTGCACGGCTTGACTCGCGATCTCCTGGGGTGCGGGATGAACTGTCGGCTAGGTTATCCTGGTGCGGTCTGCGTCTTGGCTTGCGGTGCGCTCGCCGGCTTCTTCTTGCCGTCCGCCGTGACGAAGTGAACGCCCGCCGTGGTGCCGTCGATCCAGACCAGCTCGCAGCGCCGATAGGCGAGTCCGGTCGACGACAGCACCAGGAAGAATTCCTTGGCCTGGAGCACGTCCAGCGTGCCCTCGACCTCGACCTTCGCGCCCGTCTGCGACACGTCGATCAGAACGCAACTGCGCCGCCATGTGCCGTCCGAACCCATCAGGTTGACGGGTTGGCGGTGGTCCATCTTCACGCGAGACGCCTTTCGACCATCGAATTTCATCGGCTAACCCCCACTTTTGCGCCGCGATGTCCACGAAAGCTCTCCTTGGCGTTTGCGGCAATCTCTCCCCAGCGCACCGTCCATTGGCTGGTCGACAGGAGCAGTGTCTCGAAAACGTGTTGCGCGCGTTCGCGCTCGGTGAAGGAAAGCCTCTTGCCGCTGCGGTTGCTCAGAATGGCGAGCGTGGTCTGCCAGTTCAGCCGCGAAGCCCGACAGGCCATGACCAGGCCTTCGCAATCGTCCTCGGTCATGACGTGCTCGACGATTTCGATGGGCGCCCCCGAAAGCACCGACAACGCCGTGAACAGATTGGCGGTCTCGCCGCGGATCGCGAAGCGATTCACCGTGGAATCGTTGAGCTTGCCGATGCGGTTGAGCGCGACGATCTCCGGCCGCGCGCCCGCATAGGCTGCAGGCCCGGGCAGCTTGGGCACAATCTGCGGCGCCGGTTGAGGAGGCGGAACGGAGGGAGTGGTCGGCTCCGCGCGAATGGGGGCGGGGGGCGATGCCGAGAGCAATTTCCGCAGCACCGGGTCGGGCGTGGCCGGTCTGAGTGCCAGGGCCTTCGTGAGTTCGTCATCGCTCGCGCATCTCTCGACAAGCGCAACGTAAGCGGCATCGGAGAACCGGGCTCCTGAATTGCCGATCAGCGCAAGGTGGACGGTGCGGCCGCCGTGCCTGATGAGCGTCTCGGTCAATGGCGGCTCGATGAATGCGCGGGTGGCGATCGCGAGTTGCTGCCGTTCGCTGCTTGAAATTGCGATTGCTTCGAGATCGGACGTGGACAGGGCCTGCGATTTGACCAGAACGGGGCAAGCCACGCGGGTGTCGTCGTGGGAAGCGAGACGTCGCAAGGTCTCCAGCGGAGCCATCTGGAGCTCGGCAAGGGCCGCGCCGAGCTGGATCAATGCAGTGGTCTCGACCCGATCCGCCAGTCGCAGCAGGACGCCGTCGACCATATTGGCCAGCAATTCCTGCGACCGGTCGCTGCTGCCAGTGAGCAACTGCAAAATGCCCTGGAGAATGCGGTCGCAACGATCCAGCGGACACGCTGCGACCGCGTCTTCCAACTCACCCAGAATATCAGCAGGCGAATTTGCCATCATGGCAGGGGCCTGAATTGAAATGACTTTGACGATCCAATGGGTCTCATTGCATCCCAAGGCCGTTAATTTGAATTTTAGGATTGAGCATTCAGGTGGTGCGGCAGCGCCGAATTCCCGAAAATCGATATCGAAATTCGGCGAGATCCAACGTCACGGCTTGTCCCGGCATTTCGCCAACCGACCAAGACACGTTAGGATTGATTCTCTTGGTCAGACGCACAATCGAAGAGAAAGGGGACCCGGCATCGCCGCCGGACGCGCGTCAATTGCGGCGCAGCGTTTCGCACCGCCATGAACAGCATTGATGACGTGCCCGGGTTGGCACCCAGAATATTTCGCTTTTCAGACGTCGATGAATTTCGGTACGCCATCCGGGGCCTGGACTTAGAATTCACGCCTTTCGTGCAGAGCATATCGGCCGAGCAGATCATCATGTCGCTGCCCGGCTGCGATGTGAATCTGACGACTGCGTTTCCGCGCGTGGTCGACGCGCAACTCGTCGAGAATTGCACGGCGGTCGGGTTCAACATGGACGACCTTGACGTGCCCATACGCTTCAATGGCTCGCAGCGCGCGCGTCCGGCGCTTGTCATCGGCAGCGGCGGCGCGGCCTACACCATCATCGAGGAGGTGCAGCGCCAGATCGCCTCGGTGATCTTCAGGCCGGAAGTGGCGGACCGCGGCTGGCCAAGAGCTTCCCGGAGCTTCAAGATTTTCGAAACGAGCGCGGCCGGCCTGGACAGGCTGCGCCGTGTAGTGCGTGAGGTCATGGCCGCGGCTTCAGAGCCCGTCGCGGCGGTGGATCTCCCTTTCAAGGCGCGAGCAATGAAGGAATCTCTGCTCGCAGCCGTCGACCAGGCGCTGTTGGACGTCGTTTCGGTCCGCTGGACCCTGCGTCCCAACGACGAGCGGAACTTCCGGATATTTCGGGAGATCAGCTCGCTTCTATCCGACGATCTCTCGCAGCCGATCTACAGCGACGAGATTGCGCGCAAGCTCGGACTGTCCGTCCGCACCATGCACGACATCGTTCGCCGCTATCGCGGCATGAGCCTGCACCGTTACTTGCGCCTGCGCCGGTTGTGGCTGGTGCGCCGGCGGCTGCTCGCTGGCGCCGACAGCGTCAAGGCCGTGGCGCTCGCCTTCGGCTTCTGGCATCTCAGCGACTTCTCCCGAAGTTACCGCGACCAGTTCGGTGAGACGCCGTCGCAAACGCTGGAGCGGGGGCGCGGGCGATAGTTTGCCAAATCGCATAGAGCCGGCCGCCGGTTTCGTGCTACCGTTCGGTCATGAGCAACCGCATTCTCGTCCTCTACGGTTCCTACCGTTCCGACCGCATGGGCATTCGCCTTGCGAATTTCGTCATCGATCGGCTGCGCGCCCGCGGCGAGGACGTCGAGTTCATCGACGCCAAGGCGATCGGCCTGCCGATGCTCGACCGCATGTACAAGGAATACCCCAAGGGCTCGGCGCCCGAGGCGTTGGAAAAGCTGGCCGGACAGATCCGCGGTGCCGATGGCTTCGTCTTCGTCACCGGGGAATATAATTGGGGCATCCAGCCCGGCCTGAAGAATCTGACCGACCACTTCCTCGAAGAATGGTTCTGGCGCCCGGCCGCGATCGTGAGCTACTCGGCCGGCCGGCTCTCGGGCGCGCGCGCCGCGACAGCCTGGCATGGCACGCTGTCGGAGATGGGCATGGTGGTGGTGTCGAGCACCATCGGCGTCGGCCCGATCGCACAGACCTTGTCGGCGGACGCCGAGCCGATCGGCGAGGGCGGCAAGGCGCTGGAACGCTCGTTCCCGCGCTTTGCGGATGATCTCGCCTGGTGGATCGAGGCCGCGAAAGCCCAGCGAGCGCGGAAAGCGCCGCCTTATTGAACCTGCTTACGCGGCCCTGACCTCGCCGAGGAAACGGTCGAACTGGCCGGCGAGATCGCGCGACTGCGTCGAGAGCTGCTCGGCGGCGCCGAGCACTTCCCTGGCGGCGGCTCCCGTGTCGTCGGCGGCGCGCTGCACGCCTGAGATGTTGGTGTTGACCTCCTGGGTGCCGCGGGCGGCCTCCTGGACGCTGCGGGCGATTTCCTTGGTGGCCGAGCCCTGTTCCTCGATCGCCGCGGCAATCGCGGTGCCGATCTGGTCGATCTCGCCGATGACGTCGGCGACGTTGCGGATCGCGGCCACGGTCTCGTCGCTGGCGGTCTGGATCGCCGTGATCTGCTCGGAGATTTCAGTCGTCGCCTTGGCGGTCTGTCCCGCCAGCGACTTCACTTCGGAGGCGACCACGGCGAAGCCGCGGCCGGCATCGCCGGCGCGGGCGGCCTCGATGGTCGCGTTCAGTGCCAGCAAATTGGTCTGTTCGGCGATGCTCTGGATCAGCGTGACGACGTCGCCGATCTTCTGCGCGCCCTCGGCGAGCGTGCGTGCGGTGTCGCCGGTGCGGCGGGCATTCTCGACGGCGCGCGCCGCGATCTCAGTGCTTTGTGCGACCTGGCGGCCGATCTCGGAGATCGAGGAGGTCAGTTCCTCGGTGGCGCTGGCGACGGTCTGCACGTTGGTCGAGGTCTGCTCGGAGGCGGCGGCGACGACCGCGGCCTGGCTGTTGGTCTGGGCTGCCGTCGAGGTCATCGACTGCGCGGTGCTTTCCATGGTCGAGGACGCCTGGGACAGACCGCCAACGAGCTCGGTGACCTTGGCCTCGAACGCGCGGGTGAGTTCGTCGAGCGCTTGCGCGCGGCGCATCTTGCCGTCGTTCTCGGCCTGCTTCTCGGCCGCGAGCCGGTCGGCCCGGATCATGTTGTCCTTGAACACCTGGACGGCCGCGGCCATCGCCCCGATCTCATCGGAGCGCTCGGCGCCGGGGATGCTGTCCGCGACCTCGCCCTCGGCGAGCCGCGACATCCGGCCCGTCAGGTTGACGATGGGGGCGCAGACGCGGCGGCGAACCATCACGATGAGGCCGGCGCTCGCGATCAGGACCGCGGCAAGGCCTGCAAGCGCGATGATGAAGCTGGTGCGCGCGGAGGAGGAGGCGCCGGAGAGGATCTGCTCGGCGTTGTCGTAGAACGCGTCGCGAACGCCGATGATGGAGCCGAGGCCCTTTTGCGAGGCCGCGTAATAGACGTCGACGTCGTGCTCATACTTGCCGCTGACGGCACCGTCCTTGACCAGCTTGAGCTCGCGGCCGAATTCCTCGACGTAGCGCGAATTCATGTTCTCCAGCGCCGCGCCGACATTGGCGGGGGTTGCCGTGTTGCCGCGCAACTCCATCAGCGACATCACGATCTGGTCGCTGCGCCCCTGCATGCGGGCGACGTCGGCCTTTTCCGCGTCGGTTGCGACCTTCTTGCCGCCCACGAGGTTCTTGTGCACGCTGGCATTGAGGCCGCCGATGTCGCGGAGGGTCATGGCGATGTTGGCGTAGCTCGACTGCCGGTAGGCGTCGCCGTTCAGGATCGCCATCCGGCGCACCTGCTCGTTGAGCAGGGCGGTGACGCCGGCGTTGAGAACGGCGTTGTCGGCGACGACCTTTCGGGCCGCGTCCTTCCGGGCCTCGGCAGGTCCCGCGATCGCCTTGTCGATGGCTTCGCGGAGCGCCTTGAATTTCGCATTGATGCCGTCGATCTCGCTGCCGATGGTGGCGCCGTCGTCGAACGAACCGGGCAGTTCCTTGCGCAGCGCGTTCATCCTGTCGCGCGCGCCGTCGGTCTGCTTGCGCAGCTTGTCCTGTTCGGCCACCTGCGCCGGGTCCACCGTCGCAGGTCCGTAGAGGATGTTGGTCGAAAAGCCGCGCTCGGGGTTGAGATATCGCGGGATATCGCTGGCGGCACGGACGATCGCGAGTCGGCCCTGAGCCTCGCTGATCCGGTCCATCGTCTGGTACTTCGTCACGGCGACGTAGACGGCGAGGCCGCCGCCCACGGTGGAGAGCGAAACAATGGCAGTGGTCAGGAGCGTACCGATTTTCATGATCTGTCCGGCAATTGGCGCGGTGGAGAAGGATATTCTCCTGAACCTAGGATGCCCGTGTTAATCCCGGGTTTACGCTCCAAACCGGCAGAGATCCTCTCAGCTGTAGGTCGCGCTGACCGATCCGAACGGACCATAATCGGCAACGTAGGTTTCACCGGCCTTCGGCCGCAGCATCCCGGTCAGCGTGCCCGTGCTGATCGTCTGGCCAGCCTTGAGACCTATGCCGGTCCGCGACAACTCGTTGGCAAGCCAGGCCAGCGGCAGCAGCGGATGGTCGATCGCCTCCGCAGCGGAACCGCGACGCCTCTCGGCGCCATTGCAATTGAGGATGACGTCCTGATTGGCGATGTCGCGGTTGCGCCAGTCCGCGATGGGCGCCCCGATCACGATCGTGCCGGATCCGGAGCCGTCGGCCATGATCGCCGGCATCGGCGGAAACGCCGCGTCGTGAACGAAGCGGCACTCCGCAAGCTCAATGCCGGGATGCAGCGAGGCGACGGCGTCGCCGACCTCAGCCGCCGTGTACGGCCGCGCGCGCGGCGGCAGGTCGGCGCCGAGGCGCGCCTGGTACTCGACTTCCGGGATCGGACTGCACTGCCTGGCGTGCTCGACGCTGGCCGGCGAAGGCTTGATCAACGGCCCGAACACCCGCCCATAGATCGGCGTGGAGATGCGAAGCTGGCGCTGCAGCCCGGACTTCATGCCGGCGATCTTCCAGCCGACGACATCCCAGCCCAGTTCCTCTTCCACCATCCGTGCGACACGGTATGCCGTGTCCGCATCCGGCGGGACCAGCCGTTCATCGAGGCCGCTTTGCTGTCGGCCGTCGCGGCGCAGTGTGGCGAGATGACGCGCGAGTTCGCGTTGCCGGGATAAGTCCACAGTACGTCTCCAATCTATCCATTGGTGCGGGCGAGGGCGGCGGCGAGAATCGTTTCCAGCTCCGTCTGAACCTGATCGAGTGCATCGGTGCTGCGCTTGGCCCGGCACATCGCGACCGTGCCTTCGATCGAGGCGACGACGAGGGTTGCGAGTCGCTCGGCGCGCTCCTCAGCCAGCCCTTCCCGCAGCAAGGCTGCGCGCATGATCTGCCGCCACTGCGTGAACACACCGTCGGCGAGGTCGAGCAGATGCTGCTGCGCCGCCTCATCGTCCTTGTCGGAGGCCTCTCCGACATAGCGGTCGACGGCGACCGCGAGCACAGGGCATCCGGCCTCGAAGCCGGTCGCCTGCAGCCGGCGGCGCCAGGAGGCGATAAAGGCCCGCAAGCCGTCGATCACACCGCGGTCGCGCATGGCTTTCTCCAGGGGAGTGGCGACTTCTGCGCCGGCGAAGATCACGGCTTCGGCGATCAACTGCCGCTTGCCGTCGGGAAAGTGGTGGCTGATCGAGCCGCGCGGCGTCGCCGTGTGGCGGACCACGTCGCGCATGCTGGTGGCATTGACGCCGCGGCGGCTCATCAAATCGGCGGCGCCGGCGATCATCTTGTCGCGGGTGCTGGAGGTCATCGGAAATCCCGTGGTTGGCGTCCTGATCTAGACTATGACGCTTGACATAGTCAAGTGGCGCTGAAATATGACGTCTGTCATAGTTTATGAAATGGGAGCGCCCGTTGACCATCATCACCGTGACCGCGCCTGCGGGCCGGCTCAGCCTGGCGCAGGGTCGGCGCCTCGCGGAAAGCCTGACCGATGCCGTGCTCGTGCCCGAGATCGGCCAGCAGGTGGCGGCCGCGCGAATGGGGTTTCAGGTCCATTTCCACGAGCTGCCGGCTGACTGCATGGCGATCGGCGGCCAGCTCTTGTCCGATCAAGAGAGCCCGCGCGACATCATCACCGTCAGGATTGCAGTGATGAACGCGGCCTGGCCGGCAGAGGTGCGTGCCGATGTGATCCGCAACGTGCTCGCGCAGCTTGCGGAGGCCTGCGGCATGCAAAGGCCGGCGCCGACCTGGTGGGTCAATTTCGAGATCATCGCCGAGGGAAGCTGGGGCTCGCGCGGCGATGTGCTCTCGATCCTTCAACTGCTTCAGTCCGGCGTGTTCACGCCGGAGCGGATCAAGGCGATCCGCGCGGCGATTTCGCCGTCGGCCTGACGCGCCCCGACATCCAACGATCAACCACGGAGAGACACGCATGAGCGAAGGACAAATCCGCACCGAGACGCACGGCCACGTTCTCAAGATGATCATCGACAATGCCGCGAAGAAGAACGCGTTCACGCCGGCGATGATGGAGCAATTGTCCGATGCGTTGACCGTGCTGCACGACAACGAAGCCTACCGCGCCGGCGTGATTTGCGCTGAGGGCATGGACTTTACGGCAGGTCTCGACATGCCGAAATTCTTCGGACCCGCCGCGGAGAAGCGCAACATCAGGGAAGGCAATGTCGATCCGTTCAGCCTTGCCAAGCGCTGCCGCAAGCCGGTTGTCACCGCCGTGCAAGGCATCGTGTTCACCGTCGGCATCGAGCTGATGCTCGCCGGCGACATCGTGGTGGCTGCCGCGGATGCGCGCTTCTGCCAGATGGAATCCAAACGCGGCATCGCGCCGCTCGGTGGGGCGCATTTCCGCTACCTGTCGCGCGCCGGCTGGGGCGATGCGATGTATCATCTGTTCCTGTGCGACGAATTTTCGGCCGAGCGCGCCCATGCGATCGGCCTCGTCCAGGAGGTCGTTCCGGCAGGCGAGCAGATCGAGCGTGCGATGGCACTTGCCGCCATCATCGCGCGCAACGCCCCGCTCGGCATCCAGGTCACCAAGGAGGCGGCCGCGACATATATCGAGGCCGGCGAGGCGGCAGCGATCGCCTACATCCCGACAATTCGCGAGCGTGTGCTTGGCAGCGCCGATGCGAAGGAAGGCATTCAATCCTTCATCGAGCGGCGCGCAGCCGTGTTCCAGGGACGTTGATCAGCCCGGCGGGGCGCGCCCGCCCAGTTTGGCCAGGATCTCCAGCGTCGCGCTGTCGCGTTCGCCTGCGAAATAGCGGGCGAGCGCCTGGTCGAAAACGGGCTCGTCGGACACCGCGCCGAATAGTGTCATCGACGAGCGGAACTTGGCATCGTCCGGCGCGCCGAGGATCGTGTTGATGCTCCGCCCCTGAACCGCGAGCACGAGCTTGCTGCATTCGATCAGGCGCGCGCCGAGCACGGGGTGGGCGAGATAGGCCGCCGCCTCGGCACGGGAGTCGATGGCGTAGCGCTGCGACATGGCGCTGAAGCCGAGGCCGGCGATCTGCGGGAAGACGAACCACATCCAGTGAGTCTGCTTCCGGCCCCTGGCCAACTCCCCCTGGACGTCGCGATAAACCGGGTTTTGGGCCTGAACGAAGCGTTCCAGGTCGAAAGGATCGGTCATTGGATACCCCAGGGGTGCCTGTTCGGAGGTCGGCGGCCGCGATTATGCCTAACTTTTGGCTCCCAATGTGGTAGCTGGTATAGAGTCTCTGGGTGGGGGTTGGGCCCCCCGGGGGTCGATTTGGGGATCTGATGGTTTCCGACGCAGCACACGCCGAGAGGCTGTTGTCGCGCCGCCGTGTCGGGCGAGCCGAGCGCGTTCTGCTGTCTCTGGCTGCCGTCGCGCTGGCGCTGGGCGCTGCTGCCTGGATCGCTGATATCGGGGGGGCGCAACTGGGCGTTTCGACCCCGCTGGCCTCCGCCGCGCTGCCGCCTGCCAATACCCCCTCCTTTGAAGACCGTTTCGCTTCGGCGTCCGGCAATCCGCCGGCCCGGGACCTTGGCCTCAGGACGCTTGAACGTTCTGCGCTAAGTGCGGTCCAGCTCAAGCTCCGCGACGCCAAGGCGATGCTCGCCCAGAAGCTCCAGGGCGACGACTGGCGTTCGACCTTGACCGATGACGACCGGCACGTGGTTGACGAGACGAGACCCTCGCAACGTGCCGACGCCATCCCGATGCCGCGCTCGCGCCCGGCGCAGGCGGACTTCTCCGCCCAGATCGCCTCGAGCCAGGCCTATGCCGAGACCAACCCCAGGGTCGACAACCGCAACTTCTTCGAAAAATTCACCGACAAGATCAGGCTGGCCTCGCTGACGCCCGGCGACGGCCTGTTCGGCAAGGCGCCGGATCTCGCCGCGCTCGGCTATGATTCGCGCACGGCGGTCTACGACATCAAGGCCAAGGCGCTTTACCTGCCGAGCGGCGTCGCGCTGGAAGCCCATTCCGGCATGGGCGCGCTGATGGACGACCCCGACCATGTCGATCAGCGCATGGTCGGTGCGACCCCGCCCGCGATCTACGATCTGAAGCCGCGCGAAAAGCTGTTCCACGGCATCCGGGCGCTGCGCCTGACGCCGACTGAGGGCACCAGCGCCCTCGGCCGGGTCGGCCTGTTGACCCACAGCTACATGCTGGGCCCGCGCGGCGATTCCAACGGCTGCGTCTCGATCAAGGACTATGATCGTTTCCTCAAGGCCTGGGACAATGGCGAGTTCAACCGTCTTGTCGTGGTGCCGAGCCTGAGCGGAGCGGCGACCGCCTCGCAGCGTGCGAGCACCGACTCCTGATATTTGCCTGTCACGGCGGGGCTGCCGTTTCCCCTTCGTTAAGCCGTCATCGTCCAGAAGCAGCCCATGAGTGATCCATCAAGTTCTGCGACCCCGCTGCGTACGACGTTCAAGATCAAGCTGAACGGTGACACGCTGGCGATCGCGACTGTCGGCCAGGCCTACCAATTCCTCACCAACTTCAAGTCGGTCGAGTGGATGGAATTTCGCTCCCTGCATGATGAAGCCGTCACCGCCCTGGAAGGGGCTGCTGGTAACGCGATGCTGGCGGTGCAGGCCACCAACGCGGTGCGTGCGCTGTTCGTGAGCGCGAAGCTGCTCTGAAGGGCCTTCAGCTCACAGGCTCCCGGCTACGGGCCGTTCTGTCGCATCTTGAACTCTGCTTTAGGAACGGGCAAACGGTCGGCGAAGACCATCGTCGCAAAACCCATATGTTTGAAAACTGAATTCAACGGAGATTGCCATCATGAAACGCCGTACATTCTTGAAGGGCGGTGCAGTCGCTGGCGCGACGACGCTGGTTGCTGCACCTGCGATCGCGCAAAGCGCGCCCGAGATCAAATGGCGCCTGACCTCGAGCTTCCCGAAGTCGCTCGACACCATCTACGGCACGGCGCAGACCTTCGCTAAATATGTTGCTGAGGCCACCGACAACAAATTCCAGATCCAGACCTTTGCCGCCGGCGAGATCGTGCCGGGCCTGCAGGCGCTCGATGCCGTCAGCACCTCATCGGTGGAGATGGCGCAGACCCCGCTCTATTTCTACATCGGCAAGGAGCCGGCGCTGGCCTATGCTACCGGCGCGCCGTTCGGCATGAATCATCGCCACCAGGAATCCTGGTGGCACTTCGGCGGCGGCGCCGATCTCACCAACGAGGCGCTCAAGCCGTTCAAGGCGCACGCGATCCTTTGCGGCAATTCCGGCACCCAGATGGGCGGCTGGTTCCGCAAGGAGATCAAGACCGTCGACGACCTCAAGGGCCTGAAATTCCGCATCGCGGGCATGGGCGGTCATGTGCTGGCCAAGCTCGGCGTCGTGCCGCAGCAGATCGCGGGCGGCGACATCTATCCGGCGCTGGAGAAGGGCACGATCGACGCGGTCGAGTTCGTCGGCCCCTATGACGACGAGAAGCTCGGCTTCCAGAAGGTCGCCAAATATTACTACTTCCCCGGCTGGTGGGAAGGCGGTGCCATGCTGCACATGGTCGTCAACGACGAGAAATGGGCCTCGCTGCCGAAGCACTACCAGGCCATCGTCAACCAGGCCGCATCGGCGGCCGGGGCCTGGATGCTCGAGAAATACGACAGCGTGAATCCGGCCGCGCTGAAACGGCTGATCGCCAATGGCGCGGAGCTGAAGGCATTCCCGCAGCCCGTGCTGGAGGCCTGCTACAACGCGACCCAGGAGCATCTGAACGAGCTCGCCGCCAAGAGCGACCTGTTCAAGCGGACCAAGGAAAGCCACGACGCGTATATGAAGGAATTGCTGTTCTATACGCAGATCGCGGAAAACTTCTACGACAACTACCTGCTCAGCAAGACGCGCAACAAGACCTGAGCGCGAGGAGGGCGCGGTGCCGCGATTGCGTCGCGCTCTCGTAGGGTGGGCAAAGGCGCCTTTGCGCCGTGCCCACCATCTCGTCGTGATCAAGGCAGGTGGTGGGCACGCTGCGCTTTGCCCACCCTACAGGTTGTGAGCAAGTGGCTCAGGCCGCCCCCAAGCCCAGCTTCTCGTAGATCCTTCGCGCATAGGCGCCGAACGCATCCGTCGTCTTGAGCGGCAGATCGCGCGGGAAGGGCAGGTCGATCGGGAAATAGTCGGCCATCTTCGCGGGTCCCGCGGTCAGCACGGCGCAATGCGACGACAGGAACACCGCTTCCTGGATCGAGTGTGTGACGAAGATGATGGTCTTGCCGCTTTCGCGCCAGATCCGCAGCATCTCCAGGTTCATCTGCTCGCGCGTCAGCGCATCCAGCGCGCCGAACGGCTCGTCCATCAGGATCAGCTTGGGATCGTGAATGAAGGCGCGCGCGATGGCGGTGCGCTGCTGCATGCCGCCGGAGAGCTCTCGCGGATATTTCTGCTCGTAGCCGGCAAGCCCGACCAGCTTGAGCAAATCGCGCGCCCGCTCGCGCGCGGCCTTGATCGGCAGTCCCACGATCTCGGCCGGTAGCAGCACGTTGTCGAGGATGGTGCGCCACTTCAGGAGCAGGGCCTGCTGGAACACCATGCCGATGTCGCGGCTCGGATCGAACGTGCTCTGGGCGTTGCCTATCGTCACGGTGCCGCCGTCGGCGCCGTGCAGGCCGGCCAGGATCTTCATCACCGTGGTCTTGCCGCAGCCGGACGGGCCGACCAGCGACACCAGCTCGCCTTCCTGGACGTCCATGGTGACGTCGGACACCGCCAGAAATTCAGCGCCGCCGCTGCGATAGACCTTTCGCACGCCTTGCAGGCTGATGAAGGGATCGGAGCTCATGCCAGCCATTTGCTCAAATTGGCGGCGACGAACGTATCGTCGCTGAGGTCGGCATGCTCGCGATAGACGCGGTCGATCTCCTCGTTCTGGCCGGGGCTGAGGCCCTCGTTCGGGTCGAGGCACCACAAGCCTTTCATCAGGCCCTGGCGCCGCAACACTTCGTGGCAGCCGGCGATGCAGCCGTGAAAATTGTTGGCGACGTCGAAGAAGGCGCTGTTGCAATCGGTGACGCGGGCATCGAGCGCAAGTAGGTCTGCCGGCACGCTGTCCTTGTGCCGCGCCGCCTTGCAGCGCTCGAACTGTTTTATGGCGCTTGCGGTCCACACCGACCAATGGCCGAGCAGGCCGCCCTTGAAATAGGTGCGCGTGGTGACACCCTTGTCGCGAAGGTCGAACGGCAGCATCAGGTCGAGCAGGATGTGATCGTCATTGCCGGTGTAGAGCGCGACACGGTCGAGCGCGCCGGCGGCCGCGACGCCGCGCAGCACATCGAGCGTGCGGTAGCGGTTGAACGGCGCGATCTTGATGGCGACGACATTGTCGATCGCGGCGAAGCGCTGCCAGAAGCGGCTCGACAGCACCACGCCGCCGACGGCCGGCTGGAGATAGAAGCCAACCAGCGGGATTTCGGCCGCCACCACCGTGCAATGCGCGATGATCTCGTCCTCGGAGGCGCTCTTCATCGCAGCGAGGCTGAGCAGCCCGGCGTGATAGCCGATGTCGCGCGCGGTACGGGCCTCCGCGGTTGCCTGTGCGGTCGGGCCCGCAAGGCCCGCGACCATGGCCAGCGGGCGCCTGGTCCAGTTGGCTGCGGTCTCGGCGGCAAGCTCCAGTACCGGACGATAGAGGCCGACATCGCGGATCGCGAACTGCGTCGTGTGAACGCCGACGGCAAGGCCGCCGGAGCCGGCGTCGATGTAATAGCGCGTCAGCGCGCGCTGATGCGTCTTGTCGAGCTGGCGCTCGGCGGTGAGGGCGAGGGGATGGGCCGGCAGAACGGTGCCGTCGGCGATCAGCTTGCGGATGTCGGCATTGATCTGGCTGTGGTGCATGATGTCCTATCCGAATTCGGGGCCGGCGACGGCGAATGGCAGGTCCTCGGCCGTGACGGTGGCGGGCCCGAACCGCATGCGCTGGAACGGCCGCTCGATGGTCCAGCCGGCGGTGGTCAGTCCTTCCAGGAAGGCATGTTGCGATGCGACGGCGTCGAGCAGGAGCGGGCCGGTCTCGGAGCGCATGATCGCCTCGAGCAAGGCCAGTGCTGTCGCGGCATTATCGGCGAGCAGCGGCCCGATATGGCGGGCGGTTCTGCCGTCGCGAACCAGCGCGATGGCACCGTTCGCGGCGACGATGCGCGAGCCGTAGCGCTGTGCGAAGGCTTCGAGGAGGGCGGTCCGATCGAAACCGGTGGCGCGCTGGTCCCGCACGCGCAGCGCTTCCAGGGTCGCGGATGACAATGGCGGCGCTTCGGCTCGCGCAGGCTTCGCCAGCTTCAGGCGGCGCAATTGCAGGGTCGGCGTGAACCCCAATGGCCCGTAGACGGTCGCGCCGTCGGGCGTGGCGTCGAGCCAGCTCGTCAGGCCGTTCTGGCGTGCGGTTTCGAGGCAGGCATCGACGAGGCGCGTGGCGAGGCCGCGGCGGCGGTGCGTGCCTGAGACCAGCACCATGCTGATCCAGGCGTTGTTGCCGGAATAGGGCAGCAGTGCTGCAGTTGCGACCAGCCGCATGCGGTCACGAATGCCGAACACGATGCCGTCGCGCAGGAAGATGCGCCAATCCTCCTCGGTCTGGTTCCAGTGCGCTTCCGTCGACAGCGCGAGCCCCGCGATCGCGTCGTCGGTGCCGAGCTTGAGGATGGGCGCACCGTCAGTAACGGCCATCGCGCACCTCGTATTTGGTGGGCTTGCCGAGGCTCGGCATGGCGCGGGAGACCCAGTCCGCGGTCCAGGCGATCAACTGCTCGGTATCGACGACCGGAAGGCCGAACATCGCGACCGCCTTTGACGTGTCGGTCAGCCACGCCGTCGGCTCCTCCTTGCCCGTCAGCACCGGCGCGCGGCCGAACCTTGCCCCGAACTTCTGGGCGAGATCGCGCACCGCCAGGATCTCGTGGCCGCTGACATTGATCGGCGAGGTCGGCGACGTGCAATGGGCGAGACAGCGCAGCGCCTGCGCCGACGCATCGCCCTGCCAGATGAAATTGACGTGGCCGAGGCTCACGTCGATCGGCGCGCCCGTCAGCACTTTCGTCGCGATGTCGTGCAGCACGCCATAGCGCATGTCGATCGCGTAGTTGAGGCGGAACAGGCGGCCGGGCGTTCCGAACTTGCGCGAAAAATATTCGAACATGCGCTCACGACCGACGCAGGACTGGGCGTATTCACCGGGTGGGTTCGGCGCCATCTCCTCGGTCGAGCCTTTGCCGTCGACGGGGACGAACGGATAGACGCAGCCGGTCGAGAACGCCACGATGCGCGAGGACGGGAAGGCCTGCGCGACCAGCGCCGGCACGTGCGCGTTCATGGCCCAGGTCAGCGACAGATCGCCCTCGGCGCCGAACTTGCGACCGGCCATGAAGACGATGTTGGGCGCCTTCGGCAGCGCCTGAATGGCTGTCTCGTCCATCAGGTCGCAATTGATGGTCTCGACGCCGCGCGCGTGCAGCCAGTCCTTCACGCCGGCCTCGCTGAAGCGGGCGACGCCGAGGACGCGGCGATCCGGCACGGCAGCCTTCGCAAGGCCCGCCAGCGTGGGACCCATCTTGCCGCCGACGCCGAGGATCATGATGTCGCCCTCGACCTTCCCGAGGTCGTCGATCAGGGCCTGCGTTGGCCGGCACAGCAGCTCGTCGAGGGCCGCGATGTCGGGGATGGTCTTCGGCAGGGTCTCGCGGGTAAGCAGCATGGATTGGGTCCTCGGGTCTGCCGTTGTCAGGTCTGTCTGGCGTCGCCGACGACGAACATGCGTTCGAGGGCGAGCACCAGGCCATAGAGAGCGACCCCAAGCAGCGTCAGCAGCACGACCGCCATCACCATCGCGGGCGTGTCGAGTGCCGACTGCACCTGGATCATGAGGTAGCCGAGCCCGCGCTCGGAAGCGATGAACTCCCCGACGATGGCGCCGGCGACGGCCAGGATGGCGCCGACCTTCATGCCGGAGAACACGTAAGGTAGCGATCCCGGCAGCTGGATCTTGCGGAACAGCGTCCAGCGCGAGCCGCGCAGCGATTTGACGAGATCGAGCAGATCGGGCTCGACCTCGCGCAGGCCGCGCGCGGTGGTGAGCAGGATCGGGAAGAAGCAGATGCTGAAGGCGATCAGGATGTTCGGCACGATGCCGTAGGAGAACCAGACGATGAAGAGCGGGCCGAGCGCGACTTTCGGGATCATGTTCAGCGTCACGAACAGCGGCAGCAGCACGAGGCTGAGCAGCGGTGCCCAGCTGAAGATCACCGCCAGCGCCACCCCGACGAAGGCGCCGAGCGCGAAGCCGCCGAGGATCTCGACCGCCGTCACCAGCGTGTTGGCGCCCCAGGCGTAGCTCGCGGTCCCCAGGGTCTGCACGGTCGCCAGCGGGGAGGGCAGGATGAATTTCGGCACGTGGAAGGCATCGACCGCGACCTGCCAGAGCACGAGCACGGCGAGGTGCACGACCAGGATGATCGCAAAGCTGCGCCAGCCGCGTGCCTTGTCTGCTGCCACCGATTGCTCCCTGTTGGCGCGGCCGCGATGCCGCAAAATTGTCAGCCCAAGCAGTCAGTCGCAAGCCTAGCCGTCCTCGGGGAAACTTTCAACCAGTTGGTTGATTAGGGCCGGAGCGACTGCAGCACCAGGTCGGCGACATGCCGGCGGCGGGCGCGGCGTGCGGTGCGGCTCGACAGGTCCTTGCCGAAGATCGCCGACAGCGTCGGGGTGTTGGAGAAGAAGAAATAGCTGAGGCCCGCAATGGAGATATAGAGCTGGACCGGATCGATCCCCTTGCGGAACATGCCCGCGCGCACGCCTTCGTTGAGGATGTGGGAGACGCTCTTCACCAGGGGGGAATGCATCGCCTCCAGCCGCGTCGAGCCGCGGACATGGCGGGCGCCGCCGCGGTTCTCGTCGTTCAAAAGCACGATGAAATCAGGGTTGGCGGCCAGATGGTCGAACGAAGCCTCGATCAGCCGGCGGATCGCCTTCTCCGGCGGCAGGCCTTCGAGATTGAGCTTGCGCTCCTGCTCGCGGATGTCCTCATAGACCCATTCGAGCACGGCGAGGTAGAGCGCGTCCTTGTCGCCGAAATAGTGGTAGACGAGCTGCTTGTTGACGCCCGCGCGCTCGGCGATCTCGTCGACGCGGGCGCCGGCAAAGCCGTGCCGGGCGAACTCCTGGCGGGCCGCGGTGAGCAGTTTCTTGCGGGTGGCGACGGGGTCGCGCCGCTGCGGCACGGTGTCGCCAGATCGTTTTGCGGGCATTTCCAACCAAACAGTTGACAAGTGGAGGGCGGGCTTGTTGCATTGGTATCCTCACAGGGACAGAGCGACAAGCCGGGTCGCTGGCATGAGGAGAGATGCGATGAAGCGTTTGCAGGCGGCGGGCTCGGCCCTGGTCTTGTCTCTGGTGCTCGGCGTGGCCGCGGTGCCCGCGCAGGCGGGAGAGGCCGTCAACCTGATCCTGAACTGGACGCCGACGGCCGATCACTCGCCCTATTATTACGCCAAGGCGCAAGGCTGGTACGAGAAGGCCGGCATCGACCTCACCATCGAGACAGGCAAGGGCTCGGGCGTCTCTGCCGCCAAGGTCGGCTCCGGCGGCTCGCCCTTCGGCGTCGCCGATCTCGCCACCATGCTGGTGGCCAAGAGCAAGGGCGCCGACACGGTCGCGGTGATGAGCGTCTACGCCAATACCGGACAGACCTTCTACTGGCTGAAGAGCTATGGCGTGAACGGCGTCAAGGATTTCGCCGGCCACAAGATCGGCAATCCGCCCGGGGACGCCTCGCGCGTGATGTGGCCGGCCTTCGCCAAGGCCGCAGGGCTCGCGCCCGACTCCGTCGGCTTCGTCAATGTCGGTCCGACCGCGAAGATCGCGGCGCTGAAGAGTCACACCGTCGACATCATCAGCGACTTCTACAACGAGCACGATCTGAAGGTGATCGAGTTCGGCCAGGATCTCGGCTACGTCAACTGGAAGGACATCGGGCTCAATCCTTACGGCAACTCGCTGATCGTCAACGGCGCCTATCTTCAGAAGAATCCGAAGGTGGTCGAGGAGTTCGTGCGCGTCACGCAGAAGGCCTTTGCGGCCTGCGTCGCCGACGCCACGCCGTGCCTGAAGGCGCTGCTCGACCAGGTCTCCGGCCTCGACAAGGAAAACCAGGAGCGCCAGTGGGAGCGCATCAAGTTCCTGATGACGGACGAGTTCACGACGACCAAGGGTCTCGGCTGGATCGATGGCGAGCGGATGAAGAAGGACTATGAGCTGGTCCAGACCTATCTCGGCATGGAGAAGCCGTTCGATGTGAGCACGGCGTTCACGACCAAGATGCTGGATCCCGCGATCAAGATGGATGCGAGCAAGGTGAAGAAGTAGGGGACTCTCTACCCGTCGTTGCGAGCGATACTTTAGCGTTCGTCACCCTGGGGTGGCCGCTTCTTCAGCGGCCCTCGAAGGGCGACAGCCCCGCTCTTGCCGTGGCTGCATCCGGGCCGTCCATCCTTCGAGGCTCCCGGCGCGGTGCAATGCACCGCGCCACTCGCACCTCGGGATGACGGGGATGGGTGGGCCGGCCCACTCCCACGTAATCCCACGGAGAATTAACCGGCCGTTAACCATATCCGCCGCATCGTTAACCATTCAATAACAGGGAACGAGTCGGCCGCTATGGAGGCTGCAGTCAAACCTCAACGCCAAATGGTGCGCCTGCGCGGGCGCTCCTATGTGGCCTTCGTGTTTACGCCGACGGTTCCGGTCCAGGACTGGCTGCACGAGATCGACGCCACCATCGCGCGCTCGCCGGGGTTCTTTGCCGGCCGCCCGGTGGTGATCGATTTGTCCTCGGTCGATCTCAGCCAGTCCGGCATCGGCCACCTGCTCACCAGCCTGCAGGACCGCAACATCCGCGTGCTCGGCATCGAGGGCGTGGAGGAGGCGAGGCTGACCCCCATGATGCCCCCGCTGCTGTCCGGCGGGCGCAGCTGCGTGGTCGAGCCGAGCGCACCGAAGAAGCCTGAACAGAAGTCCGAGACCAAGCCGACCTCGCTGCTGCTGGAAAACCCGGTGCGCTCGGGCCAGACCGTGATCTTCCCGGAAGGCGACGTCACCATCCTCGGCTCGGTCGGGTCCGGCGCGGAAGTCGTCGCCGGCGGCTCGATCCACATCTATGGCGCCTTGCGCGGCCGCGCCATGGCGGGTGTGAACGGTCACACCAGCGCACGCATCTATTGCCAGAAGATCGAGGCCGAACTGCTTGCGATCGATGGGTTTTACCAGACCGCCGACGATATCGACGCCGCGCTTCGCGGCCGGCCCGCGCAGGCCTTCCTGCAGGGCAACACCATGCGAATTACCGCGCTGAACTGACCAGAAGGAGATTTCAGAAATGGCCAAGGTACTGGTCGTGACATCAGGCAAGGGCGGGGTCGGCAAGACCACGACGACCGCCGCCCTGGGAGCAGCGCTGGCGCAGCGCGGCGACAAGGTCGTCGTCGTCGATTTCGACGTCGGCCTGCGCAACCTCGACCTCGTCATGGGCGCCGAGCGCCGGGTCGTGTTCGACCTCATCAACGTGGTGCAGGGCGTTGCGAAACTCCCGCAGGCGCTGATCAAGGACAAGCGGCTGGAAAACCTCTGGCTGCTGCCGGCCTCGCAAACCCGCGACAAGGATGCGCTGACGGAAGAGGGCGTCGGCAAGGTCATCGACGAGCTGCGTGCCCGCTTCGACTGGGTGATCTGCGACAGCCCGGCCGGCATCGAGCGCGGCGCCTCCATGGCGATGCGCTTTGCGGATGAAGCCGTGATCGTCACCAATCCCGAAGTCTCCTCGGTGCGCGATTCAGACCGCATCATCGGCATGCTCGATTCCAAGACCGTGCGCGCCGAGAAGGGCGAGCGCGTCGAGAAGCACATTCTCATCACCCGCTACGACCCCTCGCGCGCCGCGCGCGGCGAGATGCTGACCATCGAGGACATCCTGGAGATCCTCGCAACGCCGTTGCTGGGCATCATCCCCGAGAGCCAGGACGTGCTGCGTGCCTCCAACGTCGGCACGCCGGTGACCCTGTCGAACGCCGACGGTGCGCCTGCGCGGGCCTATATCGACGCGGCGCGCCGGCTCTGCGGCGACACCGTGCCGATGCAGGTGCCGACCGAGCGCAAGGGCTTCATGGATCGTCTGCTGCGACGGAGGGCTGCATGAGCATGGGTCTGCTCCGGCTTCTCCGCGGCAACAAGGCGTCTGCACCCGTCGCTCGCGAACGGTTGCAGATCCTGTTGGCCCATGAACGCGGAATGCGCGGCCAGCCCGACCTGCTCGGCGTGCTGCGTGAGGAAATTCTCGCCGTCGTGTCCAAGCATGTGATGCTGGATCCGACCAAGGTCATCGTGCGGCTCGAGCGCGGCGACGAGGTCTCGACCCTCGAGGTCGATATCGAGGTGCCCAACGATTTCGAGCGCAAGAAAGTGGCGGTCGCGTAAGGGCGCGGCCGGCGACTCCAAGCTTTGGGGTGGGTGAGAAGGCGGTCCGCCGGGCATGGCGGGCCGCCTTCGTCGTTCCGGGGGGCGAGCTCCAGCCAATGCCGATGTGATCGGCGCGGCCGGAACGGTGATCACGGCGAGATCGTTGTCCTGGACGCGGAGCGCCGAGCCGGGCGCCGCGGTTTCCTCATAGCCGGAGAAAAGCCCATGATGTCCGAGGTCCAGGTCCATACCGTTGCGCGGCAGATGCTCGAACAGCACGGTTTTGCTGCGATCGCGAAGGCTGCCGAACAGGCCCAGGCCTGCGAGGGCCGCGGCGAGGCCGACGAGGCCAAGGAATGGCGCCACATCGCCGACGCCATGAAGATCATGCGCGGGCCCGCCCACAGCTGATCTTTTCATGACCGGTCGGTTCCGTCCTTGATCATCTCGAGGACGCGGGCAGCCAGCGCCTCGACCACGAATGGCTTTGTCAGCACCTGCATGCCGGGGGCGAGTTGGCCGTTGCCGATGATGGCGTTCTCCGCGTAGCCGGTGATGAACAGCACGTTCAGCGCCGGCCGCGTGGTGCGCGCGGCATCCGCGAGCTGGCGGCCGTTCATGCCGCCGGGCAGGCCGACATCGGTCACGAGCAGGTCGATCCTCGCGTCCGATTGCAGGATGTTCAGGCCAGTCGGCCCGTCATGTGCTTCCAGCACGTTGAAGCCGATCTCCTCCAGCGCATCGATCAGCAGCATCCGGATCGAGGGCTCGTCATCGACGATCAGGATGGTGTGGCTCGCCTCTGGGCGCACCGCACTCCTGTTGGCGTGTGGCGCAGGCTTGTCGCTTTCCTTGCCGTAATGGCGCGGCAGATAGAGGCACATGGTCGTGCCCTGGCCAACCTCGGAATAGATCCGGACCTGGCCGCCGGACTGGCGGACGAAGCCGTAGACCATGGACAGTCCGAGGCCGGTGCCCTGGCCGATCGGCTTGGTCGTGAAGAATGGCTCGAAGGCGCGTGCGATGATCTCGGGCGTCATGCCCACGCCGGTGTCGGTGACGCAGAGCGAGACGTATTGGCCGGGACTGAGATCGCGTTCTGCGGCGGCGTGCTCGTCCAGCCAGCGGTTGGCGGTCTCGATCGTGAGCCGGCCGCCGCCGGGCATCGCGTCGCGGGCGTTGATGCACAGGTTGAGCAGGGCATTCTCGAGCTGTGAGGCATCGATCAGCGTCGCCCACATTCCGCCTGTTGTGACGACCTCCACGGCGATCTCCGGACCGACCGTACGGCGGACCAGCTCCTCCATGCCCATCACGAGGCGGTTCAGATCGGTCGGCTTGGGATCGAGCGTCTGGCGCCGCGAGAAGGCCAACAGCCGGTGCGTCAGTGCGGCCGCCCGCTTGGCGGCGCCTTGCGCCGCCGTCACATAGCGGTCGATGTCCTTGATGCGGCCCTGGCCGAGCCGGACCTGCAGCAATTCCAGCGAGCCAATGATGCCGGTGAGCAGATTGTTGAAGTCGTGCGCGAGACCGCCGGTGAGCTGGCCGACCGCCTCCATCTTCTGCGACTGCCGCAGCGCTTCCTCCGCCTCGCGCAGCCGCTCCTGCTCCTTCAGGCGATCTGTGACGTCGTAGCTGAACTGGTAGGCGCCGAGCGGCTGGCCGCTGCCGTCGCGCAGGCAGTTGAAGCGCATCTCATAGAACCGGCGGGCCCGCCCGGGCGCGCCAAACTCGGCGATCTCGACGAACGCTTCTCCGGCGAGGGCCCGTGACCAGACGGCGCGGACGGCGTCGCGATGCTCGGGTTGATCCTCAAGCAGCTCAAGCATGTTGTCACCGACCTTCGGCAAGATGCCGTAGATGCGGTGAAATTCGCGCGCCGACGCCCCGTTGATGGCAAGCCAGCGAAAGTCCGGATCGACGACCTGGACGAAGGCATCGGTGCCCTCGACGAGGTCGGCCATCAGCTTGCGCTCGGCCAGCGCCGCCACCACGCGCGCTTCGAGCGTCTCGTTGAGCTGCTGCAGGGCCCGCTCGGCGCGCTTGCGCGGCGTGATGTCCTGAAACAGTACGGCGACCTGCTTGCGGCTCGCGGGCTCGACACGAAAGGCGGCGAGTTCGAGATGACGGCCGGTGGCGACCAGCTCACGCTCGAAGCGGATCGGTTGGCCCGTCAGCAGCACACCGCGATAGAGCTCCACCCAGCCATCGGCCTCGTCCGGGACCATCTCCCGGACCTTCTGGCCGACCACATCGGGAATGCCGGCGTGCTGGGTATAGGCAGGATTGGCTTCGACGTGGACGTAGTCGCTGAGCGGTCCATGCGGCCCATCGAAGAACTCGATGATGCAGAAGCCTTCGTCGATCGAGTTGAACAGCGTCCGGTACCGCTCCTCGCTCTCGGCTAGCGCGGATTCGGCCTGGCGGCGCAGGGTCTGGTCGGCTGCCCCGAGCGCCTTCAGGCGGGCGTTTTCCTCCTCCAGCGCCTTCAGACGGCGTTGGAGGTCCTCAAACTCGATCGAATCCACGAGCGCTCGCGGGGTTGGCGTTTCCAAGGGCCGCTCCTCGGCCCTGTCCACGGTATGGAACGATCATACGCACCGTGGCAAGCCAACGGCTTAACGCGGATGGAACCCGAGAGTTCCCGCGGCGCTGGCGGCTCAGCGCTCGCCCTGATCGGTGTCACGTACGCCGGACTTGTGCTGCGTCTGCGGCTGGCCATGCTCACCCGTCTCCTTGCACGGGAGCGGCTCCCAGGATCCGTCCGGCGCCTGCTGGTAGGCACTGCACGCGGACGACGCGGCTGCTTTGTCCTCCGCTTTCTGGGCACCGGAGTTCTTCGCCAGTGCCGGGGTGGCCAGCGCCGCGCCGGCAGCGAGCGCAGCGGTGAAAACGAGGTGAGCAATCCGCATGGGCTTCTCCTGTTCGAAGACGCCCGCATGCTGGCGAGGAATGTGACGATTATTGGCCGTTGCCGGGGTTCCTTTTGGCGTGCTTAACGAAACGACGGCCATTTGTTGCTAACCGCCCTTGGCGCGGATCAGGCCGGCAAGGTTGGTCTTCTGGGCCTCGCACCATGTCGGCATGCCGAGGCGGCGCTGGTTGAGATCGGTTGCCTGGGTCGCCACCGCAACCTCGGCCATCAAATCGTCGTCCTGCTTCTCGCCCATCTTGCCGCCGGTGTGCATCCAGGCGATTGCCTTGCGCACCTTCTCGGTGGTGCCCTCGGGCAGGTGCATCTGCTCCGCCTTCTGCACGAGATCCTGGTAGACGACGTCCGTGCCCGGGCATTCGACCTTGGCGGCGAAGGCCTGCAAGACCAGCGTCACATAGGTCGAGCGTGGGTGGTCCTCGGCCTGGGCCGGAGCGGCGATCAGCAACAGGCCAGCCATCAGGAAACCGTAGCGCATCCTTGGTATCTCCTCCGATTTTTTTGGGAGGCTAGCGTCCGGCGGTCGGCTCCGCAATGGTACCAGGGCGAATTTGTCGCTCCTCGCTGCGGTGCGCTATTGTGGCCCGCATCCCGGCCTTGGAGCGCGACATGAGCTTGTTCAGCACGCCGTTCGATCCCATCCGTGACGCGGCGCTCGTGACCGGCGCGGGCAACGGCATCGGCCGCGCGATCGCGCAGGCCCTGGTCGGCGAGGGCATCCGGACCGTGTTCGCAGACGTCAGCGCCGAGCGGGTAACGGCCGCGATCGCGGCCTGTGCGAAGCCTGAACTGGCGGTACCCTGGGTCGGCGACCTCGCCGAGCTCGAGGCGTGCGACGCATTGCTTACCTCCGCGAACGCTGCATTGGGCGAGATCACGCATTTCGTTCACAGCGCATCGCCGCCGCGGCGCGAGGCAGATCATGCGCTCGCGGTCGATCGAAGAACCTGGCAGCAGATGCATGCCGTCAATCTCGATGCCGGCTTCCACCTGGCGCGCGAACTCGCCAAGCGGCTGATCGCGGCGAAGCGGCCGGGCTCGTTCCTGTTTCTCACGTCGCTGCATGCGGGCACACCGCGCAACCTGCCGCATTATTCGACGGCGAAGGCGGGGATGGCGATGCTGGTGAAAGAGCTGGCCAAGACGTTTGGCCGTTACGGCATCCGCGTCAACGCGCTGGTGCCTGGCGCGATCGCGGCCGGCGGGTTCGTTGCGGATGCTTCCTTGGCGAAACACATTCCGCTCGGGCGTCTCGGCGAGGCCCGTGACCTCGCGCCGATGGCGCTCACGGTGCTGTCGGACAAGCTGTCCGGTTACGTTACCGGCGCGTCCTTCGTCGTCGACGGCGGCTTGTCGTTGACCAACTGGTTCGAGCCGCCCGCGCTGGACGAATAGTCAGCGGCGCCAGGCCGGCACCGGATCGAGCGGCGTGCGATAGATCTCGTTGTGATCGCGATCGGTGACGCGCACCGCGCAACCCTTCTGCTGCAGCTCCGGCTTCACCTGTGACAGCTCGCAGGCCAGTTGATCGGCGCGATCGGAGGCAACCTCGATGTCCTCGAGAATGATTCCGCCCTGGTTCCTGAACTCTTCACCAACCACAAGATCGAAGGAGTAGTAAGGCATCCGAATTCCCCGATGTGAGGAGCTGAGCTTCGGTGGAAGTCTCAACGCATGTCGGATGCTACCACTGAGTCGATATCCAGGGGGTGAACGGGCCGCGCAATCTCTGTGCTTATGGCGCAGAAATGATGTGCAGGGTGTGAGCGCATTAACATTTAATTAAATATGTCGGCGCGATCATAAGGCATGGAATTGCAGCAGAACCGGGCTCCGGGAACCGGCAGCTGCAAGAGAAGGCCGCCGGCATAGATCCCGACGGCCTTTTCTCATGAGCGGGAAATGATCTGCGCATCGCTTTCCGTAATTGCCCGGACTCAACGCATCACATCGACCCGGACAGCGTAGGCGGGTGCTGTTGAGCGGTTTAGCGCAGCGGCATCGGCGGACGTACGACGGGTCCGTCGTCATCGGCAACGGCTTGAGTCGTGGTGGCCGGTGGCGGCGGCATCGCGGCAGCTTGTGAAGGCGGCGGTGGAGGCGCGAGCGGTGCCGGCGAATAGGCCGGCATGTAGGTGCGCGACACAACCGGCTTCGGCTTGTGAACCGGCGCCGCCGCCGCAGGCTTCGGCGGCAGCGCAGCGGCGCGTGCGCGCGGATCAACCGGCCTCGCATCGGCAACCGGTTTCGGCGCCGGCGGTTTGGCCATCTCGCGCGCCATCTGCTCTTGTCCGGCTTTCAGCTCGGCGATGTTGGCCTTGAGCTGCTCGATCTGCTGCGCCATGGCGGCGAGGTCGCGCGTCATCGATTGCACCGACTGCGCGGCATCCGATGCTGTCGCCGCGGGCGCGGCGGCCGCAACCTGAACCGGGGGCGGCGCGACGGGTTCAGCTGCCGCTTGCTCGACAGCCGCTTGTGCCACCGGCGGAGCGGCGTGCTCCGCAGGCGGCGAAGCTTGCGCGACGGCGACCGGCGCAGTCTGCGCTGTGGAAGGCAGCAGCGACGTCAGCGATGCCAATGCAGGGGTCCATTCGGCGAGCACCTGCTTGGCCTTGTCGCCATGCTGCTCCCAGGCGATCGTGGCGGCCGCGCTTGATCCGGCAAACAGGAACGTGACGAACGCACCGCGCAGCCACTTGCGTACGGCGGATCGCTTCTGCGGGCCACGACCCTCGTTCGCCGCGACGCGTATGGCGGTGTCGACCGAGGGCGGTGTCGTCGGCTGCGGCTCCGCAACAGGACTGAACTTCGGCTCCACGGAGATCTTGCGCTCCAGAGAGGCCTTCGGCTCCGGCGCGAATTTCGGCTCAGGTCGCGGCGCGACGTCGGGCGCCAGCGCGGGCGCAACACTGATCGGGCGTGAGGCCAGCACAATGTCGGGCGAGATCTGAATCGCGTCGTGCGGATCGTTGTCCTTGACCGTGTCCTTCACGATCTCATCGACGATTTGCTTGGGGTTCAGCGTCGCGAGCATCGCAGCTCCTCTGAGGCCCAGGCGCTTGAAGCCCGGGTGTTAAGTCCTGGTCGTCCGCATTGGCGCGAGCCGATCTGTTGCAGTGAACCCACCCAAACGGATGAGCCCGACCCAAAGACGCACGAGTCCAGCCGGGTTTGACCAAAGCAAGGCGAGGGGATGGAGATGATGCGACGCTCTTCCGCCGTTTGTGGTGATGGAACCCGACCGGGCGAACACGCGCAATTGTTCCGTGTTGCCTTGTTTTCAGCACGATTTGGGCAGCATCTGGCGACGCTGGGGGTGCTGCTATCCGCTATCGGGGGCCGGCGGTGCCAAGATTCATAATTGCCTTGTTCGCTGTTGCCATGCTGCCGCTGGGCGGCTGCATGCAGGCAACGCTTTCGCCGTCGACCGACGCGAGCATGACGCCGCGCGACCGGCAGTTGCTCGCGCATACGCCTTACGCCCAGGCGAACGTGCCCGAGCAATATCTTCGTCACGTCGTCGATTACCAGCGCAAGGAGCAGCCGGGCACCATCCTCGTCGATACCGACGCCCGCTACCTCTATTACGTCCTGCCGGACGGCAAGGCGATCCGCTACGGCGTTGCGGTCGGCGAGGAAGCCATGGCGTTTTCGGGCGTCGCGCGGGTCGGCCGCCTGGCGGAATGGCCGGACTGGGTTCCGACGGCAGATATCCAGGCGCGGCTGGGACCTTATCCGGCGCGTGTTCCCGGCGGCCCGGCCAATCCGCTGGGCGCGCGCGGCATCTATCTCTATGTCGGCAACAAGGACACGCTCTACCGCATCCACGGCACCAATCAGCCCGAATATATCGGGCAGGCGATCTCGTCCGGCTGCATCCGGATGCGCAACGAGGACGTGATTGATCTCTACGACCGGGTGAAGCTCAATTCGATGGTCGTGGTGCTTCCGCCCGGACAGAGCGCGCGGGCCGAGGCGGGTGGCAGCTGGCGTGGGTAAGGCGGCGCGCGCATGAGCCGACCAGCGTCCTGGTCTGCGACAATTTTAGTTATTGCTTTGCACGGTCCCTAACGTCTCGCGCCTAGCGTGCAGCGAGCAAGGGGTTGCTCGCATGTATCTCGTGAAGAATTCGCCGCGCGCGCTGTTCGCCGCGTTGATTCCGCTGGCCATCGTCGAAGCCGTGCTGCTGGTCTTCGCTCTCGCGGGAGGACAGCTGACCGATCCCGTCGGCGTGCCGGCGCCGGATCAGATCCTGATGTCGTATGCCGGCCGCATGGCGATGAACGCGGCCTTGCTGTTCGCCGGACATATCGTGCTGCGGCAGTGGACTGTCTCGAGCCGGCTTGCCTATGGCCTGATGGGCGGCGTCATGGCGGCTTTGAGCTACGGCATTGCCATCCGCAACCACATTCAGCTGGCCGCGCCCGGCGACGGCACGGTGATGACGATCGGTCTGGTGCCGACCATCGCGGGAATGATCGCTGGATTCCTTTACGGCCAATTCGCCGGGCTGAGCCCGGTTGCGCGCGCAGCCGTGCAGTCTTCCGCCGCCGATGGATCAGGGACGCCGCCGCTGGTGTTCAACGGGCCGGTCCGGGTCCGCTCGTCCTTCGCAGGCATTGTGATCGCCGCACTGATACCGACCGTGCTCGCAACTCTGCTGCCCTACACGTTGGTGCCGTTGCTGATGAACGGCTTCGGTGACAAGAGCACCGCGCATATTTTCGCGGCGGTGATCCCGGCGCAAACCTTCATGGTCATGATGGTGATCTCGGTCATTCCTTCGAGCATCTTCATGCTCTGCGTTCACCACGTCGCGCGAGCTTCGAGCCGTCGCAATGCGTGGGAATATGCGGCGATCGGCGGCGTGGCAGCCTTCGCCTGTGCGCTGTTGCTCGCGTTTGCGGTGCCGCTGCTTGCCCTTCTCGTGGTGCCGGCGGCATTCTGCGGGGCCGTCATGGGCGCGATCTATCGCCGCTTCGCCGGCCTCGAGCCGATGCCGCTACCGGAAGCGGTGATCGCGACCGATCCGAACACTTTGGTCGATGCCGATCATCCCTCGCGCCACCAGCATGGCGTCATTCTCAGCAACTGATCGCTGGGGACAAGGAAATGAAGGAGATTGCGGCGCTCGCAGCGGGACTGGCGATCGCGGCCGTGGCGGCGCTCTGGTTCGCGACCGGTCCCGTGGTTGTGAATGCCGAGATCAAGCCGCTTCAGCCGAGCGCGGATATGCCGGTCTTCACGCCCGTTCCGACCGAACTGGCCGGCCCGACCGGGCACAACAACCAGTGACAATTGCGCCCTAGTTTTCGGGCCGGGCGACGCGCCATTGCAGTGTGGTGGCGGTGCCGTTGGCATCGCCCGGCGCCTTGTCCGCGGGCGAGGTGTAGAGCGGGCGATAGCGATACGCCCACATCCTGCTGCCGTCGTTGCGGCTGATCACGGTGAAGTCGCCGACGGCCCTGGCATCGGCCGTCGCGGCGAGCGGCACCCAGCTCTCGGTGCACTTGCCGTTGCAGTTCGACGTCTTTCCGGTGGTATCGCGCTCGTAAGTGTAAAGCGTCATGCCCTTGAGATCGACGAGCTTGGGACCTTGCTTGGTGATGACCACCTTTGCCGGCGCGGTCGTCGCTTCGGGCTTGGGCGGAGGAGGGGCATCGCCGCCGCCATGGCCGTTTGCGAGCGCAGGAGCGGCAGAGAGCGCGATGGCCGCCGCCGCGATGAGACACCTGAACATCCGAAACCCCCGAACGACAAAGTTAATCGCGCGTTAAGCGCAGAATGTTGCCGACCGTAGCAGCCGAAAGTTAGTTCCTGGTTTCGCAGGCCTGCGACAATTACGGACAAGGATACCGGTTCACGCCTGAACGTCGCGCAACGGCGCCCGGCTCAGATCGTTGCCGGCGGCAATCGCCTTGCGCAATAGCCGCATCAACTCCTCGCCCTCTTTCGCGCTGAGGCCGCGCAGCATGATGCGCTGGGCGGACTCCACGGCCGGCGTGATCTTGCGCAGCGTGCGCCGGCCCTCGTCGGTGATCTCGAGCTCACGGGCGCGGCGGTCGCGGCTGGAGGCGCGGCGCTCGGCCAGGCCCTTCTGCACGAGGCGATCGATCACGCCGGTGATGGTGGTGCGATCATAGGCGATCAATCCTGCGAGCGTCACCTGGTCGAGCCCCGGATTGGCCTTGATGGTCGCAAGCGCGGCGTATTGCACCGGCGTCAGGTCGAAGCCGGCACCTTCGACCTCGGCCAGGAACACCGCGACCGCGATCTGCTGGAAGCGGCGCGCCAGATGCCCGGGCATGTCGTTGTTGTCTTTCACCGAATTCTCCGTTGCGACAAGGACGGCGCGGATTGTTGACAAGTATACTGATAGTCAGCATACTGATCAATATCGAAGAAGTCGTTGCGGGAGAGGTGCTCATGCAATTCCATCTGAATGGATTTCAGCCGGGCGACCCGGAGATTGCCGATCCTGCCGATCCTGCCGATCCTGCCGATCCTGCCGATCCTGCCGAGCGTGTTCGGGTCTCGGGTGCGCAAGGCGCTGTGCCTGATGAGGTCGATGTCCTCATCGTCGGCTGCGGACCTGCAGGCCTCACGCTTGCGGCGCAACTGGCGCAATTTCCTGACATCACGACCTGCATCGTCGAGCAGAAGCCGGACCGGCTGCTGGTCGGGCAGGCCGACGGCATCGCCTGCCGCACCATGGAGATGTTCCACGCCTTTGGTTTCAGCGAACGGGTGTTGAAGGAGGCCTATTGGGTCAACGAGACGACGTTCTGGAAGCCGGACGAGCGGCGGCCCGAGACGATCATCCGCAGCGGCCGGGTGCAGGACGTCGAGGACGGGCTGTCGGAATTCCCGCATGTCATCCTCAACCAGGCGCGCATCCATGACGGCTTTCTCGACGTCATGCGCAAGTCGCCGGCCAAGCTCGAGCCCCATTACAGCCGCCGCTTGCTCGACCTTCAGGTCGATCCGGCCGCCGGTCCTGACGACCACGCCGTGACCGTCCGCCTCGAACGCGTCGATGCCGCGAACGAGGGCAAGGTCGAGACGGTCAAGGCGCGCTACGTGGTGGGCTGCGACGGGGCCCGCAGCACGGTGCGCAAATCGATCGGCCGCGAGCTGCACGGCGATTCCGCCAACCACGCCTGGGGCGTCATGGACGTGCTGGCCGTGACCGATTTTCCGGACATCCGCTTCAAGTCCCTGATCCAGTCGGCGAAGGACGGCAGCCTGCTGATCATCCCGCGCGAAGGCGGCTACATGGTCCGCATCTATGTCGAACTCGCCAAACTCGACATCGGCGAGCGCGTCGCCAATCGCAACATCAGCGCTGACGACGTGATTGCAAAGGCGCAGCGGATCCTGAAGCCGCATACGCTTGATGTGAAGGAGATTGCCTGGTGGTCGGTCTACGAGATCGGCCAGCGCCTGACCGACAAGTTCGACGACGTGCCGGAGGCGGAAATCGCAACGCGCCTGCCGCGGATCTTCATAGCCGGCGATGCCTGCCACACCCATAGCCCGAAGGCGGGGCAGGGCATGAACGTCTCGATGCAGGACGCCTTCAATCTCGGCTGGAAGCTTGCTGCAGTGTTGTGCAAGCAGGTGGCGCCGGATCTGTTGCATTCCTACTCGGCGGAGCGCCAGGCTGTTGCCAAGGAGCTGATCGACTTCGATCGCGAATGGGCCGGCATTCTCGCCTCTGCCGCCAAGGCCGGCGGCGCCGATGCCGCCAGGACGCAGGACTATTTCGTCCGCCACGGCCGCTACACCGCGGGCACGGCGACGCATTACACGCCGTCGATCCTCACCGGAGCGGGCTCGCATCAGCACCTCGCAGAAGGCCTTATCATCGGCAAGCGCTTCCATTCGGCGCCGGTGATCCGGTTTGCGGACGCAAAGCCGGTGCATCTGGGGCATGCGGCGCAAGCTGACGGACGTTTCCGGATCTACGCGTTTTCTCCTGCCGAGAATCCTGCAGCGTCGGACTCGGCCATTCGTCGCTTGTGCAATTTTCTCGCGGAGTCCCCCGAATCTCCGATCCGGCGCTATACGTCCGGAAACTCCGACATCGACAGCGTGATCGATCTGCGCGCGGTGTTTCAGCAGGATCATCGCGAGCTCGCGATCGAGGCAATGCCGTCCATGTTGCTCCCGCGCAAGGGCCGTTACGGCTTGTCCGATTACGAGAAGATGTTCTGCCCGGACCTCAAGAGCGGCCACGACGTCTTTGCCATGCGCGGCATCGATCGGAGTGCGGGCTGCATGGTCGTGGTGCGGCCCGACCAATATGTCGCAAGCGTGCTGCCGCTCGATGACTTTGCCGGGCTTGCGTCCTACTTCGACGCGTTCATGATGCGGATCGAATGACGATGCTGCAGCGTCGCTGACGCGTTGCACTGATGAACGGCGGATGAATATTGAACTGCACGCCGCGTGCGGTTCAGCCTTTTGACGGATGAGACCCTTCTGTGCGGAACGCCCGTTCCGCTGGCGCGTTCCGACTTGAATGAGGAGGAACACGTCATGAAATTCAGGAGCGTTCTAGTTACAGCATTGCTGCTCGCGCCGACAGCCGCACTGGCCGCGCCGGGCATCGTCACCGTCTCGACCGGCCTGCGCGCCGGGCCGGGGCCGGGCTTTCCACTGGTCGACCGAGTCCCCGAGGGTGCCCGCGTCAACATCCATGGCTGCCTGCGCGGCAATGCCTGGTGCGACGTCAGCTTCTCGGACGATCGCGGCTGGGTGTCGTCGCAATATCTCGAGTATCTCTATCGCAACCACTACGTCTATCTGCCCGACTATGTCGACGAGATCGACGTGCCCGTCGTTCCGTTCGTGCTGACATCGTACTGGTCGAGCTATTATGCGGGCCGGCCGTGGTATCACCGCCACGCCCATTGGAATAGCTACTGGAGCTCGCACCAGCGCGTCGCGACGCGGATGACGATCGACCCGCGTGCGGCGCGCATCGGTCGCGCGGCGACACGCGATGCCGCGGTTGCCCTGGAGCGGGAAGGCGTGCGCGGCAAGGGCGCCGCCGCGATCTCCGGACGTAACGCTGCGAACGCACGGCCCGATGCAGCGATCTCGAAGCGCGACGCGGCGATCGCGAAACGCGACGCGGCGATCGCCAAGGGCGACGCTGGGATCGCGACGCGTGACGCTGCAAAACCCGATTCGGCTGTTGCGGTCGACCGGACCCGCGCCGGACGGAGCGAGCGCATCGCGCATGAGCGGAGCAATGTGCACACGCGCAATCCGCGCGATGCCCAGGCACGCATGATGCATGAACGGCAAGCGAGCCCCGCTGCGGTGCGCGCCCAGCCGATGGCGCGTGCGCATGAAGCACCGCGTCTGTCCGCCGCGCCTGCCGCGCGGCCTGCGATGCCGCATGTCGCGCAGCCGAATGTGAGTCGGGGTTCGCCGATGAATGCCCATGCGCAGATGCCGGCGCCGCGAGCGGCGGCACCTGCAATGCCGCACCCCGGCGGTGGTGGCGCTCCCCACATCAATGCGGCACCGCGCGGCGGCGGTGCACCGGCCGGCGGCCCCGGGCAAAAGCACTGAAGTCTCGAGAGCCGAAGCGTCGATCGAAAAGCCCGGCCCCTCGCGCCGGGCTTTTCTCTGTCATGAGCAAGTCGAGAAAATTTAAGTCAGTTCTTCGCGGGCAGATTTCATCGATCGTAACATGTCTACCCAAAGCTGTAAGTATCCACTCGGGGCAGCGGGGCACGGGAGGATGACATGAGACAGAGCCAGGCGGAGACGCGCCGCCAGAATGTCGCGAAGCGTTCGATGACGAAGGAGGCCAAGCAATTGGCCGGACTGATTGCCGGATTGCGCGAATCCCTCGACGGGATCCTCAAGGAACGGACGAGTGCCAAGCTCACCGGCGCCGAGATGGGGCTGCTCGATGAGCGCCGCAACAATTTGCTGCTCACCATCGCAGCCCTCGACGACCGCCTCTCGGCGGTGCAGGGGCTGATTGATCTCGGCCGTCCCCACATCATCCGCGTGCATTAGCGGAGCCCGGACGTGAGACGATCGGTTCCGTCGCCGATGTGACGGGCCGGGGTCCCCGGCAGCCGATCCAGCATGACATGAAGACGGTTCGGGCCGTCGCAGGCATCAGGCCCGCGACCGGAGGAATCGCGTTCCGCAGGCACGCGGATGCCAGCCGCGAGCGACATGCTTTGCGGATGGCACCAAATTGCCACGCTCCCGGCGAATTGCCGCCAAAGCCCGCTGCCACGAGGAGGCCGGGTGCAGGGCGACGCAAGGGGACGCGAATTGGCCTACAAGATGATCGCAGAACGCGACAATGCGAAGTACAGTTTCGCCCGCGAGAGCCGGCTGCTCATCGTGGCGAAGGCGAGGGTGTGGGCGAGCGAAGGGTGGCAGGTCGTGATCACCGATCAGGACGGCAAGGCGTATGCGCCGCCCGAATTCGATCAACTGTCGGCCGCCTGACTGCCTGATGGGGCGAAGGGAACGACGCTTGACATCGCTGTTTCGACCGGGGCGCGACCGGATCGCGCCCGTGATGGGTCTTGCGGCCGCCGCGATCTTGACGGCGACGGTTGCCGCCGCTCAAAATCTCGACGCTGGCAAGCCGCCTGCGAAGCTCTTCGCTGACGGCTGCGCGACCTGCCATCGCAGTCCGCGGGGGCTCGCCAAAGGGCGCTTCAGCCTGACGCTGTCCTGGTTCCTGAAGGACCATTACGCGACCAGCTCGGACTCGGCCAAGGTACTCGCAGCCTATCTGGAGTCGGTCGACGAGCCGCCGCCGGGTGCCGCGGCCAAGCCCGCCAAGAAACCCGCCAGGAAACCCGCGCGGTCCGCACCGCGTCCACCGAAGCCGGCGCAGAGCCAGTAGGCCGCCCGGTTGCTGCTAACCGCGCCGATAGGTCTGCGCGAGCAGCCGTGCGTGCACGGCCCGCAGCTCGGCGCTCATGCGCGTCTGTCCCGTCGTGACATAGGATAGCCAAGCGCCGTCGGCAGCCAGACGCACGATTTGCAAATCGGAAGTTCCGTCGGTCGCGCGATGACGCTTCAGGCGTGCCTTGATCCAGTCGTTCCAGAGCTTGCGCAGCGGCGGATCAGTGACGACGACCATGCTCAACGCTGCCCACGGGGTCGCAAAGCCGAAGGCTTTGCCGGTGAACACCGCATTCACGTAAGCCCGCGTGAAGCTGCCGCGTCGCTTTGGATCGGCTTCGACGGCGGCGTCAATCTCGGCATCGACCCGGGCGAGGAGATCGGCAAACAGGCCGTCGATCAGCGCTTGCTTGCTGCCGAAGTGATGAAACAGCCCGCCCTTGGTGACGCCGGCCGCCTCGGCGACTGCCTGCACCGTGACGCCGGCGACGCCGTGGTCCATCGCGATCGCCGCGGCGTGGTCGAGCAGGGCGCGCCGGACCTGCTCGGGCTGCTTGGCACGGGTGTAGCGATTTTCCGGCATCAATGCGCCGTGGTCTGCGAGAACAGGTTGATGATCACGACCCCTGAGACGATCAGGGCGAGGCCGACGAAGGCTGCGGCGTCCAGCATCTGTCGGAACAGCACGAACGAGACGGTGGCGGTCAGGATGATGCCGACCCCACCCCAGATCGCATAGGCGATGCTCAAGGGGATGACGCGGATCGCGATCGACAGCGCGTAGAACGAGGCGACGTAGAACAGCACCATGGCCAGCGTCGGCCAGGGCCGCGTGAACTGCGCGGATTGCTGCAGGAAGGCCGATGCCGTGACCTCGAGAATGATGGCGAGGGCGAGCGCCGCATAGGCATTGAAGGTGGAGGTCATGGTCAGCTCGGGGCGAAAGAAAGATACCGCGCGGTAGGTATGTTTAGCACGCGGCTCTTGGCTTTGGCCCGCAGCAGGTATCACATGTGAGTGACGAGCCTGCGACAGGGGAAGACGGGCGTGAAGCCGCCGCGTGATGAATCGCGCAGCGGCTCCAGCTGGTCGCGGCGGTTCGACCCGTGTCAGTTGATCCGGACGGAGAGCTCGATGTCTTCGGCGAACGGCGTCGACATGTAGCCGCTTCCGGCCTTGCGGACGCGCGCCAGATAGTCCGGGCTGTCGTCGGCATTGTCAGCGACGATGATCGCGCCAGTCCCGAGATGGCCTTCGAGCAGATCGAGGATCTCCGGGTAGAGCGCCTTGGCGCCGTCGAGCAGCACGAGATCGATCGTGTCGGGCAGATCGGCACTGAGCGTCTTCAGCGCGTCGCCTTCACGGATTTCGACGAGATCGATCAAGCCGCCGGCGATGAGGTTTTTTCGCGCCCGAGCCGCCTTGGACGGTTCGAACTCGCTGGTGATGAGGCGGCCGCCGCCATTGTCGCGCAAGCCCGCGGCAAGGTGCAGCGTCGAGATGCCGAACGATGTGCCGAACTCGACGATCGTCCGGGCGCGCGAGCTGCGCGTCAGCATGTAGAGCAGCGTTCCCGTTTCGCGCGAGACCGCGAGCGGGACGTCCTTCAGGCGTCCGTACAGGTCGTGGTAGTCGGTCTTGCTTCGCATCATCCGCGCCCGGTCTGCGTCGGACAAGTCGGCGACGGCGGCTCGCATTGCGCCGTTTGCTGCCTCGGCCTCGTCGAACAGGCGATCCAGCAGCGGAGCAAGCGATATGATGGTCGAGGTGGTCATTCGAATTCTCCAGAAGGTGGAAAGGAACGGGTGCTTGCGTGCGGATGGAAATACGACTAATTCGTCGCATTTCCTATTCGCATTGCCGGAGAGCGCGATGGCCGAGCGTCGAAGCCGTTCAATTTCCTCGCGAAAACAGCCGCAACAGGTCCGCTCCAGCGAGCTTGTGGCGGCCATTCTCGATGCCGCTGTTCAGGTTCTGGCGATGGAAGGCGCGCAGCGTTTCACCACGGCGCGGGTGGCGGAGCGGGCCGGGGTGAGCGTCGGGTCGCTCTATCAGTATTTTCCCAACAAGGCCGCGATCCTGTTCCGTCTCCAGAGCGACGAGTGGCGGCGCACCAGCGAGCTACTGCGCGATATCCTCGCGGACCGGACGAAGCCGCCACTGGTGCGGTTGCGCGCGCTGGTCCATGCCTTCATACACTCCGAGTGCGAGGAGGCCGCAATCCGCATTGCGCTGAGCGATGCCGCGCCGCTCTATCGCGACGCCCCCGAGGCGCAGGACGCGCGGGCCGCCGGTGAGGAGATCATCGCAGCGTTCATGCGGGAAGCGCTGCCCAAGGCGCCGAATGCAACGCGCGTGCTTGCCGGCGAGCTGATCAAGACGACGCTGAGCGAGATCGGCAAGCGGTTTTCGGAAGCACCGCGGAGCGAGGCCGAGGTCGCGCGTCACGCCGACGGCCTCGCCGACATGTTCTGCGCCTATCTCGGAGAGTTGGCGCGACGCTGAAGTGCGGGCGCTGCATGAGTCCGGCTTGAAAGTGCCGCGCCATGATCGCTACGCTTGCGTCGCGGCGCGATTGTCCTTACGGACCTCTTTCATGCTCGTCATCTCCATTCAAAGCCAGGTGATCCACGGCCATGTCGGCAACAGCGCGGCCGCCTATGCCATCCAGGCGGAGGGCGTGAACGTTGCGGCGGTGCCGACGACGCTGTTGTCCAACCACCCGCGCTATCCGAGCCTGCGCGGACGGGTGCTGGAGACCGAGCTCGTCGCCGATCTCCTGAAGGGTGTGGAGGATCGGGGCCTCGTCGACGAGGCGGCCGTGCTCGTGACCGGCTATCTCGGTTCGCCCGGCAACGCCGCCGTGATCGCCGACTTCGTCGAGCGGGCGCTCACGCGGAATGCGAAGCTCGTCTATCTCTGCGATCCCGTGATCGGTGATGACGGCCGCGTTTATGTTGCAGACGGCATTTTGGATGTGGTCCGGCACCGGTTGCTGCCGGCCGCAAACCTGACGACGCCGAACCAGTTCGAGCTCGAGCTGCTCTCGGGCCTCACGATCGCTGACGCGCAGGGCCTGCGCGCGGCGTGCGCGGCGCTGGCGGGGACCGGTCGCATCGATGTCGTCGCCACCGGCTGCACGCTCGCTGATACTGCGGCGGGGCAGGTGGAGACGATCCTGTGCGCCAACGGGCAATTGTCGCGCTTTGCGACGCCGCGCCTGCCGATCCGCCCCTACGGCACCGGCGATCTCCTCACCGGCCTGATCGCGGCCCATCTGGCCAAGGGCGCGGCAATGGAGGCAGCGGTGCGGCTTGCGGTCGAGACGATCTTTGCGGTGCTGGTGCGCACACAGGACGCCGGTACGGCCGAGATGCGGCTGGTGCCGCTGCCGACGCCGAGCCGCGCGCCGTAGCGGTCTCAGGTCGCGCGCTTGCCGGCCGATTGCGCCGATTTCTGCGGTTTGGCGGGACCCTTCTGCTCGCGTGCGGCCTGGGCCTTTGGCGGCTTTGCATGGGCCGCGGCGCGCACCACCTTCCTGGACTTCACGCTGGCGACTTGCTTGCCGTCGCCGTTGCCTCGACGCGAGATATACTCGGGGCCGTCGACCGGGCCGACATGCGGCGGATCGCGGCCAAGATAGGGGCGGCCGATGCCATACGCCTTGCCATTGGCATCGACCCACTTCCAAAGAATTTCGGTCGAGACCCAGCGCTGTGCGCGGTTGTTCCCCTGGGTGCTGACGATGTCGGCCGCCATGCCGTGGCCATAGCCGCCGCGCGAGCTGCCGCCATGATAGGAACGGTCGGAGGCGGCCTTCAGGCCGCTCGCGATCGACTGGCGATAATCGTCGCGGAATGCGCTGGTGATGCCGGGCGAGAGGCCGGCGGCTTCGGCGGCGAGCAGCGTGCGAAACAGCTTTTGCTTGAAGCTCTTGTCCATGCCGCCGATCACGTAATCCATCATCGACATGCCGGCGTGTTCGGCCGCCTTCGGATCCTTCCAGCCGAAATCCTCATCGACCAGCTTGGTGAAGCTGCGCATCACCGTGACCGTCTTGCCCTTGCGCTTGATGGCGACGGCGCGGCGCTCCTGAACCTTGATCGAGTCTTCCTTTGCGGTGCGCTGATAGAGCGCCCAGAGATAACGGTCGATGCAGGCATCCATGACGAAGCATTCGTCGAGCACGGCGACGGTATCGGCTGGCGGGGATGCCTTGCTCACAGGCGTGACGGGGCCGCTTGCGATGGCCGCGGGGGACAGCTCGTCCGTCATCACGATCTCGGTGGGATCAGCGGACGCCAGCTTGACGGGTTCCGGGGCCGAGACAGGAGCAGCTTCGCTGACGACGGGCTCCGGTTCAGGCGATATCTGCGGTGCGGGCGGTGTCTCCACCGGCAGGATCAGCGCCGGATCGGCTGAGGCGAGCTGGACAGCGGGGGCGGGCGGCTCGGGCGCGGCTTCAGCGATCGTCGGGGCCGGTGCTGCGGCGACGGCCGCAGCAATGTCGGCGGTCAAGGCGATGCCGTCCTCGATCGTCGCAGCGCGCGGCACGTCGGCGAGGTCGAGCCGGCCGAGATCCTTGGCACGCGAGATCGCAGCCGCATTGGCACCGCTGTTCTCGATGAGGGCTGGAGCATAAGCGGAGAGGGAAAGCGCCAGCCAGCCGGCGAGCACGGCCGACGGGCAAGTGACCGCTACCAGAAGAGACCGCCGATCGTTCATGATCCCTGCCTCCAAACGGTTCTGCCCGAACCCGTCTTGTCCGGACCGTGATGATGCAAACAGTCTTACGCAAACAGTCTTGCACGGAAAGGCACGCAGCACGTCGATTGTTCGGAGGACCGTGTGGCAGCGCAATGGCGCAAATCGGTGAAAACGGGCTTTTCGAAGGGGTGTTGCCGAGGTGCAACGCGAGTTCCATGAAGTGTCTGACCGCCCGGGAAAGCGCGCTGGAACCGTGGCCTGGAAGGCCTGTCGGGTCGATGGCTGGGGCAACGTGCTCGGGGGCTGAGTACCGTCCCTGAGGCATTATCTTGCGGGTCTCCACGATTCGCCCAAGGCCTTGGACGCATTAAACATATCGCCATGCATAACGCGCGCTGTTGCAATGCAACAAAGCATGTCGCAATGCAGCAACTGGGGCCTAAATATGCTCCGACTCTTCCACTCAGGAGCATCACCAATGAACAAGAAGACTCTGACGATCGCCGCCACCATCCTGACGATCGCGGGCAGCACCGCGGCTTTCGCTGCTGAACTGCCGACTTACGAGACCAATGGATTTCCGGTCTCGCCCTTGCAGGTTCGCGTCCTCGGCGCCGCGCATGTCGAGCAGCAGGCTGCTGCGCCGACCACGGTCGCCTCGGTCCACCAGGCCAAGGTCCTCAGCCCTCGCAAGGTGAAGACCGCGACCGTCGGCGTGGCCCACTAAGCTGATATCGTGAATGGCAGGAGGGTTCCGCGGAAAGGCGGGATCCACTGCTTCACACGCGTTCTCGAAGTGGATGCTGCCCGCGTCTCGCGCGTGCAGGAATTGATGGAACTGCTTTGTGCGCCAGCGCCCACCCGTGCAGTGTCTCGGCACGATGAATTGACATCGGTGCGCTGATTGAGACTCCGGTCGCGAAACAAGTTCGCGTGACTATGCCGGCTATGTATGCCCGTTCATAACGGGCGTGATCTCTTTAACAGTTGTTTTGCAGACCGCATTGCTTGATGCGGCGGCCGCATCGTCGCGGCCAATTTTTGAAATCATAATGGAGGCCATCATGCCCGTTGCGCAGAAACTCGTCGCTGCCACCACGTCGCCGCGCGCATTCATTCTCAAGCATACCGCTTTGTTTGCGGCCGCTGCGTTGTTCGTGTTCGTGCTCAGCCTGACGTACGGCCTCGATCTCAGCCCGGGATTTTTCTGAGCAATCGTCGGCAGCGCGCTAAGCTCTCCGCGCGCGGACCGCGCGCAGGCTCGACGGCGAGCGGCCGTAGAGCTCGGCAAAGGCGGCGTTGAACCTGCGCAAGCTGCCGAAGCCGGCCCGAAACGCGATGTCGGTCATGCTGTCGTCGCCGGCATCGAGCAGGCGCTTGGCGCGCTGGACGCGCAGCGTCTTGGCGAGCTGTCGAGGCGTGGCACCGACGTGGCGCTCGAACAGGCGTGCCAGATGACGCGAGGAGATGCCGAGCCGCATCGCCAGATCAACCACCGAGCCTTCGTCGAGCGCGCCGTCATTGATCAGCCTCACGGCACGCGCCACCGTGGAGCGCGTGCCGTTCCAGGCCGGGCAGAACGGCGCAGTCTCGGGACGACAGCGCAGGCAGGGCCGGAAGCCGGCGACCTCGGCCGCCGCAGCGCTCGGATAATAGGCGACGTTGCGCGTCAGCGGCTGCTTGGCCGGACAGACCGGGCGGCAATAGATGCCGGTGGTCTTCACCGCCGTGAAGAAGCGGCCGTCATAGCGGGGATCGCGGCGCAGGCGCGCGGCGTTGCAGACGTCGAAGCTCAGCATGGCCGGATCATAGCGCATGAGGGCAGGGGCGGAAGGGCTGCGGGATGACCGAGTCCGATTGTGGCGAGCTGCAAGGCGCATCGCGGCCTAGAAGGCGCCCCTCAAAGACAAGGAGGAGCGGATCGTGTCCAGCCCGAAAGATATCGTCCTGAACGCCTGGAAGACCTTTTCGTCGCGCGATGCCATGCGCATCGCGGCATTGTTCACCGACGATGCTGAATGGATCGCGCCGAAGGGCAATGCCACGGCCGTCGCGCTCGATCATGCCGACCACATGGCGGGCCCGCACGAGATCGCGCGCTTCATCGCGCAGGAGATGCACAAGATGTTCTCGAACATCGATATCGCCTTCCGCGGCGTGTATGCCGACGGCGACGTCGTGATCGTGGAGGAACGGATGCGCGCGACGTTGCCCGGCGGCAGGCCGTACGAGAACGACTATTGCTTCGTGTTCACGGTGGCGGGCGACCGGATCCGGCAAGTGCGGGAATACATGGATACGCGCAAGGGATGGCGGATGGTCTTCGAGGAGGGGACGTGACGAGCGGCGCCCCCCGCGATCACGGCTGCGGGCCAGCCCTGCGGCTGCGTGGGTTGAGGCGATCGACGCGCTGACGTAAGGCTTGATTCATGGATCAGCGGACGAGCGGCGCTGACGCTCTCACTCGAACGAACGACGCCGCGCCGGCTCTGCTCGGCGTGGCCTGCGGCCTGGCTGCGGCGCTGTTCTGGGCGCTCGGCTTCGCCGGCACGCGGCATGGGCTCAAGGTCGGCTTCACGCCGGTCGATCTGCTCGTGCATCGCTATGTCTGGTCGGGGATCGTGTTCCTGCCGCTGGTGCTGCGCGCCGGCATTGGGGATCTCTGCGGCATCGGCTGGAGCAGGGGCCTCGTGCTGATGGTGCTGGGCGGCCCCGTGATGTCGCTGATCTCCTACACCGGCTTCCTGTTCGTCCCGCTCGGCCATGGCAGCGTGATCCAGCCGTCCTGTGCGACGCTCGGCGGCCTGCTGCTCGCAGCGCTCGTGCTGAAGGAGCACATCTCCGCGTCGCGCCTCGTGGGCGCCCTCGTCATCGTCGCCGGCCTTGGCGTGATCGGCGCGGAATCGATCGGTCATATCGGCGTCGACGGCGTGCGGGGCGATCTGATCTTCGTGCTGACCGGCTTCATGTTCGCCTGCTTCGGTGCAGCGCTGCGGCACTGGCGCGTCTCGGCGGTCTCGGCCGCGCTGGTCATCAACGTGCTGTCGCTGCTGCTGTTGCCGGCCTACATCGCGATTGTCGGGCTCGCCCATGTTGCGGCGATCGGCGTCACCGAAAACGCGATCCAGGCGCTTGCGCAGGGCGTGCTTGCCGGTCCCGCCGCGCTCTATCTGTTCGCGGTCTCGGTGCAGCGCCTCGGCGTTGCCCGCGCCGCCGTGTTTCCGGCCTGCGTGCCGGCGCTGACGCTGATCACCGGCTGGCTGCTGCTCGGCGAGGCGCCGACGATGTTGCAGACCGCGGGCCTGGTGACGGTGCTGTGCGGGTTTTATCTGGCGCAGCGGCAGCGCTAGAACCGCGCCGCAAAAACAGAAGGCCGCCCCACAAGGCGGCCGCTCAAGTCTGAAGACGTGACGCAATCGAACAGGTAACCCTGCAAGCCAGCCCCGGGTCGTGAAAATCGATACGCGCTACAAACGCCTGCCCGGCACGTGGCAGCTTACACCTATTTTTCGGCGGGTTAAGAGGGATTGTGCGTTCCGGAGCTGGAACCGGCGTTAGCCTTACCGCAGGCCGCCGCTGCCGCCTGCCTATGCCTTCCGCACGAACTCCGACTTCAAGTTCATCGCGCCGATGCCGTCGATTTTGCAGGCGATGTTGTGGCCGTCGCTGGCCTCCTGCAGGCGGATGTTGCGCACCTTGGTGCCGCCCTTCACGACCGAGGAGGACCCCTTGATCTTGAGATCCTTGATCACGATGACGCTGTCGCCGTCGGTCAGTGCATTGCCGTTGGCATCGCGGACGCCGGCATCCTGCGCGGTGTCCGCGGCCGCCTCCGCTGTGCCGCTCCATTCATGGCCGCATTCCGGGCAGACCCAGAGATTGCGGTCCTGATAGGCGTGCTCGGAGTTGCAGGCGGGGCATGTCATCGCGTCGGTCATCACAGGTCTCGTCAGGCGCTTCGTTCGGGGCGACCGTAGGGGCCGGAACCAGGAAAGCAAGGGAAAGCTGCGGCAGCCGGGAGCGGCGACCAGCTGAAGGTGCGATATCACCGAAACGGCGCGGCGGGCGCTCTTGACGCAAATCAACCTCGGTCGCTCCGCGCGCCCTAGGCTTTGCGTGTCGGCGGAGCAATGGCGGAGACTGGCGATGTCACACAGCGTTCGAATCTATCTCGGCCTCGCCGTCCTCGTCGCGCTGTCGGTGCTGTTTCTGCTCAGCGTCGTTCACACCGCCGCGGGCGCTCCAAGGTCCGGTCCGCGCGCAATCGCCGAAGGGCATCGCCTGGCGCAGGCGTGGTGCGAGACCTGTCACGCCGTCGAGCCGCACATGGCCGGCTTCTTCGACGAGGCCCCGAGCTTCCAGGCCATCGCCGACCGCAGCGGCACCACCGCGCTGTCGCTCAAGGTGTTTTGGCGCACCAGCCACCGCAACATGCCGAACCTCGTGATCCCTCAAGAGCAGGCGGATGTGCTGTCGGCCTATATCCTCAGCCTGCGCGACAGGTGAGGGCAGCCCCGAGGCATTTTTGCGAAAACAACCCCATGCACAGTAGGGATGTGTTTGATAAGGCTGTTGTTTTCGGTTAAGCCGAACGTTCGGTGAAGCAGAATTGAGATTGCGGCGTCGGGCAGAACAGGCGCGCGGGCCGGCACCCGCCGCCGCGCGAGCGTGCGGCATCATCCCGGGTTGCGCTGCGCGCCATCCGGGCTAGGTTGTCGCGGCAATTCGCAGACGAGCCCGCCATGTCCTTCCTGCTCAACATCGACGTTCCCGATGTGGCGCAAGCCACGCGCTTCTACACCGCCGCTTTCGGTCTCACCGTCGGCCGCCGCTTCGGCACCGATTTCGTCGAGCTGCTCGGCTGGCCCGCGCCGGTCTATCTGCTGACCAAGCAGGCCGGCACGGTCGGTGCCGGCGCCGACCGCCGCCGCTACGAGCGCCACTGGACGCCGCTGCATATCGACGTCGTCGTCGAGGATGTCGATGCGGCCGTCGCACGCGCGGTCAACGCCGGCGCGATCCTGGAGGCGGGCGCGCGCGATGCGCCCTATGGCCGGATCGCGATGCTGGCCGATCCGTTCGGGCACGGCTTTTGTCTGCTGGCGTTCAGCGAGAAGGGATACGATGCGCTGCTGGGGCGTTCGTAGGTCTACGCTTGCTATGATCGCTGGCGGACAGCGAGCCACAATCGGGATGACATGCCGGCAAAGCCGAAACGGAAGCTGAAGACCTACCGGACCTCGCTCGGCTTCTTCGACCAGGCGGTGGCCGCGCCCTCGATGAAGGCGGCGCTCGAGGCCTGGGGCGCGAGCTCCAACCTGTTCCACCAGGGCGCCGCGACGGAGACCGACGACCCCGATATCGTCGCGGCGACGCTGGACAAGCCCGGTGTCGTGCTCAGGCGCCCGGTCGGCTCGAACGGCCCGTTCACGGAGAGCGCCGAGCTGCCGACTGATCTCGGCGAGGTCGAGAGCAAGCCCAGAGGCAAGGTCAAGAGCAAATCCAGAAGCAAGACGCGAGCGAAGACGCGTCCGGCCAAGGCCGCAAAGAAAGCATCCCGCAAGACCGACGAGCAGGCCGCGCGCAAGGCTGCCGCGGCGTTCGAGAAGGAGGAGCGGCGGCGCGAGGCCGCGCGCGCCAAGGAGGAGGCCGCCCGCGCCAGGGAGCGCGCACGCCGCGACAAGGCGGTCGCCGCCGCCGAGGCGGCGCTGGACAGAGCGAGGCGGGAGCACGACACGCGCGCTGAGGAGATCGAGGCCGCCCGCGCCGCGCTGGACGCGCGCGCCGAAGCGGAACAGGATCGCTGGGACAAGCAGCGGATGAAGCTGCAGGAGGCGTTGCGCCGCGCGCGGGCGTAGGCCCGCGAAAGCGCATGGCGCGATTGTCGCGCGCAGCGGCGAGAGCGCGGTTCCATCCCTATATGAGCTGAAGGCCCCTATAGGATTTCAATGCTCGACAAGCCCGCAAAATCTGCAAGCCCGATGATCGTACGGCCGCGCCGCGCGGCGCCAGTCCTGGTGTGCCGGAAGTGCCTCAAGCGCAGCGATGAGGGGCGCGACATCAGGCGTGCGCTGAAGTCCGGATTGAAGGCGAAGAAGCGCGACGGCACCAAGCCGGCCAAGCTGGTCATGACCGGATGCTTCGGCCTGTCCCCGAAGAAGTCCATCGTGGTCGCGAGCGGCGCCAGCCTGGCGCGGCAGGAATATGTGCTGGTGGCCGACCGCGACGAGGTCCCGCGGGCGCTCGCGCTGCTCGACGACGGGCGCAGTTGATCCGTCTTGATCGTGCTGCGCCCGGCCCGCGCGAGACGCGGGAGAGACGGGTGAGATTTCCTTTACCATAGCCGCGAGGTCCTGGCCGGACGGCGGCATGTTTAGAGGTCGCGGAAAAATTCTGCGCTAGCGTGCCCCGGTCATTGCGGCGTTGCTCCCTCTGGGGTCGACGCCGCCGCATGCTTTTTGGGATCTGTCATGAGCGATCATCGCGCCGCCGTCAGGCATCACACCTTGCGCACCGGCCTCGTCGAATTCGACAACGGCGCCGGCAGCAGCGTCAGCGTGCCCTGCACGATCCGCGATGTCTCCGCCACCGGCGCGCGGCTGCAGCTCAACAGCTCCGCATGGATCGCCGACGCGTTCACGCTGGTGTTCGCGAACGGCCTGCGCAAGCCCTGCCGCGTCGCATGGCGCAAGGAGCGGCTGATCGGAGCTGCGTTCGCGGACGGCTATGCGAGCCCGGACGAGCAGGCCGCCATGATGACCGCGGACGAGCAGGCCCGGCATCGCCTCGGCATCGGCGCGCGCATCAGGGCCGCGCGCGAGAGCCGCGGCTACACGCAAGGCCAGCTCGCCGAACATCTCAGCGTCACGCCGGCCTTCGTCGGCCAGGCCGAGCAGGGTGAGGTGGACATTCCGCTGTACCAGCTCATGCACATCGCCGATCTGCTGATGGTCGGCCTCGACGGGCTGGTGGCGGGGCCCGCGCCGGAAGAGGTCGACGCGGCGTAGGGCTGTAGTGCGGAAGGCGGTTCGTCGAGCTACGTTCGCCGTTCTCTCCGCCCGTCATTGCGAGCGAAGCGACTTGTCCGCCGAAGCCGTTGTCCGCCGAAGCCTTGGCGAAGGCGGAAGCAATCCAGGACTGCTTCTGCGGAAACAGTTCTGGATTGCTTCGTCGCATCTGCGCAAAATTGCTACGCAATTTTGTCGCTGAGCTCCTCGCAATGACGGGGATAGAGCGGAGCGCCAAACCGGCCGCACGCATCCGCGCACCTCGCGCGAAATTTGCTTGCCTTGCCCGGCATCCTTTTGCACTCTTCGCGCGAAGGAGATCACGCATGACCAACAAGACCGCCGCGTTCGCGCTCGGAACCGCCCTGGCGCTGGGCAGCCTTGCGACATCCGGAGTGGAAGCGAAGACGCGCAAAGCCGTCGTCGTTCGCGCACCACAGGAGCGCCTCATCGTCACGGCGCCCGTGCTGCGGCCGACGCCGTGGGATTACAACGTCGTTCCGCGCTATCGCTATCGCCCCGAGGACGACAAGGTCGATCCCTACGGCCCGCCGATCGTGCCGTCCTATGTGCGCTATGAGGGCTGGCGCTGGCCGTATTGGTGGTAGGCCCGTGAGCTCGTAGGGTGGGCGGAGCGACTTGTCCGCCGTAGCTCCTTTAGCGAAGGCGGAAGCGTGCCCACGCGTCCGTGGCCGTCATCGGAAAAGATCGTGGGCACGGCGCAAGGGCGCCTTTGCCCACCCCACGGCACCGTGCTTTCCCGGCACCTGGGGTCGGTCGCGCGTTCGCCTGAAAAGCCTAGCATTCTTAATGACTTATCCAGTCGCGGGCAGCGACGGTCGACGATCGGGCCGAGGCGCCGGTTGAGGCTTTCGCCGAATAGCACCATATTGCTGGAATGTTGAAAGGTGCGTTCGAGAACCTGACCGCAGCGGTGACGACGATCAACACGCCGATGCCTGAACGCATCGACGAAGGTACTCTGCTGGCATGCCTGAAGGGCGAGAATTCCGAGCGAAAATGGCGCGTGCACGTGCAAGCGTTGTTCGACGAGGTCGATGTCTCCGTCATTCATAACCTCGTCGTTGATCATATCGTGACGTTCGACGAGCTATTGAAAGCCATCGACGCCTGGCAGGTCGGGGAGTCCGAGAATGAAAGATGGGTCAGGGAGATGGCTTCCTTCGCGGTGGGAAGACCTCCTGCAGAAGGCGCTGGTCGCGCTCGATAGTCTGGAAGGCGGCGGCGGACCGTGGACGTTCGGCGGCGGCACCGCGTTGGCGCAGATCCTGGGGCATCGCATCAGCTACGATGTCGACATCTTCCTGGATTCGAGCACCGACTTGAAGAACCTCGCGCCGAACACGAACCCGGTAACGAAGTCGCTGTGCGATAGCTGGCAATGGCCGGGCAAATACCTGAAGCTCATTCTGCGCGACGTCGGTGAGATCGATTTCCTGAACGCCCCGTCCTACATCGCCAGTCCGACCTATGAGCTGAAATTCGGCGACCGTTTCATCGCGGCGGAGCGCTCTGCGGAAATCGCGACCAAGAAGCTGGTCTATCGCGCATCGACCTACACGGCGCGCGACGCCTTCGATCTTGCCGCGATCTATCTGCATGATCGTTCGGCGCTGGGTGAGATCGCGCGATGTCCGGCCATCACCCACCATGTCGTGTCGTCCGCGCTGAGCCGGTTGAACCTGGCGAAAGGCCAGTATCAGGCGGAGATGAGAAGCCTGATCAACGCGACGCCGCGGGGAGAGGAGATCATCGACAGCGCTTGCGCAATTGCGCTTGAGGCACTTGCGGAGATTCGCGATTTGGTTCCCGAAAGATGAAGGCGGGCGAGATTTGCAAGATGGGTAGAGCGGCCGCGAAACCCATCGTCAGTCGCGGGCAGAGGATGGGTTTCGCGAGGGGCTCACCCCATCCTACGAGCTGCGTCTGGCAACAAGCCGGCCATCAATAGCGGCCGCCGCTGCCCTTCTGCTGCGTGATCCAGTCCGACAGTGATTTCGGCTTCGCCTTCACCATCCGGACGGGCGACGCCTTCGCATTGTCGCGGACGCCCTTCGCCGGGCCGGTGCGCGTCGCCTGCGATGCGCCCGCGCTCCTCAAGGAAGCCGCCGATGCCTCCGCGGCTTCCTTCTCCAGGCGCAACTGCTTCAATCGCGCCATCTTGAGGCGCTCGGCCTCGACCTCGGGTCGCTCGGCGAGCTGCGGCTTGGCTTGAGCAAACTCCGCCGTGACCACGACGCCGAGAATGGTCGTCTCGCCGAGCGCCTTACAAGCCTCCAGCCGATGCAGTCCCTCGACCAGGACGAGGCGGTCTCCGTCGCGCTTGACCGAAATGGGGGTCTGCTGTCCGATGTCCAGCATGCTTTCCGCGATCTCCGCGACGGTCTCTGGCTTGAGGGCTTTCTTCTGCTTCGTGGGAACGAAGATAATCTCGATCGGGAAGCTTTCCGGTTTGGGCATAAGATGACTCCGCTGCTACCGGGCCCGTCGGAACGCATGCCGGTGGTATCAGGAGTTTAGGGGTGAAGAGGTCGACCGCAAAGGCAATTCGGCTTGTAGGATGCGTTGAGCAAAGGGCCCAACCTATCTTACGGGCCTACTTCGCAGCAGGTTTTCCCCCGGCCTTGAGCTTCGCATTAAGCGAGGCCTTTTTTGCCGCCGCAAGCGCTGGGCCGACGTAAAAGTGGTCGAATAGCTCTTCAATTACCTCGAGACACCACTCCGCCTCATGCGGTTCGACCTCGATCAGCTGCAGGGTGGTCTTGTCGTCAATGGGATGAGCCGAAAAATTGCCAAAGTTGCGGATCGCATCGATCGTTTCGCGGAGTCTGCTTGGCAGCGCCTTCTTTGGATCGTCCTCGTCAAGCAACTGCTCGATCTCACGAGCTAAGTCTTTGTTCTTGTAGCCGGTGGCGCGCAATATGTTCTGAAGGCAGCGCCGCGAGAGGGCCGCGGAGGCTTTCGAACTGATCGAAAGAACATTGCACGCCTCCACGTAGTCGCTGGAGATATTCGCTGGCACTTCGGCGGGTACTGGACCTCGGTTCGCACCTATCGGAAAAATTTGACGCCATGGCCCAAGTGGTTCCCGATTTGCGCCGATAGTGACTTCGATAGTCACTTCAGAGCATTCCGGACAAACGCAGTTGCGGTACATCCACGCACCGGCAGCGTCGCCCAACTTGTCTCTCAACAAGTCCTGCCCGCGTCGGAGATAGTCCGCAAACCAGTTTTCATGGAAATGAATGGTGCAATGAGGACACTTCATGCCATCTCGCCTTGTCCTGACTTGAATTGACCGGCAGAGCGTAGGCTAGGCAGAGAGGAGCAGCCCATCGTGACCGAGCATCGATTGATGGGGTCCACAAGCAATCTACTCATTCCCACTAGCTACCGGTCCGCGGGACAATATCGCGCATTGAGCAACACGATGACAGCTCGTCGGATGGGGTGAGAGAAGCGAAACCCATCGATTGCTTCGAAAATGATGGGTTTCGCAAGTGCTCTTCTGTTCATCCTACGAGCTAATGCTAGCGCAGACGTAGCGATACCTGGGTAGCAATGCGCAATGCGGCCCGAAGCTTCGCTACGCTTATTGGTTTTGGCTAGTGTTTCTTGTCCCTCGGAGGATTGGGGTCGTTGCCATAACTGTCGCTGTCTTGGATTCTGCCGTTCCGGCCGTGCTCCACCAGCTCAGTTCTGTGCTCGCGAGCAAGCTCGCGCCCACGCTCCATAGCCTCGCTCTTTCGATCAAAATGACCACTGGAACGTTCAGCACCTTCTCGCTTTATGTCCCAGCCACCGCGATCTCCGTTGGGAACAACGTGATAGTCTTTCTTGCCGCTCATCTCCAAACCTCGTTGTAGAAAACGCTAAGGCTCCGCTAGACGCCCGAAGAAAGAATCGCTTAACTGCTCGTGCCACGGAGAGGAAGCTTTGCTTTCTCGACGTCCCCGTAAGTACCTTAGCTGGTCTTCACGGGCCCAATGCCGAGGCGCGCCTCGGCATTGGTGTCTCTAGAACTCGAATCGCCGTACCAACTGAAAATTTAATCGCCGTGATTCGATGTGGTGGCAACGGTCTGCTGCTTTCCCACGACTTTGTTTTCTTAGACGCCTACGTCTCGGTGACGTCGCCGCACTCGTCGCACTTCAGCAGAACTCCGATATGAAGCAACGTAAAGCTGCGGCATTTGTCGCAAGCGTCTCCCGTATACTGAGGGAATAGCGGATGCTTGGTGGCCAGTGCATCTTTCAAGCGGCGCTTTGCCACCGCGTCGCTTACGACGCAAAGACCCGCAATGGTATCTTGTTCACGCAAGCGGAGCACCACGTGATCCGGCGCAAGAAATAGGTCTGCGAAGGCATTTGCTTGGGCCTCAGCAGATTCTTCCTCCTCGACGAATTTGAGAACGGCTTCGTTGTCATTGGAAAATGCGACGGCGAGTCCATCGTGTAATAAGATATGCCCGATTTCATGAGCCACTATGAAGCGTGCATATGTTTCACCCGCGCCGGCGTCGTCCCAAATCCGCTTCACGATGTGCAAGGTTAGGGGATTGAACGTGACGCAAGCGCCCTCGGGTAAATCCTCGGGACTATAAAATTCTATCTGTAGTTTGCCCTTGCCGCGAAGCCGTTTGGCAAGGACTTGCAGCACAAATGAGCAGATGTTGAAGCTATTGCCGCCGCGACGGTCCGCGATCAACCACCAGAACAATGCTACGCGTGCGATATGCTCGCGAGATTGATGCCGGACTTTGTGATCGCGGAGCGCCATGCTTGAGATGCCTCAGCTACATCCGGTCGTGCTTCCGCAGGTGTCGCACTTCATACACGTGCCGTTGCGGACCAGGGTGAAATTGCCACATTCGGAGCACATCTCGCCTTCGTAGCCCTTAGCCTTCGCTTCGGCCCTGCGTTCGGCCTTGGTGGGGGCTGCGGTAGCGGCGCTTCCGGCCTTGCTCCACTGCAGCGCTTCCAGCTTCTCCGTCGGGGAGAGGTCGTGATGCACTTCCTGCTTAAGCGCTATAGCTCCTTCGACAACCGCCTCGGATCGCGCTTCCGGGGGAGAGAAGCCCATACGTGGTCCATCCGAAGTCTTCGCGAGTTCGGCTATGTTCGAGCCGCCGCGCATCACGACGAGGTTGTCGGTCCGCGAGCGGGTGAGGCCGCGCGAGACCAGGCGGGTGGCGTGGTGGCCGCCGTCCTCGTCCGGCTCCTTGCCTTCCTCGACGCCCTTGCCGAGCGCGTCGAAGCCGGTCTCGTTGGGATCGACATGGGCGAGGTCGAAGCGCGACATGTAGCTCACCGCGAGCTCGCGGAAGACATAGTCGAGGATCGAGGTCGCGTACTTGATGCTGTCGTTGCCCTGCACGGGGCCCGCCGGCTCGAAGCGGGTGAAGGTGAAGGCGTCGACATACTCGTCGAGCGGCACGCCGTATTGCAGACCGAGGGAGACCGCGATCGCAAAATTGTTGATGAAGGAGCGGAGCGCGGCGCCTTCCTTGTGCATGTCGATGAAGATCTCGCCGAGACGGCCGTCGTCATATTCGCCGGTGCGCAGATACACCTTGTGGCCGCCGACGACGGCCTTCTGGGTGTAGCCCTTGCGTCGGTCAGGCATCTTCTCGCGCTCGCGCATCACGATGATGCGCTCGACCAGCTTCTCGACGATCTTCTCCGAGACCTGGGCGGTACGGGCCGCCATCGGCTTCTCGTAGAGATGGTCGACCGCATCGTCCTCGTCCTCATCGTCGCTGATGAGCTGCGAGTTGAGCGGCTGGCTGAGCTTGGAGCCGTCGCGATAGAGCGCGTTGGCTTTCAAAGCGAGTTTCCACGAAAGCATGTAGGCGGACTTGCAGTCCTCCACCGTGGCGTCGTTCGGCATGTTGATGGTCTTGGAGATCGCGCCCGAGATGAAGGGCTGGGCCGCCGCCATCATGCGGATGTGGCTCTCGACCGACAGATAACGCTTGCCGATCTTGCCGCAGGGATTGGCGCAGTCGAACACCGGATAGTGCTCGGCCTTGAGGTGCGGGGCACCTTCCACCGTCATCGCGCCGCAGATGTGGACGTTGGCCGCCTCGATCTCGCGCTTGGTGAAGCCGACGGCCTGGAGCAGGTCGAAGCCCGGCGCCGCAATGGCTTCAGCGCCGATGCCGAGCTGGTCGCGGATGAAGTCCTCGCCAAAGGTCCACTTGTTGAAGGCGAACTTGATGTCGAAGGCAGTCGGAAGCGCCTTCTCGACCTTGGCGATGGCCTCATCCGTGAAGCCCTTGGACTTCAGTGTGGAGGCGTTGATGCCCGGCGCGTTGGACAGCGAGCCGTGGCCGACGGCGTAGGCCTCGATCTCGGCGATCTCGCTCTCGCGATAACCGAGCGCGCGCAGCGCCGCGGGCACCGCACGGTTGATGATCTTGAAGTAGCCGCCGCCGGCGAGCTTCTTGAACTTCACCAGCGCGAAGTCGGGCTCGATGCCGGTGGTGTCGCAATCCATGACCAGGCCGATCGTGCCGGTCGGCGCGATCACCGTGGTCTGGGCGTTGCGATAGCCGTGCTGCTCGCCGAGCGCGAGCGCCGCATCCCAGGCCAGCTTCGCCCGCTCGACGATGTCGGCTTGCGGGCAGGAGGCGTGGTCGAGCGGCACCGGGTTGACGCTGAGCGCCTCGTAGCCGGAGGTCTCACCGTGCGCGGCGCGGCGGTGATTGCGGATGACGCGCAGCATGTGCGCGGCGTTCTTCTTGTAGCCGGGGAAGGTGCCGAGCTCGGCCGCCATCTCCGCCGAGGTCTTGTAGGTGATGCCCGTCATCACGGCGGTCAGCGCGCCGCAGAGCGCACGGCCTTCCTTGCTGTCATACGACAGACCCATGGTCATCAGGAGGCCGCCGATATTGGCGTAGCCGAGGCCGAGCGTGCGGAACTCGTAGGAGAGCTCGGCGATCGCCTTCGACGGGAACTGCGCCATCATCACCGAGATTTCGAGCACGATGGTCCAGAGCTGGCACAGGTGCTCATAACCCCTGACGTCGAACTGCTTGGTCTCGGTGTTGTAGAAGGTCAGCAAATTGGCGGAGGCGAGGTTGCACGCCGTGTCGTCCAGGAACATGTATTCCGAGCACGGGTTCGACGCGCGGATGTCGCCGGACGCCTTGCAGGTGTGCCAGTCGTTCATGGTGGTGTTGAAGTGCAGGCCCGGGTCGGCCGACGCCCAGGCGGCGTAACCGATTTTTTCCCAGAGGTCGCGCGCCTTCAGCGTCTTCGTCACCTTCTTGGAGGTGCGGGCGTTCAGATTCCAGTCGCCGTCGGTCTCGACCGCGCGCAGGAAGTCGTCCTTCAGCGAGACCGAGTTGTTGGAGTTCTGGCCGGAGACGGTGAGGTAGGCTTCGCTGTCCCAGTCGGTGTCGTAGGTGTCGAACTGGATGTCCTTGTAGCCCTGCTTGGCGAACTGGATGACGCGCTTGATGTAATTGTCAGGCACGAGGCTGCGGCGCGCGAGCTTGATCTCGCGGCGCAGGGCAGGGTTCTTCTCGGGGTCGAAGCAATCATCGCCCGAGCCTTCGCAGTTCACGCAGGCCTTGAGCACCAGCTTGAGGTGCTTCTGGTTGATCTTGGATCCCGTGACGAGGGCGGCAACCTTCTGCTCCTCCTTCACCTTCCAGTCGATATAGGTCTCGATATCGGGGTGATCGACGTCGACGACGACCATCTTGGCGGCGCGGCGCGTGGTGCCGCCCGACTTGATCGCGCCGGCGGCGCGGTCGCCGATCTTGAGGAAGCTCATCAGGCCGGAGGAGCGGCCGCCACCCGACAGCTTCTCGCCTTCGCCGCGCAGGCGCGAGAAGTTGGAGCCGGTGCCGGAGCCGTATTTGAACAGGCGGGCTTCGCGGACCCAGAGGTCCATGATGCCGCCTTCGTTGACGAGGTCGTCACCGACGCCCTGGATGAAGCAGGCATGCGGCTGCGGATGCTCGTAGGCGGACTTGGACTTGGTCAGCTTGCCGGTGAAGGGGTCGACGTAATAGTGGCCCTGGCCGGGGCCGTCGATGCCATAGGCCCAATGCAGGCCGGTGTTGAACCATTGCGGCGAGTTCGGCGCGACCATCTGCATGGCGAGCATGTAGCGGAGCTCGTCGTAGAAGGCCTGGGCGTCCTCGTCGGACGAGAAGTACTTGCCCTTCCAGCCCCAATAGGTCCAGCAGCCGGCGAGGCGGTCGAACACCTGCTTCGACGAGAGCTCGCTGACATAGCGCTCCTTCTCAGGCAGAGCGGCGAGGGCCTCGGTGTCGGGCACGGAGCGCCACAGGAAGGAGGGGACGGATTCCTCCTCGACCTTCTTCAGGCGCGCGGCGACGCCGGCTTTGCGGAAATACTTCTGGGCGAGCACGTCGGAGGCGACCTGCGACCATTCGGTCGGGACCTCGACGCCGTCCATTTTAAACACGACCGAGCCGTCGGGATTGCGAATCTCCGACGTGGTCAGCCGGAATTCGATCCCGGCGTAAGGTGACTGTCCCTGGGTGGTGTGGCGCCGCTCAATCCGCATCGTCTTGCCCCGTCCTAAGTTTGACCGGTCCCGCCTCCGTTCAGGCGTGCCGGGTCGACATTTCGTTTCGCGGCGCCCCTTCGGCCATCGGCCGGACAGGCTCCGCAGTTCAGCCGGTGGACCCGGCCCTGTTTTTCCCGACGCGATGGGTTGATGCGTGCATCGATCCATCCCGCCGGCATATCCACACCCATCCGCCCCCAAGGGGATGTGCGCGACATGCGTTCAACGCCCCACTGTCACAACGTCTATCGATGCCATCCGAGCCTGTTGCCGGCCCGTTCTGGCGCCCGAAGAGTCCGCCTTTCGAGGACAGACAAGCCCTCATCCGCTGCCTTTGGCTGGCCGGCGGAGCTGAAATTTGCGGTGCCCTTTGGGGGAGTGCCGGCGGGACGCAAACTCACTCGCGCCGAACGGATCGGAAGCTAGGACTCTCCGTTGCGCCCGTCAAGAACTAGTGCGGGTTCCTGAATCAAATACTAAATATGGTGGATTGTGGGGGATAACAGGGGTCTTCGCCGCGCCTGTTGTGGGGGCAAGTATCAGTGAGTCCTGAAGGATTCCCAACTGAAAAAATTTGCATCCCGTGGTGATCCGGAGCCTTCATCCCGCTGTTCACAGGGCAGGTATATTTTTGAGCAACGGGATTGCGTCAGCAGGACTCACGTAGCCCTACGGAAGGTGAGGGCAGGCATGCCCGCCGAGGTGGTGGTCTGGGCTGCGAATCCGCGCCAAGCTGACCGCAGATTTTGCCGGACTACCCACATGCTTGATTCGACTCGCCGGGATGCGCGACCGCGCATCGCCCCGGCCGGCCTGATGTTCCTCGCGATCACTTCGATCGGCTGGGGCTTTAATTGGCCTGTCACGAAATTCCTGATCTCCGAGCTGCCGCCGCTGACCTTGCGCGGGGTGACAGGCGTGCTGGGCGCGCTGCTGCTGGCGGCGCTGGCGCTGGTTCGCCGGCAGAGCCTGCGGGTCGAGCCCGGAATCTGGCCGCGCCTGCTCACCGCCGCCGTGCTCAACGTCACCGGCTGGATGGTGCTGATGGGCCTGGCGCTGCTCTGGCTGCCGGCGAGCGAGGCGGCACTGATCGCCTATACGATGCCGGTCTGGGCCTCGATCATCGCCTGGCCGGTGCTGGGTGAGCGCCCGACCGTGCTGCGCACGCTGGGGCTGGTGATGGCCTTCGTCGGGCTTGCCTCGATCATGGGCGGCAACGGCATCACCGCCAGCGTCGAGAAGCTGCCGGGAATCATCATGGCGCTGTGCGGCGCGCTCGGCTTTGCCGTCGGCACGGTGTTCTCGAAGAAGTACCCGATCCACCTGCCGCCGATCACGGCCGCGGCCTGGCAGATCGGCATCGGCTGCCTGCCGATCTCGATCATCGGCCTGTTGGTCGAGACCACGCATCTGGACAAGGTGACGCCGGTCGGCTGGTGGCTCCTGGTCTATTCGACCGTGGTGCAGTTCTGCATCGCCTATGTCAGCTGGTTCGCAGCGCTGGCCCGCCTGCCGGCATCGGTCGCCGCGATCGGGACCATGGCAGTGCCCGTCATCGGCGTCGTTGCCTCGGCGATCGCGCTGCACGAGCCGCTGGGACCGGGCCAGATCGCCGCGCTGGTGTTCACGCTGGCGGCGGTGGTGCTGGCGACGCGTTGAGGCGCAAGGGCATGTAGGATCGGTTACCCATCCGACTACGATCTCAGCCCAGCGCCTTCCGGATCATCTCAGCCAGCTGGTTTCTCCGATACGGTTTCGTCAGCAGCAGCACGCCGTCATCGAGCTTGCCGTGGTGGACGATGGCGTTGTCGGTGTAGCCGGAGGTGTAGAGCACTTTCAGGCCCGGCCGGAGCTTGGCCACCTCTTCGGCGAGCTCGCGCCCGCTCATGCCGCCGGGGATCACGACGTCGGTGAAGAGCAGATCGAACGGCTGGCCGGCCGCGATCAACTCCAGCGCCACCTTGCTGTCGGGGGCGGCCACGGTCTTGTAGCCGAGGCTCTGGAGCTGCGCGGTGACGAAGGTGCGCACGAGATTGTCGTCCTCGACCACGAAGATGGTCTCGGCGCCGCCCTCGGCCGGCGGCACGGCGGCGGCGGCCTCCGTCATGCCTTCGCCCGGCGGCAGATAGAGCTTGATCGTGGTGCCGTGGCCTTCCTCGCTGTAGATCTTGATGTGGCCGCCGGACTGCTTGACGAAGCCATAGACCATGGAGAGGCCGAGGCCCGAGCCCTTGCCGACCTCCTTGGTGGTGAAGAACGGCTCGAAGGCCTTGTGCTGGGTCTCCACCGACATGCCGGTGCCGGTGTCGCTGACCGCGAGCATGACATAGGGGCCGGCCGCCACGTCCGCATGGGCCTGCGCGTAGGCCTCGTCCAGCACGACGCGGTGGGTCTCCAGCAGCAGCTTGCCGCCGTTCGGCATGGCGTCGCGCGCGTTGATCGCCATGTTGAGCACGGCATTGGTGAGCCGGGACGGATCGATATGCGCAGTGATCGGACCCTGTTCCAGCACGGTCTCGATCTGGATCTGCTCGCCGAGGGTGGGGCGCAACAGTTTCGCGATGTCCGCGATCGCGGCGTTGATCTCGATGTTGCGCGGCTGCAGCGGCTGCCTGCGCGCAAAGGCGAGCAGATGCTGGATCAGCTCGGCGCAGCGTTCGGCGGCCTCGTCGATCAGCCGCGCCACGTGCTGAAGCTCGGGCTGCTGCTTCAGGCTCGCCACCAGCGTCTCGGTGTTGCCGGAGATCACCGTCAGCATGTTGTTGAAGTCGTGCGCGACGCCGCCGGTGAGCTTGCCGATCGCGTCCAGCTTCTGCGACTGGTACAGCTGCCGCTCGGTCTCGCGTGACATGGTGGCATCGTGATAGACCAGCACCGCGCCGGATATCTCGCCTTGCCCGTCCAGCATCGGCCGGCCGCTGATCATCAGATGGCGCGGAAGATTGCCGCTGTGCGGGCGGACGATCATCTCCATGTCCTCGAACTTTTCGCCGCGCAGCACGCGCGCCGAGGGCAGCTCGTCGGCCTTGAGCGGCGTGACGCCGTCGCCGTGAAACACATCCGACAGCGCGCGCAGATTGCGCAGGTTCATGCCGGTGCGATGCAGCAGCATGCGCTCCGCTGCCGGATTGGACAGCAGGACATTGCCGTCGGCGTCGATCACCAGCACCGCCTCCGCCATGCTGTGAAACGTGCTCTGGAGCACGTTGACCGACAAACGCAGCTCGTCATGGGCATCCACCAGATGCTGCGTGCGCTCGGCGACCGCCGCCTCGAGCGCCTGCTTGGCAGCTTGTGTTTGCTCGAGCGAGGTCTGGAGCTGCACCGTCGTGCGCTGGCTTTCGCGCATCACCATCACGACCAGCAGCAGGATCACCAGAGCACCCGCGACATCGATGCCGAGCAGCACAATGCCGGTGCGGCGGGAGTCCTGGGACCGCGCGGCAAGCAGGGCCTCCTCGTCCGCGCTGAGCTGGTCGAGGTTGCCCATCACCGCGTCCATGAGGCCGCGGCCTTCGGCCTTGCCGTTGAGCGCGGCTATGCCAGCCTCGTCGTTCGCCGCGCGCAGGCGCATCGCTTCGGCGGCGATCTCGACCCGGCGCAGCGCCAGCGGCTCGATGCCCTCCAGCCGCGTGAGCTGATCGGGATTGTCGCGCAGGCCGCGCTTGAGTTCGGCGAGGGCGGGCGCGATCTGGCCGTGGACAGATTCGAATTCGGCACTGAAGGCCGGGCTGCGGTAGAGTTCAAAGCCGCGCGCGGCGCTCTCGGCGCGGCGCAGCAGCACCCGCAGATCGGAGATCTTCTTCTGCACCTGGACGGTGTGGTTGACCCAGGCCGCATCGGACCGCGACTTGACGTCGAGGGCGATCGAGGCTGCGGTGATGATCAGGAGGATGGCAAGTCCAGCACCGAGAATGACGCGCTGCGTTGGAATCAAGGGGCTTCTTTCTTGTCCTTCGGCTGCGCGTTCTCGCCCGCGAGGCATTCCCGGATCGTGGTCAGCAGCGTTTCCGGCGTGAACGGCTTGCGCAGGCAGCGCGTTGCGCCGAGCTCGAGCGCCATCCGGAGAAAATCGGGAGAGGGCGAGGCGGATGATGCGAAGGCGTAACCGGACATCGCGATCAGCGGAGTAGCCGGCGCGCGCTCATGAAAGATGCGGATCGACTCGAAGCCGCGCATATGCGGCATGAAGATGTCAACCAGCATCACCTCGAAGGTCTGCGCTTCCAGCGCAGCCAGTCCTGTTTCACCACCGTCGGCAAGCGTGACGTCGAAGCCCTGACGTTGGAGGAGGACCTCGATGGTCGCGCCGACCATCGGATCGTCATCAACCACGAGAATACGCGGCATGACACTTCCCAGTAGATCGAAGTCCCCATTGTGATTGGTGATATCCGCGAATCGTGTGTCGGGTCAATTTTGGATTGGATCAGGGGAGATATGCACGGTGCGGTGAATACAGGTCCGTTTAGGTCGATTTGTACGCATCATCGACGGCGACGGCCCGACATGGGCGGCACCGCTGTGACGCATGAATGCGCGAAAAAAAGGCGTCGCAGCGCTGCGACGCCTTCCTTCAAACCTGACCTGAGTCGTTACGGGCAGGGATGCCGCTGGCCGTCATAGCCGAGATAGGTGCCCGAAGCCGGGTCATACGATTTGTAGCGCTGCGCGCAATACGCCGCGGAGTCGCCGCCGCTATCGGGGACCACCGCTACTGACGGCTCATCATAGTAGCTGTCGCCATAGTAGTAGTAGGGGTCATCGTAGTAGCCGCCGCCGTAATAGGCGTAAGAGCCTAACCCGCCGATCGCGGCGCCGGCCGCGAAGCCAGGCCAGAAACCGCCGTGACGGTGATGGCGCCAGCCTCCGCCGTTCCAGTTGCCACCGTGCCCGTTCCAATTGCCGCCGCGGCCCTGCCAAGTGCCGCCGTTGGCCGCTGCAAAGTTACGCGCTGCGCCGCCGGTGAAGGACGTGCCGCCGCTCGGACGGACCGCTGCGCCGGCCGCGAAATTGCCGCCACCTCCGTGGAAGGCGGCGCCGCCGCCACCCATCCGCGCGCCGCCGCCGAAGCCGCCGCCGCCCATGCGCGCACCGCCGCCAAAGTGGGCGCCGCCACCGCCGCCGCCGATATGTGCACCGCCGCCACCGCCGAAATGCGCGCCGCCGCCGCCACCACGACCACCGTGGCCCTGTGCGAAGCTCGGTGTTGCCAGCGGGAGAACGAGGGCCACCGCTGCAGCGGCACTCAATACTTTCAGACTTTTCATGATCAAACTCCTTTCCCGGGAGCAAACCCTATGAAAGGGCCGGGGTTCCTGGGATCACGCCGGTTTGCGCGTCAATGGAAGCCTCGCTCGCGTCGGCTGTACCCGGCATGAACGGATCGCGCCGGATTTGCGGCAGACGCCGGTGCCAAGTCCGCGCATTCGAACAGGGCACAGCCGCCCCCGCCGAACTGGACATTTTGCCGCCCGGATGGCATCAGGGCCCGACGAAGCAGGGCCCTTGCCGCATGAAACAATTCTTCCTGAAGTTCTTCACCTGGTGGAATGGCCAGACTTTTGGCACCCAGCTCTGGACCAAGCGGTACGGGGAGCTGGTCGGCCAGGACGAGCAGGGCAATCTCTACTATCGCACCCGCGGCGGGGCGGTCGATCCGACCCTCGGCTTCGAGCGGCGCTGGGTGGTTTACAACGGCTATGCCGAGGCCAGCCGGATCCCGCCGTCCTGGCACGGCTGGATTCATCACGTCGTCGATGTGCCGCCGACCGAGGCCAACTACCAGCCGCGCGAATGGGAAAAGCCGCACCAGCCGAATCTCACCGGCACGGCCATGGCCTATCGTCCCTCGGGCTCGACTCTCGCCAGCGGCAAGCGGCCGAAGGCGACCGGCGACTACCAGCCCTGGACGCCTGGCTAGGCTTTCCAGCCTCAGCCTCTTCATCGTTGAATTGGATGCATGCGCATCCGCCGCGTCTTGCTGTGGACAACGGGAACAGCGGGGACGGCGCCCGCGCGGCCGTTGCGCCGACGCGGGCGATGCGGCTCAATGAACCCATCTTACGGAGATGGGAAACCATCGCGCTCGGTTCGGGCAACAGCTCGCGACTGTCCCGAGATGCAGCGGCCGCCGAGGAAGGACTCGATCGGGAGATAGGCCCCCGGTCTGGAAGCTCCGAAATCGCCCGATGTGAATGTGCAGCCGCCGTGAGACAGGAAAGGCCGCTCGGGAAACCGGGCGGCCTTTTTCTGTTGGGACGGGCTCGTCTCCTGGACGCGGTGCAGCGTGCAACGCTGCGCCGCTGAGCCGGGACCCATGTATCCAAGAGCACCCCCGTAGCGTGGGTCCCGGCTCAGCGGAGCGTCACTGCGTGCCGCACCGCGTCCGGGACACGAAGTCAGCGCTTGTCGTCCCTCAAAGAGATAAATGAAGCGGCGGAGAGTTGCCGAGCGGCATCATCTCATAAGGCGGCTTCCAGCCCGGCAGTTCGGCAACACGCCGGCGCCACGCATCGATGGCAGGAAAGGCCGTTGCAAGGTCGAAGCCCGTCTCCTCGCGAGGATAATAGAGATAGCCCAGCAGTGAGAAATCCACGATCGTCGGCCGCTCGCCCAGCATGAAGCTGCGGTCGGCGAGGTGTTTGTCGACGATCGCAAAGGCGCTTTCGGTGCGCCCGCGCAAGTAGGCGAGCACGGCCGGATGGACAGGCTCCGGCATGAAGCATCGTTGAAAGCGATGCTGCGCGAAGCTTGACGTGAATTTGTGATTGTCGAACAGCAGCCAGCGCATCGTCTCGAACGTCTCCTGGCGGGTCGGAGCAAACACGCCGTGAGCTTCGGCGAGCCACATCAGGATCGCGCCTGACTGGCTCATATGCCGGCCATCGACTTCGAGGACAGGAATTTCGCCCATGACGTTGGCTGCAGCCCGCCAGTCAGACGTGCGGGTCTCACCGCCGGCGAAATCGACGCCGACCGGCTCCCAGTCGAGCCCGGCGCAGTTGAGGAAGAGCGCAACCTTGAACGAATTGCCCGACGCTCCGACACAATGCAGCCTGTACCGCGCCATGGTCAGATCCTCCCTTGCGCGCGCGGCCGGGAAGCCGGAGCGGCGCGTAATGCGGATTGTCGCGGCGGGCTCCTGACAACGTCATGTCAGCAGTGCAGCCATGGGGGAACGCAGCTGTGCGACCAGCCATACCCCGGACGCAGCGCAGCGTCACTTCGACGGTGCGCTGCAGAGCCGGGGCCCATTGCGCCACGCCGTATCGCCTGCTGGGTCCCGGCTCTGCGCAGCAGCGCTTCGCGCGGCGGCGCGTCCGGGACATGAGAGCGGAGACTATGCCACCCGTTCCGCCGCGCGTTTCACGGCCTCGAGGCGCCGCGCCTGGTTTTGCGCGCCGCGCTCCCGCAGAAGGGCCATCACTTCGGGCGAGGCCGTATCCGGCGAGCCGGAATTGAACGGCGGGGCGGGGTTGTATTCCATCTGAAGCTGGATCGCTTCGGCCGTGGTGCGATCGACGAGGATCGACACCAGCGTCAGCGCGAAATCGATGCCTGCGGTGACACCACCGCCGGTGATGCGGTTGCGGTCGATGCAGACGCGGGTTTTCGTTGGCGTCGCGCCGAACTGGCTCAACATCTCCATCGCGCTCCAATGGGTGGCGGCCCGGTAGCCCTTCAAAAGGCCGGCGGCGCCGAGCGCCAGCGATCCCGTGCAGACCGAAGTGACGTATTGCGCGCCCGCAGCCTGCTTGCGCAGGAAGTCGAGCACCTCCTCGTCGTTGAGAAGATCGTTGGTGCCGCCGCCGCCGGGCACGCAGATCACGTCGAGCTGCGGGCAATCGGCGAATGTCGTGGTCGGTGTCAGCGTGAGCACGGAGTCGCTCGGCACCGGTTCGATCCGTTTCCAGATGAGGTGCAGCGTCGCGCCCGGAACCATGGCGAACACCTGCAAGGGACCGGTGAAATCGAGCTGGGTGACGCGCGGAAAGATCAGGAGACCGATCTGGAGGGGGGATGACATCGGCGGATCCTTTCAAAGTTGGGCTTGACGGGCGGAGACTGGCATGCTGCCTTCGTGTCTCAAATGGCATAATTCCCACTATTTCGGACATCGTCCCATGATCGGCATCCTGATCTTCCCGGATTTCCAGTTGCTCGATGCGGCCGGCCCGATCTCGGTGTTCGAGGTCGCGGCGCGTTGCGCCCGCAAGCCGCTGGCGCTGCGGGTGCTGGCGCTGAACGCGGGGTCGGTGCGCAGCTCGTCTGGCGTCGAGATGATGGCGCGTGATTTCAAGTCGGCGAATGCGATCACCACCCTGGTCATCGCTGGCGGCGCGGGCGTGACCGACGCTGCGCGCTGCGAGGCCACGCGCGCCTTCGTGCAGCGGCTGGCCAGGCGCGGCGTGCGGATCGCCAGCGTCTGCTCGGGCGCTTATGTGCTGGCCGAGGCCGGCCTGCTCGACGGCCGCCGCGCCACCACGCATTGGGGGCGCACGCGCGATTTCGTCGCGCGCTATCCGAAGGTGAAGTTCGAGCCGGACCAGATATTCACCCGCGACGACAACGTCTGGACGTCGGCCGGCATCACCGCGGGCATCGACCTTGCGCTCGCCATGGTGACCGAAGATCACGGCGAGGAGATCGCGCAGGAGGCCGCGCGCCACCTTGTGCTATATCATCGCCGCAGCGGCGGCCAGTCGCAGTTCTCCTCGCTGCTGGAATTGAAGACGCCGAACGGCCGCTTCGGCACGCTGCTGTCCTGGGCGCGCGAGAATCTCGACACCAGGCTGACCGTCGAAGATCTCGCCGATCGCGCCGGCATGAGCGCGCGGCATTTTGCCCGGGCCTTCGCCGCCGAGACAGGCACGACACCGTCGAAGGCGATCGAGCGGCTCCGCCTCGAAGTGGCGCGCGAGCGCGTGCAATCTTCGCGTGAGGGCATCGAGCTCGTCGCAGAGGCGACCGGCTTCGGCGATCCCGAGCGGATGCGCCGCGCCTTCATCCGCGCTTTTGGCCAGCCCCCGCAGGCGCTACGGCGCGCGGCGCGGGCGGAGTAGGGCATCGGATCATGTGGACGAAGTCGATCGGCTTGGTCTTGTTCGTCACACTCGCGATGACTGCATTTTGCCTTGGGCAGATCGCGCGACGGCGCTTTCCAAGAACCTACACCACGATCGATAAAGCCCTGTCCTCGCTCGAACTGGTGTTTCTGGCAGCCGTGTTCTTTGGACTTTTTTATCTCACGCGCTGAAAGTACGTTACGGCCGAGCCTCCAGCTTTCCGTCAGCCGTGCTCGACATATCCGCCCGCGCCGCCAGCCGCCGCGCGATCGGCATCAGCATGTACGGCGCAAGATGGATCGGAAACTGCGTCATCGCGAAATAGAGCCAGGTCGTGGGCGGCAATGCGCCGGCTGTCGCGGCCAGCATCAGGCCGAGATTGCGCTGTGACACCATCAGTCCGAGCGCCAGCGCGCGTTCGGTGCCGACGCGGCGGAACAGCAGCGTGGTGACGGCGAGCAGGGTGAAATAGATCGCGAAGGACAGAGCGGCGAGGCTGAGGGTGAAGAGCGGCTGCGCGAGGAGGTCGCTGACGACATCACCCATGACCGCGGCCGCGAAGATGAAGAGGATGATGATGTTGAGGCCGTCGATCGGTGCCTTGTGACGCTGGATCGCCGCCGCGCCGAAGATCCAGCGGATGGCGGTCGCGGCCAGCAGCGATGTCGCGAGGATGCCGAGCAGTTTCAGGCCCAGCGTCAGCGGCGTGAGGCTCAGCATGTCGCCGAGGAAGAGGCCGGCAAACAGCGAGGCGGTGAAAGGCACCAGCGCGGTCGAGGTCACCAGCGTGATCAGCACGAGCGTGGCATCGAGGCCCATCAGCGCGGCGAGCGCCGGGGAGGCCATCATCGGCGAGGCCATGCTCTGGAGCATCAAGGCGAGCGAAAGCCCGGGCGCGCGCGCCGCGAGCCCGGTTGCGTGCGCGACCAGGCCCACGATCAGCGGCACGCCGATCGTGGTCCAGGCCGTCGCGGTTGCAACCAGCGCCGGCCGGCGCAGATGGCCGTAGAGCGCGGCCAGATCGACCCGCATGAAGGAGATGCAGAGCAGGCAGAGGATGGCCTCGGTGAGGTAGGGACGCAGCACTGCGCCGAGCGGCGGGACCGCCGCCGCGATGAACACGATGGCGGCGACCGCGCGGGTGCCTTGGCTGCCGAGCCAGGTCAGGATGCGCAGCGGAAGGGCAAAGATAATTTGGAGAACGGGAGGCATCTGAATCAGGGCATCAGCGCTGTAGGCCGGATGAGCGCAGCGATATCCGGGACAGGTCTCTTTGCGTTCGGTGCGAGGGGTCCCGCATGTCGCTGTCGCTCATGCGGGCTACCGGCCTTTCATCCCAATCCCTGCAGCCACGCGCCGATATCGCCGATAGCGACATTTGCCTGTGGCAGCAGCTTGCCCATCGTAAAGAAGCCGTGGAACTGGCCGGGGTAATGCTTGTAGGCGACGGGCACGCCGGCCTGCTTCAACCGCGCGGCATATTCGTCGCCTTCGTCACGTAGCGGATCGGCGCCGGCGGTCAGCACATAGGCCGGCGGCAGGCCCGCAAGGTCTTGTGCCCGTGCCGGCGAGGCGCGCCAATCGTGGATGTCGGCGGCGCCGTTGAGGTAATGGTCGCGGAACCAGCGGATGACCGAATGCGTCAGCAGCACGCTGGTCTCGGGCTCGCTGTGGGAGCCGTGAGTCATGGCGAAATCGGTGGCGGGATAGATCAGCACCTGGCCCGCGAGCGCAGGGCCGCCGGCATCGCGCGCGGCGAGCGCGACGACCGCGGTGAGATTGCCGCCGGCGCTGTCGCCGCCGATCACAAGGCGCGTTGCGTCGATGCCGAGTTCGCGTGCGTTGGCGGCAACCCATTTGGTCGCCGCGATGGCGTCATCGGCCGCGGCGGGAAACTTGTGCTCGGGCGCGAGGCGGTAGTCCACGGAGATCACGATCAGCGCGCCCGCGTCGGCGAGCTGGCGGCAGGCGACATCGTGGGAGTCGAGATCGCCGATCACCCAGCCGCCGCCATGGAAGAACACAAGCGCGGGCGACAGACCGTCGTGCCGGCGCGGCTCCTTCGGAACGTAGAGGCGGGCCGGAATCTCCCCGTGCTGCGCCGGGATCGCAAGCTGTGCGATGCGGGCAAGTTCGGGCGGCTCGGGGTTGGTGGCAAAACGGGCCTGCGCGTAATAGGCGCGGGCCTCGGGCGCCGTCAGGGTCTCGTAGGCCGGGCGGCCGGCGTCCTGGAAGGCCTTGTAGACGGCAGCAGCATCGGGATCGAGCACGACGGGCATGGGAGGTGACCTTGGGGTGTTTCCGGTCGGGGGACATTCGGAAGGCGATGCCCGCCTCGGCCCCCGGGAGGGGGCGTTCAACTATCCCATTCGGCGGCCGTTCTGGCCAGACGGGCCCGGGAAGGGCAGGGTTGCCGCCCTTCCCCCGCCGTATTCGCCGTGTTAACCGGAGGGCCTGCGAGCGGCGGTATCCTCTATAGAATGTCCAACAAGCCCGATTCGCTGTTGAAGCCGCGCGAGATGTTTCGAACCATTACCCTGACAGGTCTTGCGGCGCTTTTGGCCGCCACCGCACTGACGGTTGCGACGCCGGCGCAGGCGCAGATCGGCACGATCTTTTCCGATCCGCCGCCGCTGCGGCCGCCCGGGAACATTCCGCGTGGCCAGCCGCAACCGCAGCAGATCCCCGACGACGACGAAGAGGTGCCGGAGCTGCCGCCGCAGGGCCGCGTGCTGCCGTCGCGTCCGATGCCGCTGCCGCCTCAGGGTCGGCAGGGCAATGTGATGCCCGGTCCGGTCGAGAGCCAGCCGCTGGCGCCGCCGCCGGGCTCCACTGTCGCCCCACCCAACCAGCCGCCCGTGGCGGTCGTGCCGCCAGGTGGCGCCCAGCCGGGCGCGCCGGGGCGTCAGCCGCAGCAGAAGGGCGGGCCGGGCGGCGCCGTGCCGCAGACCCCGGCGAGCCTGCAGCCGGGCGACGAGGTGGTCACCGAGCCGCCGGCCCAGAAGATCGTGAACAAGAAGGCGACCTTCTCCGGCCTCGACAAGATCACCGGGCGCATCATCAATTTCGACGAGGAGATCGGCGAGACCGTCCAGTTCGGCGCGCTCAGGGTCAAGACCGACGCCTGCTACACACGGCCGGCGACGGAGGCCGCCAATACCGACGCCTTCGTCGAGGTCGACGAGATCACCCTGCAGGGCGAGGTGAAGCGGATCTTCTCGGGCTGGATGTACGCGGCAAGCCCGGGCCTGCACGGCGTCGAGCACCCGATTTACGACATCTGGCTCACCGACTGCAAAGAGCCGCAGCAGACCATCGCGACCGCCGCACCGGATCCTGCGACCAAGCCGCCGCCTCCGCCGCCGCCCGCACAGAAGAAGGCCGCGCCGAAGCAGGTGCAGCAGCGTCCGCCGCAGCCGCTGCCGCCGATCCAGCCGCAGCAACCGGCACCACCGCCGCCTCCGCCACCGGAGCAGCGGCCGGGTCTGTTCGGCATTCCCGGGTTTGGCCGCTAGGCCAAATCTCGCGGGTTCGGCAGCCGGTAAACCTGGATTACTGCCGCGCGGCGATGATCTCGAGGGCGCGTGCCCCCGGGATGGCGTCGCCGGACGCGAGCCTGAGGAAATCGCCGGGCTCGCCGGCCAGCGCCTTGTCGAGCAGCGCGGTGTAGCGCCGCCGCGAGATCTCGACCGCACCGAAGCTCTTCAAATGCTCGGTGACGTATTGGGTGTCGAGCAGCTCGAAGCCGCCATGGATGAGCCGCGCGACCAGATGCACCAGCGCGACCTTGGAGGCGTCGCGTGCGGTGTGGAACATGCTCTCGCCGAAGAACGCCCGCCCCAGGCTGACGCCGTAAAGTCCGCCGACGAGGTCCTCGCCCTGCCAGGCCTCGACGCTGTGGCAATGGCCGAGCTCGTACAGGCCGCCATAGAGGTCTCGGATGCGCTTGTTGATCCAGGTGTCCTCGCGTCCTTCCTGCGGCGCGGCGCAGCCGGCGATCGTCGCCTTGAATGCGGTGTTGACCGTCACGCGAAACGCATCCGAGCGGACGGTGCGTGCGAGCCGCGAGGCGATGCGAAATCCAGCGAGGGGGATCACGCCGCGTAGCTCCGGCTCGACCCAGAACAGGGTCGGATCGTCGGCGCTTTCCGCCATCGGGAAGATACCGCAGGCGTAGGCGCGCAGCAGCACGGCCGGGGTGATTTCAGACGAAGCGGAGTCGCGCGAAGTCATGGTGCGCAATCATAGCAGGATCGCGATGTCGTTGCGATGGGGCGCAGCGGAGCGCCAGCTCAGCCCGCGGCGGCGGTGCTGGGCTTGCCGAGGCTTGGGGGCACGCGACCGAACTTCAGCACAATCCGGGTTCCCGAATGCGTGGGATCGCGCTCGACCGAGGCGTCGAGCTTGGAGGCCATAGCCGCGACGATGCGCTGGCCCATGCCCGTGGAGCGCGGATCGGCCTTGACGTTGTCGCCGACGCCGTTGTCGGTGATCGACAGCAGGAGATCGTCGCCATAGGCGTTCAGCTCGACATGGATCGGGCCGGCGCCGTCGGGATAGGCGTATTTCACCGCGTTCATCACCAGCTCGTTGACGATGATGCCGACGGCGACCGCGCGGTCCGGGTCGATCTCGATCGGCTCGGCCTTCAGCGTCAGGCGAGACATCCGGTTACCTTCGGCCGAGCGGCGGAGATCCTCGAGGAGCGAGTCCAGATACTGGTTCAGGACCACGCTCTTCAGGTCCTGCGAGGTGTAGAGGCGGCGGTGCACCTGCGCGACCGCGGCGACCCGGCCCATCGCATTGGTCAGCGCCGCCTTGACCTCGTCCTGCGCGGCGGAGCTGGCCTGCAAATGCAGCAGCGAGGCGATGATCTGAAGCGAATTGCCGACGCGGTGATTGACCTCGCGCAGCAGCATCTCGCGCTCGGCGGCCAGCGCAGCGTAACGGTCGCGCGAGGCATGGATCTCGGCTTCGGCTTCCTCGCGCGCCTTCTGCAATTCGGCCTGGCGCAGCGCGCCTTCGGCAGCGACGTGGAGCAGGGGGATGAAATCGCCGGTGACGTCCTTGACGAGATAATCGGCCGCGCCAGCCTTCAGCGCGGTGACCGCGATGTTGGAGTCCTGCGAGGCCGTGACGAACACCACGGGCGGGGCGCCCGGGATCGCCATGATCTGCTCCAGCGTCTCCAGCCCGTCGAGACCAGGCATGTACTGGTCGAGCGCCACGACATCGATACAACCGTCGGCCCCGGCACGGCGGATGCGCTCCAGACCTTCCTCGCCGCTGGCGGCATGGACAACCTTGTAGCCGCGCCGCGTCAGGCCGCGATCGACCAGGCGCGCCAGTGCACCGTCGTCATCGATGTAGAGCAGGGTGGGCGTGCGCTGGTTCATGGGGCGGCGGGCGGGACCTGGATGACCGAGAAGAACAGGCCGAGCTGCCGGATGGCATTGGCGAAATTCTCGTAGTTGACGGGCTTGGTGATGTAGACGTTGCAGCCGAGCTCGTAGCAGCGCTTGATTTCCTGGCTGTCGTCGGTGGTGGTCAGCACCACCACGGGCGAGGCCTTCAGATATTTGTTCTCCTTGATCTGCCTGAGGATGTCGATCCCGGTCATGTCGGGCAGGTTGAGGTCGAGCAGGATCAGGAGCGCGTTGCCCTTCTGCACGAGCCCGGAGCCGTCGGCGCCGAACAGGTGCATCATCGCGTCCGTGCCGTTCTGGAAGGAGACGATCTCGTTGTTGACCCCCGATCGGCGGATGTTGCGCTCGATCAGGCGGGCGTGGCCCTCGTCGTCCTCGATCATGATGATGGTGACAGGCTGGGTCATCGATCAGAGTTCCGGTTGTTCACATTCCAGGCAATCGGCAGCGTGATCGTAAAGGTGCTGCCCGCGTTAAGTTCGGATGATACCGACATGGTGCCGCCGAGGCGACGCACAAGTGCACGCACATGCGCAAGACCAATGCCCTGGCCGGGTTTGTCCTGGGTTCCGGCCCGGCGGAACAGGTCGAATATCCGCTGGTGGTCCTTCGGATCGATCCCGCGGCCATTGTCGCTGATCTCGAAGATAGCGTAGCCGAGCTTGGTGCGCCCGCGGATTCTGATCTCGCCGGGCACGCCGCTTTTCAGATACTTAATGGCGTTGTCAATCAGGTTGGAGAAGATCTGCTCGAGTGCGAGCCGGTCGCTTACGATATCCGGCAGCGGTTCGATCCGGATTTCAGCCTGTGCCTCAGCCGCCTGGTGTGCCATCGTCGAGGCAATAGCCCCAATCAACTCGCCGGTATCGACCTTGACGGGCTGGAATTCGCGCCGTCCCTCGCGGGTGAGGTTGAGGATGGCCGAGATCAGCCGGTCCATCTTGGCGATCGACGTCTTGATGAAGCCGAGTGCTTCGGAAAAATCCTCCGACAGCTGCTTGTCGGCGCCCTCGAGCACGATCTCGCCCGGCCCGGCGGGGGCCAGCGGCGCACCGTTCGCAGAGACCTGAGCGAGGCCGCCGATACGGCGGAAGATGTCGCCGCCGAGCTCTTCGAGCTCGCTGGTGAAGCCCATGATGTTGACGAGCGGCGAGCGCAGATCGTGGCTGACGATATAGGCGAAGCGCTGGATCTCGTCGTTGGCCTCGCGCAGGTCCGCCGTGCGCTCGTCGACGACGGATTCCAGATTGACGTTGGCATCGCGCAGGCGCGCTTCGGCGTCGTCCCGGGCGCGGGCCGAGCGCCGTACCAGCCAGGTCGAGATCAGCGCCAGCACCACGACGAGACCTGAGCCGATGCCGGTCATCGAGGCGGCGAAGGTCTGGCTGCGGTCGGCATTTTCCGAGCGGACCCGAAATAGCCGTTCCTCTTCCTGGATCATGCCGTTCCCAATCTTGGCGATTGCGGCCGTGGCGTCCGTGGACACGACTTCGCGGATCAACGCGGCGGCCTTGTCGGGCTGGCCTTGGCGGATGAACTCCATTTCCTGAGCGAACTGGCCGAGGCGAGTCTCGATCGCCGCGCGCAGCTTTTCGACGTTCTCGCGTTGCGCGGGATTGTCGCCGCTTTGGCGTGTCAGCTTGTCCAGCGCCGGGACGATCCCCGCCACGGCTTTTTCGTGGTCGGTTTTGAAGCTCTCTGCCTGCGTCAGCAGGAAGCCACGGGCGGAGCTTTCCGCGCGCCGGATTTCCAGCAGCAGGCTGTTGATCTGGTTCTCCACCTCGAGGGTGTGAACCACCCATTTGTTGTCCTCGCGCGCCTGGTTGACGAGATAGACCGAGCCGGCGCTGATCCCGGTCAGTACGAAAAGGCCCGCCGCAAACAGCAGGATCTGCCAGAATGTGCGCCGCCGTTGGGCTTCAGCCGTCACGACGGTTGGCCTGTCGATGTGCAGTGGAATTTCAAAACGCCCCCTTGGAACCAAGCCCCAACCGTTCAGAACGTGATTGAGGCCAAAGGGTTCCATGAGAGGGCAAACATTATTGCGGGGCGGGTTCCTTGCCGGCCAGATACTGTTCCAACCAGTGGATGTGGTAATCGCCGTTGATGATATCGCCTTCCCGGACCAACGCGCGGAACAGCGGCAGCGTGGTCTCGATGCCTTCCACCACCATCTCGTCCAGGGCCCGGCGGAGCCGCATCAGGCATTCGGCGCGGGTCTTGCCGTGCACGATCAGCTTTCCGACCAGGGAATCGTAATAGGGCGGGATCGTGTAGCCCTGATAGACGGCGGAATCGATCCGCACGCCCAGTCCGCCGGGCGGATGGTACTGCAATATGCGGCCGGGTGAGGGGCGGAAGGTCTGGGGATGCTCGGCGTTGATGCGGCACTCGATGGCGTGGCCGATGACCTGGATCTCGTCCTGCTTGGCCGGCAGGTCGCCGCCGGCGGCGATGCGGATCTGCTCCAGCACGAGGTCGATGTCTGTGATGCTCTCGGTGACGGGATGCTCGACCTGGATGCGCGTGTTCATCTCGATGAAGTAGAACTCGCCGTCCTCGAACAGGAATTCGATGGTGCCGACGCCGAGATATTTCATCTCGCGCATGGCCTTGGCGCAGGTCTCGCCGATCTTGGCGCGCGCGGCGGCGGCCAGCACCGGCGAGGGGCCTTCCTCCCAGACTTTCTGGTGGCGGCGTTGCAGCGAGCAGTCGCGCTCGCCGAGATGGATGGCGCCGCCGCGGCCGTCGCCCAGGATCTGGATCTCGATATGGCGCGGCTTCTGGAGGTATTTTTCGAGGTAGACGGACGCATCGCCAAAGGCGGACTTGGCTTCGTTGGCGGCCGTCGACAGCGCCACCTGGAGGTCGGCCTCGCTGTGCGCGACCTTCATGCCGCGGCCGCCGCCGCCGGCTGCTGCCTTCACCAGCACCGGGAAGCCGATCTGCTTCGCGATCGTCATGGCGTCATCGTCGGGCCCGACCGCGCCGTCCGAGCCCGGCACCACGGGGATGCCGAGACGCTTGGCGGTCTTCTTCGCCTCGATCTTGTCGCCCATCAAGCGGATGTGCTCGGCCTTCGGGCCGATGAAATGCAGATTGTGCTCGCCGAGGATCTCGGCAAAGCGGGCATTCTCCGACAGGAAGCCATAGCCGGGATGCACGGCATCGGCGCCGGTGATCTCGCACGCCGCGAGCAGCGCGGGCACGTTGAGATAGCTGTCCTTGGACGCCGGCGGGCCGATGCAGACGCTCTCGTCCGACAGGCGCACATGCATGGCGTCGGCGTCGGCGGTGGAGTGCACGGCGACGGTGGCGATCCCGAGTTCCTTGCACGCTCTGAGGATGCGAAGGGCGATCTCGCCGCGATTGGCTATGAGGATTTTGTCGAACATGGTGCCTCAGGGGCGAATGGGGAATAGCGAATGGCGAATGGGGAAGAGCAGCTATTCGCTACTCGCTATTCGCCACTCCCTCACTCAATGATCACCAGCGGCTCGCCGTACTCGACCGGCTGGCCGTCCTCGACCAGGATCTGCGTCACCGTGCCGGCGCGCGGCGAGGGGATCTGGTTCATGGTCTTCATGGCTTCGATGATCAGCAGCGTCTGTCCGACCGAGACCTTGGTTCCGACTTCGATGAACGGCTTGGCGCCGGGCTCGGGCGCCCAATAGGCGGTGCCGACCATAGGCGAGCTGACCGCACCCGGATGCTTCGACAGGTCGGGTCCGGCGGCGGCAGGCGCGGCAGAGGCGACCGGTAGGGCGGCGGGAGCGGCAGCCATCGGCACCGGCATGGTTGCGGCGACGCTGACGTTGCGGGCGACGCGCAGGCGCAGGCCTGCACGTTCGATCTCGATCTCGGTGAGGCTGGTCTCATCGAGCAGCAGAGCAAGCTCGCGGACGAGCGCGGAATCCTCGCTGGAAAACTTTGCGGCTGCTTTGTCGTCTGGCTGGCGCGCCATGTTCTTTGATCCGAATGTTCTGTTTGATGAGGGGGCTTCAGGCTTTGGGCTTGATGGCAAGCTTGGCGGCAAGGCCCTGGATGGCGAGACGGTAACCCTCGATGCCGAAACCGCAGAGCGAGGCGAAGGCCGCGCGTGCCGTGTAGGAGTGGTGACGGAAGCTCTCGCGGGCGTGGATGTTGGTCACATGCACCTCGACCGTCGGGATCTGCACCGCGAGCAGGGCGTCGTGCAGCGCGATCGAGGTGTGCGAATAGCCGCCGGCATTGATGATGATGCCCTTCATCTTGCGCCGATGCGCCTCGTGGATGAAGTCGATCAACTCGCCTTCGCGGTTGGACTGCCGGCAATCGGCCTTGAGACCGAACGTCGCCGCGGTTTCCCGGCACAGTGCCTCGACGTCGGCCAGCGTCGCATGGCCATACTTCTCCGGCTCGCGCGTCCCCAACATATTGAGGTTCGGCCCGTTGAGGACGAGGATCGTGTCGGTTGCTGGTTCGGCCATTCCAATCCCGCAAAGAGGTGCTCGGCGTGGCGGCGGTTATAGGTAACAAAGCGCGTGAGGGGAAGCCTTGAAGGGCCTCCCAGAGGGCTTCAGGTACCTCATCCGGGGTGCAAAAACCTGTGCGGAAGTTACGGAAATTGCTTGTTAACCAGTCCAAAGCATGGCTGCCGGCCAACGCCAAAGGGCGGGCATTGCTGCCCGCCCCCTGAGGTTGCCGGTATCCGGCCTTAGCCTTCGATGATGTACACGATCTCGCGCGTCTGCGGGCGGACGATCACGTACTGGCCGCGGACGAAGATTACTTCATAGCCACGCCACTGCGGGTAGATCTCGACGATCCGGGGCGGCAGCGGGTGGAAGTGGACGGACGCCGGGACCGCGGTGCCGACCGAGATGTTGAAGTTGACGTTGGTGGTCTCCTCGATCTTGGTCGACTTGATCGCCGTCGAGATTTCGGTCCGCTTCTCGGCGGGCGGGGCAGCCGCGGTCGCGGAGGCGTTGCCCGTCGTGGTCTGAGACTTGCTGTCGGTGGTGGCCGGGCGGTTCTCGGCATTGTTGCTCTTGGCGGCGCCGCCGGCCTTGTTGTCCTCGGCCTTCATGTCCTTGGCGCCGGACTTGGAGTCAGACTTGGTCGGGTCCGAGCTCATGCTCTTGGACTTGTCCTGCGCACCCTGGGCGTGCTCGCCCTTCATGCCGGCCTTATCGTCGGCCGCGTTCTTGTTCATGGTGCCGGACTTGTCCATCCCGCCGGACTTTTCCGCGGCTCCGGATTTCTCCATCGCGCCGGACGACTTGCCCTCGGCGGCTCCGCCGGGCTTCATGGCGCCGCCGGACTGGCCCACGGTGCCTCGCTCCGGAGCGGCAGAGTCCTTGCCCATGGAGCCACGTTCAGCCGCGCCGCCGGAGGGCTGCGAATGCTGCATCTGCGCGCCACCGGCGCTGCCGCCGCCGTCGCGGCCCATGGTGCCCTGTGCGTTCGCAACACCGGTGCCGGCGACGAGCGCGAGTGCGGCAGCCGAAATCATAAAGCGGTTCAACATCGAAATTCTCCTCACGTGTTTATTTGCGTCATTGCCCGCGCCGACAACGAAAGCAGAATTGAGTTGTTCCGGAACATGAGCCGCCCTGCGGCATTTGTTTTTTAAACGCGAGATGAATGCGGGCGCCGGATTCGCGCCTGATTCCCGCGAAGCTGGCGGCCAACGAAAAAGGCCGGCTCTTCAGCCGGCCTCTGCGCATGCGTGAATGAAAAACGGCCGATCAGCAGGTCGCCTTGCCGCAGCGGGCAATGCCGATCTTTTCCTTCAACCCTTCGACGCCGACGGCGCCGATCACGATCTGCTTGCCGATGACGTAGCTCGGCGTGCCGTTCATGCCCATCGCTTCGGCGAGCTTGAAGTTCTCCTCGATGGTGGCGCGCACCTCGGGGCTGCTGATGTCCTTCTCGATCCTCGCGGTGTCGAGGCCCGCTTCCTTGGCCGCCTGGAGCGCGCGGGCCTTGTCGGCGGCGCCGCGGCCACCGAGCAGCTTCTGGTGGAAGTCGAGATATTTCTTGCCGGTGGGATCCTGCATGCGCACGGCGACCGCGACCTGGGCCGCTTCGACCGAGCCCTGGCTCAGCACCGGAAACTCCTTCAGCACGACCTTCAGCTTCGGATCGCCCTTCATGATGGTGAGCATGTCGTCCATCGCGCGCTTGCAGTAGCCGCAGTTGTAGTCGAAGAACTCGACGAAAGTGACATCGCCGTCCTTGTTGCCGAGCACGACCTGGCGCGGCGAGTTGAAGATCGCCTCCGCGTTCTGCGCGACGCTGGCCTCGTGCTTCTGCGTCTCGGCCGCGGCCTGGCGCTTGCTGAGCTCGGTCATGGCCTCCTCGAGCACCTCGGGATGGCTGACGAGATAGTTCTTGATGATCGCCTCGATGTCGGTGCGCTGGCTGTCGGAGAAACTGTCGGCCGACGCGGGCACGGCTGCGCCGAACAGGGCGAGCGCAAACAACGCGGGAGCAAGCAGGCGCAGCGAAGGCATAGGCAAAATCCTCTTATCCAAAGCAGGTTTCGAGAAACGTCCCGGCGGACTTGAAGCTCGGTGTCGTGACGTCGCGGTTTCGGGCGTCGTTCCAGTCATTTCACTGCGTAGCGGCTTGGCCGCCACGGTGGTCAATTGCGCGGCGGCTTCGCCGCCACGATGTCGTCGGCCTTGACCCATCCGGGCGTGCCGACGGCAAAACGGGTTTTCGCGCGCGTGGCAAGCTCGCGGGCGGTCTTGTTGTCGCCGCGCAGATAGGCGGCCTGCGCCGAGGCGAGATCGGCCTCGGCATATTCTCCCTTCCGGCCATAGGCCATCGCGAGCTGGGTATAGCCGAGCGCCGCCTCAGGCTCTCGCGCCACCGCAGCGCGGAGAATCCGAACGGCGTCGTCGGTGTAGGCCTTATTATCGGTTCCAACCAGAGCCTGCCCAAGTAACATCTCGATGAGGGGTGAATTGTTCGAGAGTGCGACAGCCTTGCGCAGGGCAGGGATCGCCTCTGCCGGCTTGCCGCTTTCCAGCAGGGCCTGGCCGCGCACCTCGTAGAAATACGGGTTGTTCGGCTGGACCTGGATCAGCGCGTCGATCTGGGTGAGTGCGCTTCTCAGATCTCCGTGCAGATAGGTGCTGATGGCCCGGGCATAGCGCGCCGGCAGGCTGTCATTGGTCTGGGGATAGCGGCGGTACACTGTCTCCGGCCGCTCCATGAAGGCGGAGATCTTGGCGCGCACCATGTCGTGGCGGAGCTGGAGCGCAGGATCGTCCTTCTTGTTCCAGTAGGGGCTGGAGCTCGCGAACTCCTGGAGCGCAGCGACGCGCTCGGCCGGCATCGGATGCGACTGCAGATACGGATCGGCGCCGCGCGCGGCGAACAGGCTCTCGCTGGTGAAGCGCTTGAACGTCTCGTACATGCCCTTCGGCGATTGCTGGGTCGCGGTCAGGAATTTCACCCCGGCCCGGTCGGCGTTCTCCTCCTGCTGGCGCTGGTAGGATAGCAACGTCCGGCGGATCACCTCCTGCGGAGCGGCGATCGCGGCGGCGCCGGCATTGGCGAGCCCGTTGTTGCCTGCGCTGCTGCGCTGGGTGCTGCCCGCGGCGATCGCGCCGGCGCCGAGCAGCATCGCGATGATCATCTGGGTCTGGGCGGCGGCGAGCTGCTCGCGCAGCTTGGACAGATGGCCGCCGGCCAGATGCCCGGTCTCGTGCGCGAGCACGCCGATGATCTGGTTCGGCGTTTCCGATTGAAGGATCGCGCCCCAATTGACGAAGATACGGCGACCGTCCGCGACGAAGGCGTTGAACGAGCTGTCGTTGAGGATCACCATCTGGATGTTCTGCTTCTCCAGACCCGCGGCACGCAGGATCGGGCGCGTGTACTCGCGCAGCAGCTGCTCGGTCTCGGTGTCGCGCAGCACCGGCGGCCCTTTGGCCTGCGCGTGCGCGGCCGAGAACGGCGTCAGCGCGACTGCCGCAGCCGTGACGAGGGCGGTGAGGGCGGAGGCCTTCTTGCGCAATGCGATTTGGAGCGACATCAAGCGGTCTTGGTCAAACGGTCTGGACAGCAGTTTCGTGATTGGTTTTTGGCGATTGGCGGCGGACCGGATACGCGATATGCCCTTATGAGCCTTACCCCTTATGAGCCGTACAATGCGGCCAGTCTGGGGCGCAAGCGCCCTGTTTTCCGGGCCGGACAGACCGACCCGCCAGCGAAATAGCAGAAATCGATGCACGATGCGACCTTGAGGAACCGGTTGGGGCAGTGGCTCTCACCCTCCCGCCGCAGTGATGTTCCCCCGTTCATGGTGATGGACGTCATGGCCGCCGCGGCCCGAATCGAGGCCGCCGGGGGCCATGTCATCCATATGGAGGTCGGCCAGCCCGCAGCCGGGGCGCCCAAAACCGCGATTGCAGCGGCGCATGCGGCGCTCGAGGCGGGGCGGATCGATTATACCTCTGCGCTCGGCATCCCCTCCTTGCGCGAGCGCATCGCGCGCCATTATCGCGATGCCCATGGCTGCGACGTCGGCCCTGACAGGATCGTGGTGACCACAGGCTCCTCCGGCGGGTTCATCCTGGCGTTCCTGTCGATGTTCGAGCCGGGCGACCGCGTCGCCGTGACGGTGCCGGGCTATCCGCCTTATCGTCACATCCTCACCGCGCTCGGTTGCGAGCCGGTGCTGATCGAGACCACCAATGACACGCGCCACGCGCTGACCGGCGAGGCCTTGCTCGCGGCCCATCGCAAGGCGCCGCTGAAGGGCGTGCTGGTCGGCAGCCCTGCCAATCCGACGGGAACGATGATGTCCCGCGAAGCGCTCGCTGGCCTGATCGCGGCGGCGGAAGACGCCGGGATCCGCTTCATCTCGGACGAGATCTATCACGGGCTCGATTATGCGTTTCCGGCGGTCACTGCGGCCGCGCTCTCCGAGCACGCGCTCGTGATCAACTCGTTCTCGAAGTATTTTTGCATGACCGGCTGGCGCGTCGGCTGGATGGTCGTACCTGAAATTCTGGTGCGGCCGATCGAGCGGCTGCAGCAGAACCTGTCGATCTCGGTGCCGTCGCTCTCGCAGATTGCCGCCGAAGCCGCCTTCGACGGCGCGGCCGAGATGGAGACGATCAAGCACGGCTATCAGGAAAACCGGCAGATTTTGATCGAGGGATTGCCGAAAGCCGGCCTCACCAAGTTCCTGCCGGCCGATGGTGCATTTTATCTCTATGCCGACGTCTCGAACTTTACTTCCGACAGTCTCGAGTTCGCCAAGCAGATGCTGGAGCAGGCGCGCGTCGCGGCCACCCCCGGCGTCGATTTCGATCCAGTGCACGGCCGCTCGTTCATTCGTTTTTCCTATGCACGTTCGCCCGAAGAGATGCGCGAGGCAGTTGACCGGATCGCTCACTGGCTTAAATAGCCGCCAGTTTTCGACCACGTCCGGAGTTCATCTTGTCTGACCGATCTGTCCCGACCGCTGCCGCGCCGCATTTTTCCCTCGCCGCATTGATGTGGCCAACCCGGCCGGGCGAAACGGTCGGCAGCTTGCGCGCTGTCGTGCTGGTTGCACTCGGCACCGCCTTGATGGCGCTGTCAGCCAAGGTCAACCTGCCGCTGCCTTACGTGCCGATGACGTTGCAGACGCTGGTGGTGCTGATGATCGGTGCTGCCTATGGCTGGCGTCTTGGCAGCGCAACCATGATCGCCTACCTCGCCGAAGGCGCCCTTGGCGCACCAGTCTTCGCAGGGCCGGTGGGTGGAATTGCACCCTTGGTCGGCCCGACTGCGGGCTATCTGTTCGGTTTCATTGCGGCCGCCTTCGTCACCGGCTGGCTCGCCGAGCGCGGCTGGGATCGCAGTGTGGTGCTGCTGTTTGCAGCGATGGCGGTGGGCCATCTCGTCATCCTCGCGGCCGGCTTCGGCTGGCTGGCGTTCGGCCTTGGCCTCGGCGTTGCCAAAGCCTGGCAGGTCGGCATCGCGCCGTTCATTGCGGCTTCGCTGGTCAAGAATGCGCTCGGCGCGACATTGATGCCGGCTGCTCGACGACTGATCGAGCGCCGTCGGTAAGCACGCAAAGAACTCGCGGTTCCAATTGACAGGGCCGGCCAAGTTGATCTTGGCTGGCCCGGTGTTTTGAGGGGGAGTGAAACGATGACGACGACAACGATGGCGGGGGCGCCGATCGCGCCGCCCGCAGCAAAGCCGTGGTACAAGGTTCTCTACGTCCAGGTGTTGATCGCCATCGTGCTCGGCGCCATCGTCGGCTGGCTCTGGCCGACGGTCGCCACCAATGATTGGATCAAGGCGCTCGGCGACGGCTTCATCAAGCTGATCAAGATGGTGATCGCTCCGATCATCTTCTGCACCGTCGTCTCCGGCATCGCCCACATCCAGGATGCCAAGAAAGTCGGCCGCATCGGCGTCAAGGCGCTGGTTTATTTCGAGGTCGTCTCGACTTTCGCCCTGGTGATCGGGCTCATCATCGGCAATCTCGTCAAGCCGGGCGCCGGCTTCGGTAATGCCGCGGCGAGCGAGGCGGCCGTTGCGAACTACGCCAAGCAGGCCGCCGGCCAGAAGTCCGTCGACTTCGTGCTGCACATCATTCCGGACACCGTGGTCGGCGCCTTCGCGCAAGGTGAAATCCTCCAGGTGCTGCTCTTCTCGGTGTTGTTCGGCTTCGCCATCATGAGCCTCGGCGAGCGCGGCCACACCATTCGCAGTTTCATCGACGACGCCGCCCATGCGGTGTTCGGCGTCATCTCGATCGTGATGCGCGCGGCGCCGATCGGTGCGTTCGGTGCGATGGCTTACACCATCGGCAAGTTCGGCACCGGTGCGATCCTCAACCTGATCGGCCTGATCGCGACCTTCTACGCCACCGCGGCGCTGTTCGTGTTCGTCGTGCTCGGCATCATCGCGCGCCTGGCCGGCTTCTCGATCTTCAAGTTCCTGGCCTACATCAAGGACGAACTGCTGATCGTGCTCGGCACCTCCTCCTCGGAGAGCGCGCTGCCGTCCATGATGGAGAAGCTGGAGCGGCTCGGCTGCTCCAAGTCGGTGGTCGGCCTCGTGGTGCCCACCGGTTACTCTTTCAATCTCGACGGCACCAACATCTACATGACGCTGGCGACGCTCTTCATCGCGCAGGCGCTCGGCGTCGATCTCAGCTTCAGCCAGCAATTGACCATCCTGGTGGTGGCGATGCTGACTTCGAAGGGCGCCTCCGGCATCACCGGCGCGGGCTTCATCACGCTGGCGGCGACGCTGGCCGTGGTCGATCCGCGCCTCGTGCCGGGCATGGCGATCGTGCTCGGCATCGACAAGTTCATGAGCGAATGCCGCGCGCTGACCAATCTGTGCGGCAACGGCGTCGCCTGCGTGATCGTCGCCTGGTGGGAGGGCGAGCTCGACCGCGACAAGCTCAACGCCAACCTCGCCAAGCGGATCGATCCGACCGACATGGAGACGGCGATCACGACGGACTGATCGGCAAGCTGCAGTCTGACGGCGTCAGCCACGCCGTCGGCCCCGGGAGTTTGAGAGGGCTGGTCGAGATCATCGACCAGCCCTTATTTCTGCGCCGGTGCCGAGCCCGTCGGAGACTTGCCGGCACCCCGACTGACGGAATTTCCCGGGTTGCACGTTTAACCCTCATCTCGGACCTCGAAGGGGCGGTATCGTGGGCGCGGCTGTGAATCGGATCGTGGCGGAGGCGGCGGAGCATTTTGGGGCAGGGCGTCCGGATCAGGCAGATGCACTCTGCGCGGAGGTTCTCAAGGCCGATCCGGACCACGTGCCGGCGTTGCATCTGGCCGCCCTGGCCGCCTTCGTGACCGACCGCGCGGCCGAGGGCGCCGCGCTGCTCGGCCGCATCTTCGTCGTCGATCCCGACCACGCGCCCGCGCTCGTCACGCTCGGAGACGCGCTCGCGGTGAAGGGCGAGCAGGAGGGGGCGGTGGCGGCCTTCCGGCGCGCCCTGATCCGGCGGCCAGGCGACGCCGGCCTGCACAACAAGCTCGGCGTCGCGCTCGGGGAGCTCGCCCGCTTCGACGAGGCGGAGGCCGCTTATCGCGGTGCGCTCGCGCTCGATGCGCATCTGACCCGCGCCAGCTTCAATCTCGCCGTTATGCTCGCAGGGCAGCAACGGTTCGCGGAGGCCGAACAGGCTTATCACGAGGTCATTGCAAGAGAGCCCTCCCATCGCGGCGCCTGGCTCAATCTCGGCAATCTCCTCGTGGACCAGGCGCGGCTCGACGAAGCGGAGACGGCCTATCGCCATGCGCTCGAGGTCGATCCCGATAATCCCGGATTGCTCTGCAATCTCGGCGCCGCGCTCTATCGGCGCGGGGCGCTGGAAGACGCCATCAGCTCGTACCGCCGTGCGCTTGCGCTGGCGCCGGACAATGCCCCGGCGCTGCGGCTGCTCGGCCTTGTCCTGCATGAGGCTGGGCATCTGCAGGAGGCCGCCACGATCTACCGGCAAAGCCTTGCGCGGGATTCCTCGGATCATGTCATCGCAAGCAATCTCGGCGCCTGTCTCTCCGAGCTCGGCGCACTGGACGAAGCGATCGTGGCTTGCGAGCACGCACTGCTGCTCAGGCCCGATCACGCCCCGGCCTGGACCAATCTCGGCATCATCTTCGAGAAGCAGGAGCGTGGAGACGACGCAGTGGCCGCACACCGAGGTGCGGTCGCGGCCGACCCTGCCTATGCCAAGGGCCACGCCAATCTTGCAGTCGCGCTGCGCAATGCCGGCGAGATCGACGAGGCGCTGGCGGTCTCGCATCGCGCGGTCGCGCTCGATCCGGAGCAGCCGCTCGCGCAGTACAACCACGCGCATTTCCTGCTGATGAACGGCGACTTCGCTGAAGGTTTCGAGGCCTATCGCTGGCGGCGCAAATGCAAGACGCTCGCGGACGGCGATCCCTCGTTCAGCGAGCCGGAATGGCAGGGCGAGCCGCTGAACGGCCGCACCGTGCTGCTGTTCGCCGAATACGGGCTGGGCGATGCCCTGCATTTCGTGCGCTACGTGCCGATGGTCGCCGCGTGCGGCGGAAAGATCGTTCTTCAGGTGCAGCCTGCGCTGGCCCAGCTGTTGCGGCAGCTCTTCGATGTCACCGTGGTCGCGCGCGGCGAGCCGCTGCCGCGATTCGATCTGCAGGTGCCGCTGATGAACCTGCCGCGGATCTTCGGCACGACGCTTCATACAGTGCCGGCGAACGTCCCGTACCTGCGTCCTGATCCTGCAAAACTGTCGCGCTGGCGAGCGGCGCTTGCGGACGTGACGGCATTCAAGGTCGGCGTGGTCTGGGCCGGCAATGCCAGGCACAAGGGCGACCGGCAGCGCTCATTGTCCGCACAGGCGGTGCTGCCGCGTCTGGTGATGCCGGGCGTGCAGCTCTACAGCCTGCAGAAGGAGCCGCGTCCCGAAGATGCTCCGGTACTGGCCGCGCTCGGTGGCGATGTCATCGACCTCGCGCCCGCGCTCGGCGATTTCACCGATACTGCCGCAGCGGTGGCCGCCCTGGATCTCGTCATCGCGGTCGACACCTCGGTCGCCCATCTCGCCGGCGCGCTCGGCCGTCCAGTGTGGATGCTGACGCCTTACGCGCTCGACTGGCGCTGGCTGCGCGAGCGCGAGGACAGCCCGTGGTATCCGACCATGCGCCTGTTCCGCCAGCGTGCCCCGCGCGAATGGGAGGATCCGCTGATGCGCCTGTCGGCGGCGCTTGCGGTGCTCGCCGCGCGCGGCGAAGGTTAGAACCGCTCCGGCCGGTACGGCGCGGGATCGATCGCCGGCGTCTCGCCGCTCATGATCTCGGCGAGCAGGCGTCCGGTCGCAGGTCCCAGCGTGAAGCCCTGATGGCCGTGGCCGAAATTCATCCAGAGGCCGGGGTGTCGCGAAGCCTGTCCGAGCACCGGCAGCATGTCGGGAGTGCACGGCCTCGTGCCGAACCACGGATCAGGCTCGACGCGCTTGCCGAGGTCGATCAGCTCGCGCGCGGAGCCTTCCGCGCTGGCGAGCTGTACGGGGGTGGCGAGTGCATCCATGCCGGTCAATTCGGCGCCGGTGGTGATGCGGATTCCCTTCGCCATCGGCCCCATGGCGTAGCCGCTGGCCTTGTCGACCAGCGGCAGATCGAGCGATGCGCCACCGCTGTAATGCATGTGATAGCCGCGCTTGCGCACCAGCGGGATGCGATAGCCGAATTTGGTGAGGAGGTCGGGTGACCACGGCCCGAGCGTTACGACAGCGTGGGCGGCGTCGAGGCGGCCCTGATCCGTATCGACCGACCATCCGGTCGCGGTCTGCCGCAGCGACTGTGCATCGCCGAGCACGATGATGCCGCCAAGGCGCTCGAACAGCTCGGCATAGGCCGTGACCAGCGCGCCCGGATCGGACACGGTCCAGGTGTCGAGCCAATGGATCGCGCCGGGCAGGTCGTCGCGCAAAAGTGGCTCGGCCTTGGCGAGCTCGCTGCCGGAGAGCACGCGGAAATTCACGCCGAACTCGCGGCGGTCTTCCTCCGCCGTCTTGATCGCGAGATCAAATGAAGCGGCGTCGCGATGCAGCATGCGATAGCCGGCGCGGCGGATCAGATTGTCGGCATGAGCCTGCCGAATGAGAATGTCGTGCTCGCTCGTCGCGTAGGCGATCAGTCGCGCCCACGCCTCGATCGCCTCGCGATGCCGCTTCGGCGCCGAGTGCCACCAGTAGCGGAGCAGGGGCTCGATATGGAGGTGAAGCGACGACAGGCTGTAGCGCACGTCGTTGGTGCGGCCGGTCGCGATCTTCAGGAGGGTCGGAAGGTCGCGCGGCATTGGATAGGGGCGGACCGCTTCGGCCTGGATCATCCCGGCGTTGCCGTAGCTGGTCTCGCGGCCCGGTTCCCTGCGGTCGACGAGCGTGACGGCCCAGCCGCGCTGCCGCAGATGCAGTGCCGCACTGACACCGATCATGCCGCCGCCGAGAACGATTGCGCTTTGCATTCCAACTCACCTCGCCAAATCAAAACCGCCCGGTTTGGCCGGGCGGTTTCATCTGGATGATCCTTCTACTCGCCGCCGCCGAAGCGGCGGGACCACCAGCCGGCGCGGCGCGGGGCGGCCGGTGTTTCGCTGGCCGGTTCCGGCGCGGGCTCAGCCGTCGGCGCCGGCGGGGCGACCGGCTCGGCCGCCTGCGCAACCGGTGCGGCCGGCTCGCTCGGGCTGCTCGACAGGAAGCTTACCTTTTCGCGGACCGTGGAGCGGCGCCGTGCGGCCTTGTCGTCGGCGGGTTCTTCCGCGGCGACGGGCTCGGGCTGGGCCGGGGCCTCGGTCTGCACCTCGGCGCGCGGCTCAGGCTGAGAAACCTGCGGCTCGGCGCTGTGCTCGGCTTGCGCAATCGGGGGCGCAGTCTCGCTGCCGAAGCCGTCGAAATCAGCGACGGCATCGCTCGCTTCCGGCGGCGCATTGACCGCGAGCTCGTCGCTGATGGAGCCGGCGAGACCGTCCTCGCCGCCACCACGCCGACGGCGTCCGCCGCGACGACCACGCCGGCGGCGGCGATCACCGCTACCCTGTTGTTCGCCGCGGGCCGCCTGATCCTCGCCTTCTTCGCCATCCTGCTCGGTGTCGGCATCCTCTTCGCCTTCGCCGGCCGCAACAGCCGCCTCAGGAAGGGTCGCAGGGCTATCCTCGCGCAACTCGCCCTCGCGCTGGCCACCGCGGCCGCGCCTGCGCCTGCGCCGCTTGCGGCGCTGGCCGTCCTGATCGGACGCGGCTTCACCGGATGCCTGCTCCTCGGCAAGGCCTTCGGTCTCCTCGGTTTCGACCTCGGATTCGGTCTCGATGTCGAAGCCGTCCTCATCATCGTAGGCGTCTTCGGCCACGGGCGGTGGGCTTGCAGCCGCCTGTGCCGCCAGCAACGCCTTGGCGGCTTCCAGCGTATGCACCTGCTCGCCGCGGTCGATCAGGTAGGCCTGCGGCCCGCTGACGCTCGGATCGGCGATCACCGACAGGGTGACCTTGAAGCCGTTCTCGAGATCGCGCAGATGGCCGCGCTTGTGGTTCAGAACATAGAGTGCGACGTCGGTGCGGGTGCGGACCACGAGATTGTGGGTCGCGCCCTTCATCAGGATCTCTTCGAGGCCGCGCAGCAGCTGCAGCGCCACCGAGGACACCGAACGGACATGGCCGGTGCCGCCGCAATGCGGGCAGGGATCGGTCGAGGATTCAAGCACGCTGGCGCGGATGCGCTGGCGCGACATCTCGAGCAGGCCGAAATGCGAGATGCGGCCGACCTGGATGCGCGCCCGATCCTGCCGCAGGCAATCGGACAGCTTGCGCTCGACCGCGCGGTTGTTGCGCTTCTCGTCCATGTCGATGAAATCGATGACGATCAGGCCGGCGAGGTCGCGCAGGCGAAGCTGGCGGGCGACCTCTTCGGCCGCCTCCAGATTGGTCTTGAGCGCGGTGTCTTCGATATGGTGCTCGCGCGTCGACCGTCCGGAGTTGACGTCGATCGAGACCAGCGCCTCGGTCTGGTTGATCACGATGTAGCCGCCGGACCGCAGTTGCACGGTCGGCGAGAACATCGCGTCCAGCTGGCTCTCGACGCCCATGCGCGAGAACAGCGGCTGGCCGTCGCGATACTGCTTCACTGCGCTGACATTGGCGGGCATCAGCATCTTCATGAAGTCGCGCGCTTCGCGGTAGCCGGATTCGCCGGCCACTTGAATCTCGTCGATCTCCTTGTTGTAGAGGTCGCGCAGCGAGCGCTTGATCAGCGAGCCTTCCTCGTAGACGAGGGTCGGGGCCTGCGACTTCAGCGTCAGGTCGCGCACCGTCTCCCACATCCGGATCAGGTACTCGAAATCGCGCTTGATCTCGGGCTTGGTCCGGGCGGCGCCTGCGGTGCGCAGGATGATGCCCATGCCCTCGGGCACGTCGAGGTCCTGCACCACTTCCTTCAGGCGGGAGCGGTCCTGGGCGCTGGTGATCTTGCGGCTGATGCCACCGCCGCGGGCGGTGTTCGGCATCAGCACCGCATAGCGGCCGGCGAGTGACAGATAGGTGGTCAGCGCCGCGCCCTTGTTGCCGCGCTCTTCCTTGACGACCTGTACCAGCATGACCTGGCGGCGCTTGATGACTTCCTGGATCTTGTACTGGCGGCGCGGACGGAAGGTGCGTTCCGGCACTTCCTCCAGCACGTCGTCGCCGCCGACGGATTCGACGACTTCCTCTTCGGCTTCCTCGCCGTCCTCGTCCTCATCCTCGTCGTCTTCACCGGCTGCGTCCGTGGCCTCGGCCTGCGGCGCCTCGATGCTCTCGCCGTAAATCGCGTCGGCCGGCTCCGCGGCAGCGGTCACCGCTTCGGCGAGGGCCTCGGCGTGCGGCTCGGACGTTGCGGCCTCGTGCTGATCGGCGACCGCTTCGGTCGCGACGACCGGCTCGGCGCCGACGGCCGCGACAGGCGCGGGCGTCTCGTCGGCATGATCGTGCTCGTGATGATCGTGCTGGTGATCGTGACCGTGCTCGTCATCATGGGCATGATGATCGTCGTGACCATGATCGTGGTCGCCGTGATCATGGTCGTGGTGGTCGTGATCATGGTCGTGGTGGTCGTGGCCGTCGTGCTCGCCGTGATGCTCCGCCTCGGCATGCAGATGCTCGCCTTCGTGCAGAGCGCCTTCCATGTACTCCGGCTGCGGCGCGCCTTCGACCGGCTGGGCGGCGGGATCGGCGCCGGCTTCGAGGCCTTCGACGATGTCACTGCGCACGCGCTCGCCGTGACCGCGGCGACGGGCGTTGCGGTGGCGCGAACGGCGGCGGCCGTGGGAGCGGTTCTCGCTCTCTTCCTCGGCCTCGCGATGGGCCTGCTCCTCGGCCTCGATCAGCGCCTGCCGGTCGGCGACCGGAATCTGGTAGTAATCGGGATGAATTTCGCTGAAGGCGAGGAAGCCGTGGCGGTTGCCGCCATATTCGACGAAAGCGGCCTGGAGCGAGGGCTCGACCCGTGTGACCTTGGCGAGGTAGATATTCCCGCGCAGTTGCTTGCGTTGCGCGGTCTCGAAGTCAAACTCTTCGACGCGATTGCCGCGGACCACGACGACCCGGGTCTCTTCCGGGTGGGTGGCATCGATCAACATCTTGTTGGGCATGTCTTAACTCTTGGCGGCGGCGGGCGCTAATCACCGTGGGCGCGTATCGCGCCGCCGGGTGACGCGACGGTCCACCTGATTCGGGGGTGAGGGGAAGGCCGAAACGCCGTCTCTCGCGCCTTGCCGAACCGGAAGCTTCAGGACCATGGCGGCGTGCGGGATTTTCACTCCGCAGCGTCGCGAATGGTCCTTCAGAATTCGTCGGCACAGTCTGGCGCATCAAGCGTCGGCCCGTATGAAACACTGGGCGGCGAGGCCGCCCTTCAATCAGTTGCTGCTGGCCAGGCATGGCGCGAGCGCGCTCGCCTTGGGGGATCACGAACCGCTCCCCTGGGATCAAGGGACCGGGTAATGGGTTACATCGCTGTCAGAACCGTCCGGGCAAGTGGAGTGGTAACCCGAGACCGTTCCGCCGCCGGCGCTCGACCCGTTCCACCTCACTGCCGCGCACCGCGCTGGCCTTAGAGGGAAATGGAAAACGCTGGAATTCCCAAACCTTGGGAGTTCCGGCGCTGCGCCGGCAGGCTGAATGCGACACAACCGGAAATATCGGCCGTCAGCATTCCGTACATACGAGGAATGAGCCATCCGTGCAAGGGAGCGTCGCACGGCGGTCACACTCAGAGAGTTTCGCGTTTCCGTCATTAAGGATCAATTAACCCTGTGGTTCTATTGCGTTAAAAGGGCTGCTCGGAGGCACGGAATCGGTGGCGAGCCGCACAAATCAACGGGTTTTGCTGGTATGCGCGCTGCTGTGCGCCGCGGCATTGCCATGTGCTGATTCCTCGCGCCTGAAGGCGGCGGAAAGCCAGCTGCAACCCACTGTTGCGGCGGCGAATTTTCCAATCGCTTCGGGCGCCCGGTTGGCCGGCGATGGCAAGCAGACCCGCTTCATTCTCGACCTCGATCAGGCCGTCACCTTCCGCGCCGTCACGCTGGCCGACCCCTATCGGGTGGTCGTTGACGTACCGCAGGTCAGTTTTCAGCTGCCCGCGGGCACGGGGGCCGGGGGGCGTGGACTGGTCAAGGCGTTCCGCTACGGGCTCGTCATGCCCGGCGGCTCGCGAATCGTGTTCGATCTGACGGGACCCGCCCGGATCGCCAAGTCCTACGTGCTCGAGGCGGCCAACGGCCAGCCGGCCCGGCTTGTGCTGGAGCTGGAGGAGGTCGACCGAGCCGCCTTCGTACAGGCGCTTGCGCCCGAAAATCGCCCCGAACTCCGGCCGACAATCGCCGAGGCACAGCCCGCCACGGCTCCTGCCGCGACAGCCCCTGATACGGCGCAGCAGAAGGCCGATGGCCGCCCGGTGGTCGTGATCGATCCCGGCCATGGCGGCATCGACAATGGCACGCAATCGAGCGGCGAGAGCGAGAAGAACCTGGTGCTGGCCTTTGCGCTGGCGCTCCGGGACAGGCTGGAGAAGGCCGGTAAGTACCGCGTGGTCATGACCCGGGACGACGACACCTTCATTCCCCTCGATGGCCGGACCAAGATCGCCCGCAATCTCAAGGCCGCCTTGTTCGTCTCGATTCACGCCGATGCGTTGCCGCGTGCCGAGGGCGATGCGCAGGGCGCGACCATTTATACGCTGTCCGACAAGGCCTCTGACGCCGAAGCCCAGCGGCTGGCGGACGCGGAAAACCGGGCGGATGCGATCGCCGGCTTCAATCTTGCGGAGGAGCCGACCGACGTCGCCGACATCCTGATCGATCTGACGCAGCGGGAAACCCGCACCTTTTCAAATCGTTTTGCCCGCCTCTTGATGGGAGAAATGAAGTCGACGGTGCGAATGCACAAGCATCCCCTGAAGTCGGCCGGCTTCCGGGTCCTTAAAGCGCCCGACGTGCCATCCGTGCTGGTCGAGATCGGTTATGTCTCCAACAAGGGCGACCTCGAGCACCTGGTCTCCGAGGGCTGGCGGTCCAAGGCGGTGGGCTCGATGGCGCAGGCGATCGACGGGTTCCTGACCAAACGGATGGCCACCGCGGGATCGTCAAACTGACGACCCGGGGATCGCCAAGCTGACGACCGTGGGATCGTCAAATTGACGACCCGGGGAGTTCCGAACTGAAAGGGTTTTTCCGTCTTGCCGTAAAAGCCCTAGTTTGGCCACAGCGGGCGCTTTATAAAAACCCGGCAGGGGGTTCCGGAATCGGCGAGAATCCCGTTCGGCAAGCGTCTTAAGTCCGGCATTGATGGTATTGTGTAAGCCGGTGAATTCGCGACGTGAGGTTGGCGCCAGTTTGAGGTGCCAAGGGACCGATCCTGGGCTGATTCAGAGTTTGAACGGATAAACACATAATGCGCTTGCTGGTGCGGTTCATGGGCTTCCTGTTCGCCGCGGGAACGGTGGTGTTCCTTGTCGGTGTCGGGGCCGTGGCAGGCCTGATCTGGCATTTCTCCAAGGATTTGCCGGACTACTCTCAGCTCCAGGATTACGAGCCGCCGGTGATGACCCGCGTGCACGCGGTCGACGGCTCGCTGCTCGGCGAATACGCCAAGGAGCGGCGGCTGTACCTGCCGATCCAGGCGGTGCCCAAGCTCGTGATCAACGCGTTCCTGGCGGCCGAAGACAAGAATTTCTACGAGCATGGCGGTATCGACTACACCGGCATGGCGCGCGCCGGATTGCTCTATCTGCAGAATTACGGCTCCAACCGTCGCCCGCAGGGTGCGTCCACGATCACCCAGCAGGTCGCCAAGAACTTCCTCTTGACCAACGAGGTCTCCTTCGCCCGCAAGATCAAGGAAGCCTTGCTGGCAATGCGCATCGAGAAGACCTACTCGAAGGACAAGATCCTCGAGCTTTACTTGAACGAGATCTATCTCGGCCTCGGCGCCTACGGCATCGCGGCGGCTTCGCTGGTCTATTTCGACAAGTCCGTGAACGAGCTGACGGTCGCCGAAGCGTCCTATCTGGCCGCGCTGCCGAAAATGCCGGCGACGTTGCATCCGGTCCGTAACCGCGACCGCGCCATCGAGCGCCGCAACTACGTGATCGACCGTCTCTTGGAGAACGGCTGGATCAAGCAGGCCGACGCCGACAAGGCCCGCAAGGAGCCGCTGGCCGTCACCAGCCGGTCCAACGGCGCGCACACCTTCGCCGGCGAATATTTTGCCGAGGAAGTCCGTCGCGACATCTTCGAGCGCTACGGCGAGAAGAAGCTGTACGAAGGCGGCCTTTCGGTTCGCACCACGCTCGATCCGAAAATCCAGGTCATGGCCCGCAAGACCATGGTCGCCGGCCTCGTGAACTATGACGAGCAGCAGGGCTATCGTGGCGCCATGAGCAAGCTCGACACGTCGGGCGACTGGGGCGTCAAGCTCGCCGAGATCAAATCGCTCTCCGACATTTCGCCCTGGCGCATGGCCGTGGTGCTGGAGACCAGCGACCAGTCGGCGCGCATCGGCTTCCAGCCGAGCCGCGAGCTTGGCGGCGCCGTCAGCAAGCAGCGCGAGACCGGCCTCGTCACGCTCGACGGCGTGCGCTGGGCGAGGGCGGCGCAGGGCAACACCAAGGGCAAGACGCCGACGTCCGTGGCGCAGGTGCTGCAACCCGGCGACGTGATCTATGCCGATCCGCTCTACAGCAAGGAGGGACAGCCGGTCGAAGGCCAGTACCGGTTGCGCCAGATCCCCGAAGTGTCCGGTGCGATGGTGGTGATGGATCCCTGGACCGGCCGCGTGCTCGCGATGGTCGGCGGCTTCTCGTTCGACCAGAGCCAGTTCAATCGCGCCACGCAGGCCTACCGGCAGCCGGGATCGTCGTTCAAGCCGATCGTCTATTCGGCCGCGCTCGACAACGGCTATACGCCCTCGACCGTCGTGCTCGATGCTCCCATCGAAATCGATCAAGGCCAGGGCGCCGGCGTGTGGCGGCCGGAAAACTTCTCGTCCGGCAAGTTCCAGGGACCGGTGACGCTGCGCAACGCGCTGCGGCAATCGCTCAACACGGTGACGGTGCGCCTCGCGCAGGACATCGGCATGCCGCTGATCGGCGAATATGCCCGCCGTTTCGGCGTCTATGACGAGCTGCCGAACTATCTCTCCTACGCACTCGGCGCCGGCGAGACGACGGCGATGCGCATGGTGACGGCCTATTCGATGCTCGCCAATGGCGGCCGCCGGGTGAAGCCGACCCTGATCGACCGTATCCAGGACCGCTACGGCCACACCATCTTCAAGCATGACCAGCGCGAATGCCGCGGCTGCGATGCGCCCGGTGGCTGGAAGAACCAGCCCGAGCCGCAGCTGATCGACCGCCGCGAGCAGGTGCTGGACTCCATGACCGCCTATCAGATCACCGAGCTGATGGAAGGCGTGGTCCAGGCCGGTACGGCGACCGTGGTCAAGGCGGTCGGCAAGCCGATCGCCGGCAAGACCGGCACCACCAACGAGGCCAAGGACGCCTGGTTCGTCGGCTTCTCGCCCGACATCGCCGTCGCCATCTATATGGGCTACGACAAGCCGCGTCCGCTGGGTAAGGGCAATGCCGCCACCGGCGGCCATCTGGCGGCCCCCATCGCGCGCGATTTCCTCCAGCTCGCGCTCGCCGACAAGCCTGCGGTTCCGTTCAAGGTGCCGGCCGGCATCAAGCTCGTCCGCGTCGTCTCCAAGACCGGCATGCGCGCAGGTCCCGGCGAGACCGGTGGCACCATCCTCGAAGCCTTCAAGCCGGGCACGGCGCCGCCGGACAATTATTCGGTCATTGGCGTTGCCGACGCCGACGGCCGCGGCGGCGGCATGCCGGCCTCACAGCAGCAGCAGCCGGATTCCGGCTTCTTCATGCGGCCGGGCACCGGTGGGCTGTACTAAGGCTTAGGACAAGACAGACGTTCGTGTTTCCGGCGGTTGCGCTTTGCAGCCGCCGCCGCTACATCCCCAGCTCAATTGAATGCGGGCTCGATCCCGCGATACGAGAACGACATGCGCGCCGAAATCGAACGGTTGGTAGAAGAGATCAAGCAGTCAGTCGGGCTGCTGAGGAGGCATCTTTGACGTCGAGAAATCGACGGCGCGCCTCGCTGAGCTGAACAAGCTCGCAGAAGATCCCAACCTCTGGAACGACCCCCAGAAGGCCCAGAAGCTGATGCAGGAGCGCACCTCGCTGGAGGATTCGCTTGGCGGCATCGGGAAGGTCGAGCAGGAACTCGAAGACGATATCGGCATGATCGAGCTCGGCGAGGCCGAGGGCGATGACGGTGTCGTGGCCGAAGCCGAAGCCGCGCTGAAGACCCTGAAGAAGGAAGTGGCGCGGCGCGAGCTCGAGGCATTGCTGTCGGGCGAAGCCGACCGCTTCGATTCCTATCTCGAAGTCCATGCCGGCGCGGGCGGCACCGAGAGCCAGGACTGGGCGCAGATGCTGCTGCGCATGTACACACGCTGGGCCGAAACGCACGGCTTCAAGGTCGAGTATCTCGAAGAGTCCGAAGGCGAAGAGGCCGGCATCAAGTCGGCGACCATCCAGGTTTCCGGCCACAACGCCTATGGCTGGCTGAAGACCGAAGCCGGCGTGCATCGCCTGGTGCGCATCTCGCCGTTCGATTCCAACGCGCGTCGGCATACCTCGTTCTCGAGCGTGCAGGTGTTTCCGGTCATCGACGACAGCATCAAGATCGACATCAAGGAATCCGACGTCCGCGTCGACACCATGCGGTCCGGCGGCGCCGGCGGCCAGCACGTCAACAAGACCGAATCCGCGGTGCGGCTCACGCATATTCCGACCGGCGTTGCCGTGGTCTGTCAGGCCGGCCGCTCCCAGCACAAGAACCGGGCCCAGGCCTGGGACATGCTGCGCGCACGTCTTTATGAAATCGAGCTGAAGAAGCGCGAGGAGAAGGCCGCCGCCGATCAGGCCGCCAAGACCGATATCGGCTGGGGCCACCAGATCCGCTCCTACGTGCTGCAACCCTATCAGATGGTGAAGGACCTCCGCACGGGCGTGCAGACCTCCGACACATCAGGCGTGCTCAACGGCGAGCTCGACGATTTCATGGCCGCGACACTGGCGCAGCGCGCCTTCGGCACCCCCGGTGCCGACATCGAGGACGTGGACTGATCATGCCGCGCGTCGCCTTCATCGGATTGGGGCGGATGGGGCACGGCATGGCCGGCCGCTATCTCGATGCCGGCTTTACGGTGACGCTGTGGAATCGCAGCAAGGCCAAGGCTGAGGACCTGATCGCGCGCGGCGCACTGTGGGCGACGTCGCCCGAGGATGCCGCGATCGATTCCGACGCCGTCGTGACCATGGTCGCCGACGACGAGGCTTCGCGCGCGGTCTGGCTCGGCCCGAAGGGCGCCGCCAAGACCGCCAAGGCCGGCACCATCGCGATCGAATGCTCCACGGTCTCCTATGACCACGCGCGTGAGATGGGCCGCGAGCTCAATGCGCGCGGGCTGATCTACATCGATTGCCCCGTGACGGGATTGCCGGACGCGGCGGCGGCCGGAAAGCTGACGCTGCTGGTCGGCGCCGATGCCGCCGACCTCGCGCGCGCCCGCCCGTTCCTCGAGCCGATCGGCTCGACCATCCGCCATTTCGGCGCGGTCGGCTCCGGCACCGTCTACAAGCTCATCAACAATCTGATGGGCGCAATCCAGATCGCCGGCCTTGCCGAGGGCCTCGCCATCGCCGAGCAGGCCGGGCTCGACATGAACCTTGTCCTGGACTCGATCCAGGCGGGCGTCGCCGCCAGTCCGCAGGTACAGCGTCATTCCAAGCGCATGGTCGCCCGCGATTTTTCCGGCGCGACCTTCACCGCGGCGCTGCGACACAAGGATGCCGCCTATGCCGTGAAGCTCGCCGAGAGCCTCCTGGCCGGCAAGCCGCTGGTCGCGCGCGCCGCGGTCGAGGCCTACGCGCAGGCGAAGGCTGCCATGCCGGATGATGACGAAGGCAAGATGATCGAGCTGGTGTCGCGGCCGAAGAAGCCGTAGCTCATCGCATCCTCGTTTTATCGGAATCCGGGTGGCGCTTTCGATCGCGCCGTTCTAGGCGGACAGACTTGGCCGCCTGGTGAGACAAATGCTTCCGAATGACAACCGGATTGACGCGCGGGACTGGTCGCTGCTCGCGGTGCTCTCGATCCTCTGGGGCGGATCGTTCTTTTTCAATGGCGCGGCCCTGCGGGAATTGCCGCCGCTGACGCTGGTGTTCTTGCGCGTCGCGCTGGGCGCGGCCATGCTGCTGCCGCTGCTGCGCATGCAGGGGATCGGCTTTCCCGATGGCCGTAGCCGGCTGGAAGCCATTCGTCGTCATCGGGCTGCTCAACAATGTCGTGCCGTTCTCGCTGATCGTCATCGGCCAGACCTTCATTCCGAGCGGGCTGGCGTCGATCCTGAACGCGACGACGCCGCTGTTCACGGTGCTGGTGATGGCTGCGGCCAGTGAGGAGAGCCTGCATGTCCGGCGTGTGGCCGGCGTGGCGCTGGGCCTTATTGGCGTGATCCTCCTGCGCGGATGGGGCGTCGAGACGAGGGCGGGGCAGGGGCTCGGCATCGTGCTCTGCCTCGGCGGCGCCCTGAGTTACGGCTTTGCGGCGCTGGCGGCGCGGCGGCTGCTCAAGGATTCGGTGCCATTGGGTACGGCGACGTTTCAGTTGATGGCGTCGACAGTCATGATGGCGGTCGTTGCCGGCGTGGCGGAGCAGCCATGGCGCCTTGCAGTGCTGGGCGTTGCGACATGGTCCGCGGTGCTCGGTCTTGCCGCTTTGTCGACGGCGCTTGCCTACATCGTCTTCTTTCAGATCGTGCAACGCTCGGGAGCGAGCAATGTCATGCTGGTGACGCTGCTGATTCCCGTCACCGCCATCCTGCTGGGGTGGCTGGCGCTGGGCGAGCCGATCTCCGCGCGTGAGATCGCGGGCGCCGTGGTGATCGGCTGCGCGTTGCTCGTCATCGACGGGCGCGCCTTGCAACTGCTGCGGCGCAGCGCGTAGTTCCATCTCCGCCGTTTCACCTTGCGGAAAATCGTCGCGCTTGCCAGCAGCAAGCTTGCTTGCGACACTCCCCAGCAAAACAAGACTACAAAATAGGGGAGAAAACGATGCCGGGTCGTCGCGAAAACCTTGCTGCCCTCGCCATGCTTGTTGCCGGAGCGCTCGCCGCGACCCCGGCCTTGGCGCAGAAGAAATACGATCCCGGCGCCAGCGACACCGAAGTCAAGATCGGCAACATCATGCCCTATAGCGGACCGGCGTCCTCCTATGGCGTGATCGGCAAGACCGAGGCTGCCTATTTCAAGATGATCAACGAGCAGGGCGGCATCAACGGGCGCAAGATCAACTTCATCAGCTATGACGATGCCTATTCGCCGCCGAAGGCAATCGAGCAGGCGCGCAAGCTGGTCGAGAGCGACGAGGTGCTGCTGATCTTCCAGCCGCTCGGCACGCCCTCGAATTCGGCGATCATGAAATACATGAACGCCAAGAAGGTGCCGCAGCTCTTCGTCGCCTCCGGCGGCACCAAGTTCGGCGATCCCAAGAACTTCCCGTGGACCATGGGCTTCCAGCCCAACTATCAGAGCGAAGGGCGGATCTACGCAAAGTACATCCGCGACAAATTTCCGAACGGCAAGATCGCGGTGTTCTGGCAGAACGACGACGCCGGGAAGGACCAGTTCAAGGGCCTGAAGGATGGCCTCGGTGACAAGGTCAACATGATCATCGCGGACAAGTCGTACGAGGTCAGCGATCCCTCGATCGACTCCCAGATCGTCGCGCTGCATGATTCCGGCGCGGATATTTTCTTCTCGTGGGCTGCACCGAAAGGCTCGGCCCAGGCGATCCGGAAAGTCGGTGAGCTCGGCTGGAAGCCGAAATTCTTCCTGGCCAATACCGCAACCTCGGTCGCATCGGTGCTCAAGCCCGCCGGGCTCGACTATTCCAAGGACATCATCTCGACGGCCTATCTGAAGGATCCCACCGATCCGACCTGGGACAAGGATCCTGCGGTCGTGAAGTGGCGGGAATTCATGGACAAATATTACCCGGATGGCGACAAGGCCAACGCCAACAATATCTACGGCTACGTGCAGGCCGAGGCGATGGCGCAAGTCTTGAAGCAATGCGGCGACACTCTCACGCGCGACAACGTCATGAAGCAGGCGGCCAGCCTGAAGGACTTCCACACCGACCTGATGCTGCCCGGCATCATGGTCAATACCTCACCGGACGACTATTTCCCGATCGAGCAGATGCAGTTGATGCGTTTCAACGGCCAGGCATGGGAGCTGTTCGGCGACGTCATCACCGGCGAAGTCGGCCACGAGCGCAGCCAGTAGTCAGGATTGGCCGGCGGTCCTCTTCAGCACGGTACCGCCGGCGACGCCGACACCCAGCACATACATCCACCCCTCGTGGAAGTCGAACAGGTGCGAGTTCAGCAAGGAACTTGTGATGTTCTGCACCACGACGACGAGGCCCATCCAGGCCGCGAGCCCTCCGCCGAGGAACAGGCGGAGATGGGCGATCCAGAGTGCGTAGAGCAGGGCGACGCCCAGGAGGCCCCACTGCACGGCGACGTTGAGGGTCTGGTTGTGCGGATTGTTGACGATTTCCGCGTCGAGATTGCTTTCGCCCGTGGCGGCGCGCTCGAACTGTCGCTTGATCGAGCCGGTGCCGTGGCCGAGCAGAGGCGCCTCGGCGAAGGCGTGCAGCGATTTGCGCCAATAGGTTAGGCGCTGAGCGGTCGAGGCGCGGCTGATGTCCTCATGGCCGTGGCGATACTCGACGGCGATATCCGTGACGCGCTGACGCAGGTAGGGCGACGTCGTCCAGGCGAAGAGGCTCGCGGCGACCGAGCCTGCGAACAGAACCAGCGCTGCCCGCCGGGCCAGATGCTTCCAGGCAAACAAGGCCAGCAGCACGCCAATGCACAGCAGCGCCGTACGGGCCGAGGCAACAAAGATCATGTTGGTGGCGAACAGCAGAATGAGTGCAAGGCAGGCGGCTGTAGCGATTGCGCGTCCGCTGCGCCGGAACGTGAGCACCGGCACCGCGAGCGCAAAAGCGCAGAGCGTGAACTCCTGGCTCTGGTCGATATAGTTCTTGACGGGAACGCCCGGTGATGCCGTCGCGGTGAGTTTCCAGGCGGGTTCGAGCAGCACGATCCAGGAGAAGACCGCAAGCACGGCACAGGAAACGAGAAAGGCGAGGCCAACCCAAGCCCCGCGATCCGAGCGGCTGAAATGGTAGAGCAGCGGCGGTATCAGCACGAGCTTTGCGACCGGCTTGATCGCGTGCAAGCGGTCAGCCCAGGCTGCGTCCGACCACAGCAGGCCCGCGAGCGCGAGCAGCAGGATTGCGATGGGCAGAGCATACGCCGGTCGCGCGAACCTGCGCGCATAGTCCGGCCAGTCGATGGTCGGTGTCACCACAAGCAGAAAGAGCCCGACAAAGATCGAGGGCGCCGTGGTCGACCACGGCAGCGAGGCCGCGGTCAGGACGACCAGCACGTCTGCCGTCCGGGCCAGCGCGGCCGACTTGCGCCAGGTTTGCCATCGGTCCCGACCGTCTCGCTGATCGGCCGGAGCGGACAGCAGTGCGCTCTCGGCGCTCATCCGTACGATGCGAGCTGTGGGGTCGCGAGGCTTTCGGCGCGCACCGGCTCGCCGAGGAAATCGCGGGCCTGGGTCTCGTAGCCAAAGCGTCGCGCGAGCGCGTGGCGCTGCGCCCGGATCCTGCCGCGCCACTCCTCCTGCCGCGTCAGCGCGCGGGTGACGGAGGCGGCGATCGAGTCCGTGGAGAACGGGTCGAAATAGTCGGCAAGTTCGCCTGCGACCTCGCGGAACACGGCGATGTCGGAGCACAGCACGGGCGTGTTCGCAGCCAGCGCCTCGATGATCGGCACGCCGAAGCCTTCGGCGAGGCTCGGCATGATCAGGCCGTGCGCCTCCGCAATCAGGGCCGCCTTTTCGTGCTCGTCGACGTAACCGGCGAACCGCACGTTCGGCGGCAGATTCCGCATTCCGCCGATCTCGCCGGCATAGCCGATCACGACGAGGTCGGCCTGGGGCACGCCACGGAAGGCGCGGACGACGGTGGCGACGTTCTTGCGCGGTTCGTTCGAGACGATGACGACAAAGCTCGGCCGCCCCGGACGCCCCGACGGGGCTGGGAGGTGCAGGACATCCGGGGCGTCGAACCGGGTGCGGGGATACACGACCCGCGCCGGCAGGTGGGCAAATTGCGGCAACAGTTCCCTGAACCGCATCATGCTGTAGTTTGAAACGAAGGCGAGCTCGTCGGCCTGGCGCAGGCTGGTGCGGATTCGCGCCAGGAACTGCCGCGTGGCGATGTCGCTGAGCTTGAGGTCGGTGAGCGGCAGCAGATCGTGCACGACGCAGATCACCTTGGCGCCGGGCTTGCGTGTGATCGCCACCCGCGTAGGGGTGTCCACGACGATGACGTCGTAGTCGCGCGCATCGATCCGCGGCGGCGGCAGCAGGAAGAAGGCCGAGGAATCCTGATAGTTGAAGAATCCCGGCTCGAGCTGGAATTCGCCGAACAGTTCGAGGTGGTTCAAATCCGGCGGAATGTATTCGAGCGCGGCCGTCCGGTTCGCGATCCGCTTCGCGTTCAAGCCCCGCAGGCCAATCGTGCGAAGGATGCAGAGAATGACGTCGCGCGACAGCAACGTGCCGGCGCGCTGGCGGAGCCAGCCGAATTTGCGGCGCGCACCGCTGAAGGTCACCGGTCCGCTCACGTTGATTTCGTCGAGGAAGCGATAGAGCGCGAGCAGCTCGATGTTGCGCGCCTGCGCCGCGAACAGCTTTGTACGTCGCTCGCGACGGACCAGCTTGCGGTAGCGCTTCGAGGTCTCCACCAGCAACGTGAGCTCGTGGCCCTCCGAAGCGAGCGAACGGACCAGTTCGCGGGTGAAGTGGAAGATGCCGCGCTTGTGATTGGGTTGTCCGAGCGACTCGGAGACGACGAGGATGTTCTGATTCATGCGCGTTGCTCGCGAAGCTGGAAGGCGTGCGTGGCCGGCGGCTCGACCGTGACGATGGAGGCGATGCGGCCGTGATCTAGATTGATGACGCTGGTGCAGATGCGGCGTAGCAGCGGCTGGTCGTGCGAGGCGATGATCACGATCGCGGCCTGCGACACGAGATTGAGCAGGCGCTCCTCGGCCTTCTCCGCGAAATGCTCGTCGACGACGCTGAGCCATTCGTCGAGCAGGAGGATGTCGGCGGGGAAGGCCGTGGCGGTGGCAAACAGCACCCGCATCAGCATGCCCGAAGAGAACATCCGCAAGGGAAGCCGCTGCATCCGGGTTTCGAGCTCGGTGAAGGCCCAGATCTCGTCGATCATCGTGCGGGTCGGTTTGCGGCCGCTGATCCGCAGCAGCAGCGCGATGTTGTCCTCCGCGACGAAATCGAGATTGACGCCGGCGTTGAGGCCGAGCAGGGGCACCACATTGCCCTGGATCGCGATGCCGCCGCTGCTCGGCGGATAGACGCCGGCGATTAACCGCAACAGGGTCGACTTGCCGGAGCCGTTGGGGCCGGCGAGCCCGATTCGGGCGCCGGTTTCGGCCTCGATGGTGACGTCATCCACGGCGCGGATGATCCGCATCTCGGCCGGCTCGCGGATGAGACGGCCGAGCAGCCGCCGTTTCAGCGAATAGTCGTAGGCGCCGTAGAGCGGATAGTCGAGACAGACATTGCGCAGACTTATCGAGACCATGGATCAGATCCAGAACGCCGCTTTGCGCAGATGGACCAGCGTCAGCAGGCTCGCACCGATCAGCAGCGCCAGCGCGACGAGGACGTAGGCGATGCTGACGGGATCGATCGGGCTGCCGGTCAGAGGCTCGCGCCATACCGCGAAGAGGTGCGTCAGCGGATTGAGCCGCATCACCGTCGAGCGATGGCTGATCATGTCCGAGGACCAGATCACGGGGGAAGCGAGAAAGGCGAGCATCAGGGTCGATTCGATGATCGGCTTGAGGTCCCGATAGCGCGTTGCCATCGCGCCGAGAACGAGGCTGAGGGCGAAGGTGCAGACCACGAACAGCAGCAGGCCGGGCAGCGCCGCCAACCCGTGCGAGAAGTCGTGCGGCGACAGGACCAGCCACAGCAGCAGCGGCACGCAGGCGTTATGAAGCGCGAACAGCGCCTGGCGAAACGTGCATTGCAGGAGGAAGATGACCGGCGGCAATGCGCGGTCGCGGATCAGGCTCGCGGAATTCTGCAGTGCCGTGGTGGCGTCGAGCACCACGCTGTTGAGAAAGGTCCAGGCCGTCATCGACAGCGCGAGCATCGGCAGACGCGATAGCACGTCGGCGTTCGACATCTGCCCGATCACCGAACCCAGCACCGCAACCACGATCGCCATCTGGAGCGACATCCAGAACGGGCCGAGCAGCGAGCGAACGTAGCGGTGGCGCATGTCCGACCAGGCCAGCGTCGCCGCGATCCGGATGCTGTCGAACCATGCGGTCGCCGGCGGTGGCTCGACATTCATCGTTCGCTGCTCGCTGGGCGCGGTGACGGCATCGCGGTAGACGGTTTCCATGCCTTGCCTGAAGGCCGTGGCCGAATAGCGGGAGAGGGCGCGCGTCCGCGCGGCAAATCCCATCTGGCGGCGGCGTTCGGGATCGCGGATCAGGGTGTCGATGGCCTCGCCCAGTTTTCCGGCGTCGCCGGGCGGCACGGTGATCGCCTCCAGGCCGTGGCGGGCAACGCGCGGCACGGCGGTGTCGAGTGCCGTGTTGACGACCGGGCGGCCCGCGGCCATGGCCTCCAGCTGAACGAGGCCGAACGTCTCGGCATTGGTGAGCGAGGGCATCACGAAGACGTCGGCGAGGCACATCAGCTTGATGCGCTCGCAATCGTTGACCGAGCCGAGCAGGCGCACGCGCTCAGAGAGACCGAGCTCCTCGATGAGCTGCGCCAGCCGGGGGCGCTCGACGCCTTCGCCGATGATCCAGAGTTCGAAATCATGTGCGGCCGCGGCGCGGATCAGCACGTCGAACCCCTTGTAGGGCACCAGCCGGCCGCAGGCGAGCACGAGCCGGCCGCGGTCGTTGACGTGGTGCGCCTCGATCTTCGGCCAGTCATAGCCGGAGGTGTCGATGCCGAACGGAACGACGTGGCATTTGTCCTCGAATTCGCGCAGCAGCGGGGTGTTGTCGACCAGCACGTGGTCCGAGACGATGATCGCCTTGGCCTGCCGCAGCGTCCGCCGCATCAAGGGTTCGATGAACCAGCGCAGGCCGGCATGGGTGACGATGTCGGCGTGCCAGTGCACCACGAGCGGCCGCTTGCGCCCGAAGCCGAACGCGAAAACGAGGTCGGCGAGCGGGAAGGGCGCGTGCAGCGCCAGCAGGTCATGCTCGGCGATCTTGCGCCACAGGCGCCAGGGATAGGTCGGGGCGGCCGGCAGCGACAGCAGATTGCCGAACGAGCGGACGCGCTCGACCGGCACGTCGTTGACGACGATCTGGCGCTTCTCGGCCGATTGCGAGCAGACCAGCACGGCGGAGGCGAAGGCGTCCTTCAAGCTCGCGCAGATGTCGCGGATCACCGTGAGCGTGCCGCCGAACAGGTCGGGATAGTAGATCTTGAAGATGTGCAGCACCGACGGGCGGCGCGGGGTGTCGTGCGAAGTCTGTTGGGTGTGATGCATGATGGCGTCAGCCTGCCAGAAGTGCCGCGACGAACGGCGCTGCCAGCACCGAGATGAAGATCACGCCGCGCAGCAGTGCCGGCAGCATCGGTTCGATCGCGCCGCGCCCCCAACCGGGAGCCGGCACGGCACGCGGTGAACTGGAAATGCGGACCAGATGGTCAGCCATGTCGTGTCCCTTTACGTCGCGCCCCTCAGTGGCGATCCGTATATGTGGGAAAATTTACCACGTCAATTGGAAATCAGGAAAAAGTGGGATTGTGTCCCACGCCGACGATCGCTACAGTTCAGACATGAACGCCAAGTCCGGGTCCAAAGCAGCGGCTCCGCAGCCGAATGCCGCCGCGAAGCTGCACGCGCCGCTGGCGCGGCTGCTGCGCCCCCTGGTGCGGCTCTGCATTCGCAGCGGCATGACCTTTCCGGCGCTGGCGCAATTGCTGCGCGAGCTGTTCGTCAATGTCGCCGAGCACGATTTCGCGCTGGAGGGAAAGGAGCAGACCGACAGTCGCGTCAGCCTGCTCACCGGCATCCATCGCAAGGAGGTGGCGCGGCTCCGTGGCGCCGGGGCTCCGGTACACGAGGCGCCGGCGGCGGTTTCGCTGACGAGCGCGGTGATCGCGCGCTGGCTGGCCGCGCCCGAATTCACGGACGCCAAGGGGGAGCCGCTGCCGCTGCCGCGTACGGCAGAGGACGATGCGCCGTCGTTCGAGCAGTTGGTCGCGTCCGTCACCAAGGACGTGCGCCCGCGCGCGGTGCTCGATGAATGGATCGACCGCAAGCTCGTCGCCATCAACGCGGATGACGAGATCGAGCTGGTCGAGGCCGCCTTCGTCCCGTCAGGCGAGGATGACAGCAAATGGCACTATCTCGGCCGCAATCTGCACGACCACATCGCGGCCGCCGCGCAGAACGTCTCGGACGGGCCGCGCTTCCTCGAGCGCGCGGTGCACTACAACAACATCTCGCCGAAGCTGGCGCGGAAACTCGAGGCGCGCTCGCGCGAGCTCGCCATGGACGCGCTGAAAACCGCCAACCGCGAGGCCAACCGCGCGCTCGCCAAGGACAAGGGTGGTGACGCCCGCTGGAATTTCGGCATCTACATCTACAGCGAGGACGCCGACGAGGAGGGCGATTCCAGGGACAACGGCAAGGAGAGCGGCAAGGAGGGCGGTTCTTCATGAGCCGGCCGCCGCTGATCTCACGCCGTCTGCTGTTGATGGGTTTCTGGCTCGCCGGTACGGCCATCGCCCGTGCGCAGGTCAAGCGCGGCACCGATCAGGGCATCGGCGGCACCGGCATCACGCGCGGTGATGATCACGGCATCGGCGGCACCGGGATCGTCGGCGTCATCCAGCGCTTCGGCAGCATCTACGTCAACGGCGAGCGGGTCACCTATGCCAGCGACGTGCCGGTGCGGATCGACGGCGAGGCGGCGAGTCCCAAGGCTCTGCGCATCGGCCAGCTTGCCCGCGTGGTCGCGGTCCGTCAGGCCGACGGCACCCTCGTCACGCGCAATATCGCGATCGCGAGCGAAGTTGCAGGTCCCGTCGAGACGGTAAAGGGCAACGAAATGACGGTGCTCGGCCAGAAGATCGTCGTGAGTGACAAGGGGAGCAGGCTCCGTCCGGGCTCGCAAGTCGCCGTCTACGGTCTGCGCCGGACCGACGGCGTCATCGTGGCAAGTCTGGTCGAACCGCGACGCGCGACCACCGAGCGTGTGACGGGCCTGGTCGAGCGTGGGCCAGACGGCTTGCGAATTGGCGGATTGAAGCTGAATGGGGTCGATCCGTTACTGGCCGGCCAGCGCGTGCAGATCGAAGGCAGCGCGAGCCAGGGGGCGATGCAGGTGGCGCGCACCCGGATCGACGATTTCTCGGATCTGGTCGGCGCAAGCCGCCTGTCGGTCGAGGCTTATGTGCAGCGCGCGGGCGCGAACCTCCAGCTTGGTTCCGGCTTCGTGGCCCGTGATGGCTCGCGGTTTGGACCCGCGGCCGGCGAAGCGCGCATGGTGGTGGGCGGTGCGTTCGACCGTTCCCGCGGCTTCCAGGTGGATACGGCTCAGGCGATCGGTCAAGGACCCGGAGCGCCTCCTTCCGGCGGCGGCAATCCCAACCGGTCGCCCGGTGGTTCGATCCTGCATCCGAATCGGAGCACGCCCAATCCGGGTGGCGGTCAGCCCGGCGCACCGGGCGCACCCGCGCCGGGATCGCCGCCGTCGGGAGCAATGCCCGGCTCTGCGCCGACAGGACCTGGTGGTCCGTCAGCCCCCGGTGGAATGGGATCGCCCGGCGGACCCATGGGACCCGGCGGTGGAATGGGTGGCGGATTCGGTGGTCCCGGAGGCGGGATGGGCGGTGGCCGGCGTTAAGCGATGCGCGGGCCGGAACTGACGAGCGCGGGATTTAGCCCGCGCTGAGGCGCACGCCGGCGCGCAGGAATTTCTGCGGATCGACCGCTTCGCCCTCGATGCGGGTTTCGTAATGAAGATGTGGACCGGTGGAGCGACCGGTCGAGCCAACCAGACCAACGACCTGGCCGATCTTCACGATCTCGCCGACCTTGACGTTGATCTCGGAGAGATGGCCGTAGCGGGTCGAAAGTCCGTTGCCGTGATCGACCTCGACCATGCGGCCGTAACCACCGGACCAGCCGGCGGAAACCACCTTGCCATAGGCGGTGACGCGAACCGGATCGCCGGTGGCGGCGCGAAAGTCGAGCCCGGTATGCATCGCGGGGCGGCCAAGGAAAGGATCGCTGCGCACGCCGAAGCCGGAGGTGAATTCGACCTCGCCGATGACGGGCTTGCGATAGGGCACCAGCGCCAGCGTGCGGTTGAGACGGTCCATCTCGGCACGGGTGACGTTGATGCGATTAAGCTGTTTCTCGAACGGCCCGGCATTGGCGGTCAGCTTGACGGGAACGAATGGTCCGCCCATTGCGCTGCGCGGCACGGCAGCCTCGAGACTAGCGAGATTGAGGCCGAGATCGCTGACCACGCCGCGCATCCGGCGCATGCGCGAATCCATGCCTTCTTCGACGGCGCTGAGCGCCGCGATCTGGCGACGCTCGACCTGATCGAGCGAGGTCGTGAGCCGGACCAGGACGTTGTCAAAGCCGTGGTTCTTGGCGAATTGATTGGCTTGGGGAGCCGCCACGATCGGCGCGCGCGATTCGAGCCGCGCCTCACGGTCCGGCGGCGCCACGAAGATGACGGTGTCGCTGATCGGCGAGGGTTTTGGCGTGCTCTGGCTCGAATCGCCGCGTTGAGGCGTCGCACGCGGAATCGATCCGGTCACGTCAGGCATGGCTCCAAGCGCCGTCGCCCGGGACTCGAGCGCCGTCTGGCGCTTCATGATCTGGTCGAGCTTCTGGTCGAACTGTTCCTGGTCGAGCAACTGGCGGCTCGTGGTGCGGTCGACCTTGGCGCGCAGCTCGGCGATGCGATCCTCATAGGCGTATTGCATCTCGGCCTGGCGCGCGATCAGCCGGGTCAGAACGTCGTCACGGAACGCAAAATAGGTGGCGGTCGCGGCCGACCAGAGACCGAGCAGCACTACCGTTCCGACAACGATCCAGAACACGACGGGCCCGAAGCGGACCTGCTTGCCGGCATGGACGATGGTGTAGGCGTCATCGGTGGCGGGAAGGGGGATCGCTACCGGTGCCGCAACGGCAGCACGCCTCTGGAAGACCCGGCCGTGATCGTGAGCATGATGTTGGGGGTACTGCGAATATTGGGCAGAACTTTTCGACATCGGCACTCCCGCGCCGGTCGGATGAGTCCGTACGGCCCTAATTGCCGCAGCAATCTGGGCCGGTCATGGTTAATTTTCCGGAAACGGGAACGCGCGAATTTAAAGGCCTGGTTAAAGACTTCTTGCCGCTTCCAGCACCGCGTCGGCATGACCGTCGACCCGGACATTGCGCCAGATCCTGACAATTTTACCGTCGGCGCCGACCAGGATCGTGGTGCGAAGAATCCCAAGGAAGGTCTTGCCGTACATGGACTTTTCGCCCCAGGCGCCATACGCTTCCAGCATCTGATGCTGCTCATCCGAGATCAGGGGGACACCGAGACTGTGTTTGTCGCGGAACTTCTCCTGGGCCTTTAACGGATCGGCGGAAATCCCGAGCACGGCGGTGCCGGCGGCCGAGAAGGCGCCGGCGAGGCGGGTGAAGTCGATCGCCTCCCGGGTGCAGCCGGGCGTGTCGGCGCGGGGATAGAAGAACAGGACGAGCTTTTGGCCGGCATAGTCCCCCAGCGTGACCACGTCGCCGCCGTCGCGGGGCAGGCGGAAGGCGGGGGCCTTATCGCCCTCGGCCAGGCCGGACTTCGCGCCGGCGGGCGAGGGCGCCAATTTGGAAGAATTTAACTGTTTCGGCGCGGCCTTATGTGATCCTGCTTTTGCTATGGTCGCAACTGATTTGCCGGCCGCTGTCCGCTGGGTTTTGGCGGACCTTGTTTGACTGGATGCCCGCGTTTTCGGGGCCTTCTTTTTAGACGTCGGACTGCCGGAGGGCGCCTTGGACGATTTCTTTCGGGATTTCTTGGACATACGCCTTCCTTTCGTCGCTTTCGGCGGGTCAACCGAAGCGGTATTGCAGCTCTTGTCCGGTGTGTCGGACCCGCGCCCTCGGCTGGGCAAGTCTGACGACGCCGGAGTATGGTTACAAGGAATTCCACGCACCACCCCACTGCTCGTTGAACGCGCTCCCGGGGCGAGATGACGAACAGCAGGAATATGAGAGGTATGGCGGCAGTGCCGGCGCAGGGAGCTTCGCTCCCCGTGGACGGCTGCGGTCCCGGCGGCGCTCAATACAACGATGGGCGCCTGTATCGAGAGGCAATGGCAAGGAATAAGTCGCCCCAGGATTACAATCGGGACTTCGATCGGCACGGCGGTCAGCAACAGCCGCAGGAATGGGACGACGCCGATTGGGATCCGGATCAGGAGGCGGCCGCGGGGCATCGCGCGCGCCGGCTGTTGTCGCGTTCCAATTCGGGCTTTCATCGCTTCGGTGACGGGTTTGGCGCCTTGCGCCGCTGGCTGGTCGCCGACCGCTGGCTGAAGCGCGTCGTCCTTGTCGTGGGGACTCTCGCCGTCGTCTTCGTGGGGTGCTTCGCTGCGCTGTGGTGGCGACTCGGAGCCGGTCCCATCAATCTCGACATCGCAACGCCATGGCTCGCGGCCGCGATCGAGGACAATATCGGTCACGGCAACACGGTCGAGATCGGCGGCACGCAGATCGAGCGCGCCGGCCGGATCCGCATCGCCGTCCGCATCCGTGACATCATCGTCCGCGACCGCGATCACGCCGTGGTCGCCAGCGCGCCCAAGGCAGAGGTGAAGCTGTCGGGCGCGGGCCTGCTGATGGGTCACCTGCGCGCCGAAAGCCTCAATCTCGTCGATGCCGAGCTCGCGATCCGCATCGCGCCCGACGGCACCGTCACCGTATCTGCCGGCGATACTGCAAAGCCGCTGGCAACCGGCGTCGCCTCGAAGAAGGAGGCGGGCCTGCCGCCGACCTTCCCGCGCAGTGGCGTCCCTCCGCCGCCCTTCGCCACGGCCCCCGCGAGCCAGGATGCATCTCAGGCCGCCTCGCAAGGCGCGCCCCAGGTGACCGCGCAAAGCGGCATCCTTCAGGGCCTCGACTGGCTCGACAGCCTGAGCATGACCGGGCTCGACGGCCAGAACCTCAACGAGATCGGCCTGAAGAACGGCAATCTGATCGTCGACGATCAGCAGCGCGGCAGCAAATGGTCGTTCGAGAACATTAGCCTCAGCCTGCGGCGGCCGAGTCGCGGCGGTGTCACCCTCAGCCTCGGCGAGGAGGGCGCGCATCCGTGGATGCTGCGGGCCACGATCGGGCCGGCCGAGAACGGCGTTCGCTCGGTCGATATCAAGGCTGACAAGGTTTCGACCTCCAACATACTCCTGGCGCTGCGCGTCAAGGACCTCACCTACACGGCCGATCTGCCGCTCACCGGCGAGCTCAAGGGCGAGCTCGGCCGCGATGGCGTGCCGACATTCTTCCGCGGCAAGATCAACGTCGGCGCGGGCCATATCATCGACACCGACACGCCCGACTATCCGATGGCGATCGACCAGGCCGAGATCAACGTCGAGTGGGACGCCAATCGCCGGGTGCTGGTCGCGCCGTTCAAGGTCCTGTCGGGCGCGAACCGCCTGACGCTTCTGGCCCATCTCGAACCGCCCAACGGCACGATCAACGACTGGCAGCTCGGCTTCAGCGGCGGCTCGATCCTGCTCGGCGGCATCGACAACGAGCCGCCGCTCGTCTTCAACCGCATCGCGATCGGCTTCCGTTTCGACACTGATCACAAGCGCTTCCTGCTGACGCAGGCCGATATCAGCAATGGCGAGATCGGCGTCGCCGGCACGGGGGCCATCGACTATTCGGGCGAGCCGCGGCTGACGCTGGGCTTTGCGGGAACGCCGATGTCGGCCTCCGCCTTGAAGCGCATGTGGCCGACGCTGGTGGTGCCCGAGCTGCGTGAATGGGTGATCGAGCGGATCGAGCGCGGGACGCTCCAACGCATCGAGATCGGCGTCAATTCGCCGACCAAAAATCTTCCGCGCAAGGGCCCGCCCATTCCGGACGACGGCCTGTCGGTCAACATCGTGGCGAGCGGCGTCGCGGTCCGTCCGGTGGACGGCATGCCTGTCGTGCACGACGCCGATCTGAAGGCGCGGGTGACCGGCCGCACCGCGACCGTGACGATCGGCCAGGGCATCGCCGATACGCCTGCCGGCCGCAAGGTCACGATCTCCGATTTCGTGTTCGAGGTGCCTGACATGGCGCCGAAGCCCTCGCCCTCGCGGACCAGATTCCGCGTCGACGGTCCGGTGCCCGCGGCGGCCGAAATGCTGGCCAATGATCGCCTGAGCGATCTGTCATCAACCGTCGTCGATCCCAACACCAGCAAGGGCACCTTCTCGGCGAACATCCAGCTCGGCATGCCGGTCAAGGGCGAGCTGACCAAGGCCGACACGACCTACGCCGTCACCGCCGACCTCAACGGCTTTGCCGCCGACAAGCTCGTGATGAATCAGAAGCTGGAGGCGAACAACCTCAAGATCGTCGCGAACAACGGGGGTTATCAGGTCAAGGGCGACGTCAAGATCAACGGGCAGGCGGCCTCGCTCGACTATCGTAAGCCGACCGAAGGCGATGCGGATGTCAGGCTGCAGGCGACGCTGGACGATGCGAGCCGCGCGCGCCTCGGATTTGATCTCAGCCCGGCCGTCAGCGGTTCGTTGCCGATCAAGCTGTCGGGCAAGATCGCCGGCGGTCCCGAGCAGACGACGAAGCTCGGCGTCGAGGCCGACCTGACCTCGGTCAAGCTCGACAATATCCTGCCGGGCTGGGTCAAGCTGCCGGGCAAGTCGGGCAAGGCCAGCTTCAAGGTCGTGCCGACGGCGCAATCGACGCGCCTGGAGGACATCGTCATCGAGGGCGGCGGCGCCTCGATCAAGGGCTCGCTCGAAGTCGATGCGAACGGCGACCTCATGAACGCGAACTTCCCGGTCTATTCGCCGTCCGACGGCGACAAGGCGTCGCTGAAGGTGGAACGCAACCAGGATGGCGTCGTCAAGGGCACGATGCGCGGCGACGTGTTCGACGGTCGCGGCTTCCTGAAATCGGCGATCTCCGGCAATTCCAAGGACGATAAAAACAACAAGATGAAGAATGTCGATTTCGACATCGACGTGAAGCTCGGCGCCGTCGCCGGCTTCAATGGCGAGGCGATGCGCAGCGTCGATGCCAAGATGTCGAAACGCAACGGTGCCATCAAGGCGTTCACGCTGAGCGGCAAGGTCGGCAAGGATACCCCGGTGGCCGCCGATCTGCGCGGCGGACGCGCGCAGGGCAACCGCGAGGTGATCTATCTCCAGACCAACGATGCCGGCGCGCTCCTGCGTTTCACCGACACCTACACCAAGGCGGTCGGCGGCCAGATGGTCGTGGCCATGGAGCCGCCGACATCCGAGCCCAACACATCGCGCGAGGGCTTGATCAACGTCCGCGACTTCACGGTGAAGGGCGAGGCGCAGCTCGAACGTGTTGCCGCCGGCGCGCCCAACGGCACCGGGAACGGCGTTTCCTTCAGCGCATTGCGTGCCGAGTTCACGCGCCAGAACGGCGCGCTGACGATCCGCGATGGCGTGGTCAAGGGACCGATGATCGGCGCCACCATCGAAGGCTCGATCGATTATCCCGGCAACCAGGTTTGCATGAGCGGCACCTTCGTGCCGATGTACGGCGTCAACAACATCTTCGGCCAGATCCCGCTGTTCGGCATCTTCCTCGGCGGCGGCAACAATGAAGGCTTGATCGGCGTGACCTACGAGGTCGTCGGCACGCCGGCAGCGCCCGTGATGCGCGTCAATCCGATCTCGGCGATGGCGCCTGGTCTGTTCCGCAAGATCTTCGAATTCAACACCGGCAAGCAGAACTCGCCGTTCGAGGAATTCCCCTCGCAATCGAACGACGGCTCGACCGGCTCAACGCGTCAGCTCTCGAGCGGCTGCAGCCTCGCGCGGCGGCAGTAGCAGGACTCTTCGCTCACGAACATTCGCGGACTGTCGCCGCGGTGGGCAAAAGCGTGAATGGCCGGGACGAGCCCGGCCATGACGCAAGTGGAGATATCGGCGTCCGAAGGTTTAAGCTGCGCGCACGCCTGCCAGGAACGTCCCGACTTCACCCGAGAGCTGCTCGGCCTGCTTGGAGAGGTTGCTGGCGGCGGCGAGCACCATGCCGGCCGCGTTGCCGGTCTCGTTCGCAGCGGTCGAGACGCCGCCGATATTGGTGGTGACTTCCTTGGTCGCCTCTGCGGTCTGGGAGACGCTGCGGGCGATCTCGGCGGTGGCTGCGCCTTGCTCCTCGATGGCCGCGCCAATCGAGGTTGCGATGCGGCTGACCTCCTCGATGGTGGCGGTGATGCCGCCGATGGCGTCCACGGCCTCCTTGGTCGCGCCCTGGATCTGGGCGATCTTGTCGCCGATCTCACGGGTTGCTTCCGCGGTCTGGCTCGCCAGCGACTTCACTTCAGAGGCGACGACGGCAAAGCCGCGGCCAGCTTCGCCGGCGCGCGCGGCCTCGATGGTGGCATTGAGCGCGAGCAGGTTGGTCTGCGCCGCGATGCTGGAGATCAGCTCGGCGACATGCTCGATCTGCTGGGCGCCGTCGGAGAGAGCACGCACGATCGTGTCCGTGCGGCGCGCGCTGTCGACCGCGCGTCCCGTGACTTCGGCAGACTGGGCGACCTGGCGGCTGATCTCGGTGATGGAGGAGGAAAGCTCCTCGGCGGCCGCAGCGACAGTCTGGACGCGCTGACTGGCTTCGGTGGCGGCGGAGCCGACCACTGCGGCGCGGCGGTTGGTGCCTTCGGCGGTCGAGGACATCGACTTGGCGGTATGCTCGAGCTCACCGGAGCCGGAAGCCATCAGGCCGACGAGCTGGCCGACGGAGGCATCGAAGCGGTCGGCAAGCGCGGTCAGGGCGTCACGCTTCTCCTGCTCGGTGCGGGTCTTGGTGGCGGCCTGTTCGGCCTCCAGCGCCCGCGCCGTCAAGGCGGTCTGTCTGAGCACTTCGAGCGTCTCGGCCATGCGGCCGATCTCGTCGCCTCGGTCGGTTTCCTCGACCGGCTTGTCGATCGCGCCTTCGGAAATCTCCTGCATGCGGGTCTTCTGGCGATCGAGCGCGCTGAGCACGTCGCGGGCGATCAGCCAAGACAGCGCCGCCATCAGCAGCATCAGGCCGACGCCGATCGCAGCGAGCTCCAGCGTCAGGGCGCGGACGTCGGCGTCGATGTCGTCGACATAGAGGCCGTAGCTGATGGTCGCGTTCCAGGGCGCGAATTTGCGCGCGAAGACGGTCTTGCGGACCGGCTCGGTCTGGCCGGGGCGGGGGTAGAGATAGGAGGTGACGCCGCCCTGGGTGGCTTCACTGCCGGCCTTGAGAATGGCGTCGGCAATCAGGACACCGTTGGAGTCCTTCGCACCGGTGACCTTGCCTTCGAGCTGCTGGTTGGCGCCGTTCACCAGGATCGACGTGTCGGCATTGTAGACGACGGGGTAGCCCTGGTTGCCGTTGAAGTTCATGCGGCGGCCGCGCTGGTGGAATTGGGCCTTGGCATCGGCCAGCGTCAGCTTGCCGGCGGTCACCTCGTCCTGGAGCGATTGCGCGTAGTTATAGAGGAGCTCAACGGCCGTCCGCATCTGCTGGGTACGGTCCTCCATCATGCGGCTCTTGCTGAGGACCGACGAGACGCCGATGATGGCCGTGACTGTGAGAGCTGCGAGGCAGACCATGCTGGCAAGCTTGGTCCGGATCTTCAAATGACTCAGCAGCTTCATCACAGCCCCTACGGAATGGTTGTTATTGCTCGCATCGGTAGCATGAAGTTCTTACCAATCATGAACATACGCCTCTGGGCTCCGCCTGTTCGGCAGATGCGGCGCAGCCATATGCGCGCGTGTGCAGGCGGAAGGCCATGCATCGCCATGCGCCCGTATTTTTGCGGGGGAGAATCGCTCTCTACTTTTGGCGGTGATCAAGCCCGGCAGGAGCGGCAATGAACCGATTCGCTCACCGCATCGTCATGTCGGTGCTGCTGGTGGCGGCCCTCGTCCTGATCTGGAACGTGCTGGGGGCGCGCTGAGACGGCGCCGGCGGGTCTGCCGGTGCCGTCCTGATTTGCGGGTCAGAGAGAGGCGCGTCAGCGCCGCGCGAAGGGGCCGCTATCGCTTACCCATCGCCGCATCGGCACTGACCGAGCCGCCGCCGGCTGCCGACAGGTAGAGGCAGGCGAAGCAGAACAAGATCGCCGCGGTGCCGCCGTTGAGCAGCGGCAGGAACACCGGCGTTTCGCCCTTGAACATGTGGCCCATGAAATATGCGAAGGCCATTTCGCCGGAGAGGATGAAGGCGGTGAGGCGGGTGAACAGGCCGAGCATCAGCAGCGCGCCGAGCACGAGTTCGAGCGTGCCTGCGGCGTAGATCAGCGGCGGGATGTTGGCGAAGTAGGGAAGCACCGGAAACTTGAACAGCTTGGCGACGCCGTACTGGAACAGCAAGAGACCGGTGATGAAGCGAAACAGGCTCAAGAGAACCGGTTGAAAGCGAGTGAGATAGGGAAAGTCCATTGGTTTGTGCCCTCCATCCAATGCGCGACTAGGATCGTATTCAGCTCTGCCTCGCAAGCCACCCCGGATCAATTCCGCGCTGACATTTTCGTCATGTCGGACAAAACACCGCAGCTCGTCCGTTCACGCAGGTTGCGCCGGATTTTTTTGCGTGAGATGTCCGCCTGTCGTCCGTAATTCCCCGGTGACATCGAGGGATGCAGGTTACGTCGGGGAGACTTACTCCCGCAAGGCGGGGACGATCAGGAATGGAATCATTCCGAGGATCACGCTCGCAAGTGCGAACACGAGCAGGAGATTGTAGCCGTGCGTGACGTCGTGAATGAGGCCGCCGCTCCATGAGCCAAACGCCGAGCCCAAGCCGCTGCCGATCGAGATGGTGCCGAAGATCGTGCCGACGCGCTTGCCGCGAAAGATCTTCATCGCGGTTGCCGTGATCAGCGGGCCGCGCGAACCCATCATGCTGCCGAAGCAGACGACGAAGCCGGTGAGCAGGATCACGTTCGGATAATATTGCAGCAGCCAGAGCAGCACGATGCCCAGAATCGAGATCGCGTAGCTGAGCAGCACCGATGGCCGCCGCCCGATCATCCCGTCGAGCGCGGACACCCCCAACATGCCGAACACCAGCACGACCCCCGAAAAGCCCCAGGCCGTCGCGGCCTGCAGCGGCGGAAAGCCGGCGTCGATCAGATAGGCCACGATCTGGGCGGCGATGGAATACATGCCGACGGCGGTGAAGAAGAAGGTCGAAAACAGCGCCCAGAACGCGTGGTGGCGCATCGCGCTGAGAAGCGTCCAGCCGTTGTCGATGAAGTCTGGATCGCTTCGCTTGGTAACATGCGGCGAGCCGGCCGCAAACATCCGCCAGGGCAGCAGCAGCAGCGGCACCAGCAGCGCGAGCGCGGCGAGGCCATAGAGCTGGTAGGTCTCGCGCCAGCCGAGCCGGTCGATCAGGACCTGCGAGGCCGGCAACAGTGCCAGCACGCCGCCGCCCATCGCCGAATACACCACCGCCATCGCGGTCGGCAATTTGGGGCCGAACCAGCGGCCGAGCAGGATCGAGTTGGGCACATTGCCGATGAAGGCAACGCCGATGCCGACGCAGAGGCCGATCGACAGCTGGAATTGCCACAGCGCCTGTGCCTGGCTCGCGATCAGGAAGGCCGAGCCGAGCAGGAACAGTCCGAGCGCGTAAACGATGCGCGGTCCGGAATGGTCGAACAGGCGCCCGACAAGTGGCGCGGTCAGTCCGCTGATCAGCCACGTCAGCGAATAGATCGAGACGACCTGCGCGCGGTCCCAGCCGAAATTTTCGGAGATCGGCTTGAGGAAGACCGTGAAGCTCTCGCTCAGGCCGCGGCCGAGAACCGCCAATGTGAAGCACAATGCCAGCACGACGAGTGCCGTGCGCACTGCGCTTTGCTGCGCGTTCGAAGCGTGTTCCCGCGACGCATCCTTGGGCGTGTTCTGATCCATTACCCGTCAGGGAGCGCGCTTCGTCGCGCCCTGACAAGCATCAAAAGCTCATACGCCTATGCAGGCTTGATCAGGACGTGCTTCTTCTTGCCGAAGGACAGCTTGATCACGCCTTCCGGCGTCAGATTGCCGGCCGACAGCGCCATCTTCTCGTCGGTGACTGCCGCGTCGTTGACGCGCAGGCCGCCGCCCTTGATCTGGCGGCGTGCCTCGCCATTGGAGGCAACGAGGCCCGCCTTGACGAAGGCATTGAGCACGCCGAGGCCGGCGTCGAGTTCGCCGCGCGGAATTTCGACCGTCGGCAGGCTCTCGGCGAGCGCGCCTTCCTCGAAGGTGCGGCGGGCGGTCTCTGCCGCTTCGTTTGCGGCATCGCGGCCGTGCAGCAGCGCGGTCGCTTCCGTGGCGAGCACCTTCTTGGCCTCGTTGATCTCGGAGCCACCGAGCGCCTCTAGCTTCTTGATCTCGGCCATCGGCAGCGTCGTGAACAGTTTCAGGAACTTGCCGACGTCGGCATCCTCGGTGTTGCGCCAGTACTGCCAGAAATCATAAGGGCTGAACTGGTCGGCGTTGAGCCACACCGCGCCTTGCGCGGTCTTGCCCATCTTGGCCCCCGACGCGGTCGTCAGCAGCGGCGTCGTCAGCGCGAACAGCTGATGCGTGCCCATGCGGCGGCCGAGATCGACGCCCATGATGATGTTGCCCCACTGGTCCGAGCCGCCCATCTGCAGCTTGCAGCCGGTGCGCTTGGCAAGCTCGACGAAGTCGTAGGCCTGGCAGACCATGTAATTGAACTCGATGAAGCTCATCTCCTGCTCGCGCTCGAGGCGCAGCCGCACGGAGTCCATGGTCAGCATGCGGTTGACCGAGAAGTGCCGGCCGACGTCGCGCAGCATCTCGATCCAGTTCAGCTTGGTCAGCCACTCCGCATTGTCGAGCATGATGGCGTCGCTCTTGCCGTCGCCATAGTTCAGCACCTTGGCGAATACGCCGCGGATCGAGGCCTTGTTGGCCTCGATCTCGGCGACGGTGCGCATGGCGCGCGTCTCGTCCTTGCCGGAGGGATCACCCACCATGGTCGTACCGCCGCCCATCAGCGTGATCGGCTTGTTGCCGGACTGCTGCAGCCAGTGCAGCATCATCATGGTCAGATAGTTGCCGATATGCAGCGAGCGGGCGGTGCAATCGTAGCCGACATAGGCGGTCGCTTCGCCCTTGGCGGCGAGCGCGTCCAGCCCCTCGAAATCGGAGCACTGGTGGATGAAACCACGTTCCTGCAGGGTATTGAGGAAATCCGATTTAAATGCAGTCATCTGTCGGCATGCCCAGAAATTCTTGGTTTACTGTTTTGGGAGCAATTTAAGGGTCTTCAATGGGAACCCGATTGCCGCCCGCCACTTGGCGCTGTGGCATTATAAGATGTGTCCCTCTGGCACAAGATCGGCATGCCGGAGGGGGTGTTTTGAGGACGCTGATCCATGATGTTGACGGCACTCGGTTTGATGAGCGGCACCTCGCTGGACGGGGTGGATGTCGCGCTGATCGAAACCGATGGAAAGCAGGTGAAGGCGTTCGGGCCGTCCGGCTACCGGCCTTATAACCCGACCGAGCGCAATCTGCTGCGCCAGGCGCTGAGCGAGGCCGTGAACCTGGCACAGCGCGATGCCCGGCCGGGCATCCTGGCCGACGCCGAGCGTGCGGTCACGCAGGCCCACGCCGAGGCGGTCGCCGCCTTCCTCGCCCAGAACCGGATGAAGCCGGAGGATATCGACATCGTCGGCTTCCACGGCCAGACCGTGCTGCACCGGCCCGAAAAGCGGCTGACGGTGCAGATCGGCGACGCGACGGCCCTGGCCAAAGCGATCCACATTCCCGTCATGCATGATTTCCGCGCCGCCGACGTCGAGGCTGGCGGGCAGGGCGCGCCCTTCGTACCCGTCTACCACCGCGCGCTCGCCAACGCGCTGGACCGCGAGGGGCCGATCGTCGTGGTCAATATCGGCGGCGTTTCCAACATCACCTATATCGACGGCAACGACACGCTGATCGCCTGTGACACCGGTCCCGGCAACGCGCTGCTCGACGATTTCATGTACCGCACCATGAACCAGGCGTTCGACGCGGAAGGTAAGTTCGCGAGCCTCGGCAAGGTGGACGAGGCCTGGGTTGCGCGCGCGCTGGAGCTGCCGTTCTTCGCGTTGCCTCCGCCCAAATCGCTCGACCGCAACGATTTTGCGGCGCTCAGGCTCGGCGATGTCGCGCCGGCCGATGGCGCGGCAACGCTCACCGCCTTCACCGCGGCGGCCATCGCCCGCATCATCCCGCTGCTGCCGCGCCGGCCACGGAGCTGGATCGTCTGCGGCGGCGGCGCCCGCAACCTCACCATGCTCAGGATGCTGCGCGAGCGGGTGGGCTCGGCCACCGTCGAGGCCGCCGAGACGCTCGGCTGGGCCTCTGACGCCATCGAGGCCCAGGCCTTCGGCTTCCTCGCCGCGCGCGGGCTGAAGGGCCTGCCGCTGTCCTATCCGGCCACCACGGGCGTGCCGATGCCGATGACGGGCGGGGTGATCGCGCGGCCTTGAGGGTAGCAAGTTCAGGTCTATCGGCATTGCGCGCGCACCATCCGCGTCATTGCGAGGAGCTCAGCGACAAAATTGCGTAGCAATTTTGCGCAGATGCGA
>ERZ1034409.10-NODE-10-length-168439-cov-10.744346_pt1 | contig 168439 bp, 158 predicted proteins | sample MGYA00520610_ERZ1034409 | MGnify/ENA primary metagenome ERZ1034409 (study PRJEB33736, sample SAMEA104288480) | Azolla microphylla | place: Ecuador | collected 1982 | study: EMG produced TPA metagenomics assembly of the PRJEB19522 data set (Is there foul play in... | reverse complement strand
CCCGCGAATTCGCGGGCCCTTTTGCTTTCAGGCGACCAGATCCGCATCCTCCGGATGCCGGTCGAGATAATCGACGACGAAGCCGCAGCCGGCGATCACCTTCCTGCCGTCGCGGCGGATCAGATCCAGCGCGCCCTTGACCAGCTCTGAGCCGATGCCACGGCCGCGCAGCGCACGTGGCGTCTCGGTGTGGGTGATGATGACTGCCGTCGGGGTCAGCCGGTAATTGGCGAAGGCGACCTCGTTGCCGACATCGAGCTCGAAGCGGCTCCTGTCCTTGTTGTCCCGTACCGATGCCGCCATGCAAGATCCTTCCGACGTGCTGTTTGCTCTGATCTAGGCTCCTGAACCGGCCCTTGCCAAGGTGCGACCAAGGAGGGTTGTTGCAGGGGAGATATCCGCAAAATGCGTGTCCGGTTCAGTCTCATGCTGCTGCTCGCCGCGCTGACCTCGACGTCGCCTGTCGCGGCCGAGGGAGGTCCGGCCTGGGATGTGTGCGTGGGGCTGAGCAGCACGCCGGACCAGCGGGTCGAGGCCTGCTCCACCGTGATCGACACCAAGAGCGAGGGCGGCAAGCGGCTTGCCGGTGCCTATTGCAACCGTGGCCATGGTCTCACCGAGAAGCGCGAGCTCGATGCCGCGCTGTCCGATCTCGACGAGGCGCTCAAGCTCGACCCCTTCTATGCCTGCGCCTACAACAATCGCGGCCGGGTCTATTCCTTCAAGCGCGATTATGATCGCGCCATTGCCGATTACAACCAGGCCATCAAGCTCGATCCGTCGATGGCGCTGGCCTACAACAATCGCGGCGAGTCGCGCTTCAACAAGGGCGATCTCGACGGCGCCCTGACCGATTTCGACGCGGCGATCAAGCGCAACCCGAATTCCGCCATGGCCTTTAGCAACCGCGGTCTCGTCTATTACCGCAAGCGCGACATGGCCCACGCACTCGCCGATTATACGACGCGGATCAAGCTTGCGCCCGATCTGCTCGCCTATATCGATCGCGGCAACGTCTATCGTGACACCGAGCAGCTCGACCGCGCCGCCGCGGACTATGGCGAGGCGATCCGCATCGCGCCGACCGACGCGCGCGGCTGGCGCAATCGCGGCATGATCCGCCTCTTCCAGGGCGACAACAAGGGCGGTGTTTCCGACTACGACAAGGCGCTGCAATACGATCCCTCCGACGCCTATTCCTGGAATAATCGCGGGCAGGCCCGCCTGCGGCTCGGCGACAAGCAGGGCGCGATCGCAGATCTCCGGAAGGCGCTGGAGCTGAAGCCGGACCTGGCGTCCGCGCAGGACGCGTTGCGGAAGCTCGGAGCGCTGTAGGCGGTAGCTCATCACCGCGCATTTGCGGCCATCGAAATAATCCTCAGATCCGCTCTTGCGCCGCCGCCGGCGGTTCCCACGTACTTTGCAGGACATACGTCCGAATGCGGCCGGCAGGGTCGCCAAGACATTCGGAAGTCGTGCTCGCCAGCCGCCGACGTGTGCCTCTGTCATAGGAGGGTACGATGTCGGACTTTGGTTTCTTGAATACTCATCGGACATGGGAAGACTGGTGTGGGATGCTGCTCGGCGCGGTGATCGTGGCTTCGCCATGGTTTCCCGTCCAGGAGGCGGCGATCACCGGCGACCAGACGGTGATCCTGAATGCGGTCGCAATCGGTCTGGTCGTCTTTGGCATCAGCCAGCTCGAATATGTCGCCTTGCAGCGCTGGCAGGAGGTGACGACGATCCTCGTCGGGCTGTGGCTGATCGGCTCGCCCTATATGCTCGGCTATTCCGGTGAGGGCTTTCTGCGCATCTATCACACCGGCCTTGGCGCCGTGCTCGTGCTGCTCGGCACGCTGCAGCTGTGGCAGGACTGGGACATGACCGACCAGGACATGCTCAGGCATGGACAATAGGCCGTAGAGATCGGCAGGCCCGTCGGCAGCGGGCGGCGGGCCTGTAGGCTCAGCGCGTCACGAGATCCGCATAGTCCGGGTGCTTCTCGATCCATGCCTTTACGAACGGGCATTGCGGGATCAGCTTCAAACCGGCGGCGCGGACCTGATCGAGCGCGCCCTGCACCAGCTTCGAGCCGACGCCCTTGCCGCCGAGCTCCTTCGGCACGTCGGTGTGCTCGAACGTGACGGTATTGCCGTCGCGCCTGTAGTGCTCGGTCGCGAGGTGTCCGTCGACCTCGAGCTCGAAGCGGTGATGCTCGCGGTTGTCGATGACGTCGTTCATGTCGTCTCCGCTCAGCTCTTCAGCGAGTCCGTCAGCATCCTGCGGATCGACCAGGCCTCGCCGCCGGAGGAGCCCTTGATGTCGTCGATCTTCCAGCCACTGGCCTCGCGCACGAAGTCGTAACGCATGATCAGGTCGGCGGGTTTCCGGTCGTTGCGGTGGCCGGTGATGGTGACCGCGATGGTTGCCTTGTCGGCTTCCATCTTCTCCGCGTCAACCTTGAACGATTTCACATCCGGTTCCTGCGAATTGGTGACCGGATCGAAATCGACCGGCCCGACATCGCCCTTCGGCGTATGGGCATCCGCTTTGGCCCACAGCGCGACCAGTCCTTTGGAGAGGTACTTTGCCTTCGCAGCCCTGTTCTCGATGATGAAGGCGCCGCCGCCATCACCCTTGCCCTTGGCCGCGCGGGTGTAGATCGCAGTCAAAATCGCGACGGGATCGCTCGGGGCCGGAGTCTCGGCGAAGGCGGGCGCGATGCCGGCGAAGAGAGCGGCGGTGACAAGGGAGCGACGGGTGAGCATGGAATGTCCTGGAAATGATTTCTCTGCAATGAGGGCGAGCACGACCGCCCGGAGCGGCCGGCCTCTATGCTTGTTGACTGACGTGAACGCCGTTCGGTTCAATCGGCGGCTTTGGCGAGCCTGGAGTCTTCGGGTTGCTGCTGCGGACGCAGGCATCCCTGGCAGATGACGAGGGAGCGGTTGAGCCTGGCATCCTGCTCGGCCTCGCTGGCGTCCTGCGCCTGCAACCATTCCTTCGACTGGGGCTGAAGCGCGGCCTGCGATCGGGAGCCTTCGGATCGGGCCAGATTGCGCGTTGGCTGTGAAGCGGCACGCGGCCGATTGGGATCCTCGCCGGCGCCATCCCAAGCCAAGCGGCCCGGCTTGAAGGCGGGATCGGACGCCAGATGCGCCTGAGGGCCCACGGCGCATCCGGCAAGCGCCAGCGACAACAGGATGAAGGCGGGCGCTTTGACCATGATGCGGCACTCTGTCGGCGAGAACTGAGCGAGGTTGCGCTGATCATGTTTAAGATTCCCTGAACGGTTGCCGCCGCCGCGGCGACCAACGCCAATGCGCTATCTCCTGCCTCTGCTGGTCCTGTTCGCCTCCGCCGCGCGTGCCGAGGATGCCAAGTCCTTCAATCCTTCCGATTATCCGCCCGGCGTGCAGCAGGCGTTGCGCTACGCCAATGAGGAATGCACCAGCCAGGATGGCGGCGAGGTGACCTTCGCCTCCGGTACGGTGCGCAGGATCGACCTCACCGGCGACGGCCGCGACGACTACATCGTCGATTTCAGCGAGACCAAATGCGGAGACCGCGAGACAACCTATTGCGGAACCGGCGGCTGCGTCATGAACATCCTGGTCACGCTGCCCGACGGCAGCGTGCGCCAGGTTTTCGACGGCTATGTGCGCAGCTACACGATCATGGCGCCGCCGGTGAAGCGCGGGGCTGCGCGCAGCATCCGCTTCGATCTGCACGGCAGCTTCTGCGGTGGCTTTGGTGCGCAGGCCTGCGTCAAGCAAAGGGCGATCACGGCGACACCGTTCGCGTTCAGAGCGCCGTGACAGAGCGGGTGCGGCCTGCCGCCCCCCGCTTTTCACCTTGATTGAGCCGGCGCCGGAGTGCAATCCTTGGGTATTGTGGCTCACCAGCCGGAGCAATTTTCATGAAGCGCGTTGTCGGGCGGAATATCTATATCACGAGCCTTTCAACCGTACTCGCCAAGGTCGGAGGCGCGAGCCAGCTCGCGGAGCTCGCCGACAAATGCCATTTCAAGGCGCTCTGGCTGCGGCTGGCGCGGGGCAAGACGCTCGATGCGAATTTTTCCGGAGGTCACGCGCATGACCTCCGCGCGGCTCTCGATCAAGTTGGTGTCGAGCTGTGGGGGTGGCACGTTCCCTTCTGCGCCAATCAGAATGAAGCTGCTACCGAAGGCGCGAACGTCTCCGCCTGGGCGGAGCAGTTCGATCTGGGCGGGGTCATCATCGACGCCGAACGCACCAACGAGTCGCCGCGATTTCGCGGTCATGCAGCCGAAGCCACCACTTACATGACCCGCATCGCGCACGATCTTGCGGCGCACGATCGTGGCCTCGCGCTGTCGAGCCATGATCAGCCGTCCCTTCACACGGACCTGCCGTTCGAGCCGTTCCTGAGCAACGTGAACGACAATTGTCCGCAAGTGTACTACCGCACCGAGAACATCATCACCCGTCTGGACAAATCGGTCCATGACTACAAGATCGCCGAGCGGACACGTAATTTTCAGGATCGCTACAGGCCGACTGGCAACGTGACGATCTCGGGTGACATTCCATTTTCGAGCGTGCACGCGTGCCTCACGGCGACGCGAAACTTCATCACCGCCGTCGAGCAGCGAGGCTACGGCGGCTACAGCTTCTGGTGCATGGACGAGGCGCCCCAGGAGCTGTGGCCGCTTCTCGAGGACCTTCCGCCAGCCGTCAGCTGAGCGCGAGAGCAGGCGTCAGGAGGTCACGGGATCGAGATGCTCGCCGCCGTGGCGCTCGGCGAGCAGCTCCTTCACCTTGTCGATGAACTTGCTCTTGACGACCTTCTTTCCCGGACAGGCATGCGTCGTCAGATGATCTTCCTTATGCAGCTTCATCGAATCCGGGTTCAAGCCCAGCACCGCTGACATCGTCGCGACGGCCGCGACGGCGTTCTTTTGCACCCGCAGCCCTCGGCCGGAATCGAATTCATCCTTGTCGTAGTCGCCGAGCATTTCGAATCCCAGCGAGACTTTATTCCACGACGGCGAGTGGACGCCCGACATGGTCATGGGTGTAAACGCCCAGATCTTCTTGTCGTCGATGAAGAGGTGCGGGCCGGCCTTCCAGTGTTGCTGGTCCCTGAAAAAGCTTTCCAGATTCAGGATGTGCTGTTTGGTGAAGCCGTTGGGGCGCTGTGCCAGCGTCGGCGATGCGGTGTTATGCAGGACGATGAACGACGGGCGCCACGCGTTCCAGGTCAGTGCGTGCGCATAGCTGTCGAATTCATCAGGGGTATAGGCAATACCGACAATCCCTTTCCATTCCAGCATGGTTCTTCTCCCAAATGAAATCATGAAATTCGTGCCGCGCATGCGCGGCGGACTGTGCAATATCAGAAATGACAACTTGAGATCGTAGTCACATAATCCTTCTTTGGCAAGGAACCCGGGGCGAGCGTCTGGTGCCTCGGCGGGCGAGACGCATGCTGGCGACGGGAGGGTCTGCGCCGGCCAGCCTTGCGGTGGCCGATTGGATGGCGATAAACAGGGCTCGAAAGCGGCCCGCTTGCGTAGGCCAGCTATCGAAGAGGAAGCCCGATGCAGCCCCTGCGCATGTCCCGCCGCGTCATGAATCTCGCTTACATGCTGACCCAGAATGCGCGGCGGCACGGTGCGCGTCCCGGTTTCGTCTGGGGTGACAGATCCTGGACCTGGCGGCAGATCGATGCGCAGGTCTCGGCGCTGGCGGCTGCGCTCGCCGCGCGCGGCATCGCCAAGGGCGACCGCATCCTGGTCCATTCCAAGAATGGCGACGAGATGTTCTTCTCGATGTTCGCCGCATTCCGGCTCGGCGCGGTCTGGGTGCCCACCAATTTCCGCCTGATGCCGGACGAGGTCACCTATCTCGCACAGGCCTCGGGGGCGAAGGCGTTTCTGTGCCACGTCGATTTCCCCGAGCATGCCGCGGCCGTGAAGGGCGGGGCGCTGGAGTTCACCTGGAGCATCGACGGCAAGGGTGCGTTCGGCGAGACGTCGGTTGCGGAGGCTATCGCATCGCGAGCCGGAGAGGTGGTCGACAACGTCGCTGTGGAACACGATGATCCCTGCTGGTTCTTCTTCACCTCGGGCACCACGGGCCGCTCCAAGGCCGCGGTGCTGACGCATGGCCAGATGGGCTTTGTCGTCACCAACCATCTCGCCGATCTGACCCCTGGCGTCACCGAGGACGACGCCTCGCTGGTGGTGGCGCCGCTGTCGCACGGCGCCGGCGTGCATCAGCTGGTGCAGACCGCGCGCGGCGTCTGCACCGTTCTCTTGCCGACCGAGAAATTCGACATCAACGAGGCGTTCCGCTTGATCGAGACGCATCGGGTCGCCAATCTCTTCACCGTGCCGACCATCCTGAAGATGATGGTCGAGCACCCCGCCGTGGACAAATACGATCATTCCTCGCTGCGTCACGTGATCTATGCGGGTGCACCGATGTATCGCGAGGACCAGAAGGCCGCGCTGAGGAAGCTCGGCAAGGTCATCGTGCAGTATTTCGGCCTCGGCGAGGTCACCGGCAACATCACCGTGCTGCCGGCGGCGCTGCACGATCCCGAGGACGGCCCGCACGCGAAGATCGGCACCTGCGGCTTCGAGCGCACCGGCATGCAGGTCTCGATCCAGGACGACGAGGGCAGCGAGCTCGCCGCCAACCAGAGCGGCGAGATCTGCGTGATCGGACCTGCGGTGCTCGCGGGTTACTACGACAATCCCGAGGCCAACGCGAAAGCGTTCCGCAACGGCTGGTTCCGCACCGGCGATCTCGGCCACATGGACGAGGAGGGCTTCGTCTACATCACCGGCCGCGCGTCGGACATGTACATTTCCGGCGGCTCCAACATCTATCCGCGCGAGATCGAGGAGAAGATCCTGACGCATCCGGCGGTCGGCGAGGTCGCGGTGCTCGGCGTGCCCGATGCGACCTGGGGCGAGGTTGGCGTTGCCGTCTGCGTTGCGCGCGAGGGCGAGAAGGCGGTGAGCGAGGCCGAGATGGCGGCGTTCCTGTCGCCCAAGGTGCCGCGCTACAAGATGCCGAAGCGCTTCTTCTTCTGGGAGGCCTTGCCGAAATCGGGCTATGGCAAGGTGCCGAAGCGCATGGTGCGCGACGAGCTCGAGGCCCGCGGGCTGCTCGATCTCGACAAGACGAAGACGGGCTGAGCGTTGGCGATGCGGAGTATCAAGCAGCCGGGCGCGCCGATCGCGGAACGCATCCAGTGGGTAGAGGCGAGGGGACGCGCCTTTTCCTTCACGCTTCAGGCGGGCCTGCCGCTGTTGGAGGCCGCGCGGCGCGGCTTTGCCGCCGAGGGATTTGCCAGCGGCGTGCTGAATTTCGGGCGCGGCACGCTTGGGCCGTTCGCCTATGTCATGCCGGCGCTCTCGAAGACCGGCGAGAACGCCGCATTCTACAGCGACACCTATCGGCCCGGCGGCCTGACGCGCACCAGGCTCGGCAGCCTGACGTTCGGCACGCGCGATGGCGCGCCGTTCTTTCATTGCCACGGGCTGTGGACGGAGGCGGACGGCAAGGCGAGCGGCGGCCACATGTTGCCGGACGAGACTGTCGTCGCCGAACCGTTCGAGGTCGAGGCTTTCGGTCTCGATGGCGCGACATTCGCCGCCGAGCCCGATCCGGAGACCAATTTCAGGCTGTTCGGGCCGGTGGCCGCCGCGCGCACCGGCGCGCGTACCTCTACCAGCGCCTTCGCGCTGCGGCTGCGGCCCAATCAGGACTTTGCCGGCTGTCTTGAAGAGTTCTGCCGCGCGCGTGGCATCGCGCGTGCGAGGATCCATGGCGGCGTCGGCTCGACCATCGGCGCACGCTTCACCCAAGGCGGCGTGACCGAGCCGTTTGCGACCGAGCTTGCGGTGACGGCCGGGCTGATCGCGCCCGGGCCCTCCGGCGCGCTCGAAGCCGTGCTCGATGTCGCGCTGGTCGACTACACCGGCGGCCTCGCCGAGGGACGCCTGGTGCGCGGCGACAATCCGGTGCTGATGACGATGGAGCTGGTGCTGGAGCCGCTGGATTAGGCTGCGATCGGAGATTGCGCGCGGGGCTCTCGCCAGTTGCTCGATCTCTGAGTTCTCGTTATGTTCTGATCCGAAGTATCGGGCAGAACGGACGGAGAGACGGTCATGAGCCGGAGAGGTCATCGCACCATCAACCTGCCGGCGCCGTATCTGAAGCGGGTCTGGCTCGATCCGTTGCAGGTGGGTGATCGCGAGGCCTATCCGTTTTGCCTGCCCATCTTCCCGGACGAGTTCGAGCTCAACTTCGACACCGCCATCACGATCATCGTCGGAGAGAACGGCACGGGGAAGTCGACCATCCTCGAGGGGATCGCAGCACTCGCCGGCTACGACGATGCCGGCGGCGGCAAGGGCTATATGCCGGTCGACCATTCCGAGGCACGCGAGAAGATGGGAGGTCAACTCGCCAGGGCGCTGCGCGCGAGCTGGCTGCCGAAGATCACCAATGGCTGGTTCTTTCGCGCCGAGAGTTTCTTCTCGGTCGCGCGGTATCTGGACAAGGCCGCGCGCGATGCCGGCCAGGCCGGTCCCGATTTCCTGTCGCACTCGCACGGCGAGGGCTTCCTGCGCTTCTTCGAGGAGCGCTGTCAGCGCCAGGGCATTTTCATCTTCGACGAGCCGGAATCGGCGCTGTCGCCGGCGCGGCAGATCGAATTCCTCAAGCTGCTGCGCCGCATGGAGGAATCCCGGATCTGCCAGGTCATCATGGCAACGCATGCGCCGATGCTGATGGCGTATCCCAATGCACGGCTGCTGCGGCTCGGGAAATACGGTCTGGAGCCGGTGAGGGTGGAAGAGACGGAGCATTACCGGCTGATGCGGGAGTTTTGTGCCGATCCGCGCGGGTTCGTCGAGGCGACGCTGGGGGAGTGAGTGCCGTATTCATTGCCGTTCACCGAAGCCCGTAGTATGTTTCTGCCATGATCAGATCCTGGCGGAACGCGGCAAGCCGCAAGGTCTGGGATGGCGACCGCCCGAACCAGTTTCGCGGGCTGGACTTCGAGGCGGCGGTCGATTTGCTGCTCGCGTTGAACGTCGCAAAGTCGCTTGGTGATCTCAGCCCGTTGAAGAGCGTCGGATTGCATAAGCTGAAGGGCGATCGCAAGGGACAATGGGCGATGACGGTCAACGAGCGGTGGCGCATCTGCTTCGAGTTTACCAAGGGCGACGCCTACGAGGTTGAAATCGTCGACTATCATAAGGGCTAACATCCATGCCTCCTCTCGTGCACCCCGGTCGTTTGCTCAAGCGCGAAATGACGGTGCGTGGGCTTAGCGCCAACAAGCTTTCCATCGACATCGGCGTGCCCTCGGGCCGGATCACTGATATCTTGAACGGGCGTCGCGGTATCTCTGCGGACACGGCGGTGCGTCTCGGACGCTATTTCGGCAACAGTCCCCAGTTTTGGCTGGACTTGCAGGGACAGCACGACATCGGCGTCGTCGAGCGCGAGAAGGGGGCGGAGATCGCGCGTCGGGTGAGGCCGGCCGACGCTGCGTGACGGAGTTTTGGTCCAGGCTTCATCGGAGCAGCTTGCGAACGATGTGGACACGGCCTGACCTCCTCGCGGCATGAACTGCCCGAGCTTTGCGGCATTCGCCGCCCTCAAAAGTGCCGAGGGCGCAGGGAAGGCCGGGTGCCGGCTGGCACCCGCGGTCCACTGTGCGAAACCTGCGTGACAAGAAGCTGCACAGCGGCATACAGGTGTAGCCAAACATCCGGCCTTCCCTGCGCAGTGGGTTGACGGCTTATGTCGTGCTCTCCTCGGGGAGCGATGCGCTATTGCCCCCGTCGCCTTCTCGGATGGCTGATGCGCGCGGTCCGGTCGGGCCGCGACATCACCGCAAGGCTTGGCGCACAGACTGCGGGCGCCGGGACCACACGATTTTGCCGTACGGAGGCTGCACCGGTCGTGTGCGCGACACCCTCGCTCACGGTTGCCCGCCCTGCGAAGCCCTTCGCGCCGACGCCGCCTACGTCCACCACGTCCCATCCCGCGTTCGTGACGATCGCGATGCGCCCCTCGGCCCGGGACGGGATGGCTTCCTATACGATAATCCGAAGTTCTGATAAAGAGAAATATTTCGATTTGGTGGCGTTGACCCGCCCGTGGGTGTTTTGCCTCTCGGGCGGCGCAACGGGTTGTGGGGGCGTGCCGGGACCCGCCGCAACGGCGCCACGAACCGGTCTCCCCTCGGCCCCAAAATGCGCTAGGATGACCGCAGCGCGCATGCCAAGTCGCGCACGATCAACTGGACGTAAGAGGAAACGAGATGAGGGTGACGATTGGACGGCGCACGGCCGTGGCCGGCGCGCTGGCTGTGTGTGGGGCGGCAGGCTTGACAGCGGCCTTTGGGCCGTTTTTTTCACCGGCCGCCTGGGCGCATGGGCCGACGCGGCAGAAGGTGCGTGAATCCATCGAGATCAACGCGCCGCAGGACAAGGTCTGGGCCGCGATCCGCAACTTTCAGGACATGAGCTGGCTTCCGCCGGTCACCAAGACCACGGGCGAGAAGGGCAACGAGGTCGGCGCGACGCGGACGCTGACGTTGCAGGGCGGCGCGACGGTCGAGGAGGAGCTCTACAAATACGAACCCGACATGCTGAGCTATTCGTACCGGATCACCAAGGTCGACGTGAAGGTGCTGCCGGTGACCAATTATTCCTCGACGCTGACGGTATCGCCCGCGCCCGACGGCAAGGCCAAGCTGGAATGGGCTGGCGCGTTCTACCGCGGCTTTCCCAACAACGATCCGCCGCCGGAGCTGAACGACGAGGCCGCCAGGACGGCAGTGAGCGGGCTCTACAAGACCGGGCTCGAGGCGCTGAAGAAGAAGATCGAGAGCGGTAGCTGACCGTGCGGGCGCTGGTTCTGGCGGCGGCGCTCGCCGCCGGCTTTAGCCATGCCGGCCCCGACGGCGCGCGCGCCGAGGAGGCGTTCGTCACCAACCAGCTCAGTGACGATCTGATGGTGATGGATCTCGGCACGCTGCGCAGCATCGCGACCATTCCCATCGGCGGCAAGCCGGCGGGGGTGGCCGTCAGCGCTGACGGGCGCTTTGCTTATGTCACGAGCCCCGACGCCAAGGCGGTGACGGTGGTGGACGCGGCGGCGCGGCAGGTCGCGGGACGCATCGAGGTCGGCGGCGGGCCGCTCGGCATCGCCGTCGCGCCGGATGGCAGGACGGTCTATGTCGCCGACTGGTACGCGGCGGCGGTGCGCGTGATCGATGCGGCCTCGCACAGCGTCACCGCCAGCATCGCGGTCGGCGCCTCGCCGTCGGGCCTTGCGGTGACGCCCAACGGCAAGCTGCTGCTCTCGGCCGACCGCGACGACGACAGCGTCTCGGTGGTGGACATTGCGACGCGCCAGCGCAAGGCGGTGATCAAGGTCGGCACCCGCCCGTTCGGCGTCACCATCGACGCCGAGGGCAAGCGCGCCTACACCGCCAATGTCGGCTCCGACGACGTCTCCGTGATCGACATTGCAGAGGGGCGCGAGATCGGCCGCGTGAAGGTCGGCATGCGGCCCTACGCGGTGGCGCTGACTTTGGGCCGCGGCTTCGTCACCGACCAATATGGCGGCACCGTCAGCGTGTTCGACGTGGCGAGCCTGAAGCCGATGAAGCGCATCAATGTCGGCGACTACCCTGAAGGCATCAACGCGACCGCCGACGGCAAGCGCGTCATCGTGGCGTGCTGGGAGAGCAACACGCTAAGCATCATCGATGCGGCCGAGCTGAAGGTCGTGGGCGAGATCAAGACCGGGGACGGGCCAAGGGCATTCGGGGCGTTTCTCAGGCGGACGGAGTAGGGGCGCGTAGGGCGGATTAGCGAAGCGTAATCCGCCACCTTGCATCGACGATCGCTCGGCGGATTACGCTTCGCCAATCCGCCCTACGGCACCGGGGCGCACCGCGTCCGCAATCTCGTCCATCCGCTCGAACACATGGTCCGGGCCCAGCGCCCGCAGCGCGGCCGGGGCCGCATAACCCCAGCACACCGCGCCGCAGGCAATGCCCACCGCATGTGCCGCCTCGATGTCGCGGACCTCGTCGCCGATCGCGATGACCCGGTCCGGCTGCACGCCGGCGCGGCGGATGACGCGGCGGAATTTCGCGGGCTTGCCGAAGATCGACGCCGAGCAGTCGAAATGCTGGAAGAGCGCGGCGGCAGCCCCGAGCTTCTCGCGCGCATTGGTCTCGCTGTCTGACGTCACCAGCGCGAGCTGCACGCCGTTCTCGGCCAGCGTCCGCAGCATCGTCTCGACGCCCGCGAACAGCGCAATCTCGGCCGCCGCTTCGCCCTTCAACCGCCGCGCATGCCGCGCGATCGCGGGCAGCTTCCACAAGGGCACTTCGAGGCGTGAAAGGATCTCGCGTGTCGAGGCATGCCGCAGGCTGTCGATATCCTCATCGGAGACGCGGCGAAAACTGAAGCGATCGGCGATATCGTTGATGGTGCGCAGAAACCACGGGAAGCTGTCGGCGAGGGTGCCGTCGAGATCGAAGATGGCGAGGGAAAAGGGCATGGGGCGGGGTACGTGCGGGCGGGCCAAGCATCGGGCTAGGAGCGATGCGCTGACAGATGCCATCGGGGATGCTATATTAATCGGCAGAGGTGACAGATGTCGGAGCTACTGGCAAGGATTACGGTCGATCCGCAGCGTATGCACGGACGTCCCTGCATTCGCGACCTGCGCATCACGGTTGCCGACGTCCTGGGATTGCTGTCCGCGGGACAATCGCGCGAGAGCATCCTCGAAGATTATCCGTATCTGGAGGAGGTCGACATTGACGCGGTGCTCGCCTATGCCGCCCGCCAGGTCGATCACCCGATCATAGCGGCCAAATAGTTTGCCATACCTGATCGATGCTCAGCTCCTCCGGCACTCGCGGAAGCCATGCGTCGCGCCGGATACGATGCGGCTCATGTGGCCGAGCTCGGGATGGCAAACGCGCTCGACGGGGTGATCTGGAACGAAGCCATTTCTAGATCGGCCGTTCTCGTGACCAAGGATCGCGATTTCTCCCTTCTGCGCGCTGCAAAGAGGCAGGGGCCGATCGTCCTGTGGGTTCGTGTTGGCAATATCGACAATCGCGTGCTGATCCGCCAGTTTCTGGCCGTCATGCCGCAAATTGTCGAAGCTGTCGCGCGGGGCGAGGCGGTTATTGAGTTCGTGGGTCGTTAGCGAGACGACAGTCTGCGAACGTCGACGTTGACGTCGAGATCAATGTTGCTGACGCAGGTCTGAGTAATTCGGTGCGAGCCGCCTTCGTGCCAGCGGCCCTCCCGCGCCAGCGCGCCACGGACGTTGGCCAGCTTCAGGCAGCGCCACTGCGGCAGCGGTCCACTGCTCTCGCCTGCAAACTGCCAGGCCAGTACGGCCTCCTCGCCGGATTTGTTGGTGCCGATGATATGCGGGCAGACTTCGCGGTGGCGACCCCCGTAGACGCAAGTCACCTGTTGCTCGGCAAGGATGGCGTTCCGAAATAGCGCATAGGTTCGGCTCGGCATCGAGATCACTCCACCGCGGCTCGATTCCTGCTGCCCAAGGCAACAGCAGCAGCTACTCCGCCGCCTCGCTCGTGCTCCTCCGCTTCGGCTTGCCCGCCTTCTTCAGCACCGGCGCCAAAAACTTGCCCGTGTAACTCCTTGGCGCCTTCGCAATATCCTCCGGCGGGCCCCAGGCGACGATCTCGCCGCCGCCGTCGCCGCCCTCGGGGCCGAGGTCGATGACCCAGTCGGCGGTCTTGATGACTTCGAGATTGTGCTCGATGACGACGACCGTGTTGCCTTGGGCGACCAGCTCGTGCAGCACCTCCAGCAGCTTCTTGACGTCGTGGAAGTGCAGGCCGGTGGTGGGCTCGTCCAGGATGTAGAGCGTACGTCCCGTGGCGCGCTTGGAGAGTTCCTTCGCGAGCTTGACGCGCTGGGCTTCACCGCCGGAGAGCGTCGTCGCCTGCTGGCCGACATGGATGTAGTCGAGGCCGACGCGGTGCAGGGTCTGGAACGTCTCGCGCACGCGCGGCACCGCCTTGAAGAACTCGGCGGCTTCCTCGACGGTCATGTCGAGCACGTCGGCGATGGACTTGCCCTTGAACAGCACCTCCAGCGTCTCGCGGTTGTAGCGCTTGCCCTTGCAGACGTCGCACGTGACGTAGACGTCGGGCAGGAAGTGCATCTCGATCTTGATGACGCCGTCGCCCTGGCAGGCCTCGCAGCGGCCGCCCTTGACGTTGAAGGAGAAGCGGCCGGGCTCGTAGCCGCGCGCCTTGGCTTCGGGCAAGCCGGCGAACCATTCGCGGATCGGCGTGAAGGCGCCGGTATAGGTCGCGGGGTTCGAGCGCGGGGTGCGGCCGATCGGCGACTGATCGATGTCGATGATCTTGTCGATATGCTCGAGGCCCTCGATGCGGTCGTGCGGGGCGGCGCCTTCGCTGGCATTGTTCAGCTTGCGGGCGATCGCCTTGTAGAGCGTGTCGATCAGCAGCGTCGACTTGCCGCCGCCGGAGACGCCGGTGACGGCCGTGAACAGGCCGAGCGGAATCTCGGCGGTGACGTTCTTGAGGTTATTGCCGCGCGCGTTCACCACCTTGATGGTGCGGCGATGGTTCGGCGGGCGCCGTTCCGGCACCTCGACCTCGAGCTCGCCGGTCAGGTACTTGCCGGTCAGCGATTTCGGATTGCGCATGATCTCGGCGGGCGTGCCTTCGGCGATGATGTTGCCGCCATGCATGCCGGCGCCGGGGCCGATATCGAGGACGTGGTCGGCCAAGAGGATGGCGTCCTCGTCATGCTCCACCACGATCACGGTGTTGCCGAGGTCGCGCAGGCGCTTGAGGGTATCGAGCAGGCGGGCATTGTCGCGCTGGTGCAGGCCGATCGAGGGCTCGTCGAGCACGTAGAGCACGCCTGTCAGGCCCGAGCCGATCTGCGAGGCCAGGCGGATGCGCTGGCTCTCGCCGCCGGACAGCGTGCCGGAGGAGCGCGACAGCGTGAGATAGTTGAGGCCGACGTCGAGCAGGAAGGTGAGGCGCTCGCGGATTTCCTTCAGGATGCGGCCCGCGATCTCGTTCTGCTGCGCGTTCAGCACATCGGGCACGGTCTCGAACCATTCGCCGGCCTTCTTGACCGACAGCTCCGAGATCTCGCCGATATGCCTGGCGCCGATCTTGACGCAGAGCGCCTCGGGCTTCAGCCGGAAGCCCTTGCAGCCCTCGCAGGGCACATCGTGGAAATACTTCGCCAGCTCCTCGCGCGCCCACTCGCTCTCGGTCTCGCGGTAGCGGCGGTTGATGTTGGTGATGACGCCTTCGAACGGCTTCTTGGTGTCGTAGGAGCGGACCCCGTCCTCGTAGGAGAACTTGATCTCGTCCTCGCCGGAACCATGGAGGATGGCGTTCTGGGTCTTCTTGGCCAGGTCCTTCCACTTGGTAGTCAGCGTGAACTTGTAGTGCTTGCCGAGCGCGGTCAGCGTCTGCGTGTAATAGGGCGACGACGACTTCGCCCAGGGCGCGATCGCGCCCTTGCCGATGGCGAGCTCCTTGTCGGGAATGACGAGGTCTTCGTCGACATGCTGCTCGACGCCGAGGCCGCCGCAGGCGGGGCAGGCGCCATAGGGGTTGTTGAACGAGAACAGTCTGGGCTCGACCTCGGGGATGGTGAAGCCGGACACGGGGCAGGCGAACTTCTCCGAGAACAGGATGCGCTCGGGTCCGCTCTTGTCGTGAATTTTCGCGGTTTTCTTTTTCTCTTCGGCAGGCGCCGCAGCGGCAGCCGGTGCATCGGCATACTCGATCACGGCGAGGCCCTCGGCGAGCTTCAGCGCGGTCTCAAAGCTTTCGGCGAGGCGCTGGCCGATATCGGCGCGCACCACGATGCGGTCGACCACGACGTCGATGTCGTGCGGGAATTTCTTGTCCAGCGTCGGCGCTTCCGCGAGCTCGTAGAAGGTGCCGTCGATCTTGACGCGTTGAAAGCCCTTCTTGAGCCATTCGGCGAGCTCCTTGCGGTACTCGCCCTTGCGGCCGCGCACGACGGGGGCCAGCAGATAGAGGCGGGTGCCCTCAGGCAGCGCCAGCACGCGGTCGACCATCTGGGAGACGGTCTGGCTCTCGATCGGCAGGCCGGTGGCCGGCGAATAGGGCACGCCGACGCGCGCCCAGAGCAGGCGCATGTAGTCGTAGATCTCGGTGACCGTGCCGACGGTCGAGCGCGGGTTCTTCGACGTCGTCTTCTGCTCGATCGAGATCGCCGGCGACAGGCCGTCGATCTGGTCGACGTCGGGCTTCTGCATCATCTCCAGGAACTGGCGCGCATAGGCCGACAGCGACTCGACGTAGCGGCGCTGGCCCTCGGCATAGATGGTGTCGAAGGCGAGCGAGGATTTGCCGGAGCCGGAGAGGCCGGTGAACACCACCAGCTTGTCGCGGGGAATCTCGACGTCGATGTTCTTGAGGTTGTGCTCGCGCGCGCCACGGATCGTAATTGCGCGCAGGCTCGAGCCCGCGTTCTGCTGTTGGCGCTTCGCCTTGATCACTTCATCCATCCGAGTTGCCCTCAAGGAGCCCAAAGGTGCGCGATCGCGCCAACAAAAAAGGCGCGCTTCGCCCCGAACCGGGATCGGCGCCGATGGGTATGACAGCGAACGTAGGAAGAACGGGGACGGATTTCCAGAGGGAGTTGCGACTCGTCAACGGAATGTTGGCGCGCTGGCGGCATCTGGCAGCAGGAGGGCGCGGAATTGCGGGAACGTGTCAGGCCGGACCAAACAAAAAGGCCGGCGCAAGGCCGGCCTTTCGTAACGCTGAGGCGTTGAAGTCGAAGCTTAGTACTTGGCGACGACGGGGGCGCCGAAGTGATAGTTCACGCCGACCTGCACGGTGTGGAAGTTGAGCGTGCCGGTGGGCACGGCGCCCGAGAAGTAGGTCTCGCCGCCGAGGCTGCGATAGAGGTACTCGCCCTTGACCGACCACTGCGGAGCGAAGAACGCCTCGACGCCAGCACCAACGGTCCAGCCCGAGTGGAACTTGCTGTCGGAGACCGAGAGGCCGCCGAGGGTGGCGGTGATCTTGTTGTCGATCCAGGCGTAACCACCGGTGCCGTAGAGCAGCACGTTGTTGACGGCCCAGCCGATGCGGCCGCGGACGGTGCCCATCGCGTCGGTCTTGGAGCTCACCGAAGCCGGGATGCCACCGACGCCGGGGACGAAAACCACGCCAGCGGCCGAAGCGCTGACGTCAGCCCAGGCGCCATCCGCCTCGAGGCCGAACACGACGTTGCCGGTCTGCCAGTTGTAGCCGGCGGTGCCGCCGACGAAACCACCCTGCATCTTCGGATCACCCGACGAGGCTTCCCAGGCGCCGCCACCGACGATACCGAGATAGAAGCCGGTCCAGTTGTAGACCGAAGCCATCGGAGCGACGGGAGCCTTGGTGTAGGGGCGAGCCGCGAGGTCAGCAGCCGAAGCGGGGGCGGCCAGAGCGAACAAACAGGCCGAAGCCAACAAAACTTTCTTCATTTTCAACTTAATCCCAGTCCCAGTTTCTGTTGTTGCCTTCCGCGGACGGAAGGGCAGCGGACTCAACGGCCCAACTGACGGGGTGCTTACACCACTGAAGCCGCAAGTTGTGTCTCCGGAAAGCCACAGTGGTCGAAAAGGTGATGGTTACTGACTCATTATGACGGCAAATTCGATCGCCAAATGGGAACGGAAGGCGCAAGGATTTTGCCAAATAGTCAAGTAATATCAGTCTGATATCTGTGCGTCGCGACCGGCTGGCCCTACCGGCGGCCGTGTACGCAGATCATCCCGATATCGATGTTCTGGCTGGTACGCTCGGAGCGTGTAGCAGCGCCCACCGGGCAGTTCGGTGGGAACCCGAACGCCATGCCGGCGCCAATCGCGCCGACAAGAACAAATCTGGAACGCTGCGGATGTCGATGCTATATGTGTTGATAACCCCGGGGGTGACGGGCTGAGTTGGGCCTGCCAGCGTATAGGGTCGCCTCGACAGGGCGCAGAGGAACGCGGGCAGCGCGCTCGGCCTTTTGAAATTCAGTGGCATTCGGAGTGGAGAGCGGCGATGGCGGGAAGCGTCAACAAGGTCATTCTGGTTGGAAATCTCGGCAAGGATCCTGAAATCCGCCGCACCCAGGACGGGCGGCCGATTGCGAATCTGAGCATCGCGACCTCGGAGACCTGGCGCGACAAGAACAGCGGCGAGCGCAAGGAAAAGACCGAGTGGCATCGCGTCGTGATCTTCAATGAGGGCCTCTGCAAGGTTGCCGAGCAGTACCTGAAGAAGGGCGCGAAGGTTTACATCGAGGGCGCGCTCCAGACCCGCAAATGGACCGACCAGAGCGGCGTCGAGAAGTACTCGACCGAGGTCGTGCTGCAGGGCTTCAACTCGACCCTCACGATGCTCGACGGCCGCGGCGGCGGCGGAGGAGGCGGCAGCTTCGGTGACGAACCCGGCGGCGATTTCGGCTCCTCAGGCCCGGTCAGCAGCGCGCCGCGACGTCCGGTTGCGGCCGGTGGCGGTGGCCGCAACAACGACATGGACGACGACATCCCGTTCTGAGAACGGTCGGGACGATGAGGGGCGCTGCCGGGTGTGGGTAGAGCCTGTCCCATCGTGTCAGCAAACCTTACTAATTGACGGGACGGGCTCGGGATTTCCGGGCCCGCTTCATGTTTGGCTTGAACTTGAGATGGCGTCCGGACGCGGCGTCATGGGGCGCTCGCCCACGTGATTTGTCGGGGTGGCGGAGGTGATTTTGGAAGTCCGGTTCCAGGCTCATCCAGGATGCCCGCTATACGGCCGTAAGTTATTGGAAAAATAAGCGGAAAAAGCGCTTCCCAGCCCTCGCCGAAGGGTGGTTATCAGGGGGGCGATGCGCTATATGATTCCCAGACAAAAACTCACCGGATTCCCCCTTGGCTGACGACGACAACAAGCCCGGCGACCAGCCGGCGCACCCCTCGGACATTCGCCCCGTCTCGATCTACGAGGAGATGAAAAAGTCCTATCTCGATTACGCCATGAGCGTGATCGTGTCGCGTGCGCTGCCCGATGCGCGCGACGGGTTGAAGCCGGTGCATCGCCGCATCCTGTTCTCGATGAACGAGCAGGGCTTCACGCCCGATAAGAAGCACAAGAAGTCAGCCGGTATCGTCGGCGACGTCATGGGTAAGTACCACCCCCATGGCGACCAGGCGATCTACGACGCCCTGGTGCGCATGGCGCAGGACTTCTCCTTGCGCGAGTTGCTGGTGGACGGGCAGGGCAATTTCGGTTCGGTCGACGGCGATCCCGCGGCGGCGATGCGCTACACCGAGTCGCGCCTCACGAAGATCGCGCTGAAGCTGCTCGAGGACATCGACAGCGACACAGTCGATTTCCAGGACAATTACGACGGCACCGAGCGTGAGCCCGTGGTTCTGCCGGCGCGGTTCCCGAATCTGCTGGTCAACGGTGCCGGCGGCATCGCCGTCGGCATGGCCACCAACATCCCGCCGCACAATCTCGGCGAGGTCATCGACGCCTGCATGGCGCTGATCGACAACCCCTCGCTGACCATCGACGAGCTCATCAACATCGTCCCGGGCCCGGACTTCCCGACCGGCGGCATCATCCTGGGACGTCAGGGCATCCGCAGCGCCTATCACCTTGGCCGCGGCTCCATCGTGATGCGCGGCAAGGTCTCGTTCGAGACGATCCGGAAGGAGCGCGAGGCGATCGTCATCACCGAGATCCCGTATCAGGTGAACAAGGCGACGATGGTCGAGCGCATCGCCGAGCTCTACAAGGAAAAGAAGATCGAGGGCATCTCGGACTTGCGCGACGAGTCCGACCGCGACGGCTACCGGGTCGTCGTCGAGCTCAAGCGCGATGCGGTGCCCGATGTCGTGCTGAACCAGCTCTACAAGTTCACGCCGCTGCAGACCTCGTTCGGCGTCAATGCCGTCGCGCTGGACTCGGGCCGTCCGCAGACGATGAACCTGAAGGACATGCTGACGATCTTCGTCGGCTTCCGCGAGCAGGTCGTCACCCGCCGCACCAAGTACAAGCTGCGCAAGGCGCGCGAGCGCGCGCATGAGCAGGTCGGCCTTGCCATTGCGGTTGCCAATATCGACGAGATCATCAAGGTCATCCGGCACTCGCCGACCCCGGCCGCCGCGCGCGAGACCCTGATGACGCGCGACTGGCCGGCGCGCGACGTCGAGGACATCATCACGCTGATCGATGATCCCCGTCATCGCATCAACGAGGACGGCACCATCCGCCTGTCGCTGGATCAGGCGCGGGCGATCCTCGAGCTGCGCCTCGCACGCCTCACCGCGCTCGGCCGCGACGAGATCGGCGACGAGCTTGCCAAGCTCGCCGGCGAGATCGGCGAGTATCTCGAAATCCTGCACTCCCGCGCCCGCATCCTCGACATCATCAAGACCGAGCTTGCCGAGGTGAAGGCCGAGTTCGCGACCCCGCGCCGCACCGTGATCATGGAGCAGGAAGGCGAGGTCGAGGACGAGGACCTGATCCAGCGCGAGGACATGGTCGTCACCGTCTCGCACGCCGGCTACGTCAAGCGCGTGCCGCTGTCGGCCTATCGGGCCCAGCGCCGCGGCGGCAAGGGCCGCTCGGGCATGCAGACCCGCGACGAGGATTTCGTCTCGCGCCTGTTCGTTGCCTCCACGCACACGCCGGTATTGTTCTTCTCCTCGCGCGGCCAGGTCTACAAGGAGAAGGTCTGGCGCCTGCCGATGGCGGCTCCCAACGCGCGCGGCAAGGCGCTGATCAACATCCTGCCGCTGGAGCAGGGCGAGCGCATCACCACCATCATGCCGCTGCCCGAGGATGAGTCGACCTGGGGCGAGCTCGACGTGATGTTCGCGACGACCGGCGGCAACGTCCGGCGCAACAAGCTGTCCGACTTCGTCGACGTTCGCCGCTCCGGCATCATCGCGATGAAGCTCGACGACGGCGAGGCAATCGTCGACGTCCAGATCTGCACCGAGCGCGACGACGTGCTGCTGACCGCCGCCGGCGGCCAATGCATCCGCTTCCCCGTGCCCGACGTGCGCGTGTTCACAGGGCGCACCTCGATGGGCGTGCGCGGCATCGCGCTCGGCGAGGGCGACAAGGTGATTTCGCTGGCGATCCTGCGCCATGTCGAGACCACCTCGGACGAGCGCTCGGCTTACCTGAAGATGCGCCGCGCGGTGGCCGGAGAAGCCGCGGCGGAAGAGGCGCCGGCGGATGCCGAGGCCGAGGAGACGTCAGGCAGCTTCCAGCTCCCGCAGGAGCGCTATGTCGAGATGTCGGCGGCCGAGCAGGTCGTGCTGACCGTCTCCGTCAACGGCTACGGCAAGCGGACCTCGTCCTACGAGTACCGCACCACCGGCCGCGGCGGCAAAGGCATCGTCGCCATGAGCGTCAACAACCGCAACGGCAATCTGGTCGCCTCCTTCCCGGTGGAGGACGCCGATCAGATCATGCTGGTCACCGACAAGGGCCAGCTGATCCGCTGCCCGGTCGAAGGCATCCGCATCGCCGGCCGCTCGACGCAAGGCGTGATCGTGTTCGACACAGCCGAGGACGAGCACGTGGTGTCGGTCGAGCACATCACCGAAGAGGCCGAGAGCGGAAACGGCGCGAATGGGGAGTAGTGCGAATGGTGAGTGGCGAATCGCGAATGGAATGATCTCTGTTCGCTACTCTCTATTCGCCATTCACCCCTAAATCTCCAGCTCCGTGCCGAACTCCACCACCTGCTTGGTCGGCACGCCGAAGAACGCGGCGGAGCGTTCGGCGTTGCGTTGCAGGAAGGCGAACACGCCTTCGCGCCAGACCCACATGCCCGGAACATCCTCGCGCGGGATGATGGTCTCGCGGCCGACGTAATAGGTGATGTCGGAGAGGTCGATGCCGGGCAGCTTGCCCTGGCGGCAGACGAGCTTCAATCCGTCATAGATCGTCGGGTTCTGCATGAAGCCGTAATGCAGGATCACGCGGGTGATGCCGGGAATGATCTCGATCACCTCGGCGCGTTCCTCGTCGGGAACGTGCGGGGATTCCTCGATCAGCACGGTGACCAGCAGCACGCGTTCGTGCAGCACCCGGTTGTGCTTGACGAACTGCGTCAGTGCGAGCGGCACGCCCTTCGGCGCCGCCGCCAGGAACGCAGCCGTGCCGGGCAACCTCGCGTGACACTTGTTGACAGCGGTTTCGATCAAATCCTCCTCGGGCTGTCGCAGCTTTGCACGCGCCGCCTCGACCAGCTTCACGCCGGCGCGCCAGGTCAGCATCAGGAAGGCCACGAGTCCGGCGAGCAGCAGCGGAAACCAGCCCCCTTCGAACAGCTTGACCGAGTTCGCCGAGAAGAAGATCAGATCGATCACGAAGAAGAAGCCGTTCACGGCAACGACAAGCCAGGGCGAAAAGCCCCACTGGATCGCGACCAGCGCGGCCAGCAGCGTCGTGATCGCCATCAGCAGCGAGACCGCGATGCCATAGGCGCCGGCGAGGGCGTCCGAGGAGCCGAAGCTCAGGACGGCGCCGAGCGTTGCGGCCGCGAGCAGCCAGTTCACCAGCGGCACGTAGATCTGGCCGATCGCATCGCTGGTGGTGTGGCGGATCTGCATGCGCGGCAGGAAGCCGAGCTGGATCGACTGCTGGGTCAGCGAGAACACGCCGGAGATGATCGCTTGCGAGGCGATCACGGTCGCGACCGCCGAGAAGGCGACGAGCAGATAGTGCAGGGCGTCAGGGCAGAGCTGGAAGAACGGGTTCTCGATCATCGAGGGATCGGTGATCAAGAGCGCGGCTTGGCCGAAATAGTTCAGCACCAGCGCAGGCAGGCAGATGGCGAACCAGGCGAGGCGGATCGGCAGACGGCCGAAATGTCCCATGTCGGCATACATGGCCTCGCCCCCGGTCACCGCGAGGAAGGCCGCGCCGAGAATTCCGAACGAGATGTGGAAATCCTGGTGGATCAGGAAATTGAACGCATAAAACGGGCTGAGCGCCGCCAGCACCGCCGGCGCCTTGACGATGCCATGGATGCCGAGCGCGGCGAGCACGACGAACCAGGACAGCATCACTGGTCCGAAGATGCGGCCGATGAAGCCGGTGCCCTGCTTCTGCATCATGAACAGGCCGATCAGGATGGCGACGGTCAGGGGCACCACGACGGGGGCAAGCGATGGGGCGTCGACCTTGAGGCCTTCGATGGCTGAGAGCACCGAGATGGCCGGTGTGATCGCGCCGTCGCCATAGAGCAGGGCGGCGCCGATGAGGCCGACCACCAGCAGATGGGCGCGCCAGGTGCCGGGCTGGGCGTGGCGGGCGTGGAGCAGGGCGAGCAGCGCCACGATGCCGCCTTCGCCGCGGTTGTCGGCCCGCAGGATCAACAGGGCATATTTCAGCGAGATGATCAGCAGCAGCGCCCAGAGGATCAGCGAGGCGACCCCGAGGACCGCGTCATGACTGAGTGTGCCGCCATGGGCGGCCGCCTTGGCGGCTTCCTTGAGGGCATAGAGCGGGCTGGTGCCGATATCGCCATAGACGACCCCGAGGGCGCCCATGGTCATGGTCAGCGGCAGCGGATCAGGATGGTGGCCGGAAGCGACTGCGGGCGTACTGGACAACGGCCCCCCCCGATGAAATCGCGCCCGACGGGCCATTCCGACGGACGCGAGCTTTAGGCAGTCTGCGACGGGACGTCGCAAATATCCATGGGGTTTCGGCTTGGGGGTCAGCTCTGGGGGCAGCTTGGGGCTTCAGCCTGGGGTGAGCTGACGCCAACCTGACAGGCCCGGCTACGGGGTGCGGTTGGCGGTCACGAGGCGCGCCTCGCGGACATCAGCCTTGGTGCCGGCCTTGCGCAGGCACGAAGCCTCGAAATTCGGCCAGGCCTGCTGCGAGCAGTCCTTGCCGATGGCGCGGATATCGAGCCGGTCGCTCTTGGCCAGCGGCTGCGGCACGCTGGCCTCGACGCTCGGGGCAAAGCCGGGCAGGAGGGTGAGGGCGGCGGCGACACACGCAGACAGAGCGATCGCTGAGAGAGCCTTGATCATTTGACAGTCCCCTGTGATGCGGCCGCCTACGCCCAGTGTGCGGCCCGTCATTCGTTGGCTGGATTAGTAACCATGGCCAGTTTCCGGACGTCTTCGCCGGCACGGGAAATGGTTTCGTGTCCGCGCCCATGTGTTTCATGGGCGCCCTCGGGACGAAACAAACCGGCCGTCGCCGACCGGCCCACGGGATATTTTGCCGGAAATTGCCGGGGAACCCGCCCGGCTTGCCGGGCTGCGCCGGGCGCGGTAGGAGGGGGCCATGCCGCGCATCGCCTTTTACCCCGGTTCCTTCGACCCCATCACCAACGGCCATCTGGACGTGGTCCGGAACAGCGTTTCGCTGTGCGACCGGCTCGTGGTCGCCATCGGGGTCCACCCCGGCAAGAAGCCGCTGTTCTCGACCGAGGAGCGGCTCAAGATGCTTCATGACGTCTGCGGCCCGATCGCGGCGCAGGCCGGCTGCGTTCTGGAAGCGGTGACCTTCGACGATCTGGCCGTCACCGCGGCGCGCAGGCACGGCGCCACCATCATGATTCGAGGCCTGCGGGACGGCACCGACCTCGACTACGAGATGCAGCTCGCGGGCATGAACGGCACCATGGCACCCGAGGTGCACACCGTCTTCCTGCCGGCCTCTCCCATGGTTCGCCCGATCACCGCCACTTTGGTGCGCCAGATCGCCGGCATGGGCGGAGATGTCTCGGCCTTTGTCCCGCCGCAGGTTGCGGCACAGCTCAAGGCAAAATTCGCCGGATAACGGCGCACGCTTTCTCTCATCTGATCCGGAGTTGTCATGATCCGAATTTTCGCAGTCCTTGCCGCGCTCGTGTTCGCGGTGCCGGCGGTGGCGCAGCAATTGCCGGCCAATCTCGACAAGGCCAACGCCATCGTCATCGACAGCACCAAGGGCCGCATCGTCATCAAGCTGCGCACCGACATCGCGCCCCAGCATGCCGAGCGCATCAAGCAGCTTGCGCGCGAGGGCTACTACAACAACGTGCCGTTCCATCGCGTCATGGACGGCTTCATGGCCCAGACCGGCGACGGCCAGAACTTCAACGGCACCGGCGGATCGAAATATCCGAACTTGAAGCAGGAATTCTCCAAGGTGCATTTTGCCCGCGGCATCGTCGGCATGGCCCGGCGCGGTGACAGCGTCGACAGCGCCAACTCGCAGTTCTTCATCATGTTCGCCGACGGCGGCAGCCTCGATGGCCAGTACACCGTGGTCGGCGAGGTCGTGCAGGGCATGGACGTCGTCGACAAGCTGAAGAAGGCGCCTCCCGGCTCGGCCGGCGGCGCGGTGACCGACCCCGACAAGATGGTGAAGGTGCAGGTCGCCTCCGACATCAAATAGGACGGGGCCATGGCGCGCTGTGGCGACAAGCTCCTGCTGGTTGCCGCACTGCTGCTGCTCGGGACCTCGGGCGCGGCCGCCGGGGACGGGCAGGTCAACACCATCCAGGACGTGTTCCGGCACCTGCGCACCTGCTGGAGACCGCCGCCGCCTGCCAAGGCCCGGCCACTCGACATCACCGTCGTCGTGAGCTTTAACCGCTCCGGCGACATTCTGGGCCATCCGAGGATCTCCTATGAATCCCCTGAGGGCTCCGACAATGACCGGCTGCAATACCGGATCGCGGTGATGGAGGCGTTGCAACGCTGCACGCCGATGCCATTTACCGATGCAATGGCGGGCGCTGCCGCGGGACGTCCATTCGCGATCCAGTTCCGTAACCGCAAAACGTCACCCGACAAGACTTCACCTCCAACGCAAGAGAGACGAGCATGAGCGTCACCGAAAACACCCTGATCCTCGAGACCACCCAGGGCCCCGTCACCATCGAGATGCGTCCCGATCTCGCGCCCGGCCACGTCGCGCGCATCAAGGAGCTGGTCCGCGAGGGCTTCTACGACGGCATCGTGTTCCACCGCGTGATCGAGGGCTTCATGGCGCAGACCGGCTGCCCGCACGGCACCGGCACCGGCGGCTCCGGCAAGAAGCTGAAGGCCGAGTTCAACAAGGAGCCGCATGTGCGCGGCACCACGTCGATGGCGCGCGCAGCCAGCCCCGATTCCGGCGACAGCCAGTTCTTCATCTGCTTCGACGACGCCCGCTTCCTCGACAACCAGTACACGGTGTGGGGCAAGGTCACCGAGGGCATGGAGAACGTCGACAAGATCAAGCGCGGCGAGCCGGTGCAGAACCCCGACAAGATCGTCAAGGCGCGGATGGCCGCGGACAAGGAGTAAGCTCCTCGTTCCAGGGGCGCGCGCAGGCGCGTCCCTGGTGGCAAGCCACGAATGCGCACTGATCTCTTCGATTTCGATCTGCCCGCCGAGCGCATCGCCTTGCGCCCGGCGAGCCCGCGCGACTCCGCGAAAATGCTGGTCGTGGAGAACGGCGCGCTGCGCGACCAGACCATCGCCGACCTCGCGCAATGGCTGAAGCCCGGCGACCAGCTCGTCGTCAACGACACCAAGGTGATCGCGGCGCAACTGAAAGGCCGCCGCATCGGCCGCGAGACCGAGCCGAAGATCGAGGCGACGCTGATCAAGCGGCTCGACGGTTCGCGCTGGCAGGCGCTGGTGAAGCCCGCCAAAAAGCTTGTCGCCGGCGACCGCATCCGCTTCGGCAATGAAGGCAAGGTCTGCCTGCTCGGCCATCTCGATGCCGAGGTCGAAGCCAAGGGCAGCGAGGGCGAGGTGACGCTGTCGTTCTCGTTCCACGGCCCGGCGCTGGATCAGGCCATCGCCGATCTCGGCAGCCCGCCGCTGCCGCCCTACATCGCCTCCAAGCGCACGCCTGATGATCAGGATCTTGCGGATTACCAGACCATGTTCGCCGCCAACGAGGGCGCGGTCGCCGCGCCCACCGCGGGCCTGCATTTCACCCCGGCGCTGGAGCAGGCGCTGCGCGCGCGCGGCGTCGGCCTCAACCGCATCACGCTGCATGTCGGGGCGGGGACGTTCCTGCCGGTGAAGGTGGACGACACCGACGGCCACAAGATGCACGCCGAGTGGGGCACGATCTCGGCCGAGACGGCGGAGCGGCTCAACGCGGCGCGAAGGAACGGCGGCCGTATCATCGCCGTAGGCACCACGTCATTGCGTCTGCTCGAGAGCGCGGCGCGCGAGGACGGCACGATCCAGCCCTTCGCGGCCGAGACCTCGATCTTCATCACGCCCGGCTATCGCTTCCGCGCGGTGGATGTCCTGATGACGAACTTCCATCTGCCGAAGTCGACGCTGTTCATGCTGGTCTCGGCGTTCTCGGGGCTCGAGACGATGAAGCAGGCCTACGCGCACGCGATTGCGAACGGGTACCGGTTCTATTCGTACGGCGATGCGTGCTTGCTGTTCAGGGCGGAGCCGTAGGCGACCCGCGCAAACGCATCACCGTCACCCTGAGGTGCTCGCCTCTTCGGCGAGCCTCGAAGGGCGACGGCCCGGTTGGTGCATCTCGGCCGTTCATCCTTCGAGGCTCACCATGCAGCGCCAGGCGCTGCATGGTTCGCACCTCAGGATGACGGATCGACAGGCGTGCTTTGTTACGCCATCACCCGCTGCGGCAACAGCTCCGCGATCTGCACCGCGTTCAGCGCCGCACCCTTGAGCAACTGATCGGCCGCCACGAACATCGAGATCGAATGCCCGGAGGGATCGCTGAGGTCCTTGCGGATACGGCCGACCAGGACGTCGTCCTGGCCCGAGGCGTCGATCGGCATCGGGAAGTAGTTCTTGCCGCGGTCGTCGACCACCTTCACGCCGGGCGCCCGGGCCATGATGGCGCGGACCTGGTCCTCGGTAATCGGCTTCTCGCATTCGAAGGTGATGGCCTCGCAATGCGCGCGCAGCACCGGCACGCGGACGCAGGTGACGCCGATCGCGATTGTCTCGTCCTCGAAGATCTTGCGGGTCTCCTTGATGACCTTGGTCTCTTCGTCGTTGTAGCCGGTTTCGGGGTCGACAGTGGTGTTGTGGTTGAACAGGTTGAACGCGTAGGGGTGCGGCATCACCTTGGGCGTATAGACCTGCCCGTTGAGATTGGCGCGGGTGGACTCGACCAGCTCTTCCATCGCGGCGGCGCCGGCACCGGAAGCCGCCTGATAGGTCGAGATGATCACGCGCTTGATGCGGTTCTTCTGGTGGATCGGCCAGAGCGGCACCAGTGCGGTGATCGCGGCGCAGTTCGGATTGGCGATGATGCCCTTGTGATCCCTGATGCGGTTCGCGTTGATCTCGGGGATCACCAGCGGCACGTTCGGATCCATGCGGAAGGCCGAGGAATTGTCGACCACGACGGCGCCCGACTTGACGGCGATCGGCGCGTACTTCTTCGAGATGCTGCCGCCGGCGGAGAACAGGGCGATGTCGACGCCCTCGAAGGAGCGCTCAGTCAGCTCCTCGATCACGACCGGCTGGCCGCGGAATGATACCGTCTTGCCGGCGGAGCGGGCGCTGGCGAGCGCCTTGAGCTTGCCGACGCGGAAGCCGCGCTTGTCCATGGTGGCTATGAATTCGGCGCCCACCGCACCGGTGACGCCGACAATCGCGACGACGGGATCGTTACTCACTTTGTCCTCCATTCCGTTTCAGTTGAGCATGATCTGATCGGAAAACCGGATTCCACTTTTCCGGATCATGCAGTTGCGATTCAGACAACAAAAAAGCCCCGGACCATCGAGGGCGGGGCTTCGGCAGAGATGATGCGTTTAAGTCGACGACCTACGCGCGCACGCCTCCCCGGGCCCCTGGGGCCGTGGTGGTTTTGGTCGTGCGTTTGGTGGTCGTGAACATGGCGGCGACTTATGGGGGAGAGTCCTGCGGTCGTCAATGGCTTTTCGTTCCCGGCCGATGCCGGGGACCGAGCCCGTTGCTATCTGGCCCGCGCGCCGGGCGGCTCCAGGATGACCTCCTTGAGGTCGTCCCCGCTGATCACGACGATTGCAAAATTGAGCCGGCCGCGTTCGCGCACGAGGCCACCGCTGATCGCCTTGCCGGAAGCGGCGCGCTCGGCGACCTGGACGGCGTCGGCGAGGCGGTGCCTGATCGCGCCGAGCGCTGCGAGGTTGTCGCGGTCCTCGTGATCGAGCTCGGCGAGGGGGAGGGCCGCTTCGCCGCCGACGATCTCGCCGGTCGCCGCGTTGATGGTGTGGCGCCAGATCCGGTCGTTGTGCAGGGTCTTCACCCGATACACCGGCACGCCGGTAGCCCCGTCAAAACTCACATCCGCCGTGGTCGCGCCGGCGTGCCGGCCTTCGGCAATCGCCATGGCCTGGCTGATCGAGATCGACGAACTACGGAAGCGTTCGATCTCGCGGCTGACGGCCTGGCGATCAACCTCCGCGTCACCATCTGTTTCGCTGTGCAGGGCAGTCGGCGTGCTGCCCGCGGTCACGATCGCCTGCGCGGGCGCCGCGAGGAGCAGCGCGGGCAAGGCGATCGCCAGCAGTCCTGAGGTCCATCGTTTGGCTGTCGTCATGCTCGAAACCCTCGACCAGCGAGTGTGCCGGATGATCGTAAAGAATTCGCGGCCGGCCTTGGGCATCGGCCGGCCGCGGAGCGCCGCACCGGGCTGTCCCCGGCAACGGCGATCTCAGCGGTACGGGCCACCTTTGGGGCTGGTGAAAAAGGCAGCCCGTATCGCTTATAACTAAACCATACCGTATCGTTTTATTTCGGTCAATCGAAGCGACGGCGTTCCCCGTGGGGAAAGCCGGCCTCTCACGGAATTGTCAGCGGGCGGGGCGTCGCCGTGGCGCGCCTTTGGCGGCGCTTTGGACGCGATCGGCAGGTCCCAGAGCACCGGCGAGGAAGAGCTTGATGGCCGTGCGCATGCGCTTTTCGGCAGTCTTCAATTCGAGCGCCATTCCGAACGTCGCCATGCGGTGGGTGTGACCAACGACGACGTCGAGGAACACTTCCGCCGCGATGGTGGTGTCCTCGATGTCGAGCGCGCCTTGCGCCACCAGATGGTCGAAGAAGCGCGCCGTGGTGGCGACGGCCTTGAGCCAGCCTTCCTCCTTGCCGAGCTTGGCGACGTCGGGGAAGTTGATGGCCTGCGACGTCATCATGCGGCTGAAGGCGACGGCATCGGGTCCGCAGGTGAAGGTCAGCATCTCGCGTCCGATCTCGATCAGCCGCTGCTCGACGGAGATGTCCGAGGCACTGGAGAGTTGCGTCTCCGCCGCTGCCGAGAGCGGCGCAAGCCAGCGCGCGATCTCGCGCCGGAGCACTGCGGCAAACAGGCCGCGCTTGTCGCCGTAGCGGGAATAGACGGTGGGCTTGCTGACCCGCGCCGCTTCCGCCACTGCGTCGAGCGAGGTGGCGTCGAAACCGCGATCCAGGAACAGGCGGGTGGCGACCTCGATCAGCCGCTGGTCGCGCTCGATGGCCGCGGATTTCGTCGGCCGGCCGCCGCGCGATTTCTGCACCTCGCGCCGCGGCGCTGCCGCTCTCGTCCTGGTCGCAGTCAATCCCATGCCCAATGATTCCTGCGCGTTTCTGACAGTCGTCATTCGCTCTATATCGCGCAGGAGCCGAGGCGTCATCGCGAATCTGGCCGAACGGGCCGTATCGTCAACGGTTTCGGCACCGGCGGCGTTCCTTCACCAAACCTCATGGCACCGTGGAGGTCCAGGCCTGCCCGGACGCGGCCTTGTCGTATCCGTATTGATAGAGCGCGCGCATATAGGTGGTGTCGAACCCTTCCGTCGGCGGCGCCGGATAGTCGCGCGCGATGTAGGAGAGATGAAAGCCGAGACGGTTTCGCTTGGCGAAATCATAGGTCGAGAAGATGATCGAGCGCGTCTGTGACTGGGTGATCGCCGACAGGCTGCGCGAGGCGACATCGATGGTGCCGTTGGAGACGAGCTCGAAGTTGCGTTCGATCTTCTTGTTGACGAGGATGTAGATGTCCATCTTCGCGCTGCCCGGCAAACGGCTGCCCTGGAACAGCAGGGCTTCCGGCAGCGTCAGCACCGGCGCGGTCACGCCGCCGTCGACATGCATCTCCTGAAACTTGCGGCCCTGGCCCTCGGCATCGATCATGATCGGTGGAAACACCAGGGGAATGCTGGCGGAGGCCGCCATCACGTCGCGAAACAGCTTGAGCGCCTCGGGCGTGCCGACGGCGGCGATCTTGCCCATGTCCCAGATCGCGGTGCGCTGGGTGTCGAGATCGGTCGTCACCACCAGCAGCTTTCGTCCCTTGGCGTTCTCGCGCGCGACCTGCGCCATGATCTCCGGTCCGACATATCGGGCGACGAGCTCGCGCAGCCGCGTGTTGCCGAACAGGCCGGATCCGAACAGCACGCGCATGATGCTGGGATCGTTCAGCAGGCTCTCCGCGATGCCGCTGGTATAGACCTCCTTCAGCGTGTCGTCGTATTGCGGGCCGAGAAACGCGAACGGCGCGATCAGGCCGCCGGTGCTCACGCCCGAGACGACGGAGAAGGTGGGACGGGTTCTGGCCGCGCTCCAACCGTTGAGAACGCCGACGCCGTACGCGCCATCGGCGCCGCCGCCGGAGAGCGCCAGATAGGTCTTCGCGGCGCTGCCGGTGTCCTTCTCGAAGCTGAATTTGGTGACGGGTTCGTCGGCGTACCGCCTGAGGCCGTCGATATCCAGCACGCGCGATGTGCTGGCTTCAGCGGCGGTATAGGGCGTGCGGGGCAGGGAGGTGCAGGCGGCAAGCGCCAGACTGCAGGTCAGGACCAGAATGCCGGTCAGTCGGCTGCCCGTTTGCCTGATCCAGGCATGCAAACGGCCGGAGACGTCAGTCGAACACGAAGGCAGGGGCACGGTGGCTGGCAATCAACACTTTCACGGCCGCCGGCAGTGTTCGCCGTGGCATCTCGTCCAGCCCCAAGATAAAACTACACGGTATCGTTTTGTTTAACAAGGCCGGCGGCGCGAATATCCGCCTTGATTGTGTCCCAGTCTGAGGCACAAGCCGGCCGAGGCGTGGGTTGGGCGGGTTGATCGGCTCCCCCCGACACGCAATAAGCACCGCCATGAATCCCGACAATGACCTTCCCAATCACTTTGAGTTGCTCGCCACCGATGGCGCCGCCCGCACCGGGCGACTGACCACGCCGCATGGCGTGATAAGGACGCCGGCCTTCATGCCGGTCGGCACCGCCGGCGCCATGAAGGGCATGCACTGGCGCGAGGTGCGCGACGCCGGTGCCGACATCGTGCTCGGCAACACCTATCATCTGATGCTGCGACCGAGCGCCGAGCGGATCGCAGCGCTCGGCGGCCTGCAGAAGTTCACCGGCTGGAACGGGCCGATGCTGACGGATTCCGGCGGCTTCCAGGTGATGTCGCTGTCGGACCTGCGCAAGGTCACCGAGAACGCCGTCACCTTCCGCTCGCATATCGACGGTGCCAAGGTCGAGCTGTCGCCGGAGCGCTCGATCGAGGTGCAGCGCCTGCTCGGCTCCGACATCGCGATGCAGATGGACGAGTGCGTGCGGCTGCCGGCCGAGCACGCCGACATCGAGCGTGCGATGCAATTGTCGCTGCGCTGGGCCGAGCGAAGCAAGCGCGCCTTCGAGAGCGCGCCCGACGGCTACATGCTGTTCGGGATCGTGCAGGGCGGCGACGTGCCACAGCTTCGTCATGCGAGCGCGCAGGGGCTGGTGGCGATCGGCTTCCATGGCTACGCCATCGGCGGCCTTGCCGTCGGCGAGCCGCAGGCGGTGATGCTGGCCATGATCGACGAGACCGCGCCGCTGCTGCCGAAGGAGCGCCCGCGCTATCTGATGGGCGTTGGCACGCCCGACGACATCCTCGAAGCCGTGAAGCGCGGCATCGACATGTTCGATTGCGTGATGCCGACGCGCAATGGCCGGCACGGCGTCGCCTTCACGCGCTTCGGCCAGGTGAATTTGCGCAATGCGCGCCACGCCGACGATTCCCGTCCGCTCGACGAGGAGAGCTCATGGCCGTCGGCGCGCAACTACGCGCGCGCCTATCTGCACCATCTCGTCAAGGCGGGCGAGACGCTGGGAGCGATGCTGCTGTCCGAAATCAATATCGCCTACTACCAGTTCCTGATGCAGGGCATCAGGGACGCGATTGCGCACGGAACGTTTGACGAGTTCTATCGGCGTACGCGCGAGGACTGGGCGAGGGGCGATATCGCCCCGCGCTAGGTCAATCAAAGATCAATTGCACACGATCCGCTGCTTGACGGCGTGCTTGGTGACGAAGCCGTAGCCGCAATTGTCGCAAGTCCAGAGATAGCTGATCACGTGGTCCGAGACGTACGCAGATGCTTCGGCTGCGACCATGGAGTCGGCGCAGACGGGACAGGTCGGCAACTCGCTGCAACGCGGATCACGCCTTAGCGTTACGGTCGACATCACTTCAGCAACTGCTGACATCGTGGTGACCTCCCTGCTTTGAGACCTAAGTCTAACATAAGCAGAATCAGTTGACGAGGTCGCAACACAAATGCGTTGGTTTTCTGCTAATTAAAGCTCACGCGATTTTGCGATGCAGCGTATTTAACATGTACCGCATTGTCGCTTGCGTGTCGTCGCAGGCTGTCCGTAACTGCGCATGGGCTGCGCAAGAAACGCAAATTGTCGCCACAGGGAGTTCATCATGGACGCATCGTCCACCACGGGTGCAGCGCACCAACCCGGCCGCGGCCGGATCTATGACTCGATCGTCGACGCCTTCGGCAATACGCCGATCGTGCGGCTGCGTCGGCTGCCCGGCATGAACGGCGTGAATGCGACGATTCTGGCAAAACTTGAATATTTCAACCCTGCGGCAAGCGTGAAGGACCGCATCGGTGCGGCCATGATCGTCGCGATGGAGAAGGCGGGTATCGTCAAGCCGGACACCGTGCTGATCGAGCCGACCTCCGGCAATACCGGCATCGCGCTCGCCTTCGTGGCGGCTTCGCGCGGCTACCGCCTCAAGCTGGTGATGCCGGAATCGATGTCGATCGAGCGGCGCAAGATGCTGGCCTTTCTCGGCGCCGAGCTGGTGCTGACGCCGGCGGCGCAGGGCATGAAGGGCGCGATCGCCGCCGCCGAGGAGCTGTTGAAGACGACGCCGAATTCGGTGATGCCGCAGCAGTTCAAGAACCTCGCCAATCCCGAGGTGCACCGCCGCACCACCGCGGAGGAGATCTGGAACGACACCGGCGGGAATATCGATTTCTTCGTGGCCGGCGTCGGCACCGGCGGCACGATCACCGGCGTCGGCCAGGTGCTGAAGCCGCGCAAGACCTCATTGCGCGTGGTCGCGGTTGAGCCGGAGGAGAGCCCGGTGCTGTCGGGCGGACAGCATACGCCGCACAAGATCCAGGGCATCGGCGCCGGCTTCGTGCCCGACATTCTCGACCGCTCGGTGATCGACGAGATCGTGAAGATCAATTCGACGACGGCGATCGAAACCTCGCGCGCGCTGGCGCGGCATGAGGGCATTCCCGGCGGCATTTCCTCGGGCGCGGCGATCGCGGCTGCACTCGAGATCGGCAAGCGGCCGGAAGCGGCGGGCAAGACCATCCTGGCGATCGTGCCGTCGTTCTCGGAGCGGTATCTTTCCACGGCGCTGTTTGAGGGAATCTAGGACATGGCGGATCAACCCCCGAGGCGGCCGCGTACGCTCGGCGATGCCAGGACCGAAGCTGAGGCGGCATTCAAGAAGGTGACGGCCAAGGTCGCCGCCGCGCCGCCGAAGCAGAACGTGCCGCCGGGGATCAAGGAGCAGGTCACGCTGCGGATCGACCAGGATGTGCTGGAGTTCTTCCAGGAGGGCGGGCCCGGCTGGCAGGACCGCATCAACGAGGCGCTGCGGAAAGCTGCGGGGAAGTAGGCGCCGACCTGCGCGCCGGATCTGCTATCTCTCTCCTGGAATGTGACACCCGCTTGGCGCACGTCTCTATCCGCGTCATTGCGAGGAGCTCTTGCGACGAAGCAATCCAGGCTGTCACCGCGGAGAGACCCTGGATTGCTTCGCTGCGCTCGCAATGACGGAGTGTGCGGCGGCGTCGCAAAACGAAAAAGCCCGGCGCGAGCCGGGCTTTTGTGTTGTCGATCTTGCTGCGGCTCAGCGGCGGAACATGCCGCCCATCATGCCGCCGACGACACCGCCCACGAAGGCCGCGCCAGCGGCATCGCCGGGATTGCTGCGGTGTTGCGGGGCCGGCGCAGGCGCGCTGTTCTGCGGAGCACTGGCGGCGCGCCGGGCCGGCTTCTGGCTGGTGTCGCTCGCCGTCGCCGGGGCAGCGACGATTTCCGCGAGCAGGGCCTTGTGCTGGTGCGTGTTGAGGTAACCCGATGAGGGATAGCCGCGTGCGGTCTGCCAGCGCTTGAGCACGGACCGCGTCTCGTCGCTGAATACACCGGTCTGCTTGGTGTCGAAGCCGAGCGCCGTGAGGCGACGCTGCACGTCGCGGCGTTTGTTCTTGTCGAGGCCGATCTGGTCCTCGGTAACTTGGCTGGCCTCATCGGTGAAGGTGGCGGGATCGACGCCGGCGTTGAGCGTACGCGTTGCGGTCGACGGGCCGCTCTTGATCGCCGCGAGGCGCGCTAGCGCCAAGGCCTTGAACTGGCCGTTCGGATAGGCGGAGAGATAGGCGTTGAGCTCTTCCGACTTGTTCGACTCCTTCACCGAGCGCCAGTATTCGAGCTCGACGCCGTCCGAGCCGCCGGTCGCTGCCGGCACGATGCCCGTCGCGGTCGGGGCTGCGTTGGCGACCTGCGTCGTCGGAGCCTGGTTGAGATAGACGGAGCCGGTCAGGTTGGTATGGCCCCAGGGCAGCTGGCCCTTGCGGGTCTCCTCATTGACCTGAGCGCGCACCGACGTCATCGCCTGCTGGATCTCGACGCCGGGCTTGGTGATGTTGTCGATCAGCGCGCGCGTGAACGGGCTGTTGTTGCCCTCCTGGCCGTCGAGCGCGGTCTGGCCGGGGCCGGTGGCGAACGCGATCAGGGTGCCTTCGCCGGACTTCATCTCGGCGAGACCGCTCTGCACGTTGACGCTGCGGGTCGCCGAGTTCGACTTGATCTTGGCGGCGAACGGATTGTCGCGGCAGGCATCGAGGAAGACGAGCTTGACCTTGGCATCGCCCATGGTCTGCTCGAGCGTCAGGTCGATGTTGATGGCGGCGCCCAGCTTGACGTCCATCTCCGACTTGATGTCGGCGTCGACAGGCAGCAGGTAATTGGTGCCGCTGACGGCGATGCCGTGGCCGGCATAATAGAACAGCGCGATGTCCGAGCCTTGCGCCTTGCGGCCGAAGTCGAGCAGCTTCTCCGTCATCTGGTCGCGGCTGAGATTGGACCCTTCGATCACCTCGAAGCCGACATTGCGCAGCGTCGATGCCATCGCCTTGGCGTCGATCGGCGGGTTCGGCAATTGCGCGACGTTCTTGTAGGAGCCGTTGCCGACGACGAAGGCGACGCGACGGTCAGCCTTCGCGGCACTGACCGACAGAGCCATGCACATCAGCGACGCGAGGAGGGTGAGATAGCGCATTCTGAAATCCCCAGAATCGAATTGCAGGCAGCATCAGATTGGCAACGAACGTACACGAAGTGCCCGACGTCGTGCCACCAAAACGGCAGTCCGTTGCGTTCAACCCATTGCTGTGTGGCCGAATGTGCACGGTGGATTGATTTCCCAACGTGATCCAAATCACATGGCCACTTTGTTTTGTCGCGCAAGGCGGCGGAAGGTTCAGCGCGCGCGGGCGGGAACCGATGGCGCCGGCTTCAAATTCAGGAGATTGCCGCACAGGATCAGCACCGCACCCAGCACGGTCCAGGCGTCGAGCCGCTCGGAGTAGAGCAGCCAGCCGGCGGTCGCGGTCAAAGGAACCCGCAGGAAGTCCATGGGAACCACGATCGTGGCGTCGGCGTACCGAAGCGCGCTGGCAAGGCAATAGTGCGAGAAAGTGCCGCAGACCCCGATGACGAACAGCCAGCCCCAGAGATAGGCCGACGGCCATGACCAGACGAAGAGCGTTGGCACCAGGCCCACGACCATCTGCACCACGATCATCCAGAACAGGATCGACAACGCGCTCTCGGTCCGGGTCAAGGACTTCGCGAGAATCATGGAAATGCTGAAGCCGATCGCGGCGCCGAGCGCGATCAACTGACCCGGATTGATCTCGCTGGTGGCGGGCCGCACGATCATGACGACGCCGACGATGCCGAGCACGACAGCGGCGATTTTCCAGATCGTCATGCGCTCGGACAGGAACGTCGCAGCCAGCACGGCGGTCCAGATCGGCATGGTGAACTCGATTGCGACCACCTGGCCGATTCCGATCAGCGTCAGTGCGTAGAACCAGCCGAGCTGTGCAAAATAATGCACGCCGTTGCGCGCCAGGTGCTGGTGCAGGCGTTGGGTTGCGACCGCCTTGAAGCCGCCGGCGCGGAAGATGATCGGCAACAACAGCGTGAATCCGATCACCGAACGCACTTCCATGATCTGGAAAACGTTGAGCTCGCGCGTGGTCTCGCGGCCGGCAACCGCCATCACCAGCATCAGCGCCAGCCAGCCGGCCATCCAGAATGCAGCCATCGTTTTGGACGGTGTCGCGCTCATCGGGGCAGGATTCTGGGGCAGGGTGCTGGAAGATGGAAAGTGCGAGAGGACGGCCGGTATCGACGACATCGCCGCCGTTTGCAACGGCCAAATCTGCGGATGCAGCGATGCAAGCGGACGTGCTAAGGCTTCATCGAACAACAAGAAAAGGGAGAGCTTCGCTCATGCGCATCTTGCAGCCAGCCGAATGGACCAAGCCTCGCGGCTTTTCCCATGGCGTCGTCGTCGAGGGACCGGGGCGCTGGGTGGTCCTGGCCGGCCAGACCGGCGGCGACGAGACGGGCAGCTACGCGCCCGACATGGCGGCGCAGGTCGCGACCGCACTGAAGCGGATCATCAAGCTGCTGGGCGAGGCGGGCGCCGGCCCCGAGCACATCGTCCGCCTGACCTGGTACCTGACCAGCCGCAGCGAATATGAAGCCGCCGGTGTCGGCATTGGCGCGGCCTGGAAGGAAACGCTCGGACGCAATTTCCCGCCTTCGACGCTGCTCTACATCGGTGGCCTCGTGGACGACCGGGCCAAGGTCGAGATCGAAGTCACGGCATTCGTGCCGGGCGCATAAAAAAAGATCCGGCGAGGTCGCCGGATCGTTTCTCGGATCGTCTGCTGTCTTACTTCGACATCGAGATGTTGGCGCCGCGGAACTGGCTGTCGGCGCGCATCGTGACGGTCTGCCTGTTGCCGCTCGTCTTCAGCGCGATGTTGGCGTTGAAGCCGGCGGCGGAGGCGACCACCTCGAAGTTCCCGCCGCCGCCGCGGCCTTGGAGCGAGCCGGAGATGTTGCGGCTGGCCTCGGACCAGCTGCCGGTGATGGCGCTTCCCTCAGCCTTGACGCTGGCCGCAAGGTTGAACTTGTAGGCGTCGCTGGCACAGGTCAGCGACATCTCCATGGTGGGACCGATCGGGGCGTATTTGGCCCGGCAACGGATCCGTTCCGTCGAGCCATCGTCAAGCGTCACGGTGCCGCTGCCGCTCCAGCTGCCCGCCATCGGTGCGAACGGACCGGACTGTGCGTTACTTTCCGTGTTCGCGAACGCCGCCGCAAACAAAACGGCGGCCGCAGTCAGCAGCCGCCGGTTCCGGGCGCGAGCCTCAACTGGTTTATTGGCGCGATGCTTCCCATCGCCCGCTGCACGGTATGCCTGCAGATGCTCCATTCCACTTCCCCGATCCGGCGTTGCCGTTGAGTTGACCGTTGGCATATGCACCATTGATCGAAACTTTCACAAGTCCCCCGCTGCCGATGGTGCCGGAAACGTTAGCGCCAGGCGCAGTGATCTTGCCGTCGGCAACCGTCAGCATGGAACTCGCGGTGGGTTCGCAGGAGCCGCTCTTGGTCACGATCGTGACCTGCCAGTTGCCGTCATAAGGGGTTTGGGCAAAGGCGGACGCGGCGAGGGTGCCAGTGAAAACCGAAGCGGCACAGAACACCGCAATGCGAGCAAAACGCATAAACTCCGTCCTTGAATGTGTCTGATATGCTGTCGCTTATCTGGACCAAATGTGACGGAAATTTGTTGCAATGCCAAATCGAAAATTGTTCCTGTGGAAACAATGGTTTATTTGCGTTTTCGGGACCGATTTTCGAAGCAAAATCAATGCAGCTTCACGTTAAGGGTAAACGTGGGCACAGGCGTTACGAGAGACTCGGTGCGGAGGTCGCGAACTGCTCGTCCTGAGTCTTGGCGGGCAACGCCTTGTGGACCTTGGCATAGTCGATCACGTCGGCGAGCAGCTTGAGCCCCAGGGGCGCCAGGGCGCGCTCCCAGAGCTCCCGCGCCGTCTCGCCCTTCTTGACGAAGCACCAGTCCTGGGCGGCAATGGCGCCGGCGTCCATGCGGTCGGCGAGGTGGTAGATCGTACCGCCGGCGATCGGATCGCCTTCCTTGATGGTCCATTCCACGGCGGCCTTGCCGCGATGGCGCGGCAGCAGCGAGGGGTGATAGCCGATGCCGCCGAGCTTGGCGGCGGCGAGCGCATCCTTGCCGATCCGGGCGTGGCTGTGCGCCGTGATGATCAGATCGGTATCGGGAGCGATCTCGGAGGCCACCACCAGTTTCGGATTGGCCTGGACCACAACCTCGATGCCGGCTGCCTTGGCGGTCGCAGCGAGGCGATCCTCGGCATCGGCGACCACGACCCTGACGATCGTGACGCTGTGCTCCCGGAGCATGTTCAGGGTGGTCACGCCGAAATGGCGGGAGCCGACGAGGGTAATGCGCATGGGTGTCCGATCCGGTCTCGCAACTGCGTCATCCCCCGATAACACGTCCGGACGCCCTGTCACCACCCGCGCCACGTTTGCGCGGGTTATCAACAATGCGCCTTGGCGCCGGGCGCGACCAACGCCGTGATTGCGCAGCCCGGCGTTCCGGTGCTTCCATGGCGGGCATTACGCCGGTTCGGGAGCGAGCTCATGCGAAGCGCCTGGTTTTTCCTTCTCGCGGCATTGCTGATAACCGTTCCCGCTCATGCCGGCGAGCCGTACCCCGTCGTGCCGCCGGAGACCGGGATCGCTCCCTTCGTGGGGCCGACCTGGGACGGCTATCGCTGTGCCCGCGGGCCGGTGTTCAATTTCTATCATCGCGCCTATTACGGCGAGGAGCCGCCGGCGCTCCATCGCGGCTACGCCTACCGGCCGTATTACCGGTACAGCGCCTATCGCAGATTGCCGCGCACGTATTTCTGCGTCACCGACTAGCGTTGCCGCGCGGCCACGGTGCAGCGGCAAGCGCGGATAAGTCGGTTCCTGTGTTTCGTTTTTAACAGAGGTAACCCGGGCCGACTGATAAGAGAGCGCCTACCGGGGCTGGCGACATTTCAATCCGCATCCGTTTTTAAACCCGGCTTGGGCCGCTGGCGCATTCGTCAGCGGCCTTTTCAATGCCGCTCATCGAGAAATCATCGAATGGTAACGCGATCTCAACCAGCCCGGCGTATCGACGAATCCGTCGCGGATTTGTATTGCGTACCGCGACACCGAAAATGTCCCGCCGGCGTGGGTGCGTCGCGCGGGCCTTTTCGCCGGGACACATTTCATGCCGCGCGCCATTGAGCAGATCGTTGACAGCTATGTGCGGCTGAAGAACCGCCGCGGCCTCGACGAGCTGATGATGCACAGGCAGCGGCTCGCGGTCGATCTGAAGAGCAAGTCCGGCTACGATTTCAGCCTGCCGATCGGCCAGATCGACGAGGAGATCGCGATCATCGAGGCGGGCCTCAACCGGCTCAAGGCAGAGAATTCCGCGCCGATCTAGCGGGTTATCGCGCGCTGGGAACGACGCATCGTCGCAGCCCCGGACCGGTTCATGCACGGTTCAGGCCGGCCATGGCTCAATCTCCGGGTCGTTTCGTGGGACACGAATCCTGTTAGGCTTTGTCCCCGTGATTTGGAGGAGACGTCATGATCGCTCTTGCGCTGGCTGGCCTGCTTGGGTTCGCAACCGTGCCCGCGGCATCGCCGGCACCCATGGTGGAGCAAGTTCAGTTCAGGGCTGCTCCAGGCGGACGCTGCCCGGACGGCTATGATTTCAACCACTCGAACGGCCGCTGCTATCCCAACGGCTATCATGCGCCGGGTGTCTACACGCGGAATCCCGGGCCGCACGAATACTACGGAAACTATGGTGGCTACGGAGGCTATGGACGGCGCGGCGGCCTCTGCCCTGACGGCTTCGCATACAATTACGCCGACGGTCAGTGCTACCGCAACGGCCGGCAACCGCCCGGACTGTACGGGCGATAATCGATCGCCGCGTCGGGGGGGCGGCGCGCTCTAGTCGCGCCGGCCGCCGTCGATCACCGTGAACAGCGGTCGTGCCGGCGTCGGCTCGACCAGCAACTCTTCCACGAGCGCGGTGGCTGCATCGACATATTTGCGCGTCGGCTTGTCGAGTTCGCGCCTGGCCTCGTCGTCGAGCGCGACCTTGGCGGCTTCGACCAGCTTGCGCATGCGCACGGCGTGGTCGTCGCCCGCCGTCAGCGTCGCGCGCGCCAGCGAGCGCAGCACGAAGAGCTCGCCTTCGAGGCGGAGCAGGCGGTCGTTGAGCCTTGTGAGAACGGCGTTGAGGTCGGCCATGTCTGCGGTTCGGCGCGAAGGATCTGTCCTGATCTAGCGACGATCGGTGAACGGAGTCCAAACGACACCGGCGCAATTGGGGCGATTTGCCGTCACGCTGCGGTGCGCGCCAGATAGTCGCGCGCAAAGGCGAGATACCATTCGAGGCAGGCGGGGTTGGCCATCGCCTCCTTGTTGATCACCTTTTCGACGGGCTGGCCGAGCAGAAGCTTCTTGACCGGCAGCTCCTGCTTCTTGCCGGACAGCGTGCGCGGGATCTCGGCGACGGCAAAGATCTCGTTCGGCAGGAAGCGGCGGGACAGGCCGGCCTCGATCGCCTTGTTGATCTTGGTCTGCATGGCGTCGTCGAAGGCGACGCCCTCGCGCAGCACCACGAATAGCGGCATGTAGCTGTCGCGGCCGAGATATTCGAGATCGACGACGAGGGAGTCCATCACCTCCGGCAGCGCCTCGATCGCGGAATAGAGCTCGCTGGTGCCCATGCGCAGGCCGTGGCGGTTGATGGTGGCGTCGCTGCGGCCGTAGATGATGCAGGAGCCATCGGGATTGACCTTGAGCCAGTCGCCGTGCCGCCACACCGGCCCACGGCCGCTGCCGTCGAAATTGTCCGGATAGGTCTCGAAATAGCTGGCGCGATAGCGCGCGCCGTCTCTGTCGTTCCAGAAATACAGCGGCATCGACGGCATCGGCTCGGTGCAGACGAGCTCGCCGACCTCGTCGACCACGGCGCGGCCCTGCTCGTTGAAGGCTTCCACGGCGGCGCCGAGCGATCGGCATTGCATCGCGCCGGGTGTCTGCGGCAGCTCCCGGTTGCCGCCGATGAAGGCGCCGGCGAAATCGGTGCCGCCGGAGATGTTGGCCCACCAGATATCGGCCTGCGCCGTGCTGCCGTTGATTTTCGAGAGCGCTGCAAAGCGGTCGTTGAACCAGGCCTGGGTATCGGCGCTGAGCGGCGAGCCGGTCGAGCCGAGACAGCGCAGCCGCGACAGATCGCCGGCAGCGGCCAGGTCGATCTCGGCCTTGGCGCAATTGGCGAAGAACGCAGCGCCCGCGCCGAAGAAGGTCGCCTTCGACCGCGCCACGAAGCGCCACAGCGTGGTCCAGTCCGGCTTGTCCCTGGTGCCGCCGGGGCTGCCGTCGAAGATGCAGCAGGTGGTGCCGCTGAGCAGGCCGCCGACCTGACTGTTCCACATGATCCAGCCGGTCGACGAGTACCAGTGATAGCGCTCGCCGAACGAGTTCGAATGATACGAGCAGCCGATGTCGTTGTGCAGGCCGAGCAGGGCCATCACCACGATGACGATGCCGCCATGCCCGTGCACGATCGGCTTCGGCAGCCCGGTGGTGCCGCTGGAATAGACGATCCAGAGCGGATGATCGAACGGCAGCCACATCGGCTCGAACGCGTCGATCGCAGCGCCGGTCTTGGCCGTGATCTCGGCGAGCAGGGCATCGGGCGCAGCGACCGCGCCGGCCTCGCTGTGCAGGATGACATGCTCGACCGATGGCAGCGATCGGCGCAGCTCGGCAACGACGTCGTTGCGATCGTGCCGCCGGCCGGCATAGGTGACGGAATCGCAGGCGATCAGCACTTTCGGCTCGATCTGCTTGAAGCGGTCGATGACAGCGGGTGCCGCCATGTCCGGCGCACAGACGCTCCAGACGGCGCCGATGCTCACGCTTGCCAGAAATCCGACAATGGTCTCGGGGATGTTAGGCAGATAGGCCGCGACGCGGTCGCCGGGCTTGATGCCCTGGTCCTTCAGATGCAGCGCAAGCGCCGCGGCCTTGCGCCGCAGCTCCGGCCAGCTCGTCGCCGTGATCCTGCCATCCTCGCCGCTGCTGACGATTGCGGGCAGGCCGGCGGCATCGGCCGCCTCGACGTGCCGGAACACCTGCCGGGCATAATTAACTTGCGCGCCCGGAAACCAGACCGCGCCCGGCATCTTGCGCTCGGTGATCACGGCCTGGAACGGCGTCGGCGATTGCAGGTCGTAATAGTCCCAGATGCTGCGCCAGAAACCGTCGAGATCACGCACCGACCATTGCCGCATCGCCTCGTAATCGGCGAAGGAGAGACCGCGCTGCTCGGCGAGCCAGTTGCGGTAGAGGGCGATCTGAGGAACGAAGGGAGCGGTCATCGGCTATCGGCATCAGTTGCGGGAAGGGAAATCTAGCCGGTGCCGCAGAGGAGCAGAAGCCGCAGTTCACGCAGGCCGCAATGACCAGGAGGCGCCCTTGCCCTGGACCTACCAGCCGGCGCCGGCCCAGCGCCGTCCGAACACGGGCGGTCGGGTCGTCACCGCTTTCCAGCCGAAGAAGTGATACTTGCCGGACCAGGCGTGCACCACGCCGCTGCAGATGGTGCACTTGAAGCTGCCGGCATGCGCTTCGCTGTGCTCCTCTCTGGTCGCGGTGTAGTTCATGCTGCAACCGGTGCAGGTGAATTCTTCGATCGTCCAGATGCTGTTGGCCATTGCACGCAGTGTTTTTGGGGACCTCGATGCAGGCTAGTTGCGGGCGTTTGCAGCGGCGTAAATGGGCCGGCGGAAATCCGGTTAACGGGCGTTAGCCAAGCCGCGGCCGCGGGTCCGTGAGAGATCCGCGCGGGCACCCGGATCAGTCGCCGCTTCGCATGTCCCGGTCGATGCGCATCTGTACCCGCCTGATCGCGAGCAGCTGAAGCCGGCCTTGCACCCGCCCGGAGCGGACCCTGTTGGCGATGGCATAGACATAGCGCCAATAGCCCGGTGCGGCATTGGGCTTGAGAGAATAGTGGATGCCGCGATGCATCCCAACGTGCTCGGCGGACTGTCTTGGAGGGCGTGTCATCGCCTTTCGAATGCGGAATGGTCCGATGGGTTCCTAATCGCGGCCCCCGGGGCGGTTCCAGTCGTCTTGACGCCGGATGCGTTGCTAGCAATAACGGACAGGCCTCGCAAGCACCGGAAGTTGCGTTCATGCCGCAAGGAAAGCAGTGCCCGTGAAAAGTCTCCGTCAGCTCCTGACGGGAGAGGACATCATCCAGCTCGTGATCCGGCTCGGCCTGCTGGCCCTGCTGATCATCTGGACCTTCCTGATCATCCGCCCGTTCGTGCCGATCCTGGCCTGGAGCGGCGTGCTGGCGGTTGCGTTCTATCCGGCTTTCAGCTGGGTGGCCAAAGTGCTCGGCGGCCGGCCCAAGACCGCAGCAGCGATCCTGACCCTGATCACGCTCGGCATCGTCATCGGTCCGGCGACCTGGCTCGGCATCAGCGCGGTGGACGGCGTGCGCGAGCTGGCACACCAGCTCGGCACCGGCGATCTGGCGCTTCAGGCCGCGCCCGAACAGCTCAAATCGTGGCCGCTGGTCGGGCCCTGGCTCTACGAACTCTGGGACCAGGCCTACACCAATGTCCGCGCGGTGGTGCGCGAGTTCGCGCCGTATCTCCAGCCGCTGGCCGGCCCGCTGCTTTCGCTCGCGGGCGATGCCGGCGTCGGCACGCTCCAGTTCCTGGTCTCGGTGTTCGTGGCGGGCTTCTTGTTTCCGCATGGGCCGCGGTTCGTGGCGGCCGGCCGCGGCTTCCTGTTTCGCATCGTGCCCGAGCAGAGCGAGCATTTCCTCGGGCTCGCGGGCGCGACCATCCGCGCGGTGGCGCAGGGCGTGATCGGCGTTGCGATCGTGCAGGCGTTGCTCGCCGGCATCGGCTTCAAGCTCGCGGCGGTGCCGAGCGCCGGCCTTCTCGCCTTCATCGTGCTGCTGCTCTCGATCGTGCAGATCGGCGCCTTCCTCGTGCTGCTGCCGGTGATCATCTGGATCTGGACTGCCAAGGACGTCACCACGGCGCTGCTGCTCACCGTGTTTCTCGTCGTCGTCGGCTTCATCGACACCATGCTGAAGCCGCTCGTCATGGGGCGCGGCCTGACCACGCCGACCATCGTGATCTTCGTCGGCGTGATCGGCGGCACGCTCGCCCACGGCATCGTCGGCCTGTTCATCGGGCCGATCATCCTGTCGGTGGCCTGGGAGATGATGATGGCCTGGATCAGGACCGAGGACCGGGCAGGGGCGGGCAAGAGCTGATCTCGCCCCGATCGGCGCGATCCGCCCGAGGCGCCGCGCCGGGACCCGACGGCGCGCAGCTGTGGTCAAGGCGCGCCGCGAACTTGTCTGTTCGACTAGACAAGTTACGATTGGGACGATTCTGTTTCAATGACGGCAGTGATGGCGAAGTCTTCCAAGCTGGTTGCCGCGAGGCGCGGCAAGGTATTGTTGGTCAGACGCCGGTCGGACGGCCTGTGGATGTTCCCGGGCGGCCGCAAGCGGGCGCGCGAGTCCGACAAGGATTGCCTGCGGCGGGAGATCAAGGAGGAGCTGCCCAAGCTGAAGCTCGGCAGGATCAGCCTCTGGAAGGAAGTGACGGCGAGGAACAAGCGCTCCGGCCGCAAGATGAGCGACGCGATCTTCATCGCCAAGACAGCCAAGGGCCGGCTGGCGATCGGCGACAAGAAGGAGATCGACCGCGCCGCCTGGCAGAAGCCGCGCGGCCTCCGCCTGACGCCGACCTCGCGCTACATCCGCGACCGCCTGTTTCCGAGGAAGCAAAGGCGGCGGTGAGCTAGTCCTCGCGTTCCGCCGATCGCGTCCGTCCGGCGAACCTCCTCGACTGCGTGCCCCGCGGTTCGGGCGCAGCAAGCTTCGCGGCCTCGAGCTCGCGCATCTCCTTGCGGACCTTGCGCGCATTGCGCATCGCGCGCTTGATGAAGGGATGTTGAGAGTCCTCGGCGAAGAACAGCACCACTTCGCAGCTCGGACATTGCCGGGAATAGCCGTCCTGCAACCGCCCGGCGCGATCGCGAAACACGTTCTTGCACCGCGTGCATTGAATTTGGACTGAACTCATGCGCGGGAACAACAATGACTTTGAAAATGGATCGTCAGCTCATCCCAAAAGTCTGAAGAAACCCTGAAGGCTTTCGCGGCCGGATGTCGCAGAACGCGCGGCCAAGCGCCGTCCCCCGGCCGCGTCCTGGCCGTGGACGATGCCGGTTTGAAACAGGCCGGCGGCCGCTATTGCCTGGCCGCCATCGCGTCCAGGCAATGGTTCAGAAAGGCGGTGCGATCCCTGGGCAGCACCTTCTCGAGATCCGCCTTCAGTGCGCATTCGCGCTGGCGCAACTGCTCGGCCCGGCGCTTCTCGGCGGCCTCGCGATATTCGGGAGCAACCTTGCTGGGATCGACCAGCGTCTGTGAGCGGGCGGGAGCCGTTGCAAGCAGCGCTGTGGCGGCGATGAAAATCAGTGGTTTCAAATGAGCCTCCGTAAAAGGAGCATCGTAGCGCGCGGTGCGGGCGCGCTCAAACGGCGAATGCGGTATTCCGCTCCGGCATGTTGGGGACGGAATGTGCCGGCCCGGCCAATGCCCGGCCTGCAGTTTTGGAACGACCGTGCCCGGCAGGCGTCGAATCCTGGCTCTCGGCCCATCCCCAAGCCCCAAAGCCCCCGGGCCGCGAGTAAACCTTCCCCACCAAGGTTGGCGACCTCAGCCCCCGCGCTGAGGTCGTTTGTTTGCCGGATGATGTGTGAACCAGTTCACAAGCGAGCGGCGATGTTGCTGCTATGAAGACGTCATTGCTTGACCAATTCATTTTGAACGAAACGCCCCAGCGTGGCTCCAAGCGCTGGGGTTTTTCGTATCTTCTTGCGCGCCGGGTGTTTACAATCGCGCCAAGCGTTGCGTCGACGGACGCAGATCCCGCGCCGCGCCAGTTCCCATCCACAGCTCGATCAAACGGCCCTTGTGGCGGGATCGCAGCGCCGCGCTGAACGTTGCCACCAGGCGTGCGTTCACCGGGCAAATCCCATATGCAGGGCGCGACGTCGCCGATTCGGAACGAGGGCGACTGGCGTTCAGTTGACGACGGTTTACGACCAGAAACGGATTCACGTGAGGCAGACCAAAAAGGCGCGGGTGGCCAAGACGCTCCCGAACAAGACGCCGCCGAAGAAGGCGTTGCCGAGGAAGACGTCGCCAAACAGGACGTCGACACACAAGACGTCGACGAGGAAGAGCACAAGGACACAGCGCGGCGCGATCTCGTCGTCGTCGCCGCTCGGGGTGCTCGCTCTGCATCTGCTTGCCCGATGGAAAGAGTCCGGGCGTAGCGGCATCGTCTTTCTCGCCGAGAACGAGAACAGGGCGGAGCGGCTCGGCAGCGTCATTCACGCGCTCGATTCCTCCTGCGAGGTCCTGGTGTTTCCGCGCTTGAACACCTTGCCGTTCGATCAGCTGGAGCCGTCGCACGAGCTCGCAGGGCGCAGAGCCTCCGTCCTGAGGCGCCTCGCGAAATCCAAGAAGCCGGTGTTTCTCGTCTCGACGGTGGAAGCCGTGATGGAGCGCCTGCCGTCGCCGGCGAGCCTGTTGCGGCTGAGCCTGAGCCTGAAGGTGGGCGGCGCGTTCTCCGAGCGCGAGCTCGAGGCGCGCCTCGAATCCCTCGGATACGATCTGGACGACGAGCCGGATTATCCGGGCGGGGCTTTGTTCCACGGCCAGACTTTCGAGATCTTCCCCGCGGGCGCGCTGGGGCCGTTCCGGATCGAGCATTCGGATCGCGCGATCAGAAGGATCGTGGCGTTCGATCCGAACGAGCACAGGATCATCTTCGAGACCAAGGAGCTTCTCGTCGACCCCATGTCGGAGCGGCTCGGCCTTGCCGGCAAACGCGGCAAGCGCGCGACGCTGTTCGACTATTGCGGGCGCGCCAAATGGATCGCCGATGCAGGCGTCCCGGTGCACGCCGACGGCTGGCTCGATACGATCGAGGAGGCCGCCCCGCGCGCGGAGCGTGAGCGCGAATATCTCGGACGGCGCGACTGGACGCAGCTCTCCAAGGGCATGAAGGTGCTGCCGCGCGCCTCGTCCTTCCAGACCATCCCTGAATTTTCCAAGCTGACATCCACCCGGAAGGCGCTGCGTGCCTTCGTCGAGGAGACACGCCGGGCCGGATCGCGGCTGATCCTCGTCGCGGCGCAGGAGGACGATCTGCGCGTGATGGAGCGGATGAGCGGCGTCAAGGCACAGCGCTGCGAGGACTGGGACGAGGCGACGCGGAGCCGCAGCGGCGAGGCGGCGCTGCTGGCTGATTTCGATGCCGGCTTCGTGGTGCCGGGGAAGAAACCGCTCGTCGTCGTGACGGCCTCCGACGTGCTCGGCAGCCGGGCGCATCATCCGCAGCCGATGGCGCGCGCCTGGACCGCGGCCTTTGACCATGCCGACGCGCCCGAGCAGGGCACGGTGGTGATCCACCTCCAGCGCGGCCTCGGCGTGCTCGACGGCCTGCAGAGCGTCAACACCGGCGGCGGCGGCTTGCGGGAGATGATCCGCCTGAAATTCGCCGGCGACAACGCGGTGCTGGTGCCGCCGTCCGATCTCGCCATGATGTGGCCTTACGCGGCCGAGCTCGGCAAGCTCGCGCTCGACAAGGCCGATGGCAGCACATGGTGGGCGCGCCGCACGGCAGCCGAGCGCGAGATCCAGATTGCCGGCAAGGCGCTCGCCAAGCACATCAGCCAGCGCCGCAAGCGGCGCGGCGAAAAGCTGGTGCCGCCGGGATCGGCCTACGAGAAGTTCGTCGCGCGTTTCCCTTACTTCACGACGATCGACCAGGCCAAGGCGATCCGCGACGTGCTCGACGATCTTGCCTCCGGCCATCCCATGGACCGGGTGATCTGCGGTGACGTCGGGTTTGGCAAGACCGAGGTGGCGTTGCGCGCGGCGGCCGCTGTCGTGCTGTCGGGCAAGCAGGTGGCGATCGCGGTGCCGACGACGGTGCTCGCCCGCCAGCATGTGGCAACTTTCCAGAAGCGCTTTGCGCCGTTCGGCATCGAGGTGGGCAACCTGTCGCGGGCAACCTCGGGCGCGGAGCTGCGGGAGACCAGGGAGGGCCTGCGCAGCGGCCGGATCAAGGTCGTGATCGGCACGCAGGCGTTGACGGCCAAGGACGTCAGGTTCGACGATCTCGGCCTCGTCATCATCGACGAGGAGCAGCATTTTGGCGCGGCCGAGAAGGCCAAGCTGTCGGGCCTCGCCAAGAATGCCCATGTGCTGATGATGAGCGCGACGCCGATCCCGCGCACGCTCGCCGCGGGCCTTGCCGGCTTCCGCGATCTCAGCGTGATCGCCTCGCCCCCGGTGCACCGGCTGCCGGTTGCGACGCGGATCGCGCCGCTGTCGGATGCGGCCATCGCGTCGGCGCTGCTGCGCGAGCAACGTCGCCATGGCCAGAGCTTCCTGATCTGCCCGCGCATCCAGGATCTCGATCCGATGCTGGCGCGGGTGCAGGCGGTGGCGCCGGACTTACGCATCGTCTGCCTGCATGGCAGGTTGGCGGCCGACGAGATCGACGACCGCATGATGAGCTTCGTCGAGGGCAGGGCGGACGTGCTGCTCGCAACCAACATCGTCGAGAGCGGCCTCGACATTCCCCGCGCCAACACCATCGTGGTGTGCTGGCCGGAGAAGTTCGGCCTCGCCCAGCTGCATCAGCTGCGCGGCCGCGTCGGCCGCGGCGGCATCCGAGCCTTCGCCCATCTGTTGACCGAGACGGCATCAGGACAATCCGAGAAGCGGCTCGCCGTGCTCGAGGAGTTCAGCCGGCCCGGCGCGGGCTTTGCGATCAGCGAGCGCGACCTCGACCTCAGGGGCGCGGGCGATCTGTTCTCGGAGCAGCAATCCGGCCACGTCCAGGTGTTCGGGCCCGTGCTCTACAGCCACCTCCTCAAGATGGCTTCGGAGAAGCTCGACGAGGGGCAGGCGGTGTGGGTGCCGGACCTGAACCTGCCGGTCGCGGACATGCTGCCGGAGACCTACGTGCAGTCCGAGCCGGTGCGCCTCGAGCTCTATGCGCGTGCTGCACGATGCACTGACGAGGACGATCTCGAAGACCTCGAGGAGGAAACCGCACGCCGCTTCGGCCCGCTGCCGAAGGTCGCGCGTGACTTCTTCGCCGCCGCCCGGCTCAGGCTCGAATGCAAGCGCAGAGGCATCATCCGCCTCGACGTCGGCCCCGAGGCGGCCGCCGCGACGTTCCTGCCCGGGCGCTTGCGCAAATCGCGAGGCAAGTCGCTGCAGCGCGACGGTGATCGCGTCGTCTATCACGCCAAGATGCAGGACGCGCCGTTTGCCCGGGTGGAGGAATTGTTCGAGCTGCTGGACGAAGGTTAGTGGGCCGGTTCAAAAAACGCGAAAACAACCCCATGCACAGTAGCTAAGTGGCGCTGGCGCAAGGCTTTTTGAATCCGGCGGAAGGGCCTGTTTGCTCCCGTCGGGCAAAACAGCTGCACGATGTGATCTTCGGAAGATCCGCTGCCCAGGATGTGGGACTGGGAATGGCTGCACGGCCCCGTAATCGGCCGGGGTCGCCGCGCCAGGCCGCTAACGTGGAATTAATTCAAAATGCTCACAATTTTAGACAGTTGTAGTTGGGTGCTGCGTACAAGGACTCGTCGCGAGGACGTTCCAGGGGCGGCTGCCTGTTGCTCGCTCATTGGGGTCCACGCACGTGACCACGACATTCGAAACGGCAAGCTTCGCCGAAGAGCTAGACGCCGCAGCCCTGGCAGCTGCCGCATCGGGCGATGAACCCGAGATGCTCGAAGCGCCTGAGCCGGTCAAGCGATCCAGCCGCAAATCGATCCTGGCCTTTGCAATCTGTGCCCTGGCCATCAACGGCGCGGCGGCCGTCTATACGTCGCAAGCCGATTTGTCGTCGTTGAATGTCGGCCGCCTGGCCGAACTGCTCCCGCGCTTCGAAGCGTCCGAGCCAAAGCCGGATCCCGTCATCGCTGCGTTGAAGGACATTCAGGCGGCCCAGCAGCAACACACCGCGTTGCTGCAACAGAACAATCAGGCAGCGGATCAGAACTCGGTTTTGCTGCAGCAGGATTCAATGGTGCTGCTGTCGCTGCGACAGAGCATCACGGATGAGCGGGTCGATGTGAGGAAGATGTCCTCGCAGCTGTCGTCGCTGATCGCGAAGATCGATGCGCTGCAGAGCACGATGACGATGTCGGACGTCACGTCCTCCATCCGAAAGGCGCATGCGCGCTACGGATTGTCTCCCGCGATGCGCAAGCGGATGGTGCGGGACACGCGGGAGACCAAGCCTCTGGGACCGGTCTCCGTTGGAGGCGCTCCGCTGAGCCTGCCGATTGCGTCGTCGGCTCCGGAAAGCTGAGGCGCTGGGCCCGCTGCCTCTCCACCGATGAGGCAGGATCAACGCATTTGAATTCTTACCGGATGTCGTGATGCCCGGGCTTGTCCCGCCTGCGCGGCCGATGCCGCTTCGGCGCGGCGAAGGCCCGGGCATTCACGTTCGCTATGCTTCATGCATGCGTAAATGGCATCTTCGCCGGTGGCGAAATGCTCGATCGCGCCCTGTGATCGTCATTGATCATTCCGCCTGATCGTCGCTCGACCTCATGTGATCCCCGCTGGTCCTGCGCACGACGCACGATGCACGACGTCTCTTTGAACATCAATCCGCATTGATCGTTGCGAACGATGTCCCTGTGTTGCGCGAAATGAGAATGGCGTATGGGAACTGACGAAGAGCTTGCTCAGTCTCCAGAGCCGTCGCCGCGATCGGACACGATCTACCGCATGGTTCTGCCTGTACGGGCTCTTCGCGTTTAGCACGTTGCACGCGCATTCATGCGCCGCGACGGGCGCCATCTATTGCCAGTTGCCAGGCAGGAGAGGTCCCCCCACTCCTGCCTGGTAACACCGGGACGTCTTCGATCACGCAGTGATGGCACGCTGAACAGTGTTTCGCGAAACCAGGAATGATTTTCGATGGTGAAGAAGATTAGCCGGCACGATGCCCCGCGCTGGCGCACCGCATTACCCGCCGCTGCCTTGACACTTTTCCCCGCCGTGGCGACGACGCCTGCAGCTGCGCAATCGGCGGCGTCGTTTCAGACGCCGGAATATTTCGCCTCGGGCGCCCTCAACCAGATCAATGCGGCTGCGGCCTATGCGGCGGGCTTCACCGGCAAGGGCGTGACGGTCGGTGTCGTCGATTCCGGCATCGATCTCAGGAATTTCGAGTTCTCGACGGCGGGCAAGTTCGCCGGCGGCGTTCGCTTCACCACCGCATTCGATGCGACCGCAACCGACCCGAGCGCGTATACGGTGATGCCCGCCGGCCAGAACAGCGATTCCGACACCACCGGCAGTCACGGCAGCATCGTCTCCAGCCTGATCGCCGGCGCCCGGAACGGCTCCGGCATGCATGGCTCGTCCTTCGACGCGAGCCTCTACGTCGCGGCCATCAACACCAATGGCAGCCCTCCCGGCGCGTTCGACGAGCAGCTCAGCGTGGCCGTGACCGGCCTCGTCGACGAGGGCGTCAAGATCATCAATCTCAGCCTCGGCAACAACAATTGCGCGACGGGCACGAACTCGGCGCAGAACGGCGGCGCGAAGTGCAACGTCGACGACTATACGCCGGCCGCCGCCGTGGCCGAGCTTCCGAAGTTCGCCGCCGCCGCGCAAACCGCCGTGGCCAACGGTGCGCTGCTCATCTTCGCCACCGGCAATGAAAAGCAGCCGTCGCCGGATATTCTCGCCGGCATGCCCAAGGTCGTCAGCGGCATCCAGAACGGCTGGCTTGCCGTCGGCGCCGTCGATGCGAACAACGTGACGACGTGGTACAGCAACGCCTGCGGATCGGCGGCGGCCTGGTGTCTGGTCGCTCCGGGCGATCTCACCGGCGCGACGACGGTCGGCACCGGCAATCTCGCCGGAAGCACGCTCGCCGGCGCCAACGGCGCGAACTACTCCTCGGGCTCCGGCACATCCTATGCCGCGCCGACGGTTGCCGGCGTTGCTGCGCTGGTCAAACAGGCCTTCTCCTGGTTCACCAATTACGACCTGCAGCAGACGCTGCTGACGACGGCGACAGCGCTCGGCACCCGCACCGCCGGCAGCATCACGCCCGACGCGACTTACGGCTGGGGCCTCGTCAACGCAGGCGCGGCCGTCAAGGGCTACGGCGCTTTCGTCACCACCGCGACGCTCGATACGCGCGGCTACAGCTCGACCTTCGGCAACGACATCTTCGGTCCGGGCGGTCTCATCAAGACCGGCGCCGGCAAGCTGACCCTTTCGGGCAACAGCACCTACACCGGCCCGACCACGGTCCAGGGCGGTGCGCTTGCCGTCACGGGCTCGATCGTCTCGCAGGTCACGGTGGAGCAGGGCGGCATCTTCGGCGGTTCCGGCCAGGTCGGCACGACGATCGTCAACGGCAGGCTGGGTCTCGGCACGCCGCAGACGCTGACCATCAATGGCGATCTCACCTTTGGTGCGACCGGCACTTATTTTGCCAGCATTCACGGAGCGACCTCGGATCTCGTCAGGGTCACCGGTACGGCTGCGCTCGATGGTACGTTGAAGGCGCAGACGCTCGGCGGCTCCTATTCGTTCAGCACGCCCTATACGCTGTTGTCGGCGACCGGCGGCGTCAACGGCACCTTCGGCAGCTTCGATCGCTCGCTGGTCGGCGCGGGGCTCGTGACCTCCGTGACCTATAGCGGCTCGCAAGTGCAGATGACGCTGACGCCGGGCCGGCTCGCCACGCTCTCGGAAAATCCGACCAAGGCGGTGACGCCGACCTCGACCACGACGACATCAGGCGGCACGACGACGGTGACGACGGAAGTCACCACGCCGACGCCGGCCAACTCGGAGGCAAGGACCGACAGGGACAAGGTGGCCGTGGCGATCGACAACGCAGCCGCCGCCGGTGCCAACATGAATCCGCTGTTCGCGCTCTACAATTCGACCGACGACATGCTGGATTCCGAGCTCGATCAGCTCACGGGCGAGGTCCATTCCTCCGTCCAGCGGATGGGTGTTCAGGTCGGGGGTCAGTTCCTTGGCGCAATGACGGACATTCACGGTGAGGGGCGCGATCCCTCGGCCAATCCGGCGCTCGCCTATGCTTCGATGTCGCGTCCGGCTGGCGTCGGGGCCATCGACAAGGCGACCGGTGCAACGGCGGGCGTGCGTGGCTATGGGCCGACCTACAGCGTCTGGGGCGGCCCGGTCACTTCGTACCGGACGACCAGCGGCGATGCCGATGTCGGCTCGGCCCGCTCGACGTCGCGCGCCACGCAATTCGTCAGCGGAATCGACATCCGCTTCAGTCCCGCGACGATGATCGGCATTGCCGCGGCCGGCGGTTCGGCGTCGAGCTCGCTCGCCGGCGGTCTCGGCTCCGCTTCCGCCAACGTGGCGCAGTTCGGCACCTACGGCACGACGCGGACCGGCGCGCTGACGCTGACGGCGGCGGCTGCTTTCTCCTGGATGGACGTGACGACGCATCGCGCCATCCCCGTTCTCGGGCTCACCGACGTGACTGGCCGCTACCGGCCGACGGTGTGGAGCGGACGCATCGAGGCGGCCTTCGAGGTGGCGAGGCTCGCCCGCGTCGCCTTCTCGCCCTATGCCGCCTTCGACGCGCACAGCATGCGCACGCCGGGCTTCAGTGAGCAGGACGCGATTGCGGGCGGTGCTGCGGTCGGCGGCCTCACGGTCCAGGGCCAGACCGGCACGACCACGCGCTCGACCCTCGGCCTCGATACTCGCGGCACCATGGAGTTCGGCGGGCTCGCCATGCAGGGCTTCGCGAAGGCGGGCTGGGCGCATTATTACGCGCAGGCGGCCCAGACCACGGCCTTCCTGACCGGCATCCCCGGCTCGGACTTCACCACCACGGGCGCCAAGTCCAAGCCAGATGCGGCGGCCGTCTCGCTCGGCCTCACCACCTGGTTCACGCCGAGCCTGAGCCTGACGACGACCTTCGACGGCGAGTTCGCCGCGAACAGCCAAGCCTATACCGGCGCGGCGCGGGTCAAGCTGACGTTCTGACCTCAGCCACCTTGCCGGCGCAAGATCGCGCCCGGGCCGCTCCGCGGGGGCTGCCCGGGCGTTGTCGTTGTCTGCCGATGTTTGGAAAGCGTGCCGACGGCCGGGAAGCTTAAGCCGCTTGCTCTTCGAACGAGGTGTAGACGCGGCCGGAGGGATCAACGACCTGCACGTCCCAGCAGCCGTCCTCGACCAGCTCCCTGGCCTTCTTGAGGGCCGCAGCCAGTGAAGGCCGCTTCAGGCTGACGACGCCAGCCGTGTCGAAACCGTTGATTTCAAACATGCAGTTCCCTCCGGTTTTGGGGAATCCTACACGTTTCGGGCTAGATGTCAGCGGGGTTTTTTGGAGGACGGGATGCGGCTGGCGCGGCCGCTCCGGCGTCAGCCCAGCGGAATGGTATCGACCCGCAGACAGGGGCGGCACTGGTAGGCATGCGCTCCGGGAAGCGTGAAGATGGCCGGCAGCGTGGCCAGGAAAGTCATCGGCCGTCTGCACAAGGAGCAGATCAAAACGGGTGGGCCGTCCTTCGCTACGCAAACCATCGCCAAAATGCCCAGGAGAGGTCAGGCACAATAGGAGGGCGCTGCGGGGAGTTCATCTCGGGGCGACTACTGGAGTCTATCGGAATCTGGCGGGCTCACTTGCGGGGAAGGGGCCGTTGCATTCGCGTTGACGAAGTCGGCGTGGCACGAACGGCACTTCGGATTGATCGAGCTCTTCGAAACCCATGGCGCGCAAACTCACCGCCGAACAGTACCAGATTTACGTAACGCGATTTGTTAGCGCTACCCGGAAAAGCCGCTCAAGTACCCTTTGGCAGTCGACCGCCGCTTGTAGCGAGCTTCCAGCTCCGGGAACGGCTCATGGAAGCGCATTGAGCATTGGCTGGGACTAGACGCCTGCCATCTCGGGGAAGACCGCCTCGATCTTGGTTTTCAGCGTGGCGGCGTTGAACGGCTTGACGATATAGTTGTTCACGCCCGCCTTCTTGGCGGCTATGACGTTCTCGGTCTTCGATTCCGCCGTGATCATGATGAACGGCGTGGTGGCGAGATTGGTGTCGGCGCGGACCTCCCGCAGCAAGTCATAGCCGGTCATCGGCTCCATGTTCCAGTCCGAGATGACCAGGCCGTATTTCTTGGCGCGCATCTTGTTGAGTGCGGCCGATCCATCGCTGGCGTCGTCGACATTCTCGAAACCGAGCTGCTTGAGGAGATTTCGGATGATACGGATCATGGTGCTGTAGTCGTCCACCACCAAGACAGGCATCGACAGATCAACTGCCATCTTGCTCTCCTACGCAACGAAAACGCACATTCGGGACAGATTGTCGAGACCCCGGTCAGTCCGCTTCGAGCACTAACATCGGCCCATAAACAGGGCGTTAACTGCTGTATCAGGTCGCAATGCCAAGGGGGTAGGGCGCACCAGATGCGCGGCGCTCCTCGGTGACCGTTTTGCCGCGATCGGCAACGGTCTCGATTTCCGGCTCGCTCCTGGCGCCTCGTGCTCGAAAGACGCCTTGATCCGGAAACGGCTCTCTTTCGCAGAGGGGGGGTGGCCTTACCGCTTATTTAACGATCGCTTGCTTTGCTGGTCCACGAAAGTTGAACGCGCGAAAATGCGTCCGCTCATTTGGAGCTTCCTTTCGAAGCCGCCGTAGATTGCTGTGGCACACGAAGGGCAAGTCGCCACCGTCGGGGATTTCTGATGATTACGTCGCAAGAAGAGACGGTGCTGAAAACGCATTTGGTCGAGATGTTCGGCCACATCAGCAGCATGCGGCGGGAATTCGCCGCTCTTCAAGGCAACAGCAAAGGCAGTTTCGCGACGATGGCAGACACCCTCGACGCGATCGTCGAGAATACGGAGGCGGCCGGGAACGCGATCCTCGAAAGCATGGAGGCGATCAGCGCCAGCGTCGCGAAGTTGCAGGGCGTCGACGAGCCGACTGTCGCAGCCGTATGCGGCGAGATCGTCGATAGCACGAACAACGTGTTCGAGGCCTGCGCGTTTCAGGACCTCACAGGTCAGCGGATCACGCGAGTCGTCAAGTCGCTGCAGTTCATTGAAGAACACATCAACAGGCTGGTCCGGATGTGGGGGAAGGAGGAGCTGGCGCGGATGGCCGCCGAGCTTGCTGTTCCAAGCGAACCGAACTTGATGGAGGGGCCGAAGCGGCCGGGCGTGGCGATTTCCCAGGACGACATCGACAAGCTGTTCGCGTGAGCTGCAGCATCCTTCGAGCTGCGGCACTGTAAGCGGGGCTACGCGAGCTAGATAGAAGCTTAGCCCCGAAACTACGGTCAGTGTTTGGTGAGCGCGCTGGGGCTCGAACCCAGGACCCCGTGATTAAAAGTCACGTGCTCTACCGGCTGAGCTACGCGCTCCCATGGCCGCTGATGGCCTCAAAGAGATCGCCATCGTGTTCGGACACTCGAGAAGCATGTCTTGCCGCTGCGCTTAGGCTTGCGTCGCGGGGAAAACCGGCTGTTTCCGGATCATGCTCTCGGCCCGGGCTGTGTAGGGGGATGGGACGCTGAGGTCAATAGCGGGCATAGCTGCCAAAAGTCCGGGCAGGAGTGCGGATTTACTCGTTAAATCTGCGGCTTAAGCGAAGATTTTCGACTCGATTGGAAAACCGTCATCCACGCCGAAGACCACGTGACTCTTGATCACGAGGTCCAGGCCGGGACTGGGGCTGCGCTCACTTCGTCTCCCGCCGCGCCTCGTTCGGCACCGGCTGCGGTGCGCCCACCGGTGGCAGCGCCACCGGGCGCAGGCCGATCAGCTCGGCGGTGCGGATCGCGCTGTCGTGCCAGAACTGGAACGAGTTGATGCGGCTGAGCTCGAGGATGGCGATGGCGACCGCCGCCAGGAACGGCAGGCTCTGCAGCACCAGCACGCCGGCGAAGATGTAGATCTCGGTGATCTGGCGGAAGCTGTTGGTCACGATCAGCACGCCGGCACCGACGATCAGCAGGGTGCCGATCACGGCCTCCCAGAACGCCTGGAACTCGATCGACATGCGGCTGAGGCCGCCCTTGGAGGTGCGGGCGAAGGCGATGTGCTCGGTGATGAGGCCCTGCGCCACCGCGCGCGACACCGTCCACTGCACGCTCATCGCCGCGATCATCGCACCCAGCATCTGGCCGGGCTTGATGGCGACGCGGGCGCGGTACATCGACAGGAAGTGCGCCAGCGAGACGACGAAGGCGCCGATGATCGGCAGCGTCAGGATCTTGTCGGGGATGGCGATGTCGGCGAAGGCGACGATCGGCACCCAGACGAGGTTGAGCAGCGCCACGACGACGCCTAGGCTTTCCGCGCCCAGCCAGTTCAGCCAGCCGAGGCCGTATTCGCGCTTCTGGTCCGCCGTCAGCCGGCTCGCGCCCGGCAGGAAGCGGCGCCAGTGCTTCTTGACGATCTGCAGGCCGCCATAGGCCCAGCGATGGCGCTGCTTCTTGAAGGCCTCGTAGGTGTCGGGCAACAGGCCCGCGCCATAGCGGGTGTTGGTGTAGTGGGTGGTCCAGCCGAGTTCCTGGATCGCAAGGCCGAGATCGCTATCCTCGCAGATCGTGTCGGACGACCAGCCGCCGGCCATGTCCATCGCGGCGCGACGGATCAGGCACATCGTGCCGTGCACGATGACGGCGTTGAGCTCGTTGCGCTGAACCATGCCGATGTCGAAGAAGCCGGCATACTCGCCGTTCATGATGTAGTGCATGATCGACAGATCGCCGTCGCGATGCTCCTGCGGCGCCTGCACGAGGCCGACGCGCGGGTCGGCGAACGCGGGCACGAGGTCCTTCAGCCAGTCGGGCTCGACGACATAGTCGGCATCGAGGATGCCGATGATCTCGGCATCGACGGCGGTGCGGTCCATCGCAATGCGCAGCGCGCCGGCCTTGAAGCCCTGCACCTTCTCGGCGTTGATGAACTTGAAGCGTTCACCGAGCGCGCGGCAATGGTCCTGGATCGGCTGCCAGAACGCGGGGTCCGGCGTGTTGTTGATGATGACGACGCATTCGTAGTTCGGATAGTTCAGCCGCGACAGCGCATCCAGCGTCTGCTTGAGCATGTCGACCGGCTCGAAATAGGCGGGGATGTGGATCGAGACCTTCGGGCAGTAGGCCTCGGGCACGTTCTCGACCGGCTTGTCCTTCGTGATCAGCCGCTGCGGCGGCCGGCCGAAGGCCACGGCCGCGATCTCGTCGATTCGCGCCATCGCAATGAGAACGAGCGGAACAAGCAGGATCATGCCGAGCGTCAGCGCGAAGGCCGAGCCGAAGATGAAGTAATGGCTGTTCCAGAACGCGAACACCGTCGCCGCCCAGGCGCCGACGCCATTGGCGGTGGCCGACAGCAGGAACGCCTGCCTGGCGGTCGCCTTCTCGATGCGCAGGATCGGCAGCGACAGCAGCACGCCGACCAGCAGCGCGATGCCCATCAGCTTCCAGTAATCGGGGTTCTCGACCGGACCGGTCCAGGCGAATTTCGGCTCGCGGCTGGCGTTGAGGATGCCCCAATACGGACCGACGCCGCCCTCGAAATACTTCCAGGGCTGATCGATGGCTTCGACGATGTTGTAGTCCATGCCGATGGCTTCGGCGCGGGTGACGAAATTGCGCAAGGTCAGCGCCTGCTGGAACGGACCCGGATCGGCGTTGCGCAAATTGTAGCCCTGGCTCGGCCAGCCGAATTCGGCGATCACGATACGCTTGCCCGGGAACTGGTTGCGTAGCAGGTTGTAGCGGTCGACGGCCTGGTCGACGGCCTGGTCCGAGCGGAAGTTTTCCCAATAGGGCAGCACGTGGGCGGCAATGAAATCGACGCTGGAGCCGAGCTCGGGGTTGTCGCGCCAGATGTTCCAGATCTCGCCTGTCGTGACCGGCACGCGGACTGCGCTCTTCACCCGCTTGATCATGTCGATGAGGTCTTCGACCTTCTGCTCGCCGCGGTAGATCACCTCGTTGCCGACGACGACGCCGACGACGTTGCTGTTCTTCCGGGCCAGCTCGATCGCGGCCTTGATCTCGCGCTCGTTGCGATCCTTGTCCTTGTCGATCCAGGCGCCGACGGTGACCTTGAGACCGAACTCGGCCGCGATCGGCGGCACAAGCTCGACGCCGCCTGTCGACGAATACAGGCGGATCGCGCGCGTCATGGTCGACAGCGTCTTCAGGTCGGCGCGGATTTTCTCGATGGTCGGGATGTTGTCGATGTCGGGGTGGGCCGAGCCCTCGAACGGCGCGTAGGAAACGCTCGGCAACAGCCCCTTGAAATCGGGCGCGGGTTCCTTGTCGCGCAAGACTCCCCATAGTCCTGCGTGGAGCGCGGACACGAGCAACAGAACGGCGGCGACAACGCGCATCGCGGCTAAACCAATAGGGGCTGTGGGGGCAGGGAAGCGGATCCGACCCCGAGATCCGACCAAGTCCGCGGCAAAGGGAGCATACCTCTGCCGCGCGGTTTCTCAACTGTCATGGCCTCATGTCCTTATGAGGGCATGGCATTTTGGGACGGGCAGCAGTGCCGACCGCACATATCGCCGATCGTTCCTGAACGGAGGCTGAAGCCTGCCTGTGACTATTTGGATGGGGCCGGCGTCGGGCTGGCCGCGGGCGAGGGGCTCGCTGCCGGCTGGGGCTGTGCGCCGCCTGGGGCTGGTGCGGGCGACGGCGAGGCGGCAGCCGCTGCTTGCTGCGGCTGCGCAGCCGGATTGATCCAACAGGCCTGGGTCAGATTGTTCAGGCTATTCGGAGCCTTGTCATCGATCTGAGGGAGAAAGCGGGTCAGGCAGCGGAACGCGGCCTGGATGTGGCCGCCAGGGCAGCCAAACCGGTCGTAAAGATCGATGTGGCGGAAGGCGGTATCGAGGTCATCCCTGTACATCAACTGAACCGCCCGACGGCCGAGCCAAACACATTCGGGGTTGCCGGCCGGACCGTTGATGGTGCGGGCAGCTTCGGCGAACTCGTCAGTTCGCTTCTGGTTTTGGCTCTGGGCGGCTTCCTTGGCGGCGTCGGCGGGCTGGGCGGCGGCCTTGCCCTGATCGGGCGCCGGCGTTCCGCTCTGGGCGGAGACGCCACCGAGACCGGCGAGAAGGAGAAGGGAGGAGACGGCCAAGGTGGCGGCGAACTGCCGCAGGACCGCATTTCGTGACTCGAACACCCGTTGCCGCATGAATTCCCCAATGTATGCGCTGGCCGTCCGCGTCAGGAGGATCCCGCGGACGCGCCGGTGATGGCGTCCAAATGGGTCTCCAATGCGGCGGAAAAGTCTTTCGGAGTCCATGGCCTGTATTTGGAATTTTGTCCAGCAAAGTCACGATGCTAGGTCCCGGTCGAACGGCCGCAGCCCGATTCCTTTGGCGGAGGAGCGGATCCTCACCCGGACACCCCCTTGGCAGATGGCGTGCAAGCAGGTAATCGACGGACCCTTCGCGGAGGACGGAACCGATTTCACTTCGTACGCCACTGGCGCTTCTGCTCGTTTCACTGGGTGCGATTGCTGCCGTGTGGTGGTGGCTGGCGACGCCGATCACGCTCGCGCGCGCGCCGATCGATCCCGCCGACAAGGTCCAATGCGTCTCCTACGCGCCGTTCCGCGGCGAGCAGACGCCGCTGGAGGCGTGGACCCATATCGAGGCCGAGCAGATCGAGCAGGACCTGCGCCAGCTCAAGGAGATCACCGGTTGCGTCCGTACCTATTCGATGGAGAACGGGCTCGACCAGGTGCCGGAGATCGCCGCCAAGGTCGGCGGGCTGAAAGTGCTGCAGGGCATCTGGCTGTCCAGCAACCGCACCAAGAACTACGAGCAGGCCGGGCTCGCCATCCGCCTCACCAAGCAATTCCCCGACGTGATCACCGCGGTCATCGTCGGCAACGAGGTGCTGCTGCGCGGCGAGATGACGACGGCCGACCTCGTCTCCATCATCCGCCTGGTGAAGACGCAGGTCAGCGTGCCCGTCACCTATGCCGACGTCTGGGAATATTGGCTGAAGAATCGCGAGGTCTCCGATGCCGTCGACTTCGTCACCATCCACATCCTGCCTTATTGGGAGGATTTTCCGGTCAAGGCGAAATTCGCCTCCGCCCATGTCGAACAGATCCGCGAGCGCATGGTGGTGGCGTTTCCCGGCAAGGAAATCCTGATCGGCGAGACCGGCTGGCCGAGCGAGGGGCGGATGCGCGACGGCGCGCTGCCGTCGCGCACCAACCAGGCGCGGGTCGTCTCTGAAATCCTGGGCCTTGCGAAGTCGCAGAAGTTCCGCGTCAATCTGATCGAGTCCTACGACCAGCCGTGGAAGCGCAAGCTGGAAGGCACCGTCGGCGGTTATTGGGGCCTTTATGACTCGGTGCGCCGGAGCCTGAAATATCCGCCGGGTGCGCCGATCAGCAATTTCCCGTACTGGAAATGGTACATGGGCGCGGGCATGGGCCTTTCCGTGCTGGTATTCGCGGTCGCCATCATCACGCTGCGCCGGCGGCCGTGGACGCCGCGCTTCTCGGCCTGGCTCGGCGTTGCGATCTCGGCGACGACGGCGGGAAGCCTGCTCGGGATCGGCGCCGACAAGATGTATTACGAGAGCTACGGCATCGCCGGCTGGCTCTTCTGGGGCGCGCTGCTGCTGGCCGGCATCCTGTCGCCGATCTTCTGCGCCCAGGCGATGGTGATCGGCCGCAGCCTGCCGAGCTTCCTCGATCTGCTCGGTCCGCGCGAGGGCCGCAAATGGTCGAAGCTCACTGCCGTGCTCGGCCTGACGCTGGCGGTGACGGCCGTGATCGCGGCGGCAACCGCGCTCGGCTTCGTGTTCGACCCGCGCTACAAGGATTTCCCCTACGCCGCGCTGACGATGGCGGTGGTGCCGTTCGCGCTTCTGATGCTGAACCGGCCGCAGATCGGCCAGCGTCCGATCGCGGAATCGGTGTTCGCTGGCGTGCTGGCGCTGTCGGCCGTCTTCGTGCTCTTCAACGAGGGGCGCGACAATTGGCAGTCGCTGTGGACCTGCGCGATCTATCTCTTGTTCGCGCTCACGCTGTGGCGGGCGCGGGCCGAGCAAACCCAAGAATGAACAGGCCGATCGCAAGGCCCGACAGCACGACGTTGTAGAGCACGATGCCGAGCCCGGCGGCGACAACGCCGACGGTGAGCAGCACGATCGACGGCCGCATCAGGTTCAGCGTCGCAACCACCAGCGCGACGATCCCGAACACCGAATTCTTGAACAGCACGGTCGAGACCGCGCGGCCCTTGCACAGCAGCGTCTGCAGCCCGGCGTCGCAGGCGAGCGCGGTCTGCGACAGCTCGATCGCGAGATAACGCAGATAAAGCGCATAGCCGACGGACGCGAAGCCGACGACGAGCAGGAACTGCACCTGATAGGGCGTGAGGCGGAAGGGCTTTTTTGTCATGGGCGCAATATGGTCGGGATGGCGCGGGCAGGCAACAGGGCAGGCGAGGTTTCTTGATCCGGCTTGCCCGGGCGTCCGCGATCAAGGTGTCATGCCCTCAAGATCCTGGCATCTTCCGGTTCTGCTCGGCCAGCCGGCGCTCGTATCGTTCGGCCAAGGCGAGCAGTCGTTTTCTGATATGGGGATCGGCCTGGTCTGCCAGTTCGCGGATCAACGCGAGTTGCTCCCGCAGAAAATTCGCGTCCGTCATCGCCGCTCCGAATCAATCAGGAGCGGATACTGCCTGCTGACGCCGGGCGCTTCCGTATCATTTGGTATGTGCGACGCGCGTGCCCTCGTGCGGCTATTTCAATCCCAAGCGACGTTCGACCCAGCCGAGAACGAACAGCACGAGCAGGGTGACCGTAATCGCCGCGCCGACGAGCAGCCAGGCGCCGAGCGCGCAGGCGATGCCAAGGCCGGCGGCAATCCAGACGGTCGCGGCCGTCGTGAGGCCATGAACCGTCTTCGCCTTGCCGTCGTGCAGGATGACGCCTGCGCCGATGAAGCCGACGCCCGTCAGCACGCCGGCGACGACGCCCTGGATGACCCTGGAGATCGCATCGGGGTGGTCGCGCAGGTTCTGGAACTCGATCACCGAGATTGACACCAGCGCGGAGCCGAGCGCGACCAAAGAAAGGGTCCGCATTCCCACCGGCTTGTCGTTCATGTCGCGATCAATGCCGATCAGCAGGCCTGTCCCCGCCGCGACGAGCAGCCTCAAGACATCATCGAGTTCGTTCATCGGATTCCGCTGGGTTCGGAGAGGCGCGCTGCCTGGAGCGCCGTCAGAGAACGCAGATCCGCGGCAAAAGGACTGCGCAGGCCGCAGCGTCCGATCGCCGCATGCGAGCAGCTTCCGTCGAGGATAAAGCCGTCCTAGCGCCTGAAGAAGGACGTCAGGGTCGAGGCCGCCGAGGCCGTCTCCGGCTTGGCCGGCGCGGGCTGCGCCGCAGGCGCCGGCGCGGGCTCCTCGCGTTTCGACGAGCGCTTCGAGGAATAGCTGCGGCGGTGCTTGCCCGGCTTCTCGGGCTTTGCGACGGGCGCGGTTTCGGCTTGCGGAGTCGCGTCCTGGTTCTTCTCGGAGTTCTTCTCCTGAACTCGATCTTGGGACTTCTCCTGTCCCTTGTCCTTTTCCGAGCCGCGCATCGAGAGGCGCTGGCCGTCGAACACAGTGGTCTCGCAGTGACGATCGTTCTCGGCAAGGGTCGCGCAGAATTTCGCGGCGGCGGCGGCGTTGACGAGGGGGCCGGCGCCGAGGCGGAGCTGCATGCCGAGCCCGGTGGTGCCTTCCTTGATCATGATGATCGGTCGCAGCGCTGCGACTTCCGGATTGGATTTGGTCACGCCGCGCCAGAGCGCGCGCAGTCCGTCGACCGAATTGGCGCCGCCGAGATCGATCGCAAAACGCGTCTGCTGAACTGCGATCGCGGGGGATTCGCTCTCGGCTGCTTCCGGCGGCTTGGCGGCGGCCATGACGGCTTCCGTCGGAGCGGGCGCCGGCTCGGCCTTCTTCTCCGCGGCCTTCTCTTTTGCCTCGGGCTGCATCAACTTCGACGCGGCCGGATCGGGCGGCGCCATGATCGATTTGGACGGCATCAGCGGAATGGTCGGCAACGACGAATTCATCGCCGTCGATTGCTGCACGAGGGAGGCGGCGGCAGCGGTCTGCGACGGCGGGCTCGCCGGCTCCTTCGCTGTTTCCTTCGGCATGTCCCTGGATGTTTCCCTGGACGTATCCTTTGCGTCCTTGGACGCATCCTTTGCGTCCTTGGACGCATCCTTGGACGCGTCCTTCGCAACCTCGGTGCGCGGCTTGTCGGCGGGAGTCGAGGCGACCGGCGCGACGCTGGGGGCTGCGGGCGCAGCGTCCTGCGGCTTGCCGGCCTGCGGCGGCGAGGCGGTCTGCTTGGCGATGGCGCCGGTGACGGAATCGAGCCCTTGCTCCAGCACGGTGACGCGTGAATAGAGCCGGTCGCGATCACTGTTCAGCGTCTCGATGGCAGCTGCGAGCCGGCGCGCCTCGTTCTGGCTTTCCTTGGTCAGCAGCTGCAGACGGTCGGCCTGGCGCGCAAGATCGGCCGAGGCGACCTGGTCACGCCGCCAGCCGAGCTGGGCCTGGTTGGCCATTACCGCGATGGTCACGGCGCCGACGGCGGCCACGCCCCACGAGCCTAGCCGCCACATCAAGCGGCGGTCGAACGCGCTTTCCTCGGCCAAAAGTCCGGAGAACAGTCCGCCGGTCTCCTTGGCGCCGAAGGCATCCGCCAGTGGGTCGGAATCCTTTGCCATGAACGTTAAGTGCCCAGCCCCGAAGCTTCCCCGAATCAATCAAGGAACATTAACAGGAAAAGCGTGTCGCACTTGAATTCCGGGCGTTTGCGGGGGTAGCAAGGCGAGAGCATTTCAGGGTGGCCTGCCGCCCGTCACGCCAATTGATTCGGCCGAATCTGACAGGATTTCGATGACCGCCCGTTCCAGCCTCACGATCGTGCTCGCCGCCGGCGAAGGCACGCGCATGCGATCGAGCCTGCCGAAAGTGCTGCATCCCGTTGCCCAGCAGACGCTGCTCGCCCACGTGCTCGCCGCGGCCCCCAAGGGAACCGGCACCTCGCTCGCGGTCGTGATCGGTCCTGATCACCAGGCGGTGGCGGACGAGGCGAAGCGCATCCGGCCCGACGCGCTGACCTTCGTGCAGACCGAGCGGCTCGGCACGGCGCATGCGGTGCTGGCGGCACGCGAGGCGATCGCGCGCGGCGCGGATGACCTGCTCGTTGCCTTCGGCGACACGCCGCTGATCTCGGCCGAGACTTTTGCGCGGCTGCGTGCGCCGCTCGCCAAGGGCGCCGCGATCGCTGCGCTCGGCTTTCGTGCCGCCGACCCCACCGGTTACGGCCGCTTCATCGTCGAGGGCGAGCGTCTGGTGGCGATCCGCGAGCAGGCCGATGCCAGCGCGGAGGAGCGCAAGATCGACCTCTGCAATGCCGGGGTGATGGCGATCGACGGTCGCCGCGCGCTCGAGATCCTCGGGCAGATCGGCAATGCCAATTCCAAGGGCGAATATTATCTGACGGACGCGGTCGAGATCGTCCGCAAGCAGGGATGGGAGTCCGTGGTGATCGAGACCAGCGAGGACGAGGTGCGCGGCATCAACACCAAGGCGCAGCTCGCCGAAGCCGAAGCCGTGATGCAGGTGCGGCTGCGGAAAGCGGCGATGGAAGCCGGCGTCACGCTGATCGCGCCTGAGACGGTTTATCTCGCCGCCGACACCGTGTTCGGCAAGGACGTCACCATCGAGCCGTTCGTGGTGATCGGCCCCGGCGTGTCGATCGCCGACGGCGCCGTGATCCATTCCTTCTCGCATATCGTCGAGACCAAGCTCGGCAAGAAGGTCTCGATCGGCCCCTATGCGCGGCTGCGGCCCGGCACCTCGCTCGGCGACGGCGCACGCATCGGCAATTTCGTGGAGACCAAGGCGGCGACGCTGGAGGCCGGCGTCAAGGTCAATCATCTCTCCTACATCGGCGATGCCACCGTCGGCGCCAATTCCAACATCGGCGCCGGCACCATCACCTGCAACTACGACGGCTTCAAGAAGCACAAGACGGTGATCGGGCAGGGCGCCTTTGTCGGCACCAATTCCTCGCTGGTCGCCCCGGTGAAGATCGGCAATGGCGCCTATATCGGCTCGGGCTCGGTGATCACGAAGGACGTGCCTGATGATGCCATGGCGCTGGAGCGCAGCCAGCAGACCATCCGCGAGGGCGGCGCGGCACGCTATCGCGAGATGAAGACGGGCGGCAAGAAGACTGAGAAGTAAGCTGCCAAGCGGTGCTTCTCGTGCGAGGGGGCGCGCATGGACGACGACAAAGAGGCGTCCGTCTTATTCGAGTTCCTCGTCGAGAACGTCATCAAGCCGCCGGGGCAATGGCTGCTGGACCAAATTGGAGTGCCGCATCCGCATGAGCAGGAGATGGCCTCGCTCTTCACCGGACTGGCGTTCTGGGCGTTCGTCGTCTTCCTCGTTTTCGCCCTGGTTCTCGGCTGGTGAGGCGTCCGCTATTCGTCGTCGGCGAATTCGGAGAAGATCGCGCGGGTCAGGCGCCAGCCGCGCGGCTTGGCGCGCTTGACCGGCTCACCTTCCGGATGCTTCACGAAGACAGGCTTGCTTTCCTTGCCGCGCTGGGGCGGCGGCCAATGCGCAAGGTGCGTGCCCGTTGTCTCGCTGGCGCGCAGATACATCGATGACAGACCTTTGCGGTCGGACGAGCCTTTCATGGCTTTGCTCTCCTGAACCGGAATCGTTGGTCAAAGATGTTGACAACAAGTTAATGCGCGCGGTTTAAGGCCGGCCAATTCGACGCAGCCGCGGGCCGGTGCATCGGGACGCTGTCTCAATCAGCAATAATTATTGAGTTTCTGGTTCCTTGGGAACTTCGCTAAAAACCGCACGCGTCGTTTAGGCGATTTTTCGACGATTTGGGGGATAGTGATCCGCATGTGCGGGATTGTCGGCATTCTCGGGCGCGAGCCGGTTGCGGAGCAGCTGGTGGATTCGCTCAAACGTCTCGAATATCGCGGTTACGACTCCGCGGGCGTCGCCACGCTCGAAGGCAAGCACCTCGAGCGCCGCCGCGCCGAAGGCAAGCTGAAGAATTTGGAGAAGCGGCTGGAAGCCGAGCCGCTCCAGGGCACGACCGGCATCGGCCACACCCGCTGGGCCACCCACGGCAAACCGACCGTCAACAACGCCCATCCGCATGCGACCGAACGCGTCGCCGTGGTCCACAACGGCATCATCGAGAATTTCCGCGAGCTGCGCGAGGAGCTCGAGAAGAAGGGCACGGTGTTCCACACCGAGACCGACACCGAGATCGTGCTGCATCTCGTCGACGATCTGCTGACGCGCGGCAACAAGCCCGTGGAAGCGGTGAAGCTCGCACTCGGCCGCCTGCGCGGCGCATTCGCACTCGGATTCATCTTCGCCGGCGACGACGATCTCATGATCGGCGCGCGCAACGGCCCGCCGCTGGCGATCGGCTATGGCGACGGCGAGATGTATCTCGGCTCCGACGCCATCGCGCTCGGCCCGTTCACCGACACGATCAGCTATCTCGAGGACGGCGACTGGGTGGTGCTGACCCGCAAGAGCGCGAAGATTTTCGACAAGGACGGCAACGCCGTCCAGCGCGACAAGATCAAGCATGCCGCCTCGACCTCGCTGGTCGACAAGGCGAACTATCGCCACTTCATGGCGAAGGAAATCCACGAGCAGCCGGAAGTGGTCGGTCATACGCTGGCGCGCTATGTCGACATGGCGACCGAACGCGTCTCGCTGCCGGTCAAGCTGCCATTCGACTTCAACGACATTCGCCGCATCAACATCACCGCGTGCGGCACCGCGAGCTATGCCGGCTTCGTCGCCAAATACTGGTTCGAGCGCTTTGCGCGCGTGCCGGTCGAGGTCGATGTCGCCTCCGAATTCCGCTATCGCGAGGCGCCCTTGCGCAAGGGCGATCTCGCCATCTTCATCTCGCAGTCGGGCGAGACCGCCGACACGCTGGCGGCGCTGCGCTACGCCAAGGCCGAGGGCGTGCACACCATCGCGGTCGTCAACGTGCCGACCTCGACGATCGCACGCGAGAGCGAGACCGTGCTGCAGACGCTGGCCGGCCCCGAGATCGGCGTCGCCTCGACCAAGGCCTTCACCTGCCAGCTCATGGTGCTGGCGAATCTTGCGATCGCGGCCGGCAAGGCGCGCGGCGAACTGTCCGACGAGGACGAGACCAAGCTGGTCCACGGCCTCGTCGAGGTGCCGCGCCTGATGGCGGATGCGCTCACCACCGAGCTGCAGATCGAGAAGCTCGCGCATCGGATCGCCAAGTCCAGCGACGTGCTCTATCTCGGCCGCGGCACCAGCTACCCGCTCGCGCTCGAAGGCGCGCTGAAGCTGAAGGAGATCTCCTACATCCACGCCGAGGGCTATGCCGCCGGCGAGCTCAAGCACGGGCCGATCGCGCTGATCGACGAGACCATGCCGGTCGTCGTGATCGCGCCGCATGACCGCGTGTTCGAGAAGACCGTCTCCAACATGCAGGAGGTCGCCGCCCGCGGCGGCAACATCATCCTGATGACCGACGCCAGGGGCGCGGCGGAGGCGACCGTGGATTCGCTCGTCACCATCGTCCTGCCCGACATGGCGGCAGCCTTCACCCCGATGGTCTATGCTGTTCCCGTGCAGCTGCTCGCCTATCACACGGCTGTCGTGATGGGCACCGACGTCGATCAGCCGCGCAACCTCGCAAAATCGGTGACCGTGGAATAGGCAGAAGGGATCCAGTCGGGGCGCTTCGTGGTCTTCCAAAACCTGCTAGAAGACCCTAGCTTGTGTGCTGCGACCGACTTGGAACCCGAATGACCCCCCGCGACGACGCGCCTGCGCCTCTCGATCCCGTCCCGGAACCGCATACCGGCGTGATGGGCCGCTTCCGCAACTATTTCCTGACCGGCCTCGTTGTCACGGGGCCGATCGCAATCACGTTGTATCTGGTCTGGTGGTTCGTCACCTGGGTCGATGGCGTGGTGCGGCCATTCGTGCCGCTGGCCTACCGGCCGGAAACCTATCTGCCATACGTCATTCCCGGTTGGGGGCTGGTGGTCGCGTTCTTCACGCTGACGCTGGTCGGATTTCTCGCGGCCAATTTGATCGGCCGCACGCTGGTCGATGTCGGCGAGACCTTCCTCGGCCGGATCCCGGCGGTGCGCGCCATCTATCGCGGCCTGAAGCAGGTGTTCGAGACGCTGTTCTCGGGCAAGGGCTCAAGCTTCCGTAAGGTCGGCCTGGTGGAGTTTCCCTCGCCCGGCATGTGGTCGATCGTGCTGATCTCGCAGTCACCCAACGAGGACATCGCGCGCAGCCTGCCGGGGCAGGAGGAGCACGTCTCGGTGTTCCTGCCGTGCTCGCCGAACCCGACCACCGGCTTCTTCTTCTATGTCCCGAAGAGCAAGATCATCGAGGTCGATCTCACGGCCGAGGACGCGGCGACGCTGATCATGTCGGCTGGCGTCGTGCAGCCCGGCTCGGCACCCGATCCGAAGAAGGCTGCGGCGCTCGCGGGCATGGCGAATGCCGCGCGCATCGCCAATGCCTCGACGCTTCAGCCCGAGCCTGCGAAGGTGGAGTAGGGCCATTCCATTGCGGGATGGCCTCGGCTGCGCGCGCGTCGGTATCCTCTGCTAGTCTCCGGCGATCCCGGCACCTTGCCCGGATTTCGACCCGGAGTGCACGATGTCCAAAACCATTGCGATCCTCGCACCCGGCGCCATGGGCAGCGCCGTCGCCCGCCGCCTCGGCGAACATGGCGCGCGCGTGCTGACGTCCTTGACGGGGCGGAGCGAGGCGACGCGAAAACGCGCCGCGGACGCCGGCATGATCGGCGCCGACGACGATGCGATCGCAGCTGCCGACATCATCCTTTCGATCGTGCCGCCGGGCGAGGCCGTCGCACTGGCTGAACGGCTGGCCGCGCTGATCGTCAGGCGCGAGAAGAAGCCGATCGTGGTCGATTGCAACGCCGTCAATGTCGACACCGTGCAGCGAATTGAGGAGATCATCGGCTCGGCGCAGGCGCCGTTCGTCGATGGCGGCATCATCGGATTCCCGCCGCAGCAAGGCGGCAAGAGCCCGGCCTTCTACATGTCCGGCGAGCACGCCGATGACGTCGCAATGCTCAGGGATTTCGGCCTCGACGTGCGCATCGTCGAAGGCCCGGTCGGCGCGGCCTCCGCCCTGAAGATGTCCTATGCCGGCATCGTCAAGGGTCTCGCCGGGATCGGCTCGGCCATGGTGATCGCGGCGACCAAAGCGGGCGCGGCCGATGCGCTGCGCGCCGAGCTCGCGCTGAGCCAGCCCGCGATCCTGGCGCGGCTCGAAGTGGCGCTGCCGGACATGATCCCGAAAGCCTATCGCTGGGTCGCGGAGATGCGGGAGATCTCGGGTTTCCTGGGGCCCGACCATCCGGCCAGCCAGATCTACGAAGGCTTTGCGCGCTGGTTCGAGCATCTCGCGAAAGATGCCAATGGCGAGGCTGTGGATGCTGACCTGATGAAGGCTTTCGCTGCGGGGACCGCGCGGACAAAATCCTGATCGATCCGAGCTCACTCGCCGTCGCGTGAAACCGAGTCCAGAAAGCCCTGAATGTCCCGGTCGCGTCTCAGGCGCACGACCGGAACATCGGGGCCATATTGCAGCCGCTCGGCCTCGATGGCGGGCACGCGCTCGGTATCGTAGCGCCACGCCTCTTTCATGAGATTCCAGTCGAACTGTTCCGGACATCCCGCGGGCAGATCCGGGCGGTTCGTGTCGCGGTCGAAGGCCGAGCGCCAGAGGATACGCCACTGGCAAAGCCAGCGAGGGCGGTCGATGACGACGAGAAGATCGGCGCGCGCGATCGTGAGATCGAACGCCAACCCCGAGAAGCTGCCGTCGACGACCCAGGCCTCGCCCGCGATCGCCTCGGTGACGCGCGCGCGAAAGCCCGGTTTGTCCGACGGCTTCCAGCCCGGCTGCCAATAGAGCACGTCGAGATGCACCACGGGCAATTCGAGCTTTCGCCCGAGATTGAGAGCGAGGCTCGTCTTTCCGCTTCCCTGCGAGCCAACGACGATGATCCGGCGCATGGCGGGAAGGGTCGCATGAAGTCTGCTGCCGGGAAAGAGTCTGCGTTCCGAGCCCGGCTTCATCTGCGCTTGCAATGACGGGGAGGAGACGTCGCGGGACCCATCTGTTATTGTTTCTGCGGAAGCAAGTTGCTGCGGCGGGAGTTCAAATGAGAGTGTTGGTGATCGGCGCGGGAGCACTGGGTGGCTATTACGGCGCTCGCCTGGTCCGGGCTGGCGGCGATGTGACCTTTCTGGTGCGGGCCGGGCGGGCGGAGCAATTGCGGCAGAATGGACTGCAAGTCGTGAGCCCCCACGGCGACTTCGCCGTGCAGCCGAAGACCATCCTGGCCAACGATCTCAAGGAGCCGTTCGACGTCGTGCTCGTCGGGGTGAAATCCTACTCGCTCGATGACGCGATGGCCCAGTTTGCCCCGGCCGTGGGCGCCGACACGATGATCTTGCCGATCCTCAACGGGTTGAAACATCTCGATGCCCTGATTGCGCGTTTTGGCGCGAGATGTGTCCTCGGCGGTCTCGCGAACGTCAGCGCCGGGCTTGATGCCGATGGTCGCGTCATTCAGTTCATGGCCAACCAGACCATCGTCTTCGGCGAGATCGAGGGTGCACTGAGCGAGCGCGTGCTCGCGCTGGAGACGCTGCTCCATGTTCCCGGGATCGACGTTCGCGCCAGCGAAGCGATCATGCAGGACATGTGGGAGAAGTTCGTCCAGCTCTCCACGCTCGCCGGCATCACCTGCCTGATGCGTGCGAGCATCGGCGACATCCTGGCCGTGCCGAACGGCGAGCAGTCGATCTTCCGCCTGTTCGCGGAATGCTGCGCCGTCGCGACGGAATCGGGTTTCGAGCCGCGCGCGCCGTTCATCGAGTTCGACCGCAAACTGTTCACCACGCTGGACTCGCCGTTGAAGGCCTCGATGCTGCGGGACATCGAACGTGGCTCGATCACCGAGGCTGAGCACATCCTCGGCGATATGGCCAATCGCGCCCGTGCGCTCGGCATCGACACGCCATTGCTGGATCTCGCCCGCGCGCATGTGGCGGCCTACGAGGTCGGGCGACGGAGGGCAGCGACTTAACCCGCGCCGATCAGCGGGATCGCCTCGTCGCGTTCGTAGAGATACAGCAGGCAGCGCAACGCCTCGCCGCGCTCGCCCTTGAGCTTCGGATCGTCCTTCAGAATCCGCAGCGCCTCGTCTCTGGCCTGTGTGACGAGCTGGCCGTGGACCTCCGGGCGCGCGATGCGGTAGCCGGGCAGGCCGCTCTGGCGCACGCCGAGCACGTCGCCTTCGCCGCGCAGCTTCAGATCTTCCTCGGCGATACGAAAGCCATCGGTTGTCTCGCGGATCACCTTCAGCCGCGCCTTCGACATCTCGCCGAGCGGTTCCGAGTAGAGCAGGATGCAGGTCGAGGCTTCCGAGCCGCGTCCGATGCGGCCGCGCAGCTGGTGCAACTGGGCAAGGCCGAAGCGTTCGGCATTCTCGATCACCATGATGGTCGCCGCCGGCACGTCGACGCCGACCTCGACCACGGTGGTGGCGACCAGAAGGCCGATCTCGTGCGCGGCGAACTGGCCCATCACGCGGTCCTTTTCGGTACCCTTCATCTGGCCGTGAACGAGGCCGACACGGTCGCCGAAGCGCTTCTGCAGGCTCTCGAAACGCTTGGTCGCGTTGGTGAGATGCTCGGTGCCCTCGGCTTCGGACTCTTCCACCAGCGGGCAGATCCAATACACCAGCTTGCCGGACTCCAGTGCGCGGCCGACGCCGTCCATGACCTCGCCGAGCCGGCTCATGGCGACGGCGCGGGTGTCGATCGGCTGCCGGCCGGCCGGCTTTTCGCGCAGCTCGGAGATGTCCATGTCGCCGAAATAGGTCAGCACCAGCGTGCGGGGAATCGGCGTGGCGCTGAGCACCAGCACGTCGACGGCTTCGCCCTTGGACGTCAGCGCCAGGCGCTCGCGCACGCCAAAGCGGTGCTGCTCGTCGACGATGGCGAGCGCGAGGTCGTGGAAGATGACGTCGTCCTGGATCAGCGCATGGGTGCCGACGAGCAGGTCGATCTCGCCGGCGGCGAGCTGCGTGATGATCTCGCGCCGCTCCTTGCCCTTCTCGCGGCCGGTGAGGATCGCGACCCGCATCCCCGCGCGCTCCGCAAGCGGGGCGATGGTCTTGATGTGCTGGCGCGCCAGGATCTCGGTCGGCGCCATCAATGCGGCCTGCTTGCCGACCTCGACAACCGCAGCGGCCGCAAGCAAGGCGACCACGGTCTTGCCGGAGCCGACGTCGCCCTGGAGCAGGCGGAGCATGCGCACCGGCTGTTGCAGGTCCTCCGCGATGGCGGCGGCTGCGCTGCGCTGCGACGGGGTGAGCGCGTAGGGAAGGGCATCGATGATCTTGCTGCGGAGGTGCCCGTCACCGGCATTGCGCACGCCGGCGGGACGGCGGAGTTGCGCGCGGATCAAAGCGAGCGCGAGCTGGCCGGCCAGAAGCTCGTCGAAGGCGAGGCGCGACCAGAACGGCCGGTCCGGCAGGATGTCCGTCAGCTCGACGGGCTGGTGCACACGATTGAGCGCTTCGGCGATCGGTGGGAAATTGCAGCGGCGCATCACCTCCGGGCTGATCCATTCCGGCAGCGCCGGCAGCTTCAGCAGCGCCTGCGCGATGGCACGGCGCAGCGAGCCGAGCGCGAGGCCCTCGGTCAGCGGGTAGACCGGATCGATTCCCGAGAGCTTCGAGATCGCCTCCTCGTCCAGCACGCGGTCGGGGTGCACGATCTGCGGGATGCCGTCATACATCTGCAGCGTGCCGGAGACGAAGCGCTTCTCGCCGACCGGCAGCAGCTTCTCGACATAGCCGGGCTTGGCGCGGAAGAAGGTCAGCACCACGTCGCCGGTATCGTCGCTGGCATAGACGAGATACGGCGCGCGGGCGTTGCGGGGCGGGGGCGGGCGGTGACGGTCGACGGTGACCTCCAGCGTCACCATGGTTCCCTGCGCCGCGTCGCGGATCTTCGGCCGCGCGCGGCGGTCGATGACCTGGCTCGGCAGATGCAGCAACAAATCGACCAGCCGCGGCGTCTCGCTCCGGCTGAGCAGATATTGCAGCAGCTTGTCCTGCTTCGGACCGACGCCGGGGAGCGTGGTCACGGGAGCAAACAGCGGATTGAGCAGGCTGGGGCGCATCAGGCGAATCTAGGATCGTTTCGGCCCGTCATGCCCGGCTTTATGCCGGGCATCCACGGCTTTTTTCGTGGCCCTTTGCGGGTATCCGGCCATGCCAAATCGAGGGCTGACACAGGCGGTTCGAGTGGCTATATCAGCCCCGCCCGGCACGTCCGGGCTTTCTGCGTTTGACTGGATTTGAGACATGACGGGAACGACACGATCGAGCAGCGGCCTGGACGACCGCCGCAAGCGGCTTCTGTTCCGCTGCTGGCACCGCGGCACGCGCGAGATGGACCTGATCCTCGGCCGGTTTGCGGACGCCGAGATCGGCAATTTGTCCGAGGCCGAGCTCGATCAGCTCGAGATCCTGCTCGAGGTCAACGATCCCGATCTCTATGCCGCCATTACCGGTGACAAGGTGCTGCCACCTGCTGTCACCGGCGCGCTGTTTGCCCGGATCAAGGCATTCCCGATTACGGACGGCGATCTATGAAACCGGGAATGAAGTCGCCGGCCGAGCTGCTTGCGCCCGGCCGGGCCCTGACGCTTGCCAACGTCGCGGAAGGCGCCGAAGGCCTCGTCGTCTCCGATCTCGCCCGCGCCATCGCGGCGCGGCCGAAGAGGCCGGCGGTCAGCCTTGCCGTGGTCTGCCGCGACGGGCCGCGCATGCAGCAGCTCGAACGCGCGCTGCAGTTCTTCGCGCCCGACCTGCCGGTGCTGACGTTCCCGGCCTGGGACTGCCAGCCCTATGACCGCGTCTCGCCGCATGGCGGCATCCTGGCCCAGCGCCTGACCACGCTGGCGCGGCTCGCCCCGCTCACCGGCAGCGACAAGCCGCTGATCGTGCTGACCACGGTGAACGCGGTGGTGCAGCGCGTGCCGGCGCGCGAGCTTGTGGCGGCGCAGGCGCTGTCGGTCGCGCCCGGCAACGTCGTGCCGATGGACACCATCGTCGCCTGGCTCGAGCACAACGGCTACAACCGCTCCTCGACCGTGCGCGAGCCCGGCGAATACGCCGTGCGCGGCGGCATCCTTGATCTGTTTCCGGCCGGCCTCGACCAGCCGGTCCGCTTCGACTTCTTCGGCGACAGCCTGGAATCGATCCGCACCTTCGACGCCGAGACCCAGCGCACGCTGCTCGACATGCGCGCGCTCGACCTCGTGCCGGTCTCCGAATTCCAGCTTGTCACCGACACCATCCGCCGGTTCCGCATGGGCTATGTCGCCGAGTTCGGCGCGCCCGAGCGGGACGATGCGCTGTACGAGGCCGTCAGCGAAGGCCGCCGCCATCCCGGCATGGAGCACTGGCTGCCGCTGTTCCAGGACCGGATGGACACGCTGTTCGACTATCTGCAAGGCGCTCCGATCGCGATCGAGCCGCAGGCCGAGGACGCCGTCCGCGAGCGATTCAAGCAGATCCAGGACTATTACGAGGCCCGCCGCGAGGCGATGGAGCATCACGGCGGAGGAGCGATCTACAAGCCGCTGCCGCCGGACCGGCTTTATCTCACCGACGAGGAATGGACCAAGCGCGAGAGCGGCATGCCGCTGGTGCGGCTGACGCAATTCTCGGTGCCGGCCGACGGGACGAGTGTCGTCGATGCCGGCGCGCGCAAGGGCCGCGACTTCGCGCCGGAACGCAACGACACCACCGTCAACGTGTTCGAATCCGTCGTCAGCCACGTGATGGCGCTGCACGCCCAGCGCAAGAAGGTCGTCATCGCGCTCTGGAGCGAAGGCTCGCGCGACCGCATGACTTCGATGCTGCGCGACCACAAGCTCGCCCACACCACCAGCGTCAACTCCTGGCGCACGGTGCAGGCGACCCCGCGCAACGAGACCATGCTCGCCGTGCTCGGCCTCGAAAGCGGCTTCGAGACCGACGAGATCGCTGTGATCAGCGAGCAGGACATTTTGGGCGACCGCCTGGTGCGGCCGCGCAAGGCGAGCCGCAAGCTCGACAATTTCATCTCGGAAGTGACGAGCCTTGCCGCCGGCGACATCGTGGTCCACGTCGATCACGGCATCGGCCGCTTCATCGGCCTGCAGACCCTCGACGTTGCCGGCGCGCCGCATGACTGCCTCGAATTGCACTATGCCGCCGAGACCAAGCTGTTCCTGCCCGTCGAAAACATCGAGCTGCTGTCGCGCTACGGCTCCGACCAGACCACGGTCGAGCTCGACCGTCTCGGCGGCGGCGGCTGGCAGACCCGCAAGGCCAAACTCAAGAACCGTATCCGCGAGATCGCCGGCGAATTGATCAAGATTGCTGCCGCGCGCCATCTGCATGAGGCGCCCAAGCTGCTGGTGCAGCCCGGCCTCTACGACGAGTTCTGTGCACGCTTCCCCTATGACGAGACCGAAGACCAGCTCGGGGCCATCGAATCCACGCTGAAGGACCTCGAACTCGGCCGTCCGATGGACCGGCTGATCTGCGGCGACGTCGGCTTCGGCAAGACCGAGGTGGCCTTGCGCGCCGCGTTTGCCGTGGCGCTCGAAGGCAAGCAGGTTGCGGTCGTGGTGCCGACCACGCTGCTCGCGCGCCAGCACGCAAGAACCTTCACCGAGCGGTTCAAGGGCTTTCCCGTGAACGTGGCGCAGGCCTCGCGCCTGATCGCGACCAAGGAGCTCAACCTGGTCAAGAAGGGCATCGCCGACGGTTCGGTCGACATCGTCGTCGGCACCCACGCGCTGCTCGGCAAGGCGATCAAGTTCCGCGACCTCGGCCTCGTCATCGTCGACGAGGAGCAGCACTTCGGCGTCACTCACAAGGAGCGGCTGAAGGCGCTGCGCTCCGAGGTGCACGTGCTCACGCTGTCGGCAACGCCGATTCCGCGCACGCTGCAACTGGCGCTCACCGGCGTCCGCGAGCTTTCGATCATCGCATCGCCCCCGGTCGATCGCCTCGCGGTCCGCACCTTCGTCGCTCCGCATGATCCCTTGATGATCCGCGAGGCGCTCCTGCGCGAGCGCTATCGCGGCGGCCAGGCGTTCTACGTCGTGCCGCGCATCGACGACCTCGCCGAGGTCAAGGACTTCCTCGACAAGAACGTGCCGGAGATGAAGGTCGCGGTCGCGCACGGCCAGATGCCGCCGGCGGTGATCGAGGACATCATGACTGCGTTCTACGACGGCAAGTTCGACATCCTCCTGTCGACCACCATCGTCGAGTCCGGCCTCGATATCCCCAACGCCAACACGCTGATCGTGCATCGTGCCGACATGTTCGGCCTTGCGCAGCTCTACCAGCTCCGCGGCCGCGTCGGCCGTTCCAAGCTGCGCGCCTATGCGCTGTTCACGCTCCCTGCGCAGCAGAAGATCACGGCGCAGGCCGAGCGCCGGCTCACCGTGCTGCAATCGCTGGAGACACTGGGGGCAGGCTTCCAGCTCGCCTCGCACGACCTCGACATCCGCGGCGCCGGCAATCTGCTCGGCGAGGAACAGTCGGGCCACATCAAGGAGGTCGGCTTCGAGCTCTATCAATCGATGCTGGAGGAGGCGATCGTCAACCTCAAGGCCGGCGTCTCCGAGCCTGCCGCCGACCGCTGGTCGCCGTCGATCACCATCGGCATGCCCGTGCTCATTCCGGAGGATTACGTCGGCGATCTCTCGGTGCGGCTGTCGCTGTACCGGCGCCTCGCCGATCTCGACACCGAGGAGGAGATCGAGAATTTCGGTGCCGAGATGCGCGACCGGTTCGGTGTGCTGCCGGACGAGGTGCGTTATTTGTTCAAGGTCGCCGCGATCAAGGCATTCTGCCGCCGGGCCAATGTCGAGAAGATCGACGCAGGCCCCAAGGGCGCCGTCATCGTCTTCCGCGACAATTCCTTCGCCTATCCCGATCGCCTGGTCACCTTCATCCGCAGCTACGGCCAGGCCGCCAAGGTACGGCCCGACATGAAGGTGGTGTTCCTGCAGGATTGGGAGACGCCGGAAGAGCGCCTCGCCGGCACCACGGAGATCATGCGTCAGCTGGCACAGCTCGCGGAGAGCAAGAAGGCGGCTTAGACGGTGCCGTAGGGTGGGCAAAGCGAAGCGTGCCCACGTATTGTTCGTGATCGAGAGAGATGGTGGGCACGGCGCAAGGGCGCCTTTGCCCACCCTACGAGAGCAGTTACGACGCCGCCCGCGTCCCGTCCGCCGACAGCCGCGCCAGCAGCGACCTTGCCGTATCCGACGGCGATAGCGAGTCCACGCTGACCACCGGCTCGCTGCGCATCTCGTGCTTACCATTCGAAGTGTGGCGCATCACGGCGGATAAGCGGCGGGCGATCATGTGGGCGGTGCGGAAGTCGGTTTCCGCGAACACGACGATGACCGAGCCGTCCTTCTGCGCCGCGCCGAAATCCATCTGACGCATCAGGCGGCTGAGGATGCGGGCGGCGTCCAACTGGGCGCGGGAATTGCCGGGGTCGAAGGCGAAGCGCGCGACCGACAGACCGCCGCCGCGGGCGAGGGCCTGCTCGACCGCCTTGGAAAAATCGCGGGCGAAAGCTTCGACCGTCAGAAGGCCGCTGCGCGGATCGAGCCAACCGCCGGCATCGATCGAGCGCAGCGTGCGGCTCAATTGTGCTTCCATGGCGTGCTGGCGGATCAGGGGCAGCGCATTGGCCGCGACCTTGGCCGGCTCTCCCGGGATCAATTCGAGATTGGGCAGGTCGTAAGTCTGCGTCAGCTGGTGCGCGGTGACGACGACCGGCAGGCTGCGGAAGCGGGTGTCCTCGGCGAGCACCGTGAGAAAGGCGTCGGTGACGCGCGCGGTAAAGCCCTCAGCAAGCACGACGCCGTCGAGGTCGCGGGTGTTGAGGTGTTTCGCGGCAGCCTCGATCGAGAGTGCACCGACCACACCGACGCGTTCCCCGAGCGCGACGGAGAGTGCCGGATAGGCTGCGCCGCGGCCGATCAGCAGCACGGTGGCATCGCGAGCGGGATCGCCCTGCGGCAGGGCGACCTTCACTTCAGGCAGTCGGCGCAGCACCGTGGCATGAAGCGTGCGCACGCGCAGGGCGGCGCGAAGCCGCGCGATCAGGCGGTCGGGATTGCCGCCGCGCGAGGAGAAGGGCAGCGCGTTGTGAGGCAGCGTGCTCGCCGCATCCACGGTCACGAAGGGCAGGTAGGGCGACTGGTCGGCGATCTTCCTTGCGAGCGGCGCGATATGCGGCTCGTGTCCGCCGGACATCTGGGCGAGAACCACGGCCGGCTGGACCTGCTCGACCGCGCGCGCCGCGCTGGCCCACTCGGTGTCGACGACGGGAAACAGCCGGGCCTCGTCCAGCGCCGCAATGAAAGGCGGCCGCTCGGCATTGGACACAAACAGGATCGGGCCCGCCTGGGACATTCGACAAACTCGGATCACGCAACAGATGCCGCGCAATCTAGTTTGGCCGCCTTAATGCAGCGTCAACGTAGCAGGCGAAACTGCGTCTAGACCTGGCCGGAGCGGTCGCGAAAAGCCTCGACCATCAGGGGGTTAAGCCCGAGCTCGCTGAGCGCCTCGCGGGCGCGGGCATTGTCCTGGGCGCGCCCGGCCAGCCTGTGGCCGCTCAGCCGATCGGGCAGCGCGGTGAGGAGGGCGCCCTGGCCGAGCCGGCGAGCCCATTCCTGGAGATCGTTGGAGAGGAAGCGATAGCCGCCGACCGCCATGATGCCCGAGGGCGGCGCCGTGATGCAGATCGCGCCGCTCGGGCGGTCGATCCGTGCGGCATAGCCGGTGTCGACATAGTCGCGCGGCGGCTGCGCCGTCAACGTGTCGCCGACCGGCTGCGGCGGGGCATAGGCCGCGATCGGCACCATCGCGCCGCGCAGGCCAAGCGTGCCCTTCGGCGTCAGCAGGATCTCGCCGGCGATGGAGGAGCCGGATTGCTCGCGCGGGGCGCCGTGCGGCCCGGGCATGACAGGCACCGGCATGCCGTCCTCGCCGCGGCGGGCGCCGAACAGGCCGGCCTCGCCGAACAGGTAGACGTCGGTCAATGGCGCATGCGGGGCGATCCAGGCATCACTCGCCGCCACCTGCTCCGGCGCGCGCCAAAGGCCGATGACGTTGCGCAAGGACGGCATCCGCGCCGCCAAATCGGCATCGCCGAGGCGCAGGGCGAGCTGCGCCGGCGCGATCAGCACCTCGCATTCGTGCTCGTTGATCTGCTGCTCCAGCACATCGTTCTCGAAGGGATGATGCAGCGCCAGCGCGCCGCCGGAGAGCAGCCACACCGCGAGCGAGGAGGCGAGGCCGGCGAACGACATCGGCGCGAGCGCCGCCATCAAGGTCGCGCCCTGCCTGATGTCGGCTTCCAGCGACATCGCAAGACCACCGGCGATCAGGCTGAAGTGTGGCCGCGGCACCGGGCGAAAGCCTTCTGCCGTGACGTCGAAGGAGATCATTGCCGCCTTGCGGCCGTCCTGGATCACGGCACGCGTCAGGCCGGGCGGGCGGGCCAGCACCTCGTCGAGCGAAGCCATGCCTTCGGGCAGATCGGTGCCGAAGCCGCAGACATGACGGATCGAGAACGCCTCGGCGGCGGCGTGCATCGCGAGGTCGGCATAGCTGACGCCGTCGACAGTGCTCATGGTGACGATGGCGCGCGCCGCGGTGCGGTTGAGCGCCGCGGTCAGCTCCGCATGTCGCCACAGCAGCGGCAGCGCCGCGACGACGAGGCCGGCGCGATGGGCGGCGAGCACGGTGAGCACGAACTCGACCGTCGCCGGCAACTGGATCGCGATGACGGAATTGGCCGGCAGGCCCGCTTCGACGAAATAGGCCGACAGCGCCTCGATGGCCGTGTCGGCCTCGGCATAGGTCATCCGTCGCGGCTGATGCCCGGTCACGCGGGCCTTGTTGAGGGGGTCGAGCAGGGCAGGCGCGTGCGGCTGTCGCATCAGCGTGCGCTGAAACAACGTGTCGAGCGTCGGTGATACGGCTGGCTGGTTCACGGCGTCACTTCGCTGGAATCGCTGGAGGCTGCCCCTTCGACCACCAAGTCTCCGGCAAATAGCCGGAGAGGGAGGTGGCCTTGGGCCGTTCTATCCGATTCCAGCGCGCGATCCATTGCTCCGATACGTTAAACAGGGGGATTGTGTAGAAGCCCGCGATCAAGGCGCGGTCGAGCGCCCGCACCGACGAGACGAAATCCGTATGTTCACGGGCTTCGAGCAGCGCGGCGATCATGGCGTCGACCGCCGGATTTCTGGCGCCCATGTAGTTTCGGGTTCCGGGATTATCCGCGGCAGCGCTGCCCCAGTAGAAATATTGCTCGTTGCCCGGCGACAGCGACTGGTCCCAGCGGTTCTGGATCATGTCGAATTCGAATGCGAGCCGGCGCTGGTCGAACTGCACGGGATCGACCGACCGCACGCTCGGTTCGATGCCGGCGCGTTTGAGGTCGCGCTGGAACGCGAGCGCGATACGCTCCTGATCGCGGGTCGTGACCATGATCTCGAACGTGAAGGGCGCCTTGGTCGCGCGGTTGCGCAGCACCGTGCCCTCGAGATCGTAGCCGGCCTCGGACAGCAGCTTCAGCGCTGCGCGCAGCGTGGTGCGGTCGCGTCCGGATCCGTCGGTCACGGGAAGGCGGTAGCTGCCGTCCATGATTTCGGCTGGAATCTGGGTGGCGAACGGTTTCAGCAGCTCACGCTCGCGCGCGTCCGCCGGCCGGCCATAGGCCGACAGGTCGGAGCCGGCGAAATAGCCGGCAACGCGCGCATAGAGCCCGAAGAAATAGTTGCGGTTGACCAGCTCGAAATCGAACAGCAGCGTCAGCGCCTGGCGCACGCGGATGTCGGCGAAGATCGGGCGGCGCGTGTTGAACACCAGGAATTCGGACGGCTGCGGCACGCCCGGCTTGACGGTATCGCGGATCACCTCGCCGCTTCTGGCGGCCGGAAAATCGTAGCCGTCGTGCCAGCGCAGCGGCTCGTGCTCGACGCGGAAATCGTAGAGGCCGCGCTTGAAGGCTTCGAACTGGCCGTTGGCCTCGCGAAAATAGTCGAGCCTGACCTCGTCGAAATTGTAGAGCCCGCGGTTGATGGGCAGGTCGCGGCCCCAATAGTCGGGATTGCGGGTCAGCGTCACGCTGGCCCCGGGCTTCACGGCCGTGACGCGGTAGGGACCGGAGCCGACCGGGCTCGTCAGCGTCGTCTCCTCGAAGGTCGCGACGTCGACTGCATGCTTTGGCAGGATCGGCATCAGGCCGAGGATCAGCGGCAGCTCGCGATCATTGGCGCCCGCGAGGTCGAAGCGGACCGTGAGGGGATCGGGCGCCTCGGCCTTGGCGACCTTGGCGTAATATTGCCGGTGGTTGGGGCGGCCGTGGTCGCGCAGCAGCTGCCAGGAGAACAGCACGTCCTCGGCCGTGACCGGCTTGCCGTCGGAGAAGCGGGCGCGCGGATCGAGGCGAAACGTGACGAAGCTCCGCTCGTCGTTGGTTTCGACGCTTTTGGCCAGCAGGCCATAGAGCGTGAACGGCTCGTCGTTGCCGCGCGCGAGCAGGCTCTCGACCACGTAGCCGCGCATCTGCTGCACGGCCAGTCCCTTGACGATGAAGGGATTGAGGCTGTCGAACGTGCCGAGAACACCCCAGGTCAGGCGGCCGCCCTTGGGGGCGTCGGGGTTGGCGTAGGGCATATGGGTGAAATCGGCCGGCATCGCCGGCTTGCCGTGCATGGCGATGGCATGAGCCTCCTCGGCTCGCGCACCGCCTGTCGACATTCCGCCGCCGAGGGCCAGGACAAGGGCAAAGGCCAACAAGGCCAAGACGCGAACGCGGACACATAGGCGGATATTTGGGCCCTCGAAGCGGCGTTGGAACATGAACATCAGCACACGTTGATTCGAGGACCGGCTCGCCTTGAATCCTATCACAGGGAATTTCACTGGGCTCAGCCGCGGACGGGGCCAAAGCCGCTTGTCGGCATTGATCTTTTCGTCGGCCACGCTAAGAAGGCACGCAATCGCGCAAGAGCGTCGAGCCCGTCACTTATCCGCCTCAATTGACGGGGAGAGAGCCGCGCCCAAGGCGGCCAGGTTCGGCGCTTCGGAGCGGTTCGGGCACTTCCCGTTCAGAAAGGGTTTTCCGCAATGAATTTCCGTTACTTGGCCGCGTCCGTCCGGCCGCGCGGGCGACTTCTCGCCTTGTTGACGGCGACGGCGTTGGCCGTCCCGTTTGCCGCCGAGGCCCAAAACCCGGCTCCGGCCCCCGGCGCGCCCAAGGCGGCCCCGAAAGCGGCTCCCAAGGCCGCCCCTAAGGCCCCGGCCGCTCAGGCCCCAGCCCAGCAAGCTCCCGCTGCAGGCGCTCCGGCGCAGCAGGGCGCGGCCCAGCCGGCCGACCAGCAGATCCAGCTGATCTACGCCCCCTGGACCAAGTTCTGCCTCAAGGGCCAGGACGCCAACGCCAAGCAGGTCTGCTTCACCGGCAAGGACGGCCGCATCGAATCGGGCCAGCCGGTCATCGCCGCGGTCATCATCGAGCCGGAAGGCGAGCCCAAGAAGATCCTGCGCGTGACGCTGCCGCTCGGCATGCAGCTCGTGCACGGCACCCGCATCATCGTGGACAGCAACGCGCCGCTGCAGCAGCCCTATGTGATCTGCTTCCAGAACGGCTGCATGTCGGACTACGAGGCGACGCCCGAGCTCATCAACAGCATGAAGAAGGGCCAGAATCTCGTTGTCCAGGCGATCAACGCCAACGGCGCGCCGCTGACCCTGCCGCTGCCGCTCGCCGGCGAATTCCAGAAGGCCTATGACGGTCCGCCGACCGATCCGAAGGTGTTCGAGGAAAACCAGAAGAAGCTCCAGGAGGAGCTCCAGAAGAAGGCCGACGAGCAGCGCAAGAAGCTCGAGCAGGGTGGTGGTGCCCCCGGCGCCGCTCCAGCAGGCCAGAAGTAATCGGAGCCAGGCTCCGGACATGAAAAAGGCGCTCGTTTCGAGCGCCTTTTTTGCTGGCCGTTTGCCGGCGACGAATGTCAGTTCAGCGAGGGATTGCGCGGGCGATAGCCGCCATCCTTGTTCTTGATGAAGATCTCGGCCACCTGGGAATGCCGGATCGGCTCACCGGACTCGTCGGGCAGCAGATTCTGCTCGGAAACATAGGCGACGTACTCGGACTCGGCGTTCTCCGCGAGCAGGTGGTAGAACGGCTGGTCCTTGTGAGGCCGTACCTCCTCGGGGATCGACAGCCACCACTCCTCGGTGTTGTTGAATTCCGGATCGATGTCGAAGATCACGCCCCGGAACGAGAAGATCCGGTGGCGTACGACCTGTCCGATCTGGAATTTGGCGGTCCGCGCTTTAATCATGCCCCGTCGATAGACCAGGATTGTGGCCGATGCTAGTGGCCTCATTTGGAATTGGCGTTCACTTCAAGGGCAGATAGCCCCCAAATCTTCAGAAAACACTTCATCAATGGTCGATATCCTCAATCTGGCGCTACCTTATTTCGGCTTGATCTTCGTCGGGTTTGCTTGTGGCAAGGTCAAATCGCTGCCGGAATCAGGCCTCGCCTGGATGAACTTCTTCCTGCTCTACGTGTCGCTGCCGGCGCTGCTGTTTGCGATCATGTCCAAGACGCCGTTCTCGGAATTGAACAACCCGCCGTTCCTGGTGGCGACCACGCTATCCACCGTCGCCGCGTTCACCCTGGCGCTGGTCGTGGGCAAGGTTCTGGGACGGCTGACATTGCGTGAGGCCACGCTCGCAGGTCTCTCCGGCGGCTACGGTAACATCGGCTACATGGGCCCCGGGCTGGCGCTCGCCGTGCTCGGGAGCAAGGCGGCGGCACCGACCGCGCTGATCTTCTGCTGCGACAGCATCTTCCTGTTCACGATCGTGCCGCTCCTGATCGAGCTGTCTGATCGCGACCATCCCTCGATCGTGCACGCCTTCGGCGTCGTGGTGAAGCAGATCGTGCTCAACCCGCTGATCATGTCGGCCTGCTTTGGCGCGGCCTTCGCTTCGCTGCATATCGAGATGCCCGTCGCGCTCGATCGCACTATCACCTTCCTGCAGAATGCGGCGGCCCCGACTGCGCTGTTCGTGCTCGGCGTGACCGTGGCGCTGCGGCCGTTCGACCGCGTGCCCTGGGAGGTCCCCGGCGTGATCGCGGTGAAGCTGCTGTTCCATCCGCTCGCGGCATTCGGCCTGATGCTGGCGTTCGGGCCGTTCGCGCAGCCCTGGGCCGCCACCGCCGTGCTGATGGCCTCGCTGCCGCCGGCGCTGAACGTGTTCGTGATCGCCCGGCAGAACGATGCCTGGATCGAGTCCGCCTCCGTCGCGGTGCTGCTCGGAACGTTTGCGTCCGTGGTCACGCTGACCAGCGTGATGTGGGCGATCCAGACGGGACGGCTGGCGTTTCCGTGAGAGGTTACCTTCGCCAGGTCGGCGTCAGGCCCTCGCGCATCGCAAGACGCCGGAGCGGGCCGATGGCGCCGAGCAGGTGCATGCCGACGGCGCGGACCGGCTGCAGCGGCAGGAAGTCGTTGAGGAGGGAACGGTTGGCGATGTCGATCGCAAACGTCCGGCTCAGAATGTCCGGGCGCCGCGCGCGGTCGTAGCTCTTGAGCACCGCGTCTGCGCCGGGATCCTGGCCGGCGGCGACGGCTTCGCCCGCAAGCCGCGCGATGTCGGCGGCATCGCGCAGGCCGAGATTGAGGCCCTGGGCGCCGATCGGGGGAACCACATGGGCGGCTTCGCCGACCAGCGCGATCCGGTCGCGGCCGAAGGATTTCGGACGTTCGATCGCCAGCGGGAACAGGTTGCGGCCGGGCTCCACACTCATGCGGCCGAGGATCGAATGCGACTGCTTCTCGATCGCTGCAGACAGCTCGGCATCATCGAGGCCCCGCAGCCGCTCGGCCTCGGCCGGAGCCGACACCCAGACGACGCTGGAGCGGTCGCCGGGCAATGGCACGAACACGCAAGGCCCGTGCGGCGTGTGGAACTCGGTCGAGACGTTGCGATGCGGCCTGGTGTGGCCGACGTTGAAGGTCAACGCGGTCTGCGTCAGCTCGCGCCGCGTCACCTCGATCCCGGCGGCCTCCCGGCACAGCGAATGCCGACCGTCGGCGCCGACCACGAGGCGGGCCGTGAGAAACTGCGCGGAGGCCGTGCGGACCGCGACGTCGTCGGCCTCGATCACGACGCTTTCGGCCTCGTCGTCGAAACGAACGAGATTGGGCAGCTCAGCCGCACGCTCTTCCAGCGCCAGCATCAGCGAGCGGTTGTCGATGTTGTAGCCGAAGGCGTCGAGCCCGATTTCGTGACAGGAGAAACGGACCTCGGGGCTGCGGAACAGCCGGCCGGTGTCGTCGACGAGACGCATGGTTTCGAGCGCGGCCGCCTTGTCCCTGCAGCGGGGCCAAACGTCGAGCGTCTCCAGGAGCTCCACGGAGGCGCCCAACAATGCGGTGGTGCGATTGTCGGCATAGGGAACGCGGCGCGCCACCAGTGCGACCCGGGCACCCGTCTGCGCCAGCGCGATCGCCGCTGCCAGTCCAGCCGGTCCACCGCCGATCACGGCGGCGTCATGGAGTGTCGATGCCTCTGTCATGGAACGACAAATGACACGCCCGGCGGCAAATTCAAGCCCGCTGATCGGGCCTGATGTCATGACCGATTGTGCGGCCGGGCGGCACCATGGCGGATGTGCAAAGCGGCCTCATTCTGATAGCAGGAGCCATGGACAGCCAAGAGGATTCCCTCAAGCCGACGCCCGCGATCCGCGCTGCTGCGTTCTCGGTGCACATCTTCACCGCGTTCGGTGCCGCGATCGCGTTATTGGCGATGCTGGAGGCCGTGCGCGAGCACTGGGCGGCGATGTTTCAGTGGCTGGGCGTCGCCCTGATCATCGACGCGATCGACGGTCCGATCGCGCGCCGGCTCGACGTCAAGAACGTGCAGCCGAACTGGTCGGGCGACGTGCTCGATCTCGTGGTCGACTTCGTCACCTATGTGTTCGTGCCGGCCTATGCGATCGTGGCCAGCGGCCTGCTGCTGCCGGTCGCGGCTCCCTTGCTCGGCATCGCCATCATCGTCACCAGCGCGTTGTATTTCGCCGATCTGCGCATGAAGGCTGACGACAATCATTTCCGCGGCTTCCCGGCGCTGTGGAATGCGGCGGCGTTCTATCTGTTCCTGCTGCACTGGCCGCCGCTGTGGTCGACGCTGCTGGTGGCCGCGCTCGTCGTGCTGACCTTCGTGCCGTTCCACGTGCTGCATCCGGTCCGCGTCGTGCGGCTGCGCTGGCTGACGATGTCGCTGATCGCGCTCTGGGCGGTGCTCGGCCTCTACGTGCTGGAGATGGATTTTCGCGTCGGCACTGCCATCACGATCACGCTCTGCGCCATCGCGCTCTGGATCAGCTTCAGCGACGCCTTGATCCGATTGGTGCGGTCGTTCGCATGATGCATCTGCTGACCAGTCCCGAGGCCTGGGCGGCGCTGCTCACCCTGACCGCGCTCGAAATCGTGCTCGGCATCGACAATGTCATCTTCCTGTCGGTGATCGTCTCGCGCATCCCGGAGAAGCAGGCGCACCGCGCCCGCCAGATCGGGCTGGCGCTGGCGCTGATCTTCCGCATCATCCTGCTCAGCCTCCTGGTCTGGCTGATCGGCCTGACCGCGCCGGTGTTTTCGCTGTCCGGCTACGATTTCTCCTGGCGTGACCTGATCCTGATCGGCGGCGGGCTGTTCCTGATCGCGAAGGCGACCCACGAGATCCACGCCGAGGTCGAGGCCGATGACGGCGAGAAGGATCAGAAGTCCGGCCGCAGCGCCTTCTTCTGGGTGATCGCCCAGATCATCGTCATCGACATCGTGTTCTCGCTGGACTCGATCATCACCGCCATCGGCATGGCGCAGGACATCGAGATCATGGTCGCGGCGGTCGTGATCGCCTGCCTGATCATGTACATTTCGTCGGGGCCGGTGTCGCGCTTCGTCGCGGAGCACCCGACCACGAAGATGCTGGCGCTGGCCTTCCTGGTGCTGATCGGCGTCGCGCTGGTCGCGGACGGATTCAAATTCCACATTCCGCGCGGCTACATCTATTTCGCAATTGCGTTCTCGGCGGCGGTCGAATTCTTCAATGTGCTGGCCAAGCGTAATCGCAAGAAGTCCGGCAAGCCGTCGGTCTAGGCGTTCCAGCCGTCGCCGAGTTGACAAGGCGGTCACGATGTTTTTCGCTTGCCTGAAAGAAGAGGAGGTCAGGTGATGACCAAAGCCGTCCGTGTGCACAAGGTCGGAGGCCCCGAGGCCCTGGTCTATGAGAGCGTCGACGTGCCGGCGCCCGGCCCCGGCGAGGTGCGCATCCGCCAGCATGCGGTCGGCCTGAACTTCATCGACGTCTATTATCGCACCGGGCTCTACAAGGCGCCGGGGCTGCCGTTCATTGCCGGCAACGAGGCCTCGGGCGAGGTGGTCGCGGTCGGACCCGGCGTGACCAATTTCCATCCCGGCGACCGCGTCGCCTACTACCACAATCTCGGCGCGTATACCGGCGAGCGCAACATCCCCTGGGAGAAGCTGGTCAAGCTGCCCGACCACATCACGCACGAGCAGGGTGCGGTGCTGATGCTGAAGGGGCTGACGGTCTGGTATCTCCTGCACAAGACCTTCAGGGTCGAGCCGCATCACCGCGTGCTGATCCACGCCGCCGCCGGCGGCATCGGCCTTTTGGCCTGCCAATGGGCGAGGGCGCTCGGCGCCCACGTCATCGGCACGGTCGGCTCGCGCGAGAAGGCCGAGCTTGCGGAAGCCAACGGCTGCGACCACGTTATCCTGTATAATGAAGAGGACTTTGTCGCGCGCGTAAAACAGATCAGCCGCAACGAAGGCTGCGACGTCGTCTATGACGGCGTGGGCAAGGCGACCTTCCCGGGCTCGCTGTCCTGCCTGAAGCCGCGCGGCATGTTCGTCTCGTTCGGCAACGCCTCGGGTCCCGTGCCGCCGTTCTCGATCGCCGAGCTCAACAACCACGGCTCGCTGTTCGCGACCCGGCCCAAGCTCAACGACTATATCGGCACGCGCAAGGAATTGCTGGAGGGCGCCGACACGCTGTTCGCCGCCGTCATCAACGGCAAGCTGCACGTGCCGATCAACCACGCCTACGCCCTCAAGGACGCCGCCAAGGCCCATATCGATCTCGAAAGCCGCAAGACCACCGGCGCGTCGATCCTGAAGCCTTAAGAGGCCCGGGCGCGGAGCGGAACTCGAGGCGCGAACCGCCGAATTCTCGGTACAGTATCGGACCGATCAGGCCTAACGCCTGATTGCGTCCCCGTTTCCAGCACATCACCTTCTCGAAGCCGCCACGATTCCATCGTGATTGCGGCATTCGCGAATTGAAGTTCGGTGCATGGGGGCAGCGAGATGGCCAAGACTGCAAAGACGGAGTTCAGATATCCGGAAGCGTACTGCGCGTTCTGCGCGACGAGAACGCCTCATCTGCACGAACGGCGTGCCGTTGCCGGGCAAATCGTCGCGCGGTCTGTTTGCCTTACGTGCAACACCGAAAGACCCAAGGACGTCGGCGACAACTAGGGTCGCGATCGTCGGCAGGCGTGCTTGCCGAAACGCAATGCTTGCGCGCTCACTATGGCAGATCAATACGTTTCCGACGAATTGCGCGGCTTCATCTTGAAGCGAATCGATTCTGTGGCCCAGATCGAAGCGCTTCTTCTCATTCGATCCGAACCGCAATCGCAGTGGAACTCGGCGCGGCTTGCGAGGCGGCTTTACATCGGCGAGGCGGAGGCCGCCGAAGCGTTGAGCCGCCTTTGTGCCTCCGAGCTGTTGACCTGCACCGATGAGGTCTACCGCCTTGAAGGCGTGCCGGAGCAGAATCTGGGACTGATCGAACAGCTTCTTGCAGTCTACTCCCGACATCTCATCCCCATCACGAACCTCGTTCACTCGAAACCTCGCCGCATCGGCTCATTCGCCGAGGCCTTCAAGTTCCGGAAGGGGTCGTGACGGTGTCGTCGTTGATCTACGGACTATGCGCTGTGACATCGGCAGTTTGCGCCGGACTGCTGCTCGCTGCATACCGTATCGAGAGATACCGGCTCTTGCTCTGGAGCGGCCTTTGCTTCCTCGGTCTCGCCGCCAACAACATGATCCTGCTGCTCGACAAGGTCGTGCTACCGGATATCGATCTCTCCGCATTGCGTCTGTTCGTCGCACTGATCGCGATGAGCATACTTCTCTACGGATTGATCTGGGATACTGAATCATGACGAACAATCTGTCCGCGGTCCTGTCCGGCGCGGTGGCGATGGCCTCGTTCGCGACCACGTTGTTCTTCGCGAGATTCTGGCGTCAAACCTCCGACGTCTTCTTCCTGCTGTTCGCTCTGGCGTTCGCGATCGACACAGTCTCGCGCGCCGCGCTCGGTCTCACCGAGACGTCCGACGAACTCGAACCCGTTTTCTACGTTCTGAGGCTCGCAATGTTCGGACTGATCATCCTGGCGATCATGCTCAAGAATCGGTCGCGCTGAGAAATGCCGATCAGGCTCAGGGACTTCGTCCGCTTCGCGGTCTTCGGCGTCGCAGTCGCCTTGATTGTTGCGTTCGGAATCTCTCCGTTCACGGGAGGCGTCGTTCAACAATGGTCGCGAAGCGACGTCGAGGCGCGGTCGAGGCTCGTCTTCAATGCGATCCAGCCGTTTCTCGACCGCGACGTAGCGGATCAATCCTGGGATCGCCTGAGCGAGCTGTTCCGGCGCGTGGCGTTGGACAAGAAGATCCTGGCCGTCGGCTTTTGTAGTCGGGCAGGAACGCTGGTCGCTCCGACGCCGGAAATGCCCGCGAGCTTCGACTGCGGCAAGATCGCGAAATTCGAGAGCGAGAGCTTCTCCGATATCGCCAGCGGTGGCCGGCGAATTCTGGTGGCTGCGTTTCCCGTCGGCAGCAGTGAAGGCCGATCCTATCTCGTGATCCTGACCGACTTGAGCTTTGCGAGCGCGCGCTCCAGCCAGGTGGTCGCCTACCTGCTTGCCTCTCTGGCCGGCGTCGTGCTGGTGCTGACGGTCGGCACCATCATCTTTGCCATCTTCATGCTGCGCAGCTGGATGAATTCTCTCAGGCGCGCGGTCGACGAGGTGCGCCTGGGCAGGTCAGGCGAGCGGCCTCCAGCGAGCGGCTCCGCCATGGACCGCGAGATCCACAAGCTGCTCCGTCGGGCTGAAGATTTCACCCTGACGCACCAGATCGACTGGACCCCAAGGGCACTTCAGGAACTGCTGAACGGCGTGTTGCCGGGCGCCGAGGTGCTGGTCTTGTCGAATCGAGAGCCGTACATCCACAACCGGACGGATGACGGAGTTGTCGTGCAGCGGCCGGCGAGTGGGCTGGTTTCGGCGCTTGAGCCGATCATGCGGGCCTGCGGCGGCACCTGGATCGCCCATGGCAGCGGGAGCGCAGACCGGGACACTGTCGATGCCCAAGACAGGATCAGGGTTCCGGAGGGTTCGCCAGCCTATGCGCTGCGCCGCGTCTGGATATCCGAGGCGGAGCAGGACGGCTACTATTACGGCTTTGCCAACGAGGGGCTGTGGCCGCTATGCCATATCGTCTTCGTGCGGCCTTCGTTCCGAACCGATGATTGGCAGACGTATCAACGCGTCAATCAGCGTTTCGCGGATGCCGTCGTTGCGGAAGCACGAACCGAGGATCCGGTCGTGCTGGTGCAGGACTATCACTTCGCGCTGGCTCCCAAGATGATCCGGCAGCGGCTTCCGAGGGCGACGATCATCTCGTTCTGGCACATTCCGTGGCCAAATGCCGAGACGTTCAGCATCTGCCCGTGGCGGCGCGAGATCATCGAGGGGATGCTGGGGAGCACCATCCTGGGGTTTCACACTCAGTTCCACTGCAACAATTTCATCGAGTGCGTCGATCGTTTCGTGGAGAGCCGGATCGACCGTGAGGTGCAAGCGGTCAGCCTTGGCGGCCACGAGACGAGGATCCGCGCCTATCCGATCTCGATCGAATGGCCGCCTGGCGCGCTCGCGGGAGTCCCGGCGCGGGACGCGTGTCGTGCGGAAGTCCTGGCGAAATTCGATCTGGTCGAAAACACCAAGGTGATCGTCGGCGTCGAGAGGTTTGACTATACCAAAGGCATTCCGGACCGCATGCAGGCGATCGATGCGTTGTTGACCCGCGATCCATCCTGGAAGGGGCGGCTCGTCTTCATCCAGGTCGCAGCCCCGACTCGCAGCAAGCTCGGCACCTATTCGCGGCTGCAGTCGGAAGCAGAGAATCTCGCATCCGAGATCAATGGCCGCCATGGGGATGACCAGTCGCCCATCCGGCTGATCGCGCGACACTACGAATCGAGCGACGTATTCAAGCTGTTCCGCGCCGCAGACGTCTGCGTGGTCAGTAGCCTCCATGACGGCATGAACCTTGTCGCCAAGGAATTCGTCAGCTGCCGCGATGACAACGCGGGCGTGCTCGTGCTGTCGAGTTTCACCGGGGCGGCCCGAGAGATGTCCGAAGCGCTGATCGTCAATCCTTACGACACTGAAGAACTCGCCGCCGCGATCAAGCGGGCCATGACCATGCCGCTGGACGAGCAGGCCGAACGGATGAAGCTGATGCGGCAGCAGGTTAAGGAGAACAACGTCTACCGCTGGGCGGGAACGATGCTGGTCGATGCTGCACGCAGCCGCACCCGCGAGCGGATTGTCGCCTTGACCGAATTCGGCGAGAACGCGCGTCCGACGGCAGCAGGGACACCGACGATTTGGCCTGGGTCGTAGGGCAGGATTCCGGGGCTGCAGTTCCGTCTGTCGGCGTCTGCGCTACTATGTCACAATACAGACGTGGGATCGAAAGCTAGTTTCGCGACGATACCGAGGGTCGCTTCGGCCTTGGAAGCGATCGTTGTGCCGATTGCAGCTCGAGGTCCTGTGCAGGATACGCACGATCCAATGACATTGAAACCCGTCAGCAGTGCCGGTGCGGTACCGTTTAGCGTCCAGAATGCGGTTCTGGCGACTTTGCCTGAGGCAGAGTTCGCTCTGTTGCGACCACACCTGAAGGCCGTCTCGCTGAAGCGAAACGAGATTCTTCAGGATGCGCTGCGTTATCCGGATGCGGCCTATTTCATCGAGTCCGGCGTGGTCTCGCGGATGGTTCGAACCGCTAGGGATGGATTGGTCGAGGTGGCCGTCGTCGGCAAGTTCGGATTTGTCGGCGTGTCGCTGGTGCTCGGTACGATGCAGACAATTCAGCGAAGCGTCGTGTGCGTTCCCGGAAACGCTCTTCGCATCGAAGCAAGTGCGTTTCGCGACATCCTGCAGCAAAGCCCGGCGACACGCGAGCATCTGCTCAAGTATGTGCAGTTGTTGATCGCGCTCAACGCGCAAATTGCCTTGTGCAATGCCAGACACGAGATTCCCCAGCGTGTAGCGCGGTGGATACTGCTTGCTCAGGACCGCATCGGGAAAGATCGCGTTCCCGTGACGCATGGAATGATCGCGTCGGCTCTCGGGGTAAGGCGGCCAGGCGTGTCGAAGGCGCTGTCGGACTTCGAGGCAGGAGGTATCATCGAGGGATCGCGGGGCGCCATTCGAATCCGGGATATGGCGGGGTTACGCCGTGAAGCCTGCGAATGCGAGAAGATTCTGAAGGATCGATTCCGCGTCTTTCGTGACATGCCCTATCACCATCATCGCGTCATGTGACACGCTCGTCAGACCTGAGGTGAAAGGCCGCCGCGCGTTGCGCGCGACGGCGTCGGGATCAGGCCGGTGTTACGCCACGCGTCTTGCCGCACCCGCCTTCGTCAAAATTCCGTCGAGACAATCGATCATTTCGGCGATCTCGGCCCGCGCGACGTTGAGCGCGGGCATGAAGCGCAGGGTGTCGAGCTGCGGGGCGTTGAGCAGCACGCCGGCTTCGAATGCCTGAGCGACGATGCCGGGCGCGATCGGCAGCTTGAGATCGAGCGCGAGCAGCAGGCCACGTCCCCGGACGCCGCCGAGCCCGTGCCGGGCCGAGACCTTCTGCAACTCGCTTTCGAGCAGCAGGCCGGTCTCGGCGACCTGTTTCAGGAAGTCCGGCTTGCCGACCTCCTCGAGGACGGCAAGGCCAGCCGCGCACATGATCGGGTTGCCGTTGAACGTGCCGCCCTGGTCGCCGTGCTCGAAGCAGGAGGCACGTTCGGTTGCGAGCAGGGCTGCGAGCGGCACGCCGCCACCGATGCCCTTGCCGAGCGTCATGATGTCGGGCGCAATGCCTGCGTGCTCGTAATGGAAGAGCTTTCCGGTCCGGCCCATGCCGGTCTGGATCTCGTCGAAGATGAGTAAGAGGCCGTGCGCCTCGGTCAGCGCGCGCAGCTGTTGCAGCAATTGATCGGTCGCGGGCCACACGCCGGATTCGCCCTGGATCGGCTCAAGCATCACAGCGACGGTGTTGTGGTTGATCAGCGCTTCCACCGAGGCGATGTCATTCAGCTTGGCCTTCTTGAAGCCGGCGACCTTCGGCTCGAACAGCGGTTCGAATGCCTTCTTGCCCGAGGCTGACATCGTCGCCAGCGTCCTGCCGTGGAAGCCGCCTTCGAAACTGATGATCTCGAACGCGCCGTTCTTGTGCAGGCTGCCGTATTTGCGCGCGAGCTTGATCGCGCCCTCATTGGCTTCGGCCCCGGAGTTGGCGAAGAACACCTGGTCGAACGCGCTGTTTGCGACCAGCGCCTCGGCCAGCTTCAGGCTCGGCTCGTTGTAGAAGGCCGGGCTCGGCGTTAGCAGCCGCTTGGCCTGCGCGCTGAGCGCGTCGGCGACCACCGGCGGGGAGTGGCCGAGGCAGTTGACGGCCCAGCCCTGCACGAAGTCGAGATAGCGCTTGCGATCGTCGTCCCAGAGGTAGGAGCCCGCGCCGCGGACAAACACGGCCTTCGGCCGTGCGGTGATGTCCATCAGCGCGTCGTACGGATGCGTCGTCATGTCGAACTCCTCTGGAGGCGGGTGGAAAAGGGGTGCAAAAAGCAGAAAGGCCGCACCTTGCGGGTGCGGCCTTCTCGAAAACCTCGGCTGAATTCAGTGGTTCAGCGGCGTCCTCGGACATGGCGCACCCTCTCGTCGTCGCGGGAGCGACGGCGGAGCATTTCGGTGCGCTGGTTGGTCCGGTTGATCATGGGGCGCGTCCGTACAGCCGAATGGCAGGGTTTGTCAAGCGGGTGTTTTGCACGACACAGCCTTCGCGTGCACCGCTCAGGTCGGGTGCGGCGCTTCCTCGGCGTGGTCACGGCCCCAATCGGCGTCCGCAATCGACGTGTCGATCAGCTCGCCGCGCAGCAGCTTGAGCGGCGAATTCCAGTACAGCGCGATATTGTGGAAGGGATCGGTCAGCACCTTGAACACCCAGACGAGGCCGGTTGTGACATCGCGTGTCGCGAACAGCTGGAGCATGCGGGCAAGGCCGCCACCGACGCCGATCGCGAGCCAGAGCGAGCCGATGTGACGGATGAAATCGAAACGCGAGACCGGCGGATCGAACAGCCCGAACAGGGAAGGGAACGCGTACAGCGCGACCGGCGCGCTGCCCCACACCAGCAGCAGGATGATCTTGCGGGTCTGGTTGTAGCCGACCTTGACCGCTTCCTTGTAATCATTGCTGACGTCGTTGACGACGTCATAGCCGTTCGGCTCGAAGAAGAAATGCCCGGTCTGCCGTGTCAGCATCGCGAGCCAGCCGACGAGGCCTGCGAGGGCAGGGTCTCTGAACAGCAATGCGTAACAGCCGAGAAAGATCACGGCGCTGACGAGATGCAGTGTCTGGTTGACGGTGCTCTGGTGATAGAAGCGGTAATCGTCGAAGCGCTGCGTGCGCAGCATGCTCGAGAGGCGGCTCATCCTCGTTTCCTCGCTCGCGTTGAAAACGGGGGAGAGTTAGGACGAGTCCGTGACCCCTGCGTGAATGCACTATAGTGTCACATGACGCACGCAGCCCGTCCCGACACCGGCCGGTTTCGTCCCTTTTCGTCACTCGCCCCGCAGAACCATCGCGCCGCTGGCGCGTTTGTGATCGAACCGGACGCAACTCCGCCCAGACCAAGATGGGCGGGACCAACCAGATTGTCTTCAACCTTGTCCGATACGCCTTACCCGATCGACCTCGACAGTATTCGCGGCGCATTTCCGCCGGGCATCGAAGCGCCTCCGCTGCTGGTCGACTTTGCCGCCTGGCTCAACGGGCGCCCCTGGGGCAGCGTCGGCTGCTTTTCGCTTGAGGGGCAGTTCTCCGATCACGCGCCGATCGTCGACGGCAGTCCGTTGCGGGACAGGTTCTCGCTGTTCATGCGGCTGCCGGACGGTTCGGCCGTCGGCGGCTGGTACGGCGCGGGTCTTGACCGCGACAACCCGCCGATCGTCGGTCTTGGCTCCGAGGGCGATTACGAGCTGCTGGCGCCGAGCCTCGATGCCTTGCTGGCCAAGCTGACGTCGCAAGCCTTCGACAGCGCCTGGAGCGACCTTCGCCCGCACGAAGACGTCGAGTCCCAGACGGTCGAGCTTGCGCAATGGCTTGCCGGCCAGTCCGCCGGCGACAAGACGGGGTGTGATGACAGCGCGTCCGATCTTCCCGACTTCCGCGGCTTCGTGGAGAAATGGAGCCGGGATCGCGAAGACTACTGGGCCAATCATCGGCTGATGGCCGAGCTCGGCTGGCGGCTGGCCGCGCATCTGCCGAAGGGCAAGAATCCATGGGACCGCACCCGTTTCGAGGTCGCGATCGTCGGCAAGCAGTATCAGGCGCGCGTGCTCTCACGCGGACCGCAGCCGTTCGAGGAGGCCGCCGCGATCGAATCCCTGCTGCGCGATCTGCGCGAGGAGATGCGCAAGGCACAGCCTGAGCTTGGGCTGTGGTACGTGATGAAATTCGGCCTCCATGCCGATGGCCGCGTCATGCCGAGCTTCGAATACGATGTGCGCCCGACCATCGACGGCGAGCCGGCGTTGCTCTCCGAGGCGAAAGCCGATCTCACCCGTGCTCCGCGCCCCGAGCGCTGGGTGCCGAAATGGCTGGCCTGACGACATTCACGGCGTCGTTGCGACCGCGGAAAACGCAAAGATAATTGCGTCATCCTGAGGTGCGAGGCATGGGACGCAAGGGCGTCCCATGGGGAGCCTCGAAGGATGAGCGGCCGCGATGCAGCCGGGCCGTCGTCCTTCGAGGCTTGCTCTATGGCGCGATGGCGCCGCAGAGCAAGCACCTCAGGATGACGGAGATGGAGCGTGACGCTCGCGATGACAGGGGGGCTTAGAACCCCGCGACGCTGCCGTGCAGATCGTACTGGTCGGCGCGCTCGATCTTCGCGGTGACGATCTCGCCGACGCGCAAGGGCCGGCGGCTCGTCAGGTACACCGCGCCGTCGATCTCCGGCGCATCGGCCTTGGAGCGGCCTTTCGCCACCGTCGGGCCGACCTCGTCGATGATGATCTGCTGGCGGGTGCCGACCTTGCGCTTCAGACGTCGCGCGGAGATCTTCTGCTGGCGGGCCATCAGCGCATTGTAGCGCTCCTGCTTGACCTCTTCCGGCACCGGGTTCTCGATCGCGTTCGAGGTCGCACCGGCAACCGGCTCGTATTTGAAGCAGCCGAGACGATCGATCTCGGCTTCATCGAGCCAGTCGAGCAGATAGGCGAAGTCGGCATCGGTCTCGCCGGGGAAGCCGACGATGAAGGTCGAGCGCAAGGCAAGATCGGGACATTCCTCGCGCCAGCGCTTGATGCGCGCCAGTGTCTTGTCCTGCGCGGCCGGGCGCTTCATCGCCTTCAGCACCTCGGGGCTCGCATGCTGAAACGGGATATCGAGATAGGGCAGCACCTTGCCCTCGTTCATCAGCGCGATGACTTCGTCGACATGGGGGTAGGGGTAGACGTATTGCAGTCGCACCCAGGCTCCTAATTCACCGAGCTCGCGCGCGAGGTCCAGGAATTTGGCGCGGACCTGGCGGTCCTTCCACGGGCTCTCGGCATATTTGAGATCGACGCCATAGGCCGAGGTGTCCTGCGAGATCACCAGCAGCTCTTTGACGCCGGCGCCGACCAGCCGCTCGGCCTCGCGCAGCACATCATTGGCCGGACGTGAGACGAGGTCGCCGCGCAGCTTCGGAATGATGCAGAAGGTGCAGCGGTTGTTGCAGCCCTCGGAAATCTTCAGATACGCATAGTGACGCGGCGTCAGCTTGATGCCCTGCGGCGGCACCAGGTCCACGTGCGGATTGTGGGCGGGCGGCAGCGCGCGATGCACGGCGTCGAGCACGCTCTCATATTGCTGCGGGCCGGTGATGGAGAGCACGCCGGGATAGGCCTGCTCGATCTGCTCCGGCTCGGCACCCATGCAGCCGGTCACGATCACCTTGCCGTTCTCGGCCATGGCCTCGCCGATCGCCGAGAGCGATTCCTGCTTGGCGCTGTCGAGGAAGCCGCAGGTATTGACGATGACGATGTCGGCCCCGTCATGCTTGCGGGCGAGCTCGTAGCCCTCCGCGCGCAGGCGCGTGATGATGCGCTCGGAATCCACCAATGCCTTGGGGCACCCGAGCGACACGAAGCTGACCTTGGGCGCAGCCGTCTGATCCATATCCAAATCTGCCTGATTGACAGGCCTGAGCTAGTCCCAATTGCCCACAATTACAACCCTTTGCAGGGCGTTCCGGCGTGCTATGGATGAATCACCTGCCGTGAGTGAGCCATGAGCGCCGAACAGTCGCCCAAAATCGTGATCGTCGACGAAAGCCCTGTCCGGGCTGCGATCCTGGAGGAGGGATTGCGGGAGGCCGGATTCACGCAGGTCGTCCATATCAGCGAGATGCAGAGCCTGCTCGCCCGTATTTATGCGGTGGATCCCGACATCATCCTGATCGATCTCGAAAACCCCAGCCGCGACGTGCTGGAGGCGATGTTCCAGGTCAGCCGCGCCGTGAAGCGGCCGATCGCGATGTTCGTCGACCAGAGCGATTCCGCCTCGATCCAGGCCTCGGTGGAGGCGGGGGTATCTGCCTACATCGTCGACGGGCTGAAGAAGGAGCGCATCAAGCCGATCCTCGACCTCTGCGTGTCCCGCTTCAACGCCTTCGCCAAGCTCCAGGAGGAGCTGGAGCGGACCAAGTCGCAGCTCGAGGACCGCAAGATCATCGAGCGCGCCAAGGGCATATTGATGAAGGTGAAGGGTCTCACCGAGGACGAGGCCTACGTGCTGCTGCGCTCGACCGCGATGCGCGAGAAGAAGAAAATCGGCGAGATCGCGCAGTCGATCATCACCGCGTCGGAGATGCTGAAATGACCGCCCCCTTGCGCATCGGGTTCATTCCGCTGGTTGATGCCGCCGCGCTGATCGTCGCCGTCGACAAGGGCTTTGCCGCCGCCGAAGGCCTCGACGTCGAGCTGGTGCGCGAAGTGTCGTGGTCCAACGTCCGCGACAAGCTCAATATCGGCCTGTTCGACGCCGCGCATCTGCTCGCGCCCGTGGCGATCGCGTCCTCGCTCGGGCTCGGCCACGTCAAGGTGCCGATCGCAGCTCCCTTCAATCTCGGCATCAACGGCAATGCCATCACGGTGTCGCCGGCACTCCATGCGGCGCTGATGGAGGAGATCGACGGCGATCGCTTTGACCCGATGGTGACGGCGAAAGCGCTGGCGAAAGTGGTGGCCAAGCGGCGCAAGGCGGGTGCCGAGCCGCTGACCTTCGGCATGACCTTCCCGTTCTCGACCCACAATTACCAGCTGCGGTTCTGGATGGCGGCGGCCGGCGTCGACCCGGACGAGGATGTGCGCCTCGTCGTGTTGCCGCCGCCCTACATGGTCGACAGTCTCGCCAACGGCCATGTCGATGCGTTCTGCGTCGGCGCGCCCTGGAATTCGGTCGCGGTCGATCTCGGCATCGGCCACATCCTGCATTTCGTCTCCGACATCCTGGTGCGCGCCGCCGAGAAGGTGTTGGCGGTCCGTGAGGTCTGGGCCGACAAGAACCCGGACGTGGTCGCAAGCCTCGTGCGTGCGGCGGTGAAGGGGGCCGAGTTCATCGAGCAGCCCGCGAACCTCACTGAAGCCGCGGAGATCCTGGCGCGGCCCGAGCGGATCGGCGTCGATGCCGAAGTCATCCAGCGCACGCTGACCGGGCGTCTGAAGATCTCCCCTGATGGCACCTTCCGCGAAAGCGGCCGCTATCTCCTGGTGGGGCGGGAGGAGGCCGGGCGTCCCGATCCGGTCCAGGCCGCCTGGCTCTATGCGCAGATGGTGCGGTGGGGGCAGACCGCGCTCAACCCCGAAGGCGTCAAGACGGCAATGTCCGTGTTCAGGCCGGACCTTTACGATGCGGCGCTCGGCCGCCGGCCGCCCGAGCAGGCTCCCGCGGCGTTCGGGGCATTCGCCGGCCCGGTCTTCGATCCCGACAACATCCGGGGGCATCTTGAGGCCTTCGAGGTTGGGCGCTGGAAGACTTGATTCGCTCTGCCTAATTCTTGGGCAAGTTGTGACATCGGCTAGATTTTGAGCTGCGTGCTCGAATTTCGTGAGCCGTTCGCACCCTGGGATCTTCAGGGTATCCACCTAATTATCTGAAATCACTACATTTCCTGTTTTGTCAAAGCTGGCACGCAACTTGAATGTTGCAGTGCGGCCAGCTTGTCACAGGTGCCTGCTGAGCCAAGTCCCGCAGCAACGAAGCTGATCGGACCGTTGGGTAATGAAGCCGGCTCCTGAGCCAGCCCAGTTCCTCGCGGGTCGCGCCAATGTCCGTCGATGCCACTCCCGTGTGGCCGCAGGAGCTTCGTTACCGACCATGAAAATCGATACGCTCGCAGTCGACTTCACCGACGAGCAGAAACGCTATCTCGAAGGATTTACGACCGGTCTGCAGATCAGCCGGGTCGGCCGCGGTGTTGGCGGTGGTCTTGGCGGCGGCGCCGGCAAGGCGAATGCCGAGCCGGTTGGTCCCGATGCCGTGCACATCAAGGCGCAGGACAAGGTGATCGCGTCGGGCAAGAAGCTCGCCGACCAGGAGAAGTTCAAGCGCGACGAGCATCCCTTCGATGCCTATCCGCGGCTGCGCCAGCAGGCAGCCGACAACGCCCCGCCGAGCCCGGCGGACAATTTCCGCTGGCGCTATTACGGCATCTTCTACGTCGCGCCGACGCAGGACTCCTATATGAGCCGCCTGCGCATTCCGAACGGCATCATGAAGCATTGGCAGCTGTCGGGCCTTGCCGATCTCGCTGACGAATTGTGCGGCCCGTACAGCCACGTCACCACGCGCGCCAATCTGCAGCTCCGCGAGATCCCGCCGAAGCACGCGGTGAAACTGCTCGAGGGCATCCAGGAGCTTGGCTTGTGCTCGCGCGGCTCCGGCGCCGACAATATCCGCAACGTGACGGGCACGCCGACGGCGGGCATCGATCCGCAGGAAATCATCGACACGCGGCCCTATGCGCGCGAGTGGCACTACCACATCCTCAACGATCGCTCGCTCTACGGCCTGCCGCGCAAGTTCAACGTCGCCTTCGACGGTGCCGGAAGGATCGCCGTGCTCGAAGAGACCAACGACATCGCGTTCACCGCGTTCGAGGTGAAGGACGGCTTTGGCGTGGAGCCGGGCGTCTGGTTCCGGCTCGGCCTCGGCGGCATCACCGGCCACAAGGACTTTGCGAAATATTCCGGCATCATCGTCAAGCCGGAGCAGGCGACCGCCGTGGCGGACGCCATCGTGCGTGTGTTCATCGACCATGGCGACCGCACCAACCGCAACAAGGCGCGGCTGAAATACGTGCTCGACGCGATGGGTCATGACGGCTTCCTCAAGCTGGTCGAGGAGCGACTGAAGACGCCGTTCACGCGCGTCCCGGAGGAAGCCTTCGCGCCGCGACCTGCCGCGGACCGCATGGCGCATGTCGGTGTGCACAAGCAAAAGCAGGACGGTCTCAACTGGATCGGCGTGTCGCTGACGCTCGGCAAGCTCAGCTGTGAGCAGATGAGGGGCCTCGCCAAGGTCTCGTTCGACCTCGGCGATGGCGAGATCCGTCTTACGGTCTGGCAGAACCTCTTGATCTCGGGCGTGCGCGACGAGAATGTCGAGCTTGCCATCGCCGCGATCAAGCAGATCGGGCTCGCGGTCGAGGCTTCCCATATCCGCGCCGGCCTGATCGCCTGCACCGGCAATGCCGGCTGCCGCTTTGCCGCCGCCAACACCAAGCGCAATGCCGAGGAGATCGGCGACTGGTGCGAGCCGCGCGTTGCCATGGACAAGCCGGTCAACATCCATGTCACCGGCTGCCATCATTCCTGCGCGCAGCACTACATCAGCGACATCGGCCTGATCGGTGCGCGCGTGCCGATCAATGAGGAGGACACGGTCGAAGGCTATCACCTCTTCACCGGCGGCGGCTTCGGCCCCGATGCCGACGTCGGGCAGGAGGTCTATCACGACCTCAAGGCCGAAGACGCGCCGAAGACGGTCGAGGGACTGCTCAAGGCCTATCTCGTTCACCGTTCGTCCGCCGACGAAACGTTCCTCTCTTTCGCGCGCCGCCATGACGGCGAAACGTTGCGCAAGCTTGCCGATGCACAGGTGTCCGCATGAACCAGATCACCCCTCCGCCCAGGCTCGATATCATTCCCGCCAGCGCGCCGTTCTCCGACGCGCAGCGCTCCTGGCTGAACGGCTTCTTTGCCGGACTGCTGTCGCCTGAATTGGCCGCGCCGCTGTCAGCCGAGCAGGGCGCTGCCGTCATGCAAGGCGCCGGTGACGGAGACGACGGCGAAGCGCCATGGCACGACCAGACCATGCCGATTGCCGATCGGATGAAGCTCGCCGAGGGCCGGCCCGTCCGCCGCAAGATGATGGCGGCGATGGCGCAGCAGGATTGCGGCCAGTGCGGCTACAATTGCCATGACTATTCCGAGGCAATCGCCAGCCGCAGCGAGGCGCGGCTCAACCTCTGCGTTCCCGGCGGCAAGGAAACCGCGCGGATGCTGAAGTCGCTCGCCGAGGAGCTCGACAAGGCTCCCGCGGCGAAGGCGCCCGAAAAGTCGGACGCTGTGGCCGCGCCCGCCGTGACCGTGACGATCGCCGAGCCCGGCCGCTCACGCGACAATCCGACCGAGGCGACCTTCCTGTCGCGGCGTCTGCTCAACAAGGGCAAGTCGGAGAAGGAGACCTACCACGTCGAGTTCGACCTCTCCGAGAGCAAGCTCGACTACGTCGTCGGCGACAGTTTTGGCGTGTTCGCGCGCAACGATGTCGGCCTTGTCGACCAGATCATCGCGCTGCTCGGCGCCTCCCACACCACCAAAGTCAACGGCAAGACGCTGCGCGAGGTGTTGATCGACGACGTCTCGCTGTCGCCGGCGCCGGACTCGCTGTTCGAGCTGATCTCCTTCATCACCGGCGGCGCGCAGCGCGAGAAGGCAAGGGCGCTGGCGCAGGGAGAGGATCCCGATGGCGATGCCGCAACGCTCGACGTGATGGCGGCACTGCAGAAGTTCTCCGGCACGCGGCCGCATCCGGAGGCCTTCGTGGAGGCGCTGGAGCCGCTGCAGCCGCGACTTTATTCGATCTCCTCGTCGCACAATGCCACGCCCGGAAAGCTGTCTCTGACGGTCGATTCCGTGCGATACTTGATCGGCAAGCGCAAGCGTGTCGGCGTCGCCTCGACCTTCCTCGGCGAGCGCATCAACGAGGGTGAGAAGCTCAAGGTCTATGTGCAGAAGGCGCACAATTTCGGCCTGCCGCAGGACCCGAAGACATCAGTGATCATGATCGGTCCCGGCACCGGCATTGCGCCGTTCCGCGCCTTCCTGCTCGACCGCAAGGCGACCGGCGCGCCCGGCAAGAACTGGCTGTTCTTCGGCCATCAGCGCAGCGATTGCGATTTCTTCTACCAGGAAGAGCTCAATGCGATGAAGACCTCTGGCCAGTTGACGCGGCTGTCGCTGGCCTGGTCGCGCGACGGCGAGAAGAAATTCTACGTGCAGGACCGCATGCGCGAGGTCGGTCGCGAACTGTGGACATGGCTCGCCGACGGCGCGCATCTCTACATCTGCGGCGATGCCAAGCGGATGGCCAAGGACGTCGAGCGCGCGCTGGTCGACATCGTCGCCCAGTTCGGGGCGCGTTCGACGGACGAGGCGGTCAGCTTCGTCGCCGAGCTCAAGAAGACCGGCCGTTTCCAGGCGGACGTGTACTGACCGTCGTCAATCGGTTATCCGAGCCGGTTCCAACTGGCTCGGATTTGAGCGAATAAGATTCTCGGAACCCGCTCCTGGAGAGAATTTACCTCTGTGATGCGGCCTTCTCGGAGGAGGCGCATCGCTATTTGCGCCACCGTCTTGCCTCCCGCCCAGGTTGATCCTTCATAATCCCGCAAATGGGGCGTTGGAGATCGACCATGCGCGAACTATCGGCGGAAGCCAGACTGCATTTCTACGCGCGCTCGCTCTCGCAGCGGACCGGTGCGAGCATGCACCATGTCGCGCTCTACAGCGCGTTTGCGGTCATCGCGGCGATCGTGTTCGGGACGTTGTCGGTACATCCGTTCTAGCGTCTTGCTTAGTCCGGTAGGGTGGGCAAAGCGGAGCGTGCCCACCACCTGCTTCGATCATGCGGAGATCGTGGGCACGGCGCTATGCGCCTTTGCCCACCCTACGGCACCTGATGTGTCTCACGACCCGCGCTTGAACGGCGCGACCTCGATCCCCGCGGTCTTCAATGCCTGACGCAAGGTCCGGGCGATCTCCACGGCGCCGTGGGTGTCGCCGTGGATGCACACCGTATCCGTGCGCATCTTGATGACCTTGCCTGTCACCGAGACCACCGCGCCGTCCTGCACCATGCGGACCACGCGGTCGGCGATCGCCTTGGCGTCGTGCAGCACCGCGCCGGGCTTCTTGCGCGAGACGAGGTTGCCGTCGTCCTCATAGGCGCGGTCGGCGAACACCTCGTGCACCATCGGCAGGTTGGCGTCTTCGCCTGCCTTCACCAGCTTCGAATTGGCGAGCACGACGAAGATCAGGCTGGCGTCGACCGCCTTGATCCCGGCGGCGATCGCCTTCGCCGTCATGTCGTCCTCGCAGGCGACGTTGGAGAGCGCGCCATGTGCCTTCACATGCGTGACCTTGTGGCCTGCCGCGGTCGCGATCGCCTGCAAGGCACCGATCTGGTAGGCGACGAGGTTCTCGATTTCGGAGGCCTTGAGCCCCGCGATCGGATGCCGGCCGAAGCCGTGCAGGTCGCGGTAGCCGGGATGGGCGCCGACCGAGACGCCGCGCGCCTTCGCCAGCTCCACCGTCCGGCGCATGATATCGGGGTCGCCGGCATGGAAGCCGCAGGCGACGTTGACCGAGCTAGCAAGGTCGATCATCGCGGCGTCGTTGCCCATCTCCCAAGCGCCGAAACCTTCGCCGAGGTCGCAGTTCAGATCGATCGTCTTCATGGGTGCTCTCCGCCTCTGGTCTTGTTGTTACGTTCAAGGCTCCGCGGTGACCTGCCACGTCCCGGCATCGACGGCGCTCACGGCATAACCGGCGACGTTGGCATCACTGAGGGCCTCGATGTTGAGCTCGACAGTGTCGGAGGCGCGCAGGCGATCGGGCAGGGTCTTGATCGCTTGCGCGAACTTGCGCGCCTCGTCCTGCGCCTCGGCCATGCTGACGGCCTTGAAGCGGAACGCCGTTCCCGCCGAGGTCTGCGCGAGGCGGCCGACGTCGGCGGTGATGATGGTTGCGATCTTCGGATAGCCGCCGGAGGTGCCGCGATCCATCATCAGCGCGATCGGCGCGCCGTTGCCGGGCACCTGGATGCTGCCGTTGACGGTGCCGTCGGAGACGATGTTGTGGCCGTGCAGGTGCTTGATCGCGGGTCCTTCGAGCCGGTAGCCCATGCGATCGGAGGTCGCCGAGATCTTCCACTCGCTCTCCAGGAACAGCGCCTTGTTGGCGTCGTCGAACTCGTCGTCCTGCGGTCCCAAAAGAACACGGATCGGACCGCTCACGGGCTTCGGCAATTCGATCCGCAACTCCGGCGCGCCACTCGCGGCATCGACGCTGAACTCGTCGCCGGCCTGGAGCGGGCGCGGGTAGGGGCTGCCGAGGCCGGCGCGGGCATTCACCGCGAGGCTGCCGAACACCGCCTCGCCCTTGATGGCGCCTTCGATGGCGAGATAGGTGAAGGCGCCGCCGCGGGCGAAACCCAGCGTCAGCGTCTCGCCGTCTTTCAGCGTCACCGACGAGTCCATGGCGAGCGGATTTCCGGCGACGTCCGCATTGCGCGGCGCGCCTGAAATCGCCACGCGCACGGCGCCGTCGCGCGCGGTGAAGGACGCGCCAAACGGGCCGATCTCCACAGCTGCCGCGAACGGCTCGTTGCCGACCAGCGTGTTCGCCGCGGCCAGCGACAGCCGGTCCATGGCGCCGCTGACCGTCAGGCCGTAGCGCTGCGCGCCGTGGCGTCCGCCGTCCTGAACGGAGCTTGCCGGCCCGATGCTGGCGACGACGAGCCGGTTCATGCGTTCACCTGCTCGGCGACGATCTCGCCGGCTTCCGCCGCGCGGTCCATCTCGTCGAAGGTCCTGTGGTCGATGGCGAAGAACGTCACGCGGTCGCCGGGTTCGGTGAGGAAGGTCGGATTGCGGTGGAGCTGATAGGTTCGCACCGGCGTGCGGCCGAGCAGATGCCAGCCGCTGGGGGCGGCAAGGCATTGGATGCCGGCCTGGACTCCGCCGATCGAGATCGTGCCGGCGGGCGTCAGCAGCCGCGGCGACTGCCGGCGCGACATATGCAGGGATTTGTCGAGGCCGCTGAGATAGGACCAGCCCGGCGTGAAGCCGATCATGGCGACCTTGTAGTCGCCGCCCGCATGCCGGGCGACGATGTCGTCGGGCGTGGTGCTGAGCGCCTTGGCGACATCCTCGAGATCGATGCCGTGCTCGCCGCCATAGGCCACGGGAATGCGCCAGCGGCGCGTCTTGGTGACCGGCGGCGGTGGCTGGATCGCGATGGGGAGCAGCTTGTCACCGAGCGCATCGAAACTGATCTTGCCGGGGTCGTAATGCACCAGCAGCGAGCGATAGGTCGGCACCGTCTCGGTGATGCCCTCGATGGGGCTTGCGGCGAGCGCCTTGTCCAGCGCCAGCACGCGCTGGTTGGCATCGTCGTCGATGGTGCGGCTGAACTCGACCGTGACGGCACTGTCGCCACTGGGCAGAAGGCGGGGCGGAGGAAGCGTCGCGGCCATTGAGCTGTCGAGGTGAGCTGTCAAAATCGGGCTTCGGAAGAACGCGGGCTCGACCTTGAGTTCCGCGTCACCCCTGCTTCGCGTAAATGCGCCCGCAAGTCCAATAAATTAATCCAGGGGAGGGCGATAAAGCCTTGTTATCGCGTCGCATAACGGCTGTGCGGCCCTGCATTCCTGCGGGTCTATTGGCCCTTGACGCAAGGGCTGCGGCTCGCAAGATGCGCGCGTTCTTTCCCGCACCCCGGAGCTCGTTCTCGTCCATGTCGTTGTCCCCCGAAGCCCGCAAGACCCTCGCCGGCATCACCACTGCCACCATCACCACGGTCCTGCTCAAGAAGGGCCTGCGCAATGTGTGGATGCGGGGCGCGAGGCCGCTGCGCCCGGGCCTGCCGCGCCTGGTGGGACCGGCCTTCACGCTGCGCTTCGTGCCGGCGCGCGAGGATCTGGCGACGCCGGAATCCTGGTCCTCGCCGATCTCGACCCGCACCGCGATCGAGGCGATGCCCGAGGGCTGCATTGCCGTGGTCGACGCCATGGGCATCACCGACGCCGGCATCTTCGGCGACATCCTCTGCGCCCGCATGGTCAAGCGCGGCGTCACCGCGCTCGTCACTGACGGCGTCGTGCGTGACGTCGAGGGTGTGCTCGGCACCAATCTTCCGGTGTGGTGCGACGGCTATGCCGCGCCGCCGTCGGTGGCGGGCCTGACCTTCGTCGGCTGGGGCGAGCCGATCGGTTGTGGCGGCGTTGCCGTTTTCCCGAACGATATCGTCGTCGCCGACCAGGACGGCTGCGTGCTGATCCCGCAGGCGATGCTCGAGCACGTGCTCAACGAGGGCGTCGAGCAGGAGCGGATGGAAGCGTGGATCGTGGGCGAGGTGAACAACGGCGCGGCGCTGCCCGGTCTCTATCCCATGAACGCCGAAACCAAGGCGCGCTACGCCGCCAGCAAGAAGTAACGGATCAGGAAACGAGGGACGTCATGGACATCACGCTTGCAGGCAAACGGCCCACCCGCCGCGCGCCCAAGGAAAATTTCACCGGGACCGTGTTGCAGGATCCCATCAACATGGCGCCCGCGCCGGCACGGCTCAACGTCTCGCGCGTTTCGTTCGAGCCGGGCGCCCGCACCAACTGGCACCATCATCCGCTCGGGCAGACGCTCTACGTGATTTCCGGCGTCGGCCGCGTCCAGACCAAGGGTGGTCCGGTGCAGGAAATCCGTCCCGGCGACACCGTCTGGATTCCGCCGGGTGAAGTGCATTGGCACGGCGCCTCGCCTGATAACAGCATGTGCCACATCGCCATGCAGGAAGCGCTCGACGGCGTCTATTCGACCTGGCTCGAGCCGGTCACGGACGCGGAGTATTCGGCGCCGCTGGGCTAGGCTGCGTGTCCCGGACAAGATGCATCGCCTCAAGGCGATGCGTCGCCGATCCGGGGCCCAGAATCTTCCGAACGATTGGCGCGACAGGGTCCCGGCTCTGCGCAGCAACGCTTCGCGTCGCAACTTGTCCGGGACACGACAACCTACATCCGCTCCGCCGTCCACGTGCCCGTGCACAGCGCACCGCGCCACGTGCCGGAGCCGGACGTGCCGCTGAGGCGGCCGAAGCCGACGGCGCGCTTGATGCCGGTGCTCAGGGTGACGTTGATGCTGCCGGCGTCGGCGACGCGGCCCGAAGCCGACACCGCCGCGCTGCTCGATGCGATCTGACCGTTGTTGATGCCGATCGCCACCGTCGCGCCGTTGCCGCAGGTCTCACTCGATGAGGAGATGCGGACATTCCATGTGCCGTCGAAACTGCTTGTCGCAGCATCAGCCTCTGCGAGCGGGAAGGCGGTGGCGACGAGGATGGCGAAGAGACCTTTGCGAAAGCCGTTCATGACACGCCCCTGTGGGTGACCATGCGGGGAACGTGGCACGGACGCGGAACCGGAGATGTGAGACCTGTCACGCGCGCGGGAGGCTCTGTGAGGTAGCGCACCTCGCCAATCGTGCGGCAAAAGCAAAGGGGCCCGGTTCGCGGGCCCCTTTCAACGGAACGGCTACGTTGAACCTCAGTTCACACGCGTCCAGGTCTGGCCGCCGCAGAACATGCCGCCGAAGGCGCAGCCCTGCACGCGCATCGCATTCGGGCCCTTCATCGCGATGGTCGAGTCGTAGTTGCGGCCGGAGTTGGGATCGTGGATGCGGCCGCTCCACTTCGAGCCCTCGGGCTTCATGTTGATCAGGATGCGCTCGTTGGTCTTCTCGGCATAACCGCACAGATTGGCGCCACACTGCTCGACGCGGACATTGCCCTTGTTCTCTTCGGTCGCCCAGACGCCGATCGGCGAGTTCGGGGCGGCCACGGGCGCCGCAGCCACCGGGGCCGGAGCGGGCGCAGGAGCAACCGCGACCGGCGCAGGAGCGGGAGCGGGAGCCGCAACGGGCGCGGGCGGCGTCGTATTGTCGTAGCTGGCAGACGGAGCGGCGGCCACCGTCGCGGCCGGAGCGGGCGCCGCAGGCGCGGCCGGTGCGGTTGCCTGGACCGGGGCCTGCTGCACGGGTTGCTGCTGCGCCGGAGCAGGCGCGGGCTGCGCGGTGGTGGCCGGAGCCGGCGTGGTGTCGACGTCATCGTCCTTGGAGCCACCGAGGCCCTTGAGGTTGATGTTGTTCAGCTTGATCGGCTTGTCGGACAGGCCCGGCGCGACGATGGTCACGCAATTGAGCGAAGCGCAGTTGCGCGGCGTCTCGATGCGGATGTGCTGGCCCTCGATCTGGAACGAGATCGTATTTCCGCCGGCATGCGCGGCGGCGGTCGACGCCAGGAAGAGCGCGGTGGCGGCGATGGTGAGCTTGTTCATGACAACCTCCGAAAATGGCGTGGTCCCGATGGACTGAAGTCGCCGGTGGGTGAAGCGTGGTTCGACCCTATGCCGGGCTGGCGGGACGTTCTGTGATGGGAGTCACAACGGCCCCAGACGCCTGGGTGAGCCAGCGCACATCCAGCCGCGGTTCATCCCGCATAACCTTGTCACGACACGACAGGAGGCGCCGATGACCCGGCTTTTGACTTCGCTTGGCACATTGATCGCTTTGACGGTGGCCGCGCCCGCAGCCGAGGCCGGCTCCTACTCGTTCTCGATCGGCGGCCACCGCTTCCATGTCGAGGCGCCCCGGACGTGCCGGTCCACATCCTGTGTATCGATCTCGTCCAATCGTAGCCTTCGGCCGGTGGAAGAGACCGCAACGAGGCCGGCGCCCATTGTCCAGGCGCCGGTCGCTCCCGCCAATTCGATTCGTCCACCGCCGCCGGCCGTGGTCGCGACACCACCTGCGCCTGCAGCGCCCATCCTTGCCGCGACGACGTCGCAGCACGCTGCGCCGCCGCCGGCCCCAAAACCCGAGATAGCAAGACCTGAGGCGCTGAATCCCGATCCGCCGCGGGTTGACCTGCCGCGCGTCGATCCACCGAAAGCCGTGACGCTCGCTCCGCCGCGCATGGAGCCGCCGCCCGCTCCGAGCCCGGAGATCAAGCAGGCCGTGACAGCCGCGCAGGGCACCGACGACGCGCAGGGCTACACGCCGCTTGGCGAATGGGAGAGCGCCGGCGCCAAGGGCACGGTGCGCATCGAGCGCTGTGGTCCTGCGCTGTGCGGTTACGCGCTGACCGAGGCTTCAAATCGCGGCGAGAGCGTGCTCGTCAACATGAAGCCGAAAGCGCACGACGTCTGGACCGGCAGCATCTACAGCCGTTCCAGCGGACGCACCTTCTACGGAACGATGACGCTGAAGAACTCCGGCAGGCTTCACGTCGAAGCCTGCGCGATCGGCCATTTCTGGTGCTCCGGCAACGACTGGACGCGGGTCGAGACGCCGCGCGTGCAGCTGCTCACCACGTCGCGGCAGTGGAGCGAGCGGTCGTAGCGCTTCGCTTGCCCTCCGGGGGAGGGGAAGCTGCAGTTGGTCGACTGTTGCCGTCTAGATCATGCCGAGCACGATGGCGCCGACGAAGGCCATGGCGAGGTACGCGGTGACTACGCTCAGTCTCCCGGCGAACGTCATGAGGTCGCTCCCTCCACGCGCGTCAGTTTCCGCGCGAGCCTTCATGGTTAACAGAAAGTCTCGCCGCGAAAAAGTCAGCCTTGCTGTCGCTCAGCCCTCGCAGCGTTTTGGTTCGCTCCGGCCGGCATGGTTAAAGAACAGTGAAACCAACGTGTTGAAGAGTCTTTAAGTAAATTCACCGAACGTGCGTGCATGACGCGCGGAGTTCGTTTGTATCTCGTCGGCTCCATCGTCCTTGTTTCGCTAGCGGGTTGCGGTCGCGGCTTCTTCCAGGCCGAACGTGAACCATGGCGGGCCGAGGCTGAAGCCGCTTGCCTGAAATCGGGCGCGGTGAAAGAGGGGCCGGATCTCGTCCGGATCGATCCGATCTCCGGGCCCGGCATGTGCGGCGCCGAGTTTCCGCTCAAGGTCGCCGCCCTCGGCGAAGCCTCGAGCAGCTACGGCTTCGCCGACGAGGAACTGCGCCCGCCGGGCAGCATCGGCGGCCAGCCGCGCTGGCCGGTGTCCCAGCCGCGCTCGAACTATCCGCAGAGCTCGAACTATCCGGCATCGTCCTATCCGCAGCGTTCGAACTATCCCGAAGCCGCGGTGCGCCAGCCCGCCGGCTATGGTGCCTCGTCCGGGCCGATGTCGCTGAACGCGCCAGGTGTGGCGTCGCAGGAGGACGAGATCGACCTGCCGCCCGATGGCACCGACGTCGCCGGTGCATCGCGTTACATGAACGCACCGAGCTATCCGGCCCGGCCGGCGCCTTACTCGCAGGCGCCGGCGCAGCAGCCGCTGCCGCGCCTCGGCCCCGCGCAGGGCAATCCCGTCACGACCGTCGGCCCGGTCGCGATCAAGCCGACCGCGACGCTCGCCTGCCCGATCGTCTCCGAGCTCGACCGCTGGCTCGCCGACACTGTGCAGCCTTCGGCGATGCGCTGGTTCGGCGTCCGCGTCGCCGAGATCAAGCAGATCTCCGCTTATTCCTGCCGCGGCATGAACGGCAATCCGCACTCGCACATCTCCGAGCATGCGTTCGGCAACGCGCTCGACATCGCCGCCTTCGTGCTCGCCGACGGCCGTCGCGTCACCGTGAAGGACGGCTGGCGCGGCATGCCGGAGGAGCAGGGATTCCTGCGCGATGTGCAGTCGGGCGCCTGCGCGCATTTCACAACTGTGCTCGCGCCGGGATCGAACGTCTATCACTACGATCACATCCACGTCGATCTGATGCGCCGCGCCAGCCGCCGCCTGATCTGCCAGCCCGCCGCGGTCTCCGGCGAGGAGGTCGCATCACGTGCGCAGTCGCGCCGCCCCTATGCGAGTGCGCGCGAAACCTCGGTGACCGGCTCGCTTGGCGCGCGCAAGAGCTCGGCGCACAAGCGTGAAGAGGACGATTACGCCGACGATTAGACGGGCTGCGATCGCGTCAACTGACATGTCCATCGTCCGCTATCTCACCCATCCGCAGGTGCAAATCGACCCCGCCGTGCCGGTGCCGCAATGGGGCCTCAGTCCGGTCGGGCGGGCGCGCACTGAAGCACTGGCGAGCACGGATCGGCTCGCACGTACGACGCAGATCATCGCGAGCGGCGAGCGCAAGGCGATCGAGACCGCCGAGATCATCGCCGCTCGTCTCGGTGTCATGATCGAGATCCGCGAGGCCATGCACGAGAATGACCGCTCGGCGACCGGCTTCCTGAAGCCGGCCGAGTTCGAGGCCGTCGCCGATCAGTTCTTTGCCGCACCCGAGCTCAGTGTACGCGGCTGGGAGCGCGCCGTGGATGCACAGGTGCGCATTGTGCGCGAGGCCGAGGCGGTGCTGGCACGCAATCGTCCTGGGGATGTCCTCTTTGTCGGCCACGGCGCGGTCGGTACGCTGCTGTTCTGCCATATCGCCGGCCAAGCAATTGACCGCCGTTACGATCAGCCGGCAGGCGGCGGCCACGTCTTTGCGTTCGCGCGCGAGACGGGCGAGATCCTGCATGGCTGGCGACGACTGGAAGAGATGGCGCTGTAGCCCCTCGTCGCACTGAGGCCGGGCTGCTCAGCGAGCGCTGCGGCTTCGGCAAAGCGCCTCTGGCGCGCAAAAATTTGCGCAGGCCGGATTCCCGTCCAAATCATTGAACTGCAATCACTAATCGCGCCTTGGCGGGTCGTCCGGGCGGTTGGCACAGTCGCTGCAATGAAGGGGTCGCAACGAAGCGGCGCTGCCGGCGCCGTGAGCCAACGGAACCCGTCATGCAGATGACTGTCACCCCGCCCGTTTCCGATCTCGAGCAGCGCGTGCTGTCGCGCATTACGGAGGAGCGCTGGCTCGACCTCGCATCCGAACTGATCCGCACCGGTCAGCCTCGTTCCGGCAATCCGCTCGATCCCGATTTGCCGCCCGCGGAGGAGGAGGCGATCTCGATGCTGGTCGCGGGCAAGCTCGAGGCCCTCGGCATGGAGGTGACGAAGCACAGCGCGCAACCGCACCGGCCGAACGTTCTCGGCGTGCTGAAGGGGCGGGAGGGGGCACCATCGCTGATCCTCAACGATCATCTGGACACCTATCCCGTGGTCGAACCCGAGAAATGGCACATGACGGATTTCGATCCGTTCAAGGCCACGCGTCACGGCGATCTGCTGTACGCGCGCGGCACCTCGGACACGCGCGGCAATCTCGCGGCATCGCTGCTCGCGGTGCAGGCTCTGATCGAGGAGGGCGTGAAGTTCGATGGCACCCTGATGTGCTGCTACACGGTCGACGAGGAGCGCAACGGCACCGAAGGCTCGATCTACATGCTCGACAAGATTGGCCTTACCGCCGACTACGAGATCACCGCCGAGCCGACCGCCTGGGGCGACGTCTCCGGGGATTGGGGCATGAATCTCTCGGTGGCCAATTCCGGCCATTGCCTGATCGAGGTCACGGTCGAGGGCGTCAAGTCGCACATCTGGCGGCCCGACATCAGCGTCAATGCCATCATGGAAGCGGCCAGGCTGCTGCCGAAGCTCAAGGAAATGGCGTTCACGCACGTGCCGAGCAAGTTCATGGGGCATACGCCGCCCTGCTGCTCGGTGGTGAGAATCCGCGGCGGCCTGCCCGGCGAGATGCAGTTCTCGCCGGATGCCTGCACCATCACGCTTGCGGTGGTCGGCGTCGTGCCGGGCATGACGCTGCAAAGCGTCATCTCCGACATCGAGCGCCTCGGGCAGGCGACCTTTGCCGGTGCCAACGACGTCAAGGTCGGGGTGCGCCAGGTGCCGGGCTCGCTGTTCGTCAACGCGACCGAGCCCGTGCCGGTTGAAGAAGAGCCTTGCCGCTCCCTGCGCGCGGTCTACCGGCGCCTGATGGGCAGCGAGCCCGGCGTCAATCGCAAGAACGCGTTCAACGACACGATCCGTTTCCGCGAAGCCGGCATCAATGCGGTGACCTTCGGGCCGGGCGAGGATGGCTGGGCCGTCGACAACGAGAACATCTCGATCACCAAGTCGGTGATGGCGACGCGGATTTACGCGCTGACCATCATGCAGATCCTGGGAGTGCGCGCATGAGCGTCGAGGCAAGTCCGATGGCCATTCCGATCTCGGCCGACCGCACGCGGCGGGGCAGCCTGCGGCTGCCGAAGATCTCGCGGTCAGTGTTGCTCTCGACGCTGACCGTCGCCGTGCTGCTCGCCGCCTGGGCCGTCGTCACGGAGATGGGGTGGGCCAACGAGCTGTTCCTGCCGAAGCCGCAAGCCGTGTGGGCCGCGTTCGTCAAGACCATGACGAAGGGCTACCAGGGCGCGACGCTGCTTCAGCATCTCGGCGCGAGCCTCTACCGCATCCTGGTGGCCTTTGCTCTCGCCTGTCTCGTCGGCATTCCGCTCGGCGTGCTCATGGGCGTATCGAAGAATGCGCGTTCGCTTCTCAATCCGCTGATCGAGTTCTATCGCCCCCTGCCTCCGCTCGGGCTCTACACGCTGCTGGTGATGTGGCTCGGAATCGGCGAGAGCTCGAAACTGTCGCTGCTGTTTCTTGCCGGCCTACCGGGTATCGTGATCTCGACCATCCAGGCCGTCACCAGCGTCGACCCCGTCTATGTCCGTGCCGCGCAGTCGCTCGGCGCGACGCGGCGCCACCTGCTCTTTCACGTCTATCTGCCGGCGGCGGGTCCGCTGATCCTCGCGGGCATGCGTATCTCGCTCGGCTTCACCTACACCGTTCTCGTTGCTGCCGAGATCGTCGCGGCCTCCGCCGGCATCGGTTGGATGATCTGGGATGCCGCGAAATTCCTGCTGTCCGACGTCGTGATCATGGGCCTGATCGTGCTCGGCCTCACTGGCGTCGTGCTCGACCTGATGATGCGCGGCATCGCGAAACTCCTGATGCCGTGGTCCCGAATTTAATCCTGATCGAGGAGAGATTGACATGATGAAGAGACTGGTTGCCGCGCTTGCCGTCGCCACGTTCGCACTCACGTCCGCGGTCCGCGCCGAGGACAAGCCGGCCAAGATCACCGTCGGCTATCTGAACCTGGTCAATGCACAGCTCGTGACAAAACATCTCGGCCTGTTGGCCAAGGAGATGCCGGGCGTCGATATCAAATACGTCAAGGTCGGCGGCGGCGGCGACATGCTGCGCGCGATTGCCGGCAACGACGTCGACTTCGGCGGCCTCGGCAATCCGCCGACCGCGATCGGTGCAACACGCGGGCTGCCGATCAAGGGCATCCTGGTGATCAATCTGCTCGACTATGTCGAGGCGATGGTGGTCCGCGCCGACAAGAACATCGCCTCCTTGAAAGACCTGAAGGGCAAGACGGTCGCAGCGCCGTTCGGTTCGACGACGCATTATCTGCTGCTTCAGGCCCTGAAGGACGAGGGCGTCGATCCAGCCTCGATGAAGATCATCGATCTCGCGCCGTCGGACATTGCGGCCGCCTGGCTCCGCGGCGATATCGATGCCGCCTGGTTCTGGGAGCCGAATCTTGACAAGGCCGTCAAGAACGGCGGCAAGATCCTGATCACCTCGGGCGAGATGACAAAGCGCGGCTATCCGACCTGGGACATCGGCGTCGTGATGAATGCGTTCGCGGAGAAGTATCCGTCTTACGTCGAGAAGTTCATCAAGGCCGAATGCGAGGGCATCGATTTCTGGCTCAAGAACCCGGAGAAGACGGCCGAGATCATTGCAGAGGAGCTGTCGCTGCCGCTCGCGGACGCGACGCGGATGATGAAGGGCACCGGGATGGTTCCCTGCAACAAGCAGCTCACGGAAGACTATCTCGGGACGTCCGCAAGGAAGGGCAAGTTCGTCGATACGCTGGTCTCGACCGCCGACTTCCTGGTCAAGCAGGAGCGTCTGCCGAAATTGCTGCCGCGGGCCGATTTCGAGGCCTTCATCCAGCCCGCCTATCTCGAGAAGGTGATCGGCCGCTGAGACCGATGCCGGCGGGCGCGTCTCGCCGGCACGTCCCAATCCCATGAGCACGTGACAGACATGGATATCTCGCCTCGCCATCTTCGCGCCGCCTATCGCAACGGTGCGCTCAAGCCCTCGGATGTCGCCGCGCATGTGCTGTCGCGCCTCGCGGATGCCGATCAGAGCGGTGTCTGGATATCGACGGCCGGGCCAGGGGAAGTTATGGCGGCGGCGCGCGCGCTCGATGCGCGCGTCGGCGAGATCGACGGCTTGCCGCTCTACGGGCTCATCTTCTCGGTCAAGGACTGCATCGACGTTGCGGGCGAGCACACCACGTCCGCCTGCCCGGAATTCGCGTATGTGGCGAAGGATACCAGCCCTGTCGTCGCCGACGCGCTCGCCGCCGGGGCCATCTATGTCGGCAAGACCAATATGGATCAGTTCGCAACCGGGCTCGTCGGAGTCCGCTCGCCCTACGGCGTCGCCCGCAATCCGCACAATCCGGACTACATTCCCGGCGGCTCCAGCTCGGGCGCGGCGGTGTCGGTCGCGACCGGCACGTCATCCTTCGCGTTCGGCACCGACACCGGCGGATCGGGCAGGGTGCCCGCATCCTATTGCGGCGTGACCGGCTTCAAGCCGGCGCCGGGCGCCTTCAGCCAGCGCGGAATGGTCTACGCGTGCCGGAGCTTCGACACCATTTCGCTCTACACGCGGGATCCCGGCGACGGTTACGACATCTATCGGGTGCTGGCGCGGCGCGATCCCGCAGACCGCTTTTCGCCGCCGGATTTTCCCGGTTGGACCGAGCAGGCGTCGCCTTCGCGCTCGCCAAGGATCGCAACGCCGCGCCGCGACCAGCTCAAGTTCTTCGGCAATGCAGAGACGGAGGCACTGTTCGGCGATGCGCTGCGCAGGCTGCGAGAGCTCGAGCTGCCGATCGCCCCGGTCGATTTCTCGCCGTTCACCTCGATCAACGACCTGATGTTCTTCGGTCCACTCCTCGCCGAGCGTGACGTCTCGGTGGGAGCGTTCCTCGACGCCTATCCCGATGCAGGCGTCAAGATCGTGCGTGATCTCATCCTCGGCAGCCGGAAGTTTTCCGCGGCCGATGCCTACCGCGCGCTCTACGAGATCAAGGGCGCTCAGCATTCGCTTCGCGATTTCTGGGATGCGCACGATGCGCTGGTCGTGCCGACGGTCGGCACCATCCTCAGTATCGACGAGGTGGCACGCGATCCGCTGACGGCCAATTTCAACAACGGCTACTACACCAATTACGCCAATCCACTCGGGCTCGCCGCGATCGCCGTCCCGAATGCGATCACCGGGGCCGGCGTGCCCTATGGCGTCACGTTCCTGGCGCCGGCCGGACGCGAGCGACTGCTTGCCGATCTCGCCTGCGCATTCACGGGAGCGGCGGCCGCGCCTTGAACATCCGCGTCGCGTTGCAATCCGATCGGATACCTCCTAGCCTTCGAGCCGTCACTCGAAGGGGAGACTTATCGTGGGGCGCGGTCATGCGCATGAGGTGGCCGATCCCGGTGAGCCATGCGCGGAGGTGCAAGGGACCGGGACCGGACGTTACGTGCTGAAGGCGCTGGACAAGTCCGATCTGGACCTGGTGATGCGGACCGGCAGGCTGGCGACCTACCAGAACCGCGAATACCTGCTGCGTGAAGGTGAGCCCGCCGACGGCATCCACATCATTCTCAGCGGGATCGTCGAGAGCACTCACGCCGGCACGCAGGGCCGCGAGCTGATGCTGGCGACCTGGGAGGCCGGCGACTTCGTCGGTGCCCCCTACATTCTCGGCGATCACCGCCATAGCTGGTCGGCGCGCGCGCTCGGCCGTGTCGAGGCGCTGCATCTCGATCAGGACGCGATCCGCCTGTTGATCGCGCAGACGCCGTCATTCGCAGTCGCGCTGATCGAGTGTCTCGGCTTCAAGGGCGAGACCTATTCCATGCTGGCGCAAACGCTGGCGGGCCAGAAGGCGGCGGAACGGCTGGTGCTGCTGCTGGTGAAATTATGCGAGAACGCGGCGCAGGACGAGAGCGGCCCGATCTCGCTCGGCCGCATCACGCAGGCCAATCTCGCGCGCATGATCGGCGCGACGCGCCAGTCGATCAGCCTGATCCTCAACCGTCTTCAGGACGACGGAATCATCTCGACCGGTCCAACCAAGATGGTCGTCAACAATCTCGCAGCGCTGAGGAAGCAGGTCCCCGAATAGCGCGCCGGCGGGATCATGACGAGGCCGGCTTCGACGGCGCGGGGGCCAGCCCCATGCTGCGCTGCACCTCGCGTGGGACGTTGTAGGTGCGCATGATGTGGCGGCTGTCGCGCAAGCCTGTCGCCTCACGCTGCACCACGAACATCCAGAGCGCCTGGCCGGCTTCCATCACCAGCTTGCGCCGCGCCGGCTGCATCGAGGTCGGCACGTCCGGAGAGGCGTTTGCGGTATCGAACTCGCGCAGACGCGCCAGCGCCTGTTCCAGCGTGCGGCCCATCCGTCCAAGCGCGGAGGCTTGTTCCTGGACGATCTCGTAATGGAGGATGTCGACAGGCGGGCGAAGATCACGGGACATGGCCGCAAATATAGTGCCGCCTGTCCCGTCTGCGCAACGCGCTGCTAGTTCGCCCGATACGCCGCCAGGAACATCCGCGTCGCGCTGCCGATCACCTCGGTCATGCGTTCCTCCGACGGTGCGGGCGCGGCCTGGAACACAAAGGGCAGGAAGAGCGATGCCTTGCACAGCTCCATGAACTGGGAGGCAGCAAGATCGCAATCGTCGATCTTGAGATCGCCAGGAGCGACGTGGGCCTTGAGATAGTCGGAGAGGCGGTTGATGGACTTGTCCAGCACCCGCGCATAATAGCGGCGGCCGACATCGGGCATGCGCTCGGCGATCGCCATCACGGTGCGGATCGCCGATCCGCCGCCGGGCCGGCACAGCAGCTGGATGTAGGCCCGGCCGAACTCCTTGAGCGTGGTCTCGACATCGCGCGCGGGATCGAAGTTGAACACCACCTGGCCGTGCTGGAGCGCCTCCTGCTCGAGGATGGCTTCGAACAGCGCGCATTTGTCGGCGAAGTAGACGTAGAGCGTGCCCTTGGAGACCTGCGCCGCGCGCGCGATCTCGCCCATGCTGGCGCCGTCAAACCCCAGATCCATGAACACCTTACGGGCACCGTCGAGGATCTGGCGGCGCTTGGAGCTGTCCTCCTCTTGGATGACGTGCAGATGTTCGCCGGCAGCTACAACCATTGGTTCAGGGTCTCGGAAGGTTTCTGGACAGGGTGCCTAACGATGAAACGCAAATAAAGGATTCGGGCCAGTAGGGTCCGGGCGGGAATATTATGTATATTGACCGAACCGTTCGGTCAATGGTATTTGGATGAGCGACAGGAACCGGCCGCCGGACGGCTGTCCTTGATCGCATTTTTTTTTGGGGAGGCCTTTATGGCCGTATCGAGAGACCAGGCTGCGCGCGTCCTTCGCCAGGAAGCGGTGGAGGAGCACGCGGGCGGTGACGCTGCGATCGAGGGCGCTGCACCCCTTGCCGAGCAATTGCGCGCGCATGTGGCTGAAGAGACCAAGCGCCGCACCGCCGAGGCGCCGGAAAAACCCGTGACCGACAAGCCGGCCGCATCCGCACCAGCGGCGTCCGCCGCCGGCGCTCCCAAAGCCGGCAAGCGCAAATTCGTCCTGATGGGCGTTGGCCTGGTGCTGGCGCTCGCGGCTGCGAGCTACGCAGGCTACTACACGCTGGTCGGCCGCTTCTACATCTCCACCGACGACGCCTATGTCCGCGCCAACAACACCATGCTGGGCGCGCGCGTGTCCGGCCACATCGCCGCGATTCCCGCCGGCGACAACACCACGGTGCGTGCCGGTGACGTCATCTTCCGCATCGACGACGGTGACTACAAGATTGCGGTCGATGCCGCCGCGACCAAGATCGCGACCCAGCAGGCCACCATCGATCGCATCGGCCGCCAGATTGCCGCGCTCGACAGCCAGGTGGCGCAGGCCAAGGCGCAGCTTGTCTCGGCCCAGGCTGGCCTCAAGCGCGCCGATCTCGACTATGAGCGTCAGCAGGCGCTGAGCAGCAAGGGCTTTGCCTCGCGCGCCACCTTCGAAAGCTCGGAAGCCGGACGCGACCAGGGCGCCGCCGCGGTCAAGGCCGCACAGGCCGCCTACGACGTTGCCGTCAGCAATGTTGACGTCGCCAAGGCTCAGCAGGCCGAAGCGCAGGCCCAACTCGCCGAACTCAAGACCACGCTCGCCAAGGCCGAACGCGATCTTGCCTTCACGGCGGTGCGCGCCCCGGTCGACGGCACGTTCTCGAATCGTCTCGTCAACACCGGCGACTTCATCGCGGTCGGCCAGCGCCTCGGCAACGTCGTGCCGCTCGATGACGTCTATATCGACGCCAATTTCAAGGAAACCCAGCTCAAGCGCATCCGTCCCGGCCAGCCGGTGACGATCAAGGTGGATGCCTACGGCATGCGCAAGTTCTCCGGTGTCGTCGACAGCATCGCGGCAGGCGCGGGCTCGGTGTTCACGCTGTTGCCGCCCGACAACGCCACCGGCAATTTCACCAAGATCGTCCAGCGCGTGCCGGTCCGCATCCGCGTGCCGAAGTCGGTGGCGAAGCAGAACCTGCTCCGTGCCGGCATGTCGGTCTATGCGACCGTCGACACCAACAAGGGTGCGGCCGACGCCGACAACGAGGTCGATCTCGACGATCCCACCGCGATCCACCCGCAGTAAATCGCGATCCCAGCGCTGCGAGGTCGGACGGCCATGGCGAACGCCACCACTGCTTCACCTGCCATGATGGCGGACCCCGCTTCGGAGCATATCGCGCCGAAGCGGCTGTTCGCGTTCATCATCATGGTGTTCGGGATGTTCATGTCCATCCTGGACATCCAGATCGTCTCGGCGTCCTTGAGCGAAATCCAGGCCGGATTGTCGGCGAGCTCCAGCGAAGTCTCCTGGGTCCAGACCGCCTATCTGATTGCCGAGGTCATCGCCATCCCGCTGTCGGGCTTCCTGTCGCGCGCCTTCGGTACGCGGCTGCTGTTCGCGATCTCGGCGGCGGGATTCACCGCCTCGAGCCTGCTCTGCGGCTTCGCCACCACCATCGAGGAGATGATCCTCTGGCGCGCGCTGCAGGGCTTTCTGGGCGCCGGCATGATCCCGACGGTGTTCGCCTCGGCCTATACCGTCTTCCCGCGCACGAAATTCCACATCGTCGGGCCCATCATCGGTCTGGTCGCGACGCTCGCGCCCACGATCGGGCCGACGGTCGGCGGCTACATCACCGACCTGATGTCCTGGAACTGGCTGTTCTTCATCAACGTCGTGCCCGGCATCGGCATCACCGTCGGCGTGCTGGCGCTGGTCGATTTCGACGAGCCGCATTTCGAACTGCTCGACCGCTTCGATTGGTGGGGGCTGGCGTTCATGGCCGGCTTCCTCGGCACGCTCGAATACGTGCTGGAGGAGGGCCCGCAATATGAATGGCTGCAGGATACCTCGGTCGCGGTCTGCGCGTGGATCTGCGCGATCTCGGCAATCGCCTTCTTCTGGCGCGTCTTCACGGCGGCCGAACCGATCGTCAATTTGCGCACCTTCTCCAACCGCAATTTCGCGATCGGCTGCGTGCTGCAGTTCTGCATCGGCATCGGCCTCTACGGCCTGACCTACATCTATCCGCGCTATCTCGCCGAAGTGCGCGGCTACAGCGCGCTGATGATCGGCGAGACCATGTTCGTCTCCGGCATCACCATGTTCCTGGTCGCGCCGCTGGTCGGCCGCCTCATGGTGAAGATCGACATGCGCTACATGATCGCATTCGGCCTCGTCGTGTTCGCGATCGGCTCCTACCAGATGACCTGGATCACCCGCAACTACGATTTCTACGAGCTGCTGGTGCCTCAGATCCTGCGCGGCGTCGGCATGATGTTCGCGATGGTGCCGACCAACAACATCGCGCTCGGAACGCTGGCGCCTGATCGGGTGAAGAACGCCTCGGGCCTGTTCAATCTGATGCGTAACCTCGGCGGCGCGGTCGGGCTCGCCGTCATCAACACCGTGCTCAACGACCGCACCGATCTGCACATCAGCCGTCTCCAGGAGCGCGTGACCTGGGGCAACGCCACCGCGACCGAAACCCTCACCATGTTCATGCAGAAGTTCCAGGGGCTCGGCGATTCCACGCTGATGGCGATGAAGCAGCTCTCCCAGCTCGTACACCGCCAGGCCGTGGTGATGAGCTTCGGCGATGCCTTCTTCGTGCTGACGCTGTTCTATCTCGGCCTCAGCCTGCTGGTGACGCTGCTGAGCAAGCCGGTCTCGCCGACCGCCGGCGGCGACGCGCACTGACGCAACTTCAGTCTCGGTGTCGCCCGCCTTGTGCGCATTTGCGCACTGGGGCGGGCGATCCAGTATTCCAGAGGACTTCGTCGGAGAGCTCGCTCTCGCCACAGCCGCCGCGGCGTACTGGATCCCCCCGCCTGCCGCCTTCGCTGAAGCTTCGGCGCCCCTGGACCTAAACCTCGGCGAAGCCTTGGCGTAGCCGGGTCGCGGGGGATGACAACGGAAACTGTGGCGACAGCGACACCCGCCGCACCAAATTGCAACACTCGTCCGTGATCTCGCGCGGGCCCCGTTGCAAAGCGCGAACGACACATCTATAAAGCGCACCTCATTCAATCGAACCGGGGAGAGATTTGCATGATTTCGTCGCATTCGCAGATCGTACGCCCGCGCTCGATGATCGTCTGGTTCGGTATGTACGCGGCCTGCTAGAGGCCTCTTCCGCCAGCTTCGATTGGGCGCCACGTCCCGATCGCTCCTCTTCCCAAGTCAAAGCCAACTTTAGGTGACGCCTGTCCGGCCCTCGCGGCCGGCCCGTGTCCGTCGATGGAGCCGGCCCGCACGAAGCGGCCGGGTGATGTCATGACCGCTCTGCCCAAGAAGCCCGCCGCGATTCGCGTGGTATTGCCCTTCGTATTCCGGCACTGGCTGAAGCAGCCGGGGCGCGGCCTCGTCGTGGCCGGCGGCCTGCTGGGTGCGACGGTCGCCGACCTGTTCATGCCCGTATTTTCGGGACAGCTGGTCGACGCGCTGACGCGCGGCCCGTCCGATCCTGCTGCACGCCATGCGGCTTTGGTGGCCTTCGGCGCCATCGTGGCGCTGGGTGCGGCCTCCGTGGTGCTGCGGCTGACCGGCCTGCAGGCGATCGTGCCGTTCACGCTCAAAACCATGTCGGACGTCGCACAGGAGACCTTCACACGCGTGCAGCGTTTCTCCACCGACTGGCACGCCAACTCCTTCGCGGGATCCACCGTGCGCAAGATCACGCGCGGCATGTGGGCGCTCGACCTGCTCAACGACACCATCCTGATGGCGTTGGCGCCGTCGCTGCTGGTGTTGATCGGCTCGATGGTCCTGATCGGCCTGCACTGGGCTTCGCTCGGCGTGGTGATCGCTGTAGGGGCGATCTTCTACGTCGCCATCACCGTCGTGTTTTCGACGCGCTACATCGCGCCGGCCGCACGGGTCTCGAATGCGTGGGACACCAAGGTCGGCGGCACGCTGGCGGACGCGCTCACCTGCAACGCAGTGGTGAAATCCTTCGGCGCCGAGCTGCGCGAGGATGTGCGGCTTGCGCGCGTCGTCGGCCGCTGGCGGGTGCGCGTGCGGCGAACCTGGCTCCGCTACAACTACACGGCCATGGCGCAGCTGTCGCTGCTGCTGTGCCTGCGCGCGTCGGTCATCGGCGGTTCGGTGCTGCTGTGGATGTACGGCCACGCCTCGCCCGGCGACGTCACCTACGTGCTGACCAGCTACTACATCATCCACGCCTATCTGCGTGACGTCGGCATGCACATCAACAACCTGCAGCGTTCGGTCAACGACATGGACGAGCTGGTGGCGATCCATGCCGAGCCGATCGGGATCGCCGATGCTGAGGACGCACGGCCGATTGCGATCGAAGGCGGCGAGATCGTGTTCGACGACGTCACGTTCCATTATGGCGGTCATCACGCGCCGTTGTATGACGGGCTGTCGGTGAAGATCCGGGCCGGCGAACGGGTCGGCCTGGTCGGCCGCTCGGGCTCCGGCAAGACCACCTTCGTCAAGCTGGTGCAGCGGCTCTACGACGTCACCGGCGGCCGCGTGCTGATCGACGGGCAGGACATTGCGCACGCCACGCAGCAATCGCTGCGCAGCCAGGTCGCGATCGTGCAGCAGGACCCGATCCTGTTTCACCGCTCGCTCGCCGAGAACATCGCCTATGGCCGGCCGGGCGCCAGCCTGGAGGCGATCGAGCAGGCGGCGCGGCTTGCGAACGCGCATGACTTCATCCTGCGCCTGCCGAAGGGCTACGGCACGCTGGTCGGCGAGCGCGGCGTGAAACTGTCGGGTGGCGAGCGGCAGCGCGTGGCGCTGGCGCGCGCCTTCCTGGCGGACGCGCCGGTGCTGATCCTGGACGAGGCGACCTCGAGCCTCGATTCGGAATCGGAGGCGCTGATACAGCAGGCGATGGAGCGGTTGATGAAGGGGCGCACCTCGGTCGTGATCGCGCACCGGCTGTCGACGGTGAAGAGCCTCGACCGCATCCTGGTGTTCGACCGCGGCGAGATCGTCGAGCAAGGCACCCACGCCGTGCTCGCGCGCAAGCCGGACGGCATCTATCGCGGCCTGTTCGAGCGCCAGGTGGTGGAGCTCGGGCATATCGCGGCGGCGGAGTGAGGCACGCGGCGGGCGAGCGTCCCGCCGTCGCGCCGCCAAGGAATACGTCAAGGAAGCCGTCAAGGATGGAATGACATGAAAGACCTGACGAACGGCTCCATCGTGAGACACATCCTGGCCATGGCGCCTCCGATCATGGTCGGCATGGTCACGATCATGATCTGCCAGCTCGTTGACCTCTACTTCGTGTCGAGCCTGGGGGATGCCGCCGTGGCGGGTGTCGCCGCGGCCGGCAATGCCGGCTTCCTCGTCAATGCCTTGATGCAGATGCTCGGCGTCGGCACGGTGGCGCTGATCGCGCACGCCGTGGGACGCAAGGACCGGCCGGATGCCAACCTGATCTTCAACCAGGCGATCGTTCTGTCGGTGCTGTTCGGACTGTTGACTCTGGTCGCCGGTATCGCGCTGTCGCGCGCCTACATGCGTTCGATCGCCGCCGATCAAGCCACGGTCGAGGCGGGGACCACCTATCTGCTGTGGTTCATGCCGGCGCTCGCCCTGCAGTTCTCGACCCAAGTGATGGGGGCCGCGCTGCGTGCCACCGGTATCGTACGCCCCACCATGCTGGTGCAATCGTTTGCCGTGGCCATCAATATCGCGCTGGCGCCGGTCCTGATCACGGGCTGGGGCACCGGCCATGCGTTCGGGGTCGCCGGTGCGGGGCTGGCGAGCTCGCTCGCGGTCGCCATCGGGGTGCTGGTGTTGCTGGCGTATTTCCGCAAGGTCGAGCGCTATGTCGCCTTCAATCCAGCGCAGTGGCGTCCGCAGCTTCGGCAATGGAAGCGGGTTCTCAATGTCGGACTGCCCGCGGGCGGCGAGTTCGTGATGGTCTTCATCATCATGGGCGTGGGCTATTACGTGCTGAGCGTTTTCGGCCCGGCCGCGCAGGCCGGTTTCGGCATCGGGACGCGCGTCCTTGGCCTGATCCAGATGCCGGCGCTTGCCATCGCTCTCGCTGCAGGGCCGATCGCCGGTCAGAATTTTGGCGCCGGCGATGGCGCGCGAGTGCGGGAGACCTTCCTCAAGACGGCGCTCATCGCTGCCGCCGTGATGGCCGTCTTCATGATCCTCGCGCAGCTTGCGCCGGGTGTGTTGCTTGCCGGCTTCTCGAATGATCCAGATACCATGGCGGTCGCATCACTCTTCCTGCGGATCGTCTCGCTCAACATGGTGGCGCAGGGGCTGATATTTACCTGCTCCAGCATGTTCCAGGGGCTCGGCAACACCAAGCCGGTGTTGTGGACCTCGGCGATACGGGTGCTGACCTATTCCATGCCGTCGATCTGGCTCTCGACATGGCCGGGATTCCGGATGGAGCACGTCTGGTATCTGTCGATTGCGACGACAATGGTGCAGGCGGCGCTGAGCATCTGGTTGCTCCGCCGCGAGTTCAACAAGCGCCTGGCGGTGCCACCGCAGGATGAAAGCGTGGGGCCTGTGGTCGTCGAACCGGCCGCGCCATCCCAGCGCGAGCCCGCCTAGCGACGTCTTGTTGCATCCCCGCGGCTCCGGCTAATTTGCCGTGCTGCGAGGATGGTGCGCTGTAAGAAGGGCGGAATGAACGAGCTGACCAACGAGCAGAAGCCGGCGTCATGGCTCGCCGCGATCTGGGCGGCGCGCTACCGCACGCCGGCCCGCTTCGTCGCGCTGATCGCGCTGCTGCTGCCGTGGACCACGACCGGGTTGATCTTCGCGCTCATCCCCTGGCTGATCGCCTTCGCCTTCGTCGATCTCCGCGAATTTCCGCGCTCGCTGCGTCGTCCGATCTGCCTGCTGCCGATCGCACTGGTCATGCTCGCCGCCATGGGCACGCTCTGGTCGGATGCGCCATGGCCGGAGCGAATCCAGGCGATCGGGCCGGCAGCCAAGCTGCTGGTCATTCCGCTCCTGCTCTACCAGTTCGAGCGTTGGCCCTACGGCCATTGGGTATTTTCCGCCTTCCTGGCATCGTGCACGGCCTTGATGCTCTATTCCTTTGCCGTCGCGATCGACCCCTCACTTTCGCTGAAGCTCTATCTGTCGCGCGGGCCCTACAAGGTCGAAAGCGGGATCGCGGTGCGCAACTATATCGACCAGAGCCAGGAATTCGCGCTCTGCGCGCTGGCGCTGGTCTATCCGGTCGTGTCGCTGCTGCGGCAAGGTCGCGCCCGCAGCGCGGCGTGGTTCGCTGCGCTCGTGATCGGATTCCTCGCCAACATGATCTTCGTCGTGGTCTCGCGCACGGCGCTGGTAACGCTGCCGGTCCTGGTGCTGGTGTTCGCGTTGCTGCATCTGCGCCTGCGTGCGGCACTGATCGCTTTGGCTGTGACGGGATTGCTGGCCGGCTTGTTCTTCGCCGTGTCGCCGCATTTGCGCGCAACCGTCGGGAAGTTTCAGGCCGACTATGAGGCGAGTGTGCAGGAAGGTCAGGTCAGCGGCATGGGCTCGCGTCTGGAATATTGGCGGAAGTCGCTTCGCTTCATCGCCGACGCGCCGCTGGTGGGCCATGGCACCGGCTCGATCCGCCCCCTGTTTGCCGGCGCGGCTGCCGATGCACAAATCGATCCGCTGCGCATGGAGATCGTCAGCAACCCGCACAACCAGACCCTCAGCGTGGCCGTGCAGTGGGGCGTCGTCGGTGTCCTGATCCTCTACGCGCTCTGGTTTGCGCACCTGTTGCTGTTTCGTGGCGAGGGACTGGCCTGCTGGATCGGCCTGCTGGTCGTGGTGCAGAACATGCTGACCTCGCTGCTCAACACGCATCTGTTCGACTTCACGCCCGGCTGGATCTACGTTCTCGGCGTCGGCGTTGCCGGCGGCATGGCGCTCGCCAAAAGGCCATAGAAGCTAGGGCGCGCCGAGACTGTTCCAGACGAGGGTCAGACCCGACATGAACAGCAGGCCGAGCACGACATCGCCGAAATGCTTGTCGTTGAGGGCGTGATAGACCCGCGCGCCGGCCCAGGCGCCGATCAGGGTGCCTGGAAACGCCACCATGGCGAGCCAGATCACCTTGAGCTCGACGAGACCAGATGCGGTCTGCAGCAGCAGCGCTGTCGCCAGCACCGTGAAATTGAAGAGCTGGAAGATGCCGCGCCGCTCGTGCTTGTTCCAGCCGCGGATGTTGGCCCACAGGATCGGCAGCGGCCCGGACAAGCCGGCGAGGCCGCCCAGAATACCGCCGGCAAAGCCGATCGCGCCGTCGGCGATCCGGCCGCCGAACTTGATCGCGAGCGGCCTCTTGTTCAGGTACAGCGCGCTCGAAAAGATCAGGATCAACACGCCGACGCTCAGCTTGAACACTTTTGGATCGGCCGAGGCGATCAGCATGGTCCCCAGCGGCACGCCAAGCAGCCCTCCGATCAGGAACGGCCACACCAGCGAGAGGTCAAAGCTCTTCCACATCGACGGCAGCGTCGAAGTCTGCGCGATCACCGAGCAGATCAGCACCAGGGGCACTGCGAGCGAGGGCGGCAGCACGCAGAGCCAGATGCCGAGCGCCATCAGCGCCGTGCCGAAACCGGCCAGCCCCGAGACGAAGCCGCCGGCCAATGCGCCGAGCGGCAGGAGAACGTAGGTGAGCGTTTCCAACAGGCCATTCCTCGTCGGAGCGATCCCGAACTGTTGATCGCCGTTGCCCGCATAGCACGGCTGCCGTCGTGCAAGTCAATCCGTCGCGCACGCAAGCGTGATCTGCGGTGTCGGGCGTTCGTGGAAGACGCGCCTACATGACGCTCGTACTTCAATTCCGGGGCCGCACGCCGCGATCATGCTCACGGATCGGCCAGCCCCGAACGAGATGACGGAGAATGACGATGACCCGTACCAAAATTGCCGTTGCGGCTGCATTGCTGTCCGCAGCCGCCTTGATGCCGACATTTGCCCAGGCTCAGTTTTCGGAGCCTGCGGCCTATCAGGCCGCTCATCCTGACCGCGATGTGCTGAATGGCGGCCAGCTCACGCCCGCGGGGCGCGCGGCCCGTGGCGAGACAGCGGCGCCAACCGAAGCCTATGCGGCGTATCCGTCAGGCGCGACCCCGGCCGTTCGCCGGCGTCACCCCCGTCACCATCGTTGAGAAGGGACTAGACGATCTGCCTGGTGTCGGCGGGCTTCTGCAGGGCGCCAACCAGGATGCGCAGCGCTTCCGTCAATTCACACCTGTTCCGCGCCGCCCCTAGCGAGACGCGTGCCGCGTGCGGCGGTGTTCCGTCGACGATGAAGGCATCGGCAGCGACGACCGCCAGTCCATTCCGGAGCAAATGTGCGGCGACATCGGGTCGATCCTCGGGCAACCGCAGCCACAGATGATGCGCCGCGGGCTTGGCCAGGAACTGAAAGCCTTTCAGGGTGCGCTGCGCGAGCTGTTGTCGGCCGATCGCCTCGTTGCGGATGGCGGTGATGATCCGATCGGCAATCCCGTTTTCGATCCAATGCGTCACCAGCGCGACCATCAGCGGCGCCGGCATCTGCACGGTCGCCTGCAAATATGCACGCATCTGCTGCTGCGCGTCGCCGTCGGGCGTCACCAGATAGGCGACGCGTAGCGCCGGCGCGATGCATTTCGACAACGTGGTCGCAAGATAAGTCCGCTCCGGAATGAGGTTTGCGATCGGCGAGGCCGCGCGGTCGAGCAGGCCATAGGCGTCGTCCTCGATCAGGATCGTGTCGCTATCGCGGATGATCTTCGCGATAGTGGTGCGCCGCTCGGGCGAGAGCGTCGCGGTGGTCGGATTGTGCAGCGTCGGAATGAGATAGACGGCCTTCGGCTTGTGCGTGCGGCAGGCCTTTGCCAGTGCTTCGGGCAGGATGCCGCCGTCATCCATGGTAACGCCGACGAGCTTGATGCCGAGCCGCGCTGCCGCGGCCTTGATGCCGGGGAATGTCAGCGCTTCCGTCAGCACGATATCACCAGGCCGCGCAAGGTGTGCGAGCAGGTCGAAGAGGATCGTTTGCGCGCCGGGAAAGATCACCAGCCTGTCGGCTTGCGCATGCGGCACCCGCGAACGCATCCAGCGCGCGGCCACTTCGCGCTCATGCGCGCTGCCGCCGGGCGGCTGATAGTTGAGATAGGCCGTCAGGCCCGATTGCGCGCGGAGCGCTTCCATTCCGGCGATGATGCGCTCGTCGAGTTGAGCCTCCAGCGGATGCGGCGGCACGTTCATCGACAGGTCGATTGCGACGGGATGCGGCAGGTCGACCGCACGGCGCGCGCTGGTCTCCGACACGAACGAGCCCTGTCCGACCCGCGCCTCCATGATGCCGCGTCGCCGCGCCTCGGTGTAGGCACGCGTCACCGTGGTGAGGTCGATGCCCAGCGCCTTTGCCAGCGCGCGCTGGGTCGGCAATTGCTGGCCGCGCACCAGCCGGCCGGCGGCGATGTCGGCCTCCATGGCCTCGACGATGCGCTGATAGCGCGGGCCCGACAGCTCCGAGATTGTAGGGGTCCAATCCATGCAATATAGGCCCATATCCTTTGAATGTATGGATACAAGTTCTTATTGTATGGATCGACGAAAAGGAAGAGGTGTGGTCATGGCGACCGGTTCGATCTCGCTGGCGAAGGCAATGTGGCGCGGTTTCCGGGGCAAGTGCCCGAACTGCGGCGAGGGGCATCTGTTCGGTCGCTTCCTCAAGGTCGCACACGCTTGCGATCACTGCGGCGAGGAGCTGTATCACCAGCGTGCCGACGACTTCCCCGCCTATCTCGTGATCGTCGTGGTCGGCCATCTCGTGGTGCCCGCGATCCTCGCGGTCGAGACCGCCTATGCGCCGCCGGAGTGGTTGCAACTCGCGGTGTGGCTGCCGGTGACGCTGTTTGCTTCGCTGGCGCTGCTGCAGCCGACCAAGGGCGCCATCGTTGGCCTGCAATGGCAGGTCGGCATGCACGGTTTCGAGGCGGGCAAGCTGCGGCGCGAAGCTACCGGGCTTGAGCCTGTCCTTGTGAAGGTGGACTCGCGCGCCGCCTGAGCTGGCGGCGTTTACATCGCGGGCCCGGCCGCTACACTCCATCGTACCAACAGGAACGATGGAAACGCCGATGACCGCACGCGCGAAGACTTTTCTACTCTGTCACGGCGCATGGTCCGGCGGATGGGCGTGGAAGAAGATGCATCCGCTGATGGCCGAAGCCGGCCATCGTCTGATCACGCCGACCTACACCGGGCTTGGCGAGCGCGCCCATCTCGCCAGTCCCGCGGTCGATCTCGAGACGCACATCCAGGACATCCTCAACGTCATCAGGTTCGAGGACCTCAGCGACATCGTGCTGCTCGGCCACAGCTATGGCGGCATGGTCGCGACCGGTGTTGCTGACCGTGCACGCGAGCGGGTGACGCAGCTGATCTACCTCGATGCCTTCGTGCCGCGTGACGGTCAGTCGCTGTTCGACCTCAACGAAGCGGGCCGCGAACCGATGCGCAAGGCCGCGGCCTCCGGTGACGGCTATCGCATCCCGCCGAACCCGCCGCCCCCGGATACGCCGCAGGCCGATCTCGACTGGCTCTATGCGCGGCGCGTCAACATGCCGGTCAAATGCTTCGAGACGAGGCTGAAGCTTGCAAACGGCGAGCCGGCGATGCCGCGCAGCTATATCTATTGCACGCGCATTCCTCCGGGCGACGTGTTCGGGCAGTTCGCCGCGCGGACGAAGAGCGAGGAGGGCTGGCGCTATTTCGAGCTCGACGCCAGCCACGCGCCGAACGTCACCGCGCCGGCGGCGCTGATGGCGGTGCTGAACGAGATCGTCGCCTAGTTCGTCATTCCGGGGCTCGCGAAGCGAGAACCCGGAATCCATCGGGCGCTAGTGACGGTGGATGAATGGATTCCGGGTTCGTGCTGCGCACGCCCCGGAATGACAGAGTTGAAATGGTGAGGGGCCTGGCGCGTTTGCGCCAAGCCCCTCGTCGCAAGATATCAGCCGGCCTGTAAGCCGGGTTCTGTAGGGCACCACCCGCTTGCGCGAATGATACGTGACGGCCATTCCTCTGGGACCGTGTTTGCACACGGCCTCGAGCAACCTACCCGGACGGCGGGCCTGACATCGCCCCGCGGCGTTATCGCTTGCGCGAACAGCCCGCTACGCCGTCCCTATTCGGTTTTGCTCCCGGTGGGGTTTACCATGCCGGCTCCGTTGCCGGATCCGCGGTGCGCTCTTACCGCACCTTTTCACCCTTACCCTGCGAAGCCAGAAGGCGAAGCAGGGCGGTTCGTTCTCTGTGGCACTTTCCCTGGGGTCGCCCCCGCCGGACGTTATCCGGCACCGTATGTCAAGGGAGCCCGGACTTTCCTCCCCGGCGGCCTTTCGGCACTTGCCGGAGCGGCCGTCCGGCCGACTGACTGGTTACGCATGGAGCATTTGTGACGGTTCCGTCAAGCCGAGATCGCCGCGCACACGCGGTCCGAAATATTTTATCCTGAAGATGTCGTTTGCTGCGTGCCCCGTTCGACTGGATGTCGGCGACACAGCCGAACAACAGGAGTGAAGCGATGCAATATCTGCTGATGATCTACCAGAACGAGGCCGAGTACGCGAAGATCGACACGGGAACCAGCCAGAAGATGTCGGCGGAGTACGAGGCCTTCACGCAATCCATCATCCGGAACGGCAATTTCAAGGCCGGCGATCGGCTGCGGCCGACCACGACCGCGACCACGGTGCGCGTCCGCGACGGCAAGACGCTGACGACGGACGGTCCATTCGCGGAAACCCGCGAGCAGCTCGGCGGCTATTATCTGATCGAGGCCAAGGACCTTGATGCCGCGATCGAGATCGCCGCGCGGATTCCGAGCGCACGCGTCGGGTCGATCGAGGTGCGGCCGATCTGGCTCTACGACAAGTGAGCGTCGTCGGGGAATGACCCCTTCCGAGATCGACAAGATCTTCCGCGACGAGGCGGGGCGGGCGCTGGCCACGCTGATCCGCCTCGTCGGGGATTTCGATCTGGCCGAGGACGCGCTCCAGGATGCGTTCGCCGTCGCACTCGATCGCTGGACAGTGGGCGGAGTGCCGGACAATCCGCGCGCGTGGCTGGTCAATGTCGCCAGGCACAAGGTGATCGATCGCATCCGCCGCCAGGCCGTGTTCCGCGGCAAGCAGCAGGCGCTTGTGCACGAGCTCGAGCTGAACGCGCAAACGGCCGACGAGCCGCCCCTGATGCTCGACGACGACATGCTGCGGCTGATCTTCACCTGCTGCCATCCCGCGTTCGCGCCCGAGGTTCAGGTCGCGCTGACGCTGCGCACCGTCTGCGGCCTTTCCACCGCGCAGGTCGCGCGCGCCTTTCTCGTTGGCGAGGAGGCGATGGCGCAGCGCCTCGTCCGCGCCAAGCAGAAGATCAGGCTCGCCGGCATCCCCTACGAGGTGCCCGAGCGCGAGGCGCTCGCGGCGCGGCTCGACGGCGTGCTCGCGGTGATCTATCTTGTCTTCACGGAGGGCTATGTCGCGACGTCGGGCGCGGATCTGATGCGCCCGGATCTCGCGATCGAGGCGATCCGGCTCGCCCGCCTGCTCGACCGGCTGATGCCGGATCGCGGCGGCATCAAGGGCTTGCTCGCCCTGATGCTGCTGCACGATGCGCGCCGCGCCGGACGCGAGACTGCGGCCGGCGATATCGTGCTGCTCGAAGAGCAGGACCGCAAGCTGTGGCATCGCGTGCAGATCGAGGAGGGCTTGCGCCTGATCGACGATGCGCTGCGCATTCCCGGCCGGCCGCAGGCTTACGTCGTGCAGGCCGCGATCGCCGCGTTGCATGCCCGCGCGCCGAGCTTTGCTGAGACCGACTGGCCGCAGATCGCCGGGCTCTACGAAGTATTGCTGCGTATCGGTCCCTCTCCGGTGATCGAGCTCAACCACGCTGCCGCGCTGTCGATGGTCGATGGGCCGGCACGCGCGCTCGATCTCGTCGATGCGATCGTCGCGCGAGGCGGGCTCCGTGGCTACGAGCTGTTGCCCGCGGTGCGCGCGGATCTGTTGCGGCGGCTCGGCCGGAAAGAAGAGGCGCGCGAGGCGTATCAGACAGCGACTGCGGCGACGCAGCTCGAGCCGTTGCGGCGGCTGTATGCGCGGCGGGTGAGGGAGATGGGGTAGGGCGCTCGTGCCCCGGACGCAGCGCAGCGCCCCCGGCGATGCGAAGCATCGTCCGGTGCGGTGCGCTGCAGAGCCGGGGCCCATCTCACCGCAGAGGCTCGTGTTGCCGACTGGGTCCCGGCTCGCGCTTCGCGCGTCCGGGACACGAGAGTGGTGTAAGCCTTACCCTCACTTCGACGCGACCGGCGTGCCCTCGGCCGGCAGGCTCGCCAACAGCGCCTGCAATGTCGACAGCGTCGAGTGGTCGGCGACACCGTCGAGCCGCGCGGGACGGAAATGCCGCTGGAATGCGGTGACGACTTCCATCGTGGCGGCATCGTATTTGCCTGATAGCGGCACGCCGTAGCCGTACTTGGCGAGCGCCTGCTGCATGCTCAGCACCTCATCGCTGATGGTGCCGAGCATGAGGCTCTCGCCGCGCACGACCGGCGCAGGCGTCACCCAGTGACCGACCCCGGAATTGGCCAGCGAGTGCCACGGAAATTTCTCGCCGGGATCCTTCTTGCGCGCGGGCGCGACGTCGGAATGACCGAGCACCCGATGCGTCGGCACCTTGCGGCGGAGCATGATGCCGCGACACAGCGCGATCACGGCGGCGATCTGGCGCAGCGGATAGTCCGGGTAGCCCCAGTCATGGCCGCGATTGATGATCTCGATGCCGATCGAGCAGGAGTTGATGTCGTCTTCGCCGGCCCACGAGGAGACGCCGGCATGCCAGGCGCGCTTGGCCTCGGACACGCATTGCACGATGCGGCCGTCCTCCAGCACGACGTAATGCGCCGAGACTTCGGTGCCGGCCGTGCAGAGCCGCGCCAGCGCGCCCTCGACGTCGGGCATGCCGGTGTAGTGCAGCACGATCATGTCGGGCTGCCGGCCCTTGTTGCGCTCGCCATAGTTCGGGGAGGGGATGATGTCGGAGACGATCGAGGAATCCGGCTCGAACGTCCGCATGTTCGCCGCGGCCTTGGGAACCGGGAGAACACGTTGACGCTTCGAATCAGATCCAGATGGGGTGGACGAACCGGACGGCGGCATAGACAACTCAAGTCGGACGCGAATGGGCCAAGCCCTTCTCTTTACTATTCCTTTACCCTCCACCGCGCGCAATCGCGCGGCGCGGTTAACGGATGCATTTTCGCCGATGTGTGTGGATGAAGCATCACCGCCGCTTCACCTTTGCGACTTGTAACGAGCCGATCAACGCTTTCTTAACGCTAAGGGCCGTTACTGAGGGATGAAGAGCCGACCCGCGTCCGGAGGCGGCCAAAGCGTAATTTTGGCTCGAAATCCCATGGCTGCCCGACAAATTCCGCTGGGAACACTCGGTTTGCGGCCCGGGGCGACCGGGCTTGGTAACCATGCTGGACCGGGGCTTTGTCGTGGAACCGCCGCGACGCGGAATGATTCGAGGCGTTATGGGCTGGCACGCCCCCGATCTGGCCTGGTCGTTCGGCAGGTGTGGCGCATGAGCTCCACGCCTCATATTCCTGTGCTCGGCCGCGAGGCCATCGATCATCTCGCGCCGCGTGCCGACGGGATCTATGTCGACGCCACGTTCGGCGCCGGTGGTTATAGCCGCGCCATCCTCGACGTACCCGGAACCCGCCTGATCGCGATCGACCGCGACCGCACCGCGATCGCGGGCGGGGCCGATCTCGTCGCACGTTCCGCGGGCCGGCTGACGCTGGTCGAGGATCGCTTCTCTGATCTCGCCGAGGTCTGCGCGGCGCAAGGCGTGGACGCGGTGGACGGCGTCGTGATGGACGTCGGCGTGTCCTCGATGCAGCTCGACCAGGCCGGGCGCGGCTTCTCGTTCCGCCTCGACGGTCCGCTCGACATGCGGATGGGACAGTCGGGCCCGACCGCGGCCGACGTGGTCGCGCGTGCCGCCGAAGGCGATCTTGCCGACATCATCTATCAGTTCGGTGAAGAGCGGCAGTCGCGCCGCATCGCGCGTGCCATTGTGGCCGACCGGCAGGAAACGCCGTTCACGACCACGCGCGCGCTCGCCGACCTCATCGGCAGGATCGTGCGCTCCAAGCCCGGCGACATCCATCCCGCGACGCGGACCTTCCAGGCCCTGCGCATCTTCGTCAACGAAGAGCTCGAGGAACTGCGGACGGCGCTGGCCGCGGCCGAGCGTATCCTCAAGCCCGGCGGTCGCCTCGTGGTGGTCTCGTTCCATTCGCTGGAAGACCGCATCGTCAAGAATTTCCTGGCCGCGCGTTCGAAGACCGGCGGCGGCTCGCGGCACCTGCCGGAGGTGGCGCAGACCCCGCCGAGCTTCGAGTTGCTGACGCGGCGGCCTGTCGTCGCCGGCGACGAGGAAGTCGCGCATAATCCGCGCGCGCGTTCCGCAAAACTGCGCGCGGCCGAGCGGACCTCTGCGCCTGCGCATGAGGACGATGAGGCATCGTCCTGGCCAAAACTCTCCGACGTGATGAGGGGCGGCTAGCACATGCGCATCATCCACCTCCTCGTCATCGGCGCGCTGATCTTCGCTGCGGCCTATGTCTACCGGATCAAGATGGATTCCACGGCGCGCACCGAGAAGGTGCTGCGGCTGCATGCGGAGATCCGCGAGCAGCGCGACGCCATCGCCTCGCTGCGTTCCGAATGGGCCAAGCTCGATGCGCCGCTGCGCCTGCAAGGCCTGTCCGACCGGCATCTGCAGCTCAAGCCGGTCAACGGCACGCAATATGATTCGCTGAAGAACCTGCCGGAGCGCCCGCCGAGGATGTTCAGGCCGGGCGAGCCCGACCCGATCGGGGCCATGCTCAACACCATCGAAGCCGCAAGCGATCCTGACACAGTGACGGGCTCCGTGCCTCAGCCCGAGGACAATCAATGAGCGCTGCGACTCCGGCCAAACCCATAGAACCCTGGCGGCAGCGTCTGATCCGCAGCCTGCTCTACGGGCGCAATGTCGACCGCGCCGCGAAGGCGCGCGCGCGCGTTGGCCTCGCCATGCTCGCCTTCGCCTCGGTCTACGCCCTGATCGGCGGCCGGCTCGTGATGTTCGCGATCGGCGCTGACGCCCATGGCGCCCGCCGTGCCGCGGCGCAGGAAGTGGTGGCGACCGCGCGCCCTGATATCGTCGACCGCAACGGCGCGATCCTCGCGACCGACGTCAAGGCGGCGAGCCTGTTCGGCGAGCCGCGCCGCATCATCGACAAGGACGAGGCGATCGAGCTTCTCACCGCGACCGTGCCCGACCTCGACGAGGCCGAGGTGCGCGAGCGCCTGAGGACGCGCAAGGGCTTTGTCTGGCTCAAGCGCGAGGTCACGGCGCAGCAGCAGCAGGCCATCCACAAGCTCGGCATTCCCGGCATCGGCTTCCTGCGGGAGAACAAGCGCGTCTATCCGACGGGCAACGAGGTCGCCCACCTCATCGGTCTCGTCAATATCGACAACCAGGGCATCGCCGGCATCGAGAAATGGCTCGACAATCAAGGTCTCGCCGATCTCCATCGCGCCGGCTTCGCGACTGATCGCCTGCAAAAGCCGATCGAGCTCTCGGTCGATCTGCGCGTCGAGCATGCGCTACGCGACGAATTGCTGAAGGCCAAGGACAAGTTCCACGCGAAGGCCGCGTCGGGCATCGTGTCCAACGTCAAGACCGGCGAAATCGTCGCGATGGTCTCGCTTCCGGACTTTGATCCCAACAACCCGAAGGAAGCGCACGACCCCGACCGCATCAATCGCCTGACTACCGGCGTCTACGAGATGGGTTCGACCTTCAAGGCGTTCACGCTGGCGATGGCGCTGGATTCCGGCAAGATCAATTTGAACTCGATGTGGGACGCGCGCGGAAACCTGCACTACGGCAAATTCACCATCCACGACAGTCATCCGCTCGGGCGCTTCATCAACACCAAGGAAGTCTTCACCTACTCGTCCAACATCGGCGCGGCGCGGATCGCGCTCGGCCAGGGCGTGGAGGCACATAAGGCGTTCCTCGCCAAGATGGGCCAACTGACGCGGCTGCGCACCGAACTGCCGGAGAGTGCGGCACCGCTGATTCCGCGGCGCTGGAGCGAGCTTAACACGGTCACCGCGGCCTTCGGCCAAGGTCTGTCCGTGGCGCCGCTGCAAGCCGTGATGGGCATCAACGCACTGGTGAACGGCGGCTATTTGATTCCGCCGACCTTCATGAAGCGCAGCCCGGAGGAAGCCGCAGCGCTGGCCAAGCGCGTGGTCAAGACCGACACCAGCGACAAGATGCGATACCTGATGCGGCTCAACGCCGAGATCGGCACCGCCAAGACCGCCGACGTCAAGGGCTATTACGTCGGCGGCAAGACCGGCACGTCCGAGAAGGTCATCAACGGCCGCTATGCCAAGAAGCGCGTGCTCAACTCCTTCACCGCCATCCTGCCCTGCGACGACCCGAAGTATCACGTCCTCATCATGCTCGACGAGCCGCAGGCGCTGCCGGAAACCCATGGTTTCATCACCTCGGGCTGGAACGCTGTGCCCACCGGCGGCAAGGTGATCGAGCGGATCGCGCCGCTTCTGGGCGTCGAGCCACGGTTCGACCTGCCGCCTGCGGACCGCCTTATTCTTGCAGCATCCAGGACAACCCAGTAATCAACGGGGGTGGCCATCGCCGCGGTTGAGTCGGGATTTTCCACCCAGATTCGGCTTTCCGGCATGGCATTGTCGACTGGAAGACCATGAAGCTGTCCGCCCTGCTAGGCAATGATGCCGCGATCGAGCCCGCCGCCGCGGCGCTCGACGTCACCGGCCTTGCGCTCGACAGCCGCGTGGTCAAGCCGGGCGATCTCTTCTTCGCGCTCGCAGGCAGCAAGACCGATGGTGCGCGCTTCATCGACGCGGCGATTGCCGCAGGTGCGGTCGCCGTCGTCGGCGACCATGCTCCTGACGGCAGCAAGGTGCCGTTCATCGCCGTCGCCAATCCGCGCCGCGCGCTGGCGCTGGCTGCGGCGACCTTTTTTCCCGCCCAGCCCGCGACCATCGCGGCCGTCACCGGCACCAGCGGCAAAACCTCGGTTGCCGCCTTCACGCGCCAGATCTGGGAACGGCTGGGGCATGTTTCCGCCAGCATCGGCACTATCGGCCTGGTCTCGCCCAAGCGCACCGTTTACGGCTCGCTGACGACGCCGGACCCGATCGCGCTGCACCGGCAGATCGACCAAATCGCGCGCGAAGGCGTCACGCATCTCGCCTTCGAGGCGTCCTCGCATGGGCTCGATCAATACCGGCTCGACGGCGTGCGCGTCTCTGCCGGCGGCTTCACCAATCTGTCGCGCGACCACATGGATTACCATCCGACCGTCGCGCACTATCTTGCGGCAAAGCTGCGCCTGTTTCGGGAACTCGTCGCCCCGGGCGGCGCGGCCGTCATCTCGGCCGATCATGATTGCTCGGCGGAGGCGATCGCTGCGGCAAAGTCGCGCGGCCTGTGCGTGATGACGGTCGGCCGCAACGGTGACGGGGCGGGCGAGGGTATCCGTCTCGTCGAAGCCGTGGTCGAAGGATTCTCGCAAAAGCTGACGCTCGAGCATCGCGGCAAGCGCCATGCGATCCGGCTGCCGCTGGTCGGCGAATTCCAGATCGAGAACGCTCTGGTGTCGGCTGGCCTTGCGATCGGCACCGGCAGCGACGCCGCCAATGTGTTCGCGAGCCTGGAGCATCTCGAAGGTGCCAAGGGGCGGCTCGAACGCGTCGGTGAGCGCAACGGCGCGCCGATCTTCGTCGACTACGCCCACAAGCCCGACGCGCTGGCCAAGGCGCTGCAGGCGCTGCGACCTTATGCCAGGCGCAGGCTGGTCGTCGTGTTCGGCGCCGGCGGCGACCGTGATGCCGGCAAGCGTGCGATCATGGGCGCGATCGCGGCCGAGAACGCCGACGGAATCATCATCACCGACGACAATCCGCGCAGCGAGAAGCCGGAAGCGATCCGCGCCGCGATCCTTGCCACAGCGAAGGGCGCCCGCGAGATCGGCGACCGTGCCGCGGCCATCCGTGCCGCGATCGAGGACTTGCAGGAGGGCGACGCGCTGCTCGTCGCCGGCAAGGGTCACGAGACCGGGCAGATCGTCGGTGGCGAGACTTTGCCCTTCAGTGATCACGAGGCGGTTGCCGCCGCATTAGCGTCGAGGGTTGCATGAGCGCGCCGATATGGACGGTTGCCGAGGTGGCGCGCGCACTGGGCGCGGACGGATCGTTCCCGGACACGTCGATCGATTTCGTCACGCAGGACAGCCGGCTGGTGAAGCCGGGCAGCCTGTTCGTGGCGCTGAGCGGCACGCCGAGCGGTGGTTTCGTCTCGGCTTTCGCCAGCGCACGCGACGGCTGGGAGTTCGCGGACAAGGCCGAGGCTTCGGGTGCGGTCGCGATGATCGTGCCGCACGAAATCAAGGGCATCCGCATTCCGCAGATCGTCGTCAAGGATACGCTGATCGACGGCCTCTGGGGCCTTGCACGGGCCGCGCGTGCGCGCTTCAACGGGCCGGTGATCGGCCTCACCGGCAGCGCGGGCAAGACCAGCACCAAGGAATTCCTCGCGGCCTATCCGAACGCCTATGCCAGCCCCTCGAGCTTCAACAATTTCTGGGGCGTGCCGCTGACGCTGTGCAATGCCAGGCCTGACGCCAGCCTCTGGGTCGTCGAGATGGGCATGAACCAGAAGGGCGAGATCGCACGGCTCAGTGAGTTGACGCGCCCGACGGTGGCGCTCGTCGTCAACGTCCAGCCCGTGCATCTGGAAAAGCTCGGCTCGCTCGAAGCCATCAGGCACGAGAAGGTGTCGATCGCGCTCGGCCTGCCCGAGGGCGGGGTGCTGGTGCTGCCCGCCGGGCTCAAGGCCTCGGAATGGAAGGGCAAGGTCGTGCGCTTTGGCGAACACGCCGAGGTGCATGAGGTCGCGCACGCGCCGCATGGCGAGAGCTGGCAGATCGTGGCGATGATCGGCAAGAAGGAGCTCGCCTTCAGCCTGACGCCGGGCGCGCCGCATCGCGTGCAGAATGCGCTGGCTGCGCTTGCCGCGATCCGTGCGGCCCATCTCGATCCTGCGACGCTCGCGATCAAGCTCGATCGGGTCGGCATCATGACCGGGCGCGGCGTCGAGCAGGCGATCGGCGGTATCACCGTGATCGACGACAGTTTCAACGGCAATCCAGCCAGCGTTGCTGCGGCGCTGCAAAGCCTCCAGGCGCGCAACATCACCGGCGGGCGCCGCATTGCGGTGCTCGGCGACATGCTGGAGCTCGGCAATGATGCGCCAAATTATCACACCGCGCTTCTCAGGCATCTCGACGGGATCGACGCCGTCTACTGCGTCGGCCCCCTGATGCGCCACCTCTACGATGTGCTGCCGGCCGGCAAGGGCCTCGGCTGGCACGACGATCCCGCCACGCTGAAGCCGGGCGAGGTCGCGAGCCTGCTGAAGGCGGGCGATGTCGTGGTTGTCAAGGGCAGCAAGAAGATGTTCTGGGTCAACAAGTTTGTGCCGGGCCTGGTGGCCGCCTTGCAGGCAAAGGCGTAAACTGCTTGGAAGGCGCCGTTCCCGAATCCCACCTTTGCGGCGCGAAGCCGTCCGGTTTCCCGAGGTCGCGCGGCCCATGATGAAGAACAGCGAATGCGCATGAGGTACGTTACGACCATGATCAACGCCAAGATCGTGCGTGCAAAGCGCCATAGGACCGACTGAATGTTTTACTGGCTGATCGACCTCTCCAATACATTTTCGGGCTTCGGTGCCGTTCGCACCTTCCTGAACGTCTTCCGCTACATCACCTTCCGCACCGGCGGCGCCGTCGTCACCGGCGCGCTGTTCGTGTTCCTGTTCGGGCCCTGGATCATCGATCATTTGCGCATCCGCCAGGGCAAGGGCCAGCCGATCCGCACCGACGGTCCGCAATCGCATCTCGCCAAGAAGGGCACGCCCACGATGGGCGGGCTGATGATCCTGTCCGGCCTCACGGTCGGCACCGTGCTGTGGGCCAATCCGCTCAATCCCTATGTCTGGATCGTGCTGGCGGTGACGCTCGGCTTCGGCTTCGTCGGCTTCTATGACGATTACCTCAAGGTGACCAAGCAGACCACGACCGGGTTCGGCAGCAAGCTGCGCCTCTTGATCGAGGCGGCGATCGCGCTGGTGGCCTGCTACGCGCTGGTGCGGCTGAACCGCGATCCCGCCTCGACCGCGCTGACGATTCCCTTCCTCAAAGACACCGTGCTGCATTTCGGCTGGTTCTTCGTCATCTTCGGTGCCTTCGTCATCGTCGGCTCCGGCAACGCGGTGAATCTCACCGACGGTCTCGACGGCCTCGCCATCGTGCCGGTGATGATCGCGACCGCGAGTTTTGCGATGATCGCCTATCTCGCCGGCAACGCCGTGTTCGCCGAATATCTCCAGATCAAATATGTCGCCGGTACCGGCGAGCTCGCGGTGCTCTGCGGTGCGCTATTGGGTGCCGGCCTCGGCTTCCTCTGGTTCAATGCACCGCCGGCCTCCATCTTCATGGGCGACACCGGCTCACTCGCGCTTGGCGGCATGCTGGGTGCGATCGCGGTGGCGGTGAAGCACGAGATCGTGCTCGCGGTGATCGGCGGCCTGTTCGTGCTGGAGGCGGTCTCCGTCATCGTGCAGGTGGTGTCGTTCAAGCTGACGGGCAAACGCATCTTCCGGATGGCGCCGATCCATCACCATTTCGAGCAGCTCGGCTGGACCGAACCGCAGATCGTGATCCGCTTCTGGATCATCTCGGTGATGCTGGCACTCGCCGGCCTGTCCACGCTGAAGCTGCGGTGATCGCTCGATGATCCCCGTCACCTCCTTCGCCGGCAAGACGGTCGCGGTGTTCGGTCTCGGCGGCTCGGGGCTTGCCTCCTGCCACGCGCTGAAGGCCGGCGGTGCCGAGGTGATCGCGGCCGACGACAATGCCGAGAACGTCGCCAAGGCCGCGCAGGCCGGGTTCATCACGGCGGATTTGCGCAACGTGTCCTGGGCGAATTTTGCCGCGCTCGTTCTCGCGCCCGGCGTGCCTCTGACCCATCCGGTGCCGCATTGGAGCGTGCTGAAGGCGCGCGAGGCAGGCTGCGAGGTGATCGGCGACATCGAGCTGTTCTGCCGCGAGCGTCGCCGTCATGCACCGAACGCGCCGTTCGTCGCCATCACCGGCACCAACGGCAAGTCGACCACGACGGCGCTGATCGCGCATCTCACCAAGGTCGCCGGCTACGACACCCAGATGGGCGGCAATATCGGCACCGCGATCCTGTCGCTGGAGCCGCCGCGCATGGGCCGCGTCCACGTCATCGAGATGTCGTCCTACCAGATCGACCTCACGCCCTCGCTCGATCCCTCCGTCGGCATCCTGCTCAATGTCAGCGAAGACCATATCGACCGCCACGGCACCATCGAACATTATGCCGCGGTGAAGGAGCGCCTCGTCGCGGGCGTGCAGGACGGCGGCACCGCGATCGTCGGCGTCGACGATGGCTTCTGTCGCGACATTGCCGACCGGCTCGACCGGGCCGGCAAGACCGTGGTGCGCATCTCCGTCAAGAACCCGCTGGCCTCAGGCATCCATGTCGAGCACGGCAATATCGTGCGCACTGCGGGCGGCGCGCGCAGCGAGATCGCCGCGCTCGGCGGCATCGGCTCGCTGCGCGGCCAGCACAACGCGCAGAACGCAGCCTGCGCCGCCGCAGCCGCGCTCGCGATGGGCATCAGCCGCGATGTGCTCCAGAACGGCCTGCGCAGCTTCCCCGGCCTCGCGCACCGCATGGAGCAGGTCGGCCGCCGCGGCAATGTGCTGTTCGTCAACGATTCCAAGGGCACCAACGCCGATGCCACCGCGCATGCGCTGTCGTCCTTTGCGGACATCTTCTGGATCGCCGGCGGCAAGCCCAAGGCGGGCGGTATTACGAGCCTCACGGGTTTCTTCCCGCGTATCCGAAAAGCCTATCTGATCGGCGAGGCCGCGCAGGAGTTTTCGGGCACGCTGGGCACGGTCGCGCACGAGATCAGCCAGACCCTTGACGTCGCCGTCGAACACGCCGCGCGCGATGCGGAAGCCGCGGGCCTCACTGACGCCGTCGTGCTGCTGTCGCCGGCCTGCGCCTCCTTCGACCAGTACCGCAATTTCGAGATCCGCGGCACCAAGTTCCGCGAGCTGGTGCAGGCGCTGTCGGGCGTGAAGCCGGTGGTGTGAGGCGGAAAGGCCTACCTTCGGTCTTAAACTTTGAGATGATTGCTATTTTTGAGAATTTTGTTTCTAAAGTGCACGCGGTGGTAGTCGTCCATCCGAGGTGGGCATGCAGAGGAACGGCCGGCATAGGTTGCCAACTCAACGCCTAGACATCGAGGAAATCCGGCGCGTACCTATTTTAACTGTCGCTGCTGATTTCGGGATTCGTCTGCGGCGTGGCGTCGCGAATTGTCCCTTTCCCGATCATCGCGACTCAGATCCTTCCTTCCACCTGTATGTAAAGACGAACACATGGAAGTGTTACGGATGTGGCCGAGGCGGCTCAGTAATCGATCTCACGATGAACGTGAACAATTGGAATTTCCTTACGGCCTCCAAATGGCTACGGGATAGGTACGTCGGTGGATTGCCCACTCGGCTTCCGAAGCGAACCATAGTACAGGAGCCAAAACCCAAGGACGCGGTGCAATCAGACTATTCTGCAGACGCGGAGGTGTACGACTGGATAGTTCAGCAAAGCCCTCTACTCGAATCCGGTCGAAATTATCTGCTCGGCCGGAGAATTGGCGACGCAACCATTCGCGCGTTCCAGGTGGGGCAGATTGGTGACGCCACAGAGCTGATGATCGAAGCCCAGAAATATTTCGGCATTGAACGTCTGCACAAGTGTGGAATGTTGGTAGGGAGGACCCATGCGAGACTCGTCTTTCCATCTGGCTATTTGGTATTTCCATTTTTAGACGGCGGCGCATGCAGATATCTGCAGGCACGTGCTCTAGGTAGCCCCCCACCAAAGGTCCGGCGATGGATCGTTCTCAGCGGGCTGAGGCCGCCGATTTATAATGTTGATGTGCTTCGTCGGGCCGGCAATGTCTTTCTATGCGAGGGGGTGACGGATGTTTTGTCCGCGTACGAACTTAACCGTCCCGCATTCGCTTTACTGGGCGCTGGTGCTCAAATGCCCCCGGATTGTATCGAGCTGCTAAGGAATCGAACTGTTTGCATCTTGTCGGATAACGATCGAGCCGGCAGATCGATGGGACAGCGTTTACTAGAGCAGCTTTCAAGGCTGGGAATCGACGTAGTCGTTCAGAAGTGGCCTGCGGGCATAAAGGACGTGAGCGACCATCTCATTCTTTCGCGAAAATAATGGTGGCTTTTTTGCGCTTCATTGATCTTGTTCTGCTGCCTGAGAATTTGATTTGGGCCTGGCGAAAGGCCAGGCATTTATATCAGGCTTCCGATGCGCTCCATGACCAGGCGGAGGTTGCTGCTTTCGAGTTGAATCTGGATGCTGAGCTTGGGCGAATGTCGCGCGAAATCCGACAGGGGAAGTTCCGCACGACTCCGATACGTCTTTTGCCTCAGCCCAAGCGGCCCGACTCTGACGGTAAGCCTCGAATGCGCCAGAGCTTTCAACTCGCTGTTCGCGATCAAGTGGCTTGGATCGCGATTGTAAATGTAATCGGACCAAGCTTGGATCGGTTGATGCCGTCTTGGAGCTACGGTCATCGCTTGTATCGTTCTGCGTGGTACGACAATTCTGACAGCGTTCACCATCACCTACGCATAGGACCGTATCGGCATACGACCTCAAATTTGTATAGGAAATTCAAGCACAGTTGGCCGCTCTTCAGGCGTCATGTTTCGCTCACCGCGAGAAAGATGGCCACCGGTTCAATCAATGTTGATGAACTCGATCAAGGGGATCAACAAGCGCTATATCACGCGATCGAGTTTTCTAAAGTTACGGATCGATTGTCGTACCTTGAAGACAACTTCTGGAATTTTCGTGGGTTGGAACGAGCAGGGGCAAACCTGTACTATGCGTCGTTTGACCTGGAGAAATTTTATCCCTCGATCCGGCTAGCGTCGATCTCGGCGGTGCTAGATCGATATCTCCCGGAATTCTCATCAGATAGCGATTTTAGGACTTTCGTCGAGAGAATGTTGCAGTTTGAGGTCCGGACCGATGGCCTCTCAGATTCAATGAAAGCGGCAGTCGATCCGCCGACGCTCTCCGGCCAGTTTTCGGGGCTGCCGACTGGTCTAATGGTTGCGGGATTTTTGGCCAACGTCGCTCTGCTTCCCGTTGACCACGATGTGGAGACCGACGTCTCGGCTAAGAGAGATTTTGCGCAGTTCCGGTTCGTGGATGACCATTCAATTCTGGCGTTCAGTTTTGAAACGCTAGTCGAGAGAATCGAGGCCTATCGCGATCTTCTGATCCGTCATGGAGTGGGTGCGCAGATTGCTCGCGACAAGTACGATCCTCCCGGCCTATCGAACATTGTCGGTACTTCGAGTGTAGGGCCTGAAGCAAGATCGAGCAGCTACAATGAGGTTAGGAAAGATTGCGAGATAGACGGGCGTCGACCCAACAAGCTTCTTACTCGAACGCTGGCCCAGGTGTCGTTGCTCGCAGCAGCAGATTTCGACACTTTATCGGACGACGTAAAGCTTCAACGCTTGGAGCAATTGGAGTGGCTATTGCTCGCAAATATTCCGGAGAGAGAGGTCAGAGCGGACACACGAGCAGCATTTGCCGCGGGTCGAATTACGGCCCTGGCTCCGGCAATATTCCACACCAGCCCTGAGCTCGTGGAGGCGCTTAGGGCGCAAATGGCTCCCAGAAAAGAGGGCCCGGGACCTGAGCAGTCTTCCATGGGCTTTCCAATTGCCGTTCACGTCTATTCGACAAGCGATGAGGAGCGTTGGAAGAAGCATTGTCGGCACTACTTTTCCTTGCTTTTCCAAGCGTTCGCCGAACACCCGGATAAGGTGCGTCTGCTGATCCGGTTGCTCGAATACGGAAAAGCCACGGGCTATGATGTGTTCTCTTCTCTTGGCCAGTGGATGGAAGAGCATGCAACCGGGGCGAACTATCTGCTTAAACGCTACCTTAGCGCCTTAACGCTGCACGCAATTTCCAAGCTCGTTGTTGTCGCTGGTAGCGACTTGACTAGGCCCGATCTCTTGCAGCGGCAAATCCGAGCTGCTCAGGAATTTCTCGACTCTATTCTAAAATTCAAGATCGATCTGTTTGTCGATCAAGTTGGCGTACTTTCGCGACATCCAGAGTTTTTTCAGCTTGACGCGTTACGCTGCTTTCAAGCCGGCCTTAGATCTGCAGCAGCGGTGACTGCCGGAGTAGATAGTGTCCGAAGTCAAGAGCTTGATCGCTTGGCCGATCGAGTAATGGGGCTAGGTTGGGGGAGCGCATCAATTCTCTGGCGTAAGGAAACTGGCTATCCCATCGGTGTTTGGGTTCATTGGGGTCAATCATTTCTAGCAACGAGGTCAAACGATCCCAGCCCTGTATGGGCCGCGGCAGCCGGCTCGCACGACCCCGCCGATCGCTCTGATTGGAGTAGCCTGCGTCGATTTCCGACGCATTTAACCCGCCAAGGGTGGGCCGCTCTTGAGCAGAACCCGCGCTTAATAAACGATGATGATTCAGGCTGGTTGCTCGATGCAGCGCGGGCTAATCAAAAGGCTTTCGAGGCGTTAAGATCAGACACAAAGCCGTTTAGGCAGGTCAGAAGAGCGTTAGCTGGAGCGCCAAAAGGCTATGCAACGTTGGGCCAATGGGTCGGATTCACAGCTACATTGAATGGGAATGACCCGCGGGCCGGCGAATGGACTGCCTTGGAAATAGTTCGGCAGATGACCGAGCCGCTGCTTGAGGCTTTCGCTTCAGTCGAGCGACTGGAAGTGGTTCACCCCGAGAACATCCTGGTGCCGTTGGATTGGTTCGGTCAACACCCAACGGCGCGTCAATCTGAGCAAATTTGGACTTGGCAAAGCTGGCGGGCGCAGGTGAGACGTTCAAAGGTGCGCCTCTCGAACGGTCGCATCGATGATTTTAGATTGCATCCTTCCTCAAGCGCCGAGAGTAGGGGGTTCTTGCGCGTGAGAGGTGTCGCCCAGATTCTTTGGGGTCTGCTCAGGCAGAGTTTTGTATTCCCTGCAATTTGGAACATTCGAGGTGAGGAACGAGCAACGATAACTCTCGTCAGGTCTGAGCTTGAGGACCTGCGCATTTCGTCGATCACCTTAGCAATTCTGGAGGCAACTCTTGGCGTGCGCAATAAAGAGACGCTGCTGATGCCGATATTTCCGACTTTGTTTGGCGGTCTTCAAGCAAATGACACGCTGCTCGATCCTCCCATGATCCGAACAATCAACGATTTCGACAGGGCTTTGCGCCTTGGGCAGAGAGTGCTGGAAGATCGGCAAGTGACCGTATTAAACCATCATCCAAGGCAGCTAATACCTGCGAATATAGGCCAGTTGGCGCAATCGACATTTTCGGTGATCGAAGAGGAAGACGAGCCATGAGCGTCGACGCGACCGTTATGGCAGAATGGCTTCGCATAGGACTAATTCAGACTTCACTCGATTCGAATGCGGCTTGGATCTCTGGGCCAAAGATGACGCAAGCTGAAGAGGATCAAGCGATAGCTGAAATCAAGAGATTTATTGCGGGTTTCAAGCAAACCCAGCCAGTTCCGGACATTATATTACTACCAGAGCTCGCTGTTCCCCGAGGTTTCGTCCCGACTCTTCGTAGAATGGCAAAGTCAATGTCGAGCATCATCATTGCGGGCTTGGATTATCGTCAGTCATCCCAAGGACATATTTCGACGGCGGCAAACGAGGCCATCATCATTGTTCCCGATAGATGGAAAGATAAGAAGATATCTGCGACGACGACGGCTCGATACATAGGCAAGACATTTTGCTCGAACCAAGAAGGAAAATATCTCGCCGGGCAAGGATTTGACTTTCAGGGAGATCGATCAGTCTGGATTTTTGATGGTGGCGAGGTGGGGCGATTTGGGGTGGCGATTTGCTACGACTTTCTCGACCTTGAACGGGTGGCTGCGTATCGAGAGCAGATACAGCATCTGTTTATTCTCGCGTACAACAGAGATACGAATTCTTTCGAGCATGCGGCCGAGGCTTTGTCGCGGATGATCTTTTGCAACGTTGTCGTCTGCAACACAGGCTACTTCGGGGGATCTTTAGCTGTATCGCCGTATTATCGGCCTCAACAGCGAACAATATATCAGCATTGCGGCGCGGGGCTGGTTACCTCGCAGGTCATAGAGCTGCCCGTAAGAAATTTGTGGGAGCATCAGCAAGGCAAGGGTGCGTTGACGGATTTTCCCGCTGGTAAGGAGCCGATGTTCAAAGGTTTGCCCGCTGGCTATCAGGCAAGCCCACCTTTATTTATCAAGCCTGCTTCTGTTTGACGTCGCCTTGACGATCCCCATTGATTTGACGGTCTTCTTAGTTTCCTTAACCCTCCGGTAACCAACCTCGGCGACCAATGGACGGACCTCTGTCCGAAAGCGGCCGCCCATGCTCTCCCGTGAAGAACGCACCCCCTTTTCCGAGTGGTGGTGGACCGTCGACAAGCCGCTGATGGGCGCCATCCTGGCCCTGATGCTGACCGGCGTGATCCTGTCGCTGGCGGCGAGCCCGCCGGTTGCGACCCGCATCGGGCTCGATCCGTTCCACTTCTTCAGCCGCCACGTGATGTTCCTTCTCCCGTCCTGCCTGGTGCTGCTCGGGGTCTCCTTCCTGTCGCCGCGGTCGATCCGCCGCTCGGCGCTGATCATCTTCGCGGCCAGCATCATCCTGATCGTGCTGACGCTCGCGATCGGCCCCGAGGTGAAGGGCTCGCGGCGCTGGATCACGCTGCTCGGCGTCAACATCCAGGCCTCCGAAATCGCAAAACCGTCCTTCGTCGTGATCGCCGCCTGGCTGTTTGCGGAATCGACCAAGCGGCCGGAGATGCCGGCGACCACGATGGCTTTGGTGCTGCTCTTGATGCTGGTCTCGCTGCTGGTGATGGAGCCGGACTTCGGCCAGACCATGCTGATCCTGATGGTGTGGGGCTCGCTGTTCTTCATCGCGGGTATGCGCATGATCTGGGTGTTCGGTCTCGCAGGTCTCGGCGCCGCCGGCCTGTTCAGCGCCTATCTGTTCGTCCCGCACGTGGCGGGGCGCATCAAGCGCTTCATGAACCCGGCCTCCGGCGACACCTTCCAGGTCGATACCGCCATGGAGGCCTTCTACAACGGCGGCTGGTTTGGGCTCGGGCCGGGCGAGGGCATTGCAAAACGCAGCCTGCCGGACAGCCATACCGACTTCGTGTTCGCGGTGGCCGCCGAAGAGTTCGGCATCATCCTGTGCCTGGCCATGCTGGCGCTGTTCGCCTTCGTCGTGATCCGGACGCTGTCGCGCGCCTATGCCAATGAAGACATGTTCTCGCGCTTTGCCGCATCGGGGCTTGCGATTCTGTTCGGCGTGCAGGCGGCGATCAACATGTCCGTGAACCTGCAACTGATCCCCGCCAAGGGCATGACGCTGCCCTTCATCTCCTACGGCGGCTCCTCGATCGTGTCGCTTGCCTATGGTGTCGGCATGATGCTGGCGCTGACACGGCTGCGCCCGCGCACCGAGGTCGAGGCCAGCGGCCACGCCGAGGCGATGCGCAGTTACGCGTGACGTCTCGTGTCCCGGACAAGCGAAGCGCAGATCCGGGACCCAGAATGCCGCAAACATCCGCAGAAGGAATGGGCCCCGGTTCAGCAGCGCACTACACCGCGAAGGGCGGCGCACCTGCGCTGCGCCCGGGGCACGAGTGCCATCGTGCTTGGCTCGCAATGACGGGAAAGACCTTGTAAAAGGCCCATCCATGGACACTTCCTCCCCCCTGATTCTTCTCGCCGCGGGCGGCACCGGCGGCCATCTGTTTCCGGCCGAGGCGCTTGGCGTCGAATTGATCCGCCGCGGCTTTCGGGTTCGCCTCGTCACGGATGAGCGCGCGTTGCGCTACAGCGGGCTGTTCAGCAAGGACATGATCGACGTTGTCTCGAGCGAGACCGCGCGCGGCCGCAATCCGTTCCAGCTCGCCTATGCCGGGCTCACGCTCGCCGCCGGCACGCTGTCCGCCTACGCGCTGATCAAGCGCCTGAAGCCCGTCGCCGTCGTCGGCTTCGGCGGCTATCCGACGCTACCGCCGCTGGTCGCGGCGAAGTTCGCCGGTGTGCCCGGCATCATCCACGATGCCAACGCCGTGCTCGGCCGCGCCAACCGGTTCCTGTCGAGCCGCGTGCGCGCCATCGCGACGTCCTTGCCCGGCGTGCTCGACCGCGATCCGGCGCTCTCGGCTAAGACCACCACGGTCGGCACGCCGATGCGGCCCGCGGTTCTCTCTGCTGCCGCTGTACCCTATGCCGCACCCGAGGTGAACGGACCGCTGCGTCTGCTCGTCGTCGGCGGCAGCCAGGGCGCGCGCATCATGGCCGACATCGTGCCGGATACCATCGAGCGGCTCGAGCCCGCGCTGTGGGGCCGGCTGATCCTGACCCAGCAGGTGCGCGACGAGGACATGGCGCGGGTGCGGGCGGTCTACGACAGGCTCAAGATCAAGGTGGAGCTTGCGCCGTTCTTCACCGATCTGCCGGCGCGGCTCGCTGCCAATCATCTCGTGGTATCGCGCTCCGGCGCCGGCACGGTGGCCGAGCTCGCCGCGATCGGCCGGCCCTCGATCCTGGTGCCGCTGCCCGGTTCGATCGATCAGGATCAGTTCGCCAATGCCGGCGTGCTGGTCAAGGTCGACGGCGCGATCCGCATCCCGCAGACCGAGTTCACACCCAATCGTCTCGCCGCCGAGATCTCCGCGTTCGCCGCCGAGCCTGCGCGCCTTGCCGCCATGGCCGCGGCCGCCCGCAGTGCCGGCCGGCTCGATGCGGCCGAGCGGCTCGCCGATCTCGTGGTCAAGGTCGCGGGAATCTGACGCGAAAAAGCCCTTGTCTTGGCCTCTCAAAGCGGGGCATCCAGTGGGAAGGGCACGTGGCTGATTTGGCTGCGACCTTCGCCAGATGCCGCCTCTGCAAGGCGGCGAGGTCAGGGAACAGAGCATGAGACTGCCGCGTGAGATCGGACCCATCCACTTCGTCGGGATCGGCGGGATCGGCATGAGCGGCATCGCCGAGGTGCTGGTCAATCTCGGCTATGCCGTGCAGGGCTCGGACGCCTCCGACAATTACAATCTCGACCGTCTGCGCAAGAAGGGCGCGAAGGTGTCGGTCGGCCACAAGGCCGAGAATGTCGACGGCGCCGAGGTCGTCGTGGTCTCCACCGCGATCAAGCGTGACAATCCGGAACTGGTGGCGGCGCGCGAGCGCCGCATTCCCGTGGTGCGCCGTGCCGAGATGCTGGCCGAGCTGATGCGGCTGAAGAGCTGCGTCGCCATTGCCGGCACGCACGGCAAGACCACGACGACCACGATGGTCGCAACGCTGCTCGATGCCGGCGGCCTCGATCCGACCGTCATCAATGGCGGCATCATCAACGCCTACGGCTCCAACGCGCGGCTTGGTGCCGGTGACTGGATGGTGGTGGAGGCCGACGAGAGCGACGGCACATTCCTGAAGCTGCCGACCGATGTCGCGATCGTCACCAATGTCGACCCCGAGCATCTCGACCATTTCAAGACCTTCGAGGCCGTGCAGGACGCGTTCCGCCATTTCGTCGAGAACCTGCCGTTCTACGGCTTTGCCGTGATGTGCATCGATCATCCCGTGGTGCAGAGCCTCGTCGGAAAGATCGAGGATCGCCGCATCATCACCTATGGCGAGAATCCGCAGGCCGATGCGCGGCTGGTCGATCTCACCGCGGGCGGCGGCGGCTCGAAGTTCAAGGTCGTGATCCGCGATCGAAAGGCCGGGACCACGCATGAGATCGCCGATCTCGCGTTGCCGATGCCGGGCCGGCACAACGCCTCGAACGCGACGGCGGCGATTGCAGTCGCGCATACGCTCGGCGTGTCGGACGAAGCGATCCGCAAGGCGATGGCCGGCTTCGGCGGCGTCAAGCGCCGCTTCACCAAGACCGGCGAATGGAACGGCGTTACCGTCATCGACGATTACGGCCATCACCCCGTGGAGATCGCGGCCGTGCTCAAGGCGGCGCGCGATTCCTACACCGGCAAGGTGATCGCCGTGGTGCAGCCGCATCGCTATACCCGCCTGCAATCGCTGTTCGAGGAATTCTGCACCTGCTTCAACGACGCCGACGCGGTCGTCGTTGCCGACGTCTATGCCGCCGGCGAAGCGCCGATCGAGGGCATCGACCGCGATCATTTCGTCGAAGGCCTGCGCGCCCACGGGCATCGCGAGGTGGTGCCGCTGCCCAATGCCGGCGAGCTGGCCAAGATCGTCCACGGCATCGCCAGGAGCGGCGATCTCGTGGTGTGCCTCGGCGCGGGCAATATCACGCAATGGGCGTACGCGCTGCCGGACCAGTTGAAGGCGCTGGAGTGAGCATGCCGATGAACGGCCTGCAGCCCGCACGGCAAACTGCGCTCCCTCCCCCCTTGTGGGTGAGGGCGGGGGAGAGGGGTAGCCACAAACTCCGATCTTGCTTGGGGCTACCCCCCTCCCTGCCCCTTCCCCACAAGGGGGGAGGGAACGGAGAAAGCTTTCGTCCCTCACATGAGGTGACGTGGTGACCTTTCCCGACATCACCCCCTCTCTCAAGGCCGCGATGCCTGAACTTCGCGGGCGGCTGCTGGCCAACCAGTCGCTGGCCGAGCTCACCTGGTTTCGCGTCGGTGGTCCGGCGCAGGTGCTGTTCACGCCGGCGGATGAGGACGATCTCGCTTATTTCCTTGCGCGTCTCGCGCCCGAAATCCCTGTCCATGTCGTCGGCGTCGGCTCCAACCTCATCGTCCGCGACGGCGGCATTGCGGGCGTCGTGATCCGGCTTGCGCCGCGTGCCTTTGGTGAGGCGAGTGCGAGCGGCGATGTCGTCACCGCAGGCGCGGCGGCGCTCGACAAGCGCGTGGCGGAAGTCGCGGCCTCCGCCAATATCGGCGGGCTCGAATTCTACTTCGGCATTCCCGGCACCATCGGCGGCGCGCTGCGCATGAACGCGGGCGCCAATGGCGGCGAGACCAAGGACGTGCTGGTCGAGGCGAGGGGCGTCGGGCGCGACGGCGCCATGCACGTGTTCTCCAACGCCGACATGAAATTCGTCTATCGCAACAGCGGCGTCGATCCCTCCATCATCTTCACTTCCGCGCGCTTTCGCGGCGAGATCAAAGATGCCGAGACGATCCGCGCGCGCATGGCGGAGGTGCAAAACCACCGCGAGACCGCGCAGCCGATCCGCGAGAAGACCGGCGGCTCGACCTTCAAGAATCCGCCCGGCCATTCCGCCTGGAAGCTGGTGGACGCTGCCGGCTGCCGCGGCTTGCGCGTCGGCGGCGCGCAGGTCTCGGAGATGCACTGCAATTTCCTGATCAACACCGGCGATGCCACCGCGCAGGACATCGAGGCGCTGGGCGAGACCGTGCGCGAACGGGTGAAGGCAAATTCCGGAATTGAGCTACACTGGGAAATCAAGCGGATCGGGGTTTCATGACCACCGTCATTCCGGTGCTCGCGAAGCGAGAGCCCGGAATCCATAACCACGATCGGGAGTATGGATTCCGGGCCTGCGCCTTACGGCGCATCCCGGAATGACAACTGATAGGTAACTGAAGACATGCGCATCACCATCCTCTTCGGCGGCTCCAACCGGGAGCGTCTGGTTTCGGTCGCTTCGGCCCAGGCGCTGCATCACGCACTGCCCGAGGCTGATCTCTGGTGGTGGGACGTCGAGGACAAGGTGCATGTGGTGCAGTCCAAGCAGCTGCTCGAACATGCCCGTCCGTTCGAGGACGAGTTCAGGCCGGGAACGTCAGGCATTCCGCTGGAGCAGGCGCTCGACCGGGCCAAGGCAGAAGGTCGCGTGCTCGTGCTCGGCCTGCATGGTGGGCGTGCCGAGAACGGCGAATTGCAGGTGATGTGCGAGGCGCGCGGCGTGCCCTTCACCGGTTCGGGCTCGGCTTCCTCGCATCTCGCCTTCGACAAGATCGCGGCCAAGCATTTTGCCGCGCTCGGCGGCGTGACGCCGCCGGCAAACATCGCGCTGGACCACCTCGACGCGGCCTTCGCCGAACACGGCAGGCTGATCGCAAAGCCGGCGCGCGATGGATCGAGTTATGGCCTGATCTTCGTCAACGCCAAGCAGGACCTGGTTGCGGTCCGCAACGCAGCCAAGCACGAGGACTACGTGATTGAGCCCTATATCGCCGGCATCGAGGCGACTTGCGGCGTATTGGAGCGCACCGACGGCTCGATCATCGCTCTGCCGCCGATCGAGATCATTCCGGGAGAGGGCAATTTCGACTACGCCGCAAAATACCTCCTGAAGTCGACCCAGGAGATCTGCCCCGGGCGTTTTCCGCCCGAGATCACCGCCGCGCTGAAGCAGCAGGCCATGCTGGCGCACCGCGCGATGTCCTGCACGGGCTATTCCCGGTCGGACTTCATCGTCTCGGACCGGGGCCTCGTCTATCTCGAAACCAACACGCTGCCCGGGTTGACCAAGTCCTCGCTCTACCCCAAGGCGCTGAAAGCCGAGGGCATCGAGTTCGTCGACTTCCTGCGCGGCCTGGTGGAGCTCGCCGAACGGGGCGTCCGGAAATAGTTAGGACTGGTTAACGGCGGGAACACCGAAACGGCCCGGTTTGGGGTCCAAAACCGGTAAAATGCCGGACATCGCGGCATAAATGCCTCACAGAGCGGGGCAAAATGCGCCGGACGTTAACGAACTTTACCTTTTGTTTACCAGGACGTCCGAAGGTTAACGCTGGCGGCGCATATGGCGCTTTGGCTGCCGGCGCGTGAGCTGTCGCGGGTGATGTCACCCCCGGCGCACGCTTTGAAGGGGAGTGGCTTCTTCTGCTGAAGACCAGCACCCGACCCGGTACGTCCGAGACGTCATGTTCGCCAGGATCCGCGCGATGTCGCGGGGAAACTGTTGACGAGCTCGTGCAATGGATGGAGCAGGAAGCCTCACCCGGTCCTTTTTCAGATCGCTGAGGCCCCAAGCTGACCTGAAGGCGGCCGCGATCGGAGCGGTCGTGCTTCTGCGCGAGTGGATGCAAGAGAAGTTCGACCGCAGGCACGCCGAAGCGCGCGCCGCCGCCAAGGACAAGATCAAGACCAAGGCCCGGGCCAAGGCCGTCGTCGAGCGCGAGCCGCCGCCGCGCGTCGTCGCGCTCGTCGAGCGCTATCTGCCGCGCCGGGTCGGGATCAGCATGACCGTGCTGCTGCTGATCGGCAGCTGCGGCTTCGGCATCGTCAGGGGCGGCCATCTCCAGGATTTCATCACGGCGGTGAGCGACGCCCGCAACGCGCTGGCCAATTCCGCCGGGTTCCGCATCACCTCGGTCGTGATCAACGGCCGCAAGCAGCTCACCCAGGACGAGATCCTGGCTATCGGCGGCGTCAGCGGCCGCTCCTCGCTGCTGTTCCTCGACGCCGACGCGGTGCGCGACAAGCTCAAGGCCAATCCCTGGATTGCTGACGCGACCGTGCTGAAGCTCTATCCGGGCCGCCTCATGATCGAGCTCACCGAGCGCAAGGCGTTCGCGCTGTGGCAGGAGGCCGGAAGGCTGTCCGTCATCGCTGACGACGGCGCCGTGCTCGAGCCCTATGTCTCGCGCCGCTTCCTGACGTTGCCGCTCGTGGTCGGCAAGGGCGCCGAAACCCAGGCCCGCGATTTCCTGGCGCTGCTGGCCCGCTATCCGCAGGTCAATGCGGTGACGAAGGCGGCGATCTACGTCGGCGAACGGCGCTGGAATCTGAGGCTGAAGGACGGCCTCGACATCCGTCTGCCCGAGCAGGACGTCGGCAACGCGCTTGCGATGCTGTCCAAGCTCGACAAGGAGGACCGGCTGTTCTCCCGCGACATCGTCGCCGTCGACATGCGCCTGCCCGATCGGCTGGTGGTGCAGCTGTCCGAGGACGCCGCCAAGGCGCGCGAGGATCTGTTCAAGGACAAGAAGAAAAAGAAGACCGGGGATTCCGCATGACCGGTCTCGATCGCACCCAGACGCCGAAGACCCGCCAGATGCCGCATAAGCGCGGCGGCCTCGTCGCCTGCCTCGACATCGGCACCAGCAAGATCGCCTGCATGATCGCTCGGCTGAAGCCGTCTGCGCCGAGCGAGGCGTTGCGCGGCCGCACCCATGCGGTTGAATTGATCGGATACAGCCAGATCCAGTCGCGCGGCATGAAGGCCGGCGCGGTGATCGATCTCGGCGAGTGCGAGCAGGCGGTGCGCCAGGCCGTCGCGCTCGCGGAGAAAATGGCCAAGGTGCGAGTCGAGTCCGTGCTGCTCTCGGTCTCCGGCGGCCGGCTCTCCGGCCAGCTGGTCGAGGCTGCCGCGGACATCCGTGGCGGCGCCGTGACGCAGGCCGATGTCAGCCGCGTCACCTCCACCGGCATGCGCCACGCCACCGGCGAAGGCCGCACCGTGCTGCACGCGCTGCCGGTCGGCTACACGCTCGATGGCGTCAAGGGCATCCGCGACCCCCGCGGCATGGTTGCCCATCAATTCGGCATCGATATGAACGTCGTCACTTGCGACGCCACCGTGGCGCGAAACCTGATGCTGGCGGTGGAGCGCTGCCACATCAATGTCGAAGCCATGGCGGCGAGCCCCTATGTGGCTGGCCTGTCGGTGCTGACCGACGACGAGGCCGATCTCGGCGCTGCCGTCGTCGAGATGGGCGCTGGCACCACAACGATCGCGGTCTATTCCGGCGGCCGTTTCGTGCATGCGGCGGGTTTTGCGGTCGGCGGGCAACACATCACGATGGATCTGGCGCGCGGACTCTCCGCGACCATTGCCGATGCCGAGCGAATCAAGACGTTATACGGGACCGTCATCACCGGCGGATCGGACTCGCGTGAGCTGATGTCTGTGCCGACGGCCGGTGACGAGCAGGATCTGCCGCAGATCGTTTCCCGCGCCACCATCGCCAACATCGTCAAGCACCGTGCCGAGGAAGTCTTCGAAATGGTTCGGGACAAGCTGAAGGATTCGCCCTTCGCCTCAGAGCCGAACGGCCGCGTCGTGCTTTCGGGCGGAGCCTCGCAGCTCACCGGCCTCGTCGAACTCGGAACCCAGATTCTCGGCCGGCCCGTGCGGGTCGGACGTCCGCTCGGCTTCGGCCGGCTGCCGAACGAGGCGAAGAACGCCGCGTTCGCGGTGCCGGCCGGACTCCTCGTCTACCCGCAATATGTTCACCTCGAACATGTCGAACCGCGGCATACGCGGCAGCAGGTCAAGACAGGGACCGGCGGCTATTTCGGAAAGGTCGGACGATGGCTACGCGAGGGCTTCTGATGACTCAATTCCGCAATTCCCGACTTTCACCAACTCCCGCGGCCGCTGGCCGGGGCGAACCCACGCGCGCGTGATCGAGAGGCAAACATGACCATCAGCATCAACGTTCCTGATATTCACGAACTGAAGCCCCGGATCACCGTGTTCGGCGTCGGCGGCGCCGGCGGCAACGCCGTCAACAACATGATCACGGCGGGCCTTCAGGGTGTCGACTTCGTGGTCGCCAACACCGACGCGCAGGCGCTGACGATGTCGAAGGCGCAGCGCATCGTGCAGATGGGCACCGCGGTGACGCAGGGCCTCGGCGCCGGCTCGCAGCCGAACGTCGGCGCGGCGGCGGCGGAAGAGGTGATCGACGAGCTGCGCGACCATCTCTCGGGTGCCAACATGGTGTTCGTCACCGCCGGCATGGGCGGCGGCACCGGCACCGGCGCTGCTCCCGTGATCGCCAAGACCGCGCGCGACATGGGCATCCTCACCGTGGGCGTCGTGACCAAGCCGTTCCACTTCGAAGGCGGCCGCCGCATGCGCACGGCTGAAGCCGGCATCAACGAGCTTCACAAGGTCGTGGACACGCTCCTGATCATCCCGAACCAGAACCTGTTCCGGGTCGCCAACGAGAAGACCACCTTCGCCGACGCCTTCGCGATGGCCGACCAGGTGCTCTACTCGGGCGTCGCCTGCATCACCGACCTGATGGTCAAGGAAGGTCTGATCAATCTCGACTTCGCCGACGTCCGCGCCGTCATGCGCGAGATGGGCAAGGCGATGATGGGCACCGGCGAAGCCTCCGGCGACAAGCGCGCGCTGACTGCCGCGGAAGCCGCGATCGCCAACCCGCTGATCGACGACAGCTCGATGAAGGGCGCCAAGGGCCTCCTCATCTCCATCACCGGCGGCAAGGATCTCACGCTGTTCGAGGTCGACGAAGCCGCGACCCGCATCCGCGAGGAAGTCGACCAGGACGCCAACATCATCGTCGGCGCGACCTTCGACGAAGCGCTCGACGGCCTGATCCGCGTCTCGGTCGTCGCCACCGGCATCGAGCAGGCTGCGATCGCCCGCAACAGCCAGGCGACCTCCGCTCCGGTCGCGAACGCCGCGCCGCAGGCGCAGCAGGCGCCCGCAGCTCCGGCCGCAGCCGCCGAGAGCCGTCTCGCCGACCTGACCGCGCGTCTGCGCGCCGACAACCAGCGCCTGGCCGAACGCGCCCAGAAGCTGGAATCGCAGATCCCCGCAGCACAGGCCCCGGTCGCTGCCGCGCCGATGGCGCCCCGTCCGAACGTCGAGCGCGCCGCGCTCGCCGCCATCGCGGCTGCCGTTGCCGAGGTGCCGCAGGCGCCCGCGCCGCAGACCTATGGCGACGTGACCGTCCGTCCGATTGCGCAGAAGCCGACCCTGTTTCCGGAGCCTGAGCAGGCCCCGCTCGCGATGCAGGAGCCGATGACGCCCGAAACCTTCATCCCGCCGCAGGCCGAGCGGGGGCCGATCCGCGCGCCCCGGATGCCGCGTATCGATGAACTGCCGATCCAGGCCCAGGCCGAGATTCGCCAGGCCCGCGGCGAGGTCGAGGAAGAGCCGACGCACAAGACCCGCCTGTCGCTGCTGCAGCGCCTCGCCAATGTCGGCCTCGGCCGTCGTGACGAGGAAAGCGAGCCGGCGCCTGCCGCCCGTACCGCCGGTCCCGCGATGCCGCCGCTGCCCGAGCGCCGGCCGCAGAAGACTGTGGCGCAGCAGATCGCGTCGAGCGAGCCGGTATCAGAGTATGCCCGCCGTCCGGCGCCCCAGGGCTTGGACATGCATGGCCGCCCGGCGCCTGTTGCGCCGGCGCCACAGGGTGACGACCATCTTGATATCCCGGCCTTCCTGCGGCGGCAGGCGACCTGAGGATTGTTACAATAAGGCAGACGCAAAAAGGCCCCGGCAGCAAGCTTGCCGGGGCCTTTCCTTTTGTCCCGTGCATGTCCGGATTGCGCAGCCAAACAACTGATTTTAAATCATTAATTACGTATTCGGGTGTTCAGTAGAACTGCCGGAAACGGCCCCAAACCTCGGCGCAATTTGGTTAAGCCTTGGCGCGAATACGGCAGGTTTGGGGTAACAATCGGTAAAAAAGCGTGAGTTGGCGCTGTTTGAGGCAGTGACTATGGTTTGCCGTGACTTGGGGATACGGAGATTCGTAAGCGTCGGCACTGGCCGGCCAAGCGGGTCTCGTATAAGTCGCAGTGGGTCGTAGTGGGGCGGGTTCCTGATGAAATTTAGCCGGCAAACAACGCTTCGTGCGCAAGCCTCTGTGGCAGGCGTTGGCGTTCATTCCGGTCTTCCCGTTACCCTTACGCTTGGGCCCGCGCCTGTCGACGCGGGTTTTATTTTTGTCCGCACCGGGCTCGAGGGAAGTGATCGCGAAGTTCAGGCGACGGCCGGGCAAGTGGTTGCGACGGATCTCGCGACCGTGCTGGGCGACAGCGAGGGACCGCTCGTCTCTACCGCCGAGCACGTTCTGGCAGCCTTGCGCGGCATGGGCGTGGACAATGCCACCATCGAAGTCGACGGTCCGGAAGTGCCGATCATGGACGGCAGCGCTGCGGCCTTCGTCGCGGCGATCGACCAGGCTGGGATTGTCACCCAACCGGCGCAGCGCCGCTTCATCCAGGTTTTGAAGCTGGTCTCGGTCGCAATCGGCGACTCCTTTGGCGAATTGCGGCCCTACGCCGATGGCTTCCGCGCCGAAGTCGAGATCGACTTTGCCAATCCCGTGATTGGTCGGCAGAGCTACGCGTTGGAGCTCGTGCCGGAGCGGTTCCGCCGCGAGGTGGCGCGTGCCCGGACCTTCGGTCTGATGTGCGATCAAGCGCGGCTCTGGGCTGCGGGCTACGGTCGCGGTGCTTCCTTCGGCAACACCGTCGTGTTCGACGACGAACGGCTCCTCAATCCCGAGGGCCTGCGCTACGCCGATGAATGTGCCCGCCACAAGGTGCTGGACGTGATCGGCGATCTCTCGCTGGCTGGCCTGCCGCTGCTTGGCGCTTACCGTTCGGTGCGTGGCGGCCACAAGCTCAACCACGCTGTCCTGACCGCGCTGCTCGCCGACCGTACCGCCTGGCGGGTGGTCGAGGGCGAGGCGGCCCGCCGCACCACGCGTCCCGTGGGCGAAGTCGGCCGCGGAATCGTCGGCGGCCGGATCGCCGCGGCCTACGGGCCGGACGTGTCCTGACAGGCTTGCTGTCGCAGGCATTTGCTGTCGCTACCCCGGGAAACCCCTGGTAACCATGATCAGCTAGGATTGCGGCAAGTTCGCCTTAATCCGGGCGAAATGCCTGCCTATCCGGTTGGTTAAAGATCGCTTTTCGGATACATCGGCGTGGTCGCATGGCAAGGCACCACGGTTACATTTCGCGCCCGTGACGGGGTTCATGGGCTGGCGGGCACCGCATCACAGGGCGTCAGGGCTTAAACTCATGTCGGCACAGCGTATGACGCGCGGATTTTTCTCGGTCTCGTCGCGAGCCCGCGGGCTGCTTCAGGCCGTCACCTTCATCTTGCTCGCGCTGCCGCTCGCCGGCTGCGGCACCGGCTCGCTCTGGGACAAGTTCACCGCCAAGGACGACACCTTCGTCGAGGAGCCCGCCGACAAGATCTACAATGAGGGCCTGTACCTCATGAACGAGAAGAAGGACATGAAGGCGGCGAACAAGAAGTTCGAAGAGGTCGACCGCCAGCATCCTTATTCCGACTGGGCCCGTAAATCGCTGCTGATGTCCGCCTATGCGTCCTACCAGGGCGGCGATTACGACGGCTGCATCGGCGCCGCCACGCGCTACGTGACGCTGCATCCCGGCAGCCCGGACGCGGCCTACGCACAATATCTGATCGCCGCCTCCCATTACGACCAGATTCCGGACGTCAGCCGCGACCAGGCCCGCACCGAGAAGGCGATCGCCGCGCTGGAAGAGGTGGTGCGCAAATATCCGAACTCGGAATACGCGACGTCGGCCAAGGCCAAGATCGAGGGCGCGCGCGACCAGCTCGCCGGCAAGGAAATGAATACCGGCCGCTACTACGCGCAGAAGCGCGACTACACGGCCGCCATCAACCGCTACAAGACCGTCGTCACGCAGTATCAGACCACCCGCCATGTCGAGGAGGCGCTGTACCGGCTGACCGAAGCCTATATGGCGATCGGCATCGTCGGGGAGGCGCAGACCGCGGCGGCTGTGCTTGGCCACAATTTTCCTGACAGCCGCTGGTACAAGGACGCCTATAATCTTGTAAAATCCGGCGGTCTCGAGCCGAGCGAGAATCAGGGGTCCTGGATCAGCAAGACTTTCAAGAAAATGGGTCTCGGCTAGGAAATAGGGTTCCATGCTGGCGCGTCTGTCGATCCGTGACATCGTCCTGATCGAACGGCTCGATATCGAATTCGCCACCGGACTTGCGGTTTTGACCGGCGAGACCGGTGCGGGCAAATCCATCCTGCTCGATGCCTTTGCGCTGGCGCTCGGCGGCCGCGGCGACGCCGGCCTCGTGCGCCACGGCGCGGAGCAGGGGCAGGTCACTGCCGTATTCGATATCCCGAAGAATCACCCCGCGGCGAAGATCCTCGCCGAGAACGGCCTGGACGACACGAGCGTTGAAGAATCTTGCGAGATGATCTTGCGCCGCGTGCAGCTCGCCGACGGCCGCACCCGCGCCTTCATCAACGACCAGTCGATCTCCGTGCAGACGCTGAAGGCGGTCGGCGCCGCCCTGGTCGAGATCCACGGCCAGCATGACGAGCGCGCGCTGGTCGATGCCGCCACCCACCGCCGCCTGCTCGACGCCTTCGCCGGGTTGGAGAAGGACGTCGCCGCGGTCGAGGCGCTCTGGGACGCCCGCCGGACCGCCAACACCGCGCTGGAGGAGCACCGCGCCGGCATGGAGCGTGCCGCGCGCGAGGCCGACTATCTGCGCCATGCCTCGGCCGAGCTGAAGCAGCTTTCCCCCAAGGACGGCGAAGAGACCTTGCTGGCCAATCGCCGCACCACCATGATGCAGGGCGAGAAGATTGCCTCCGACCTGCGCGAGGCGCAGGAGGCGGTCGGCGGTCACAATTCGCCGGTCGCGACACTCGCGGCCGCCGTGCGCCGGCTGGAGCGCCGCGGCGTCAATTCGCCGGCGCTGGTCGAGCCCGCCGTGAAAGCGATCGATGCCGCCATCAACGCGCTGGAGGAGGCCGACCAGCATCTCCAGGCCGCCCTTGCCGCGACCGATTTCGACCCGGCCGAGCTCGAGCGTATCGAGGAACGGCTGTTCGCCCTGCGTGCGGCGTCGCGCAAATATTCGACGCCGGTCGACGGGCTCGCCGCGCTGGCCGCCAAATATGCCGCCGACGTCGTGCTGATCGATGCCGGCGCTTCGCAACTGAAGAAGCTGGAGCAGGCCGCGATCGAGGCGGATAGCCGCTATGCCGCCGCGGCCAAGAAGCTGTCGCTGGCACGGCAGAAATCGGCGGAGAAGCTCAACAAAGCCGTCAATGCCGAGCTCGCCCCGCTCAAGCTCGAACGTGCCAAATTCATGACCCAGGTCGCGACCGACGAGGCCGCACCGGGGCCGCAGGGCTTCGACCGGGTCGAGTTCTGGGTGCAGACCAATCCGGGCACCAAGCCGGGGCCGATGATGAAGGTCGCCTCCGGCGGCGAGCTGTCGCGCTTCCTGCTGGCGCTCAAGGTGGTGCTGTCCGATCGCGGCTCGGCGCCGACCCTGGTGTTCGACGAGATCGACACCGGCGTCGGTGGTGCGGTCGCCGACGCCATTGGCGCCCGCCTGGCGCGGCTTGCCGGCAAGGTCCAGGTGATGGCCGTGACCCACGCCCCGCAGGTCGCCGCCCGCGCCGACCAGCATCTCCTGATCTCCAAGGACGCCCTCGACAAGGGCAAGCGCGTCGCCACCCGCGTCAACGCGCTCGCCGCCGACCACCGCCGCGAGGAGATCGCGCGGATGCTCGCCGGCGCCGAGATCACGGCCGAGGCGAGGGCAGCGGCGGAACGGCTGCTGAAGGCGGCGAGTTAGGTCTCGTGTCCCGGACGCGCGTCGCGCGAGCCGGGACCCAGAAAGCCCGCCCCACGGCCCCGGCTCTGCAGCGCACCGCTAAAGAAGCGCTGCGCCGCGTCCGGGGCACGAGACTAACCGCCTTTACCCCTCCGCCCGCTCCGTCGTATCCAAGCACCATGGCCAGAGCAGCAAAATCGAAAGCAACACCGCCACGCGACGTCGCCGATCTCACCAAGGCACAGGCCAAGGTCGAGCACATGCGGCTGGCGCTCGAAATCGAGGGGCACAACGAGCGCTACTATCAAGAGGACGCGCCCACGATCACCGACGCCGAGTACGACGCGCTGCGGCAGCGCTTCAACGCGATCGAAAAGCGCTTCCCGGAGTTCGTCAGCGCGGACTCGCCGTCGCAGAAAGTCGGTGCCGCGCCGTCCGGCCGCTTCAAGAAGGTGCGGCATTCCGTTCCGATGCTGTCGCTCGACAACGCCTTTGCCGAGGAGGACGTGCGCGACTTCGTCGGCCGCATCGTGCGTTTCCTGAAGCTCGATGACGACAAGATCAATTTCTCCGCCGAGCCGAAGATCGACGGGCTGTCGATGTCCCTGCGCTATGAGGGCGGCGAGCTCGTGACTGCGGCGACACGCGGCGACGGTGCGGTCGGCGAGGATGTCACCGCCAATATCCGCACGCTCGAGGACGTGCCGCAGAAGCTGAGGGGCCGCAACATTCCCGACATCTGCGAGGTTCGCGGTGAGGTCTACATGACCAAGAAAGCCTTTCTTGCGCTCAACGAGCGGCAGAAGGCGGCCGGAGACACCATCTTCGCCAATCCGCGCAATTCCGCCGCGGGCTCGCTCCGCCAGAAAGACCCGACCATCACCGCTTCGCGTCCCCTGGGCTTCTTCGCCTATGCCTGGGGCGAGATGAGCGCGATGCCGGAGGATACGCAGAGCGGCATGATCCACTGGTTCGAGCGTTGCGGCTTCAAGACCAACCCGCTGACCAAGCTGTGCCATTCGGTCGAGCAGTTGATCGCGTTCCATCAGAGCATCGAGGAAGAACGCGCCGAGCTCGACTATGACATCGACGGCGTGGTCTACAAGGTCGACCGCATCGATTGGCAGGAGCGTCTCGGCTTCGTCTCGCGCACGCCGCGCTGGGGCATCGCGCACAAATTCCCGGCCGAGCAGGCGATGACGACGTTGACGGCCATCGATATCCAGGTCGGCCGCACCGGCGCGCTAACCCCAGTGGCACGGCTGGTGCCCATCACCGTCGGCGGCGTGGTGGTTACCAATGCCACCTTGCACAATGAGGACTATGTCCGCGGCATCGGTAATTCCGGCGAACTCCTCCGCGAAGGTCGTGATATCCGCATCGGCGATCTCGTCATCGTGCAGCGCGCCGGCGACGTCATCCCGCAGATCGTCGATGTGGTGATGGAGAAGCGGCCGGATGATTCCGT